>WNGK01005175.1_pt1 | contig 24092 bp, 17 predicted proteins | sample 5400601 | NCBI WGS metagenome assembly WNGK01 (sample SAMN13153376, study PRJNA577476) | soil metagenome | isolation source: 60 cm soil or saprolite under Garry oak tree replicate 1 | place: USA:California | collected 2016-06-15
CTTGGAGCCTCGTTTGGGTCGCGCGACCGCCGCAGGGCTTCCTCGCAAATATTTGCGCACTGTATTGCGTGCCAGGTCCAATTCCTGGGCGATCTGTCGAATAGACTTCCCTTGAATCGCCAATTCATGTATCGTGGTCGGGTAGGCAAGCCAGCGAGGTACTGTTGCCAGCCCTGCTCTGACTGCCCCCCGCCAAACGCAGCATGCCACTTTCACGGCACTGCGCTTTCCAGCATCATCTTTCGTGTCGCTGACGTTGGTGCTCGTCGCATCGGTCTTCCATAGGTCACATCTCGGTGGCAGGTGACGCAGAGCACCAGTGTTTTCCGTTTTCTTGCCGCCATAATTTTGACCCATGCTGGCTTTTCACGGCCAGTGTATTTCTCCAAATCTTTGAGTGCTCGAATATGATGCACCTCGATCTGTTCGGCGTTTCCTGTCGTTCCACAGTATTCGCACGTGTCAGCCAGGAGCCTCTTTTCAAGCTCAGATCGCCAACTCCATTTGGTTCTCCGCTTGTCATGGAGGGTGGCCTCAATGTTCCATTTCAGAGGAGTGCCTCCCCATCTCGCTACAAGAGGCTTTTTCCCTTCACGCTCCTTTGTCACTTGCAGGATTTTGTAGGGCTTGCCATCCACGACGAAAGTCGTTTCATATTTGTCGTACACTTTCGGCACTGAGATCTGAAATTTTGATGCCAGTGTCTTTGTGAGCGACGTTTCCATGACCCCTTCTAACTCACTGAGGCTATGGAGATTGTAGGCAAGGCGGTAATATTCGACGATACCCCGATACTCGGCTTGGTAGGTCTCCATGATCGTCAACTCACTGTCATGGAGGAGCTCTGCTCGATGTATCGTCTTTTCCCTGTGGTTCTTGTAGCGTTGGCATTTTCCCTTGATCACGTCCTTTGGTACGCGCAGTCCAATCCTTCCATTGATGTTCCTCCGATGTCGTCGTTGATCTCGTTGGGCATTTTCTTGGAGCGTGTGGATTTCGTAGTTCAGAAATCGTGCCGCTTCTGTCCTTGCGTGAGTTAACAAGGTTTTCGTCTTGGAGAGTTCGAGCTTGAGTTCCTCTTGCAGGAACACCCCAAGTTGCTGCTTGATTTCTTCTGCTTCTGCTTTGGGACCGATGAAGCTGAGGCAAAAATCATCGGCATACCTTACGTACCTGAGCCGCCTGAAATTGGGATCGCGGGGGTCAACCGAGGGCACCTGTTGGGCTTGTTTCGTCCACAACCTGGCGGCCCTTTGGTTGCCCTTCTTTCGTTGGCGATAGGCACGGTTTAAGAGCATGTTGTACTCTTTGCTCCTGCCTCTCTCCTCTCCTTTGGTGTATGCTGGAATGAGCTTTTCTTCCACGAATTTGTCCAGTTTGTCTAGATACACATTGGACAGGACGGGTGAACAAATGCCGCCTTGAGGTGCGCCACTGTACGTTTCATTCCATTTCCAGTCCTCTAAGTATCCAGCTTCGAGTAATCCTTTGATGAGTCGAAGAAATCGTCCGTCGTGGATTTTCTCCTTGAGCGTTGAGAGCAGGATTTCGTGATCCAGCGAGTCAAAGCATTTTGAGATATCGCCCTCCACGTACCACGTTGTGCCTCCCCAATTGTAGTAGATTTCTCTGAGCGCGGTGTGACAACCACGTTCAGGTCGAAATCCGTGTGAGTGGTCGCTGAATTGCGGTTCGTAAAATGCCTCAAGAATGAGGCGTATTACTTCTTCGAGCAATTTGTCCGACCACGGGGGAAGTCCGAGGGCGCGTTTCTTGCCATCGCGTTTGGGAATGTAGACTCTTTTGACTGGACTCCACACATACCGCTCATATCGCAAAGCTTCAATGATGGACGTGATTTTGTTCATGGACATACCATCAGCCGTTTCTTTCGTGACCCCTGGTGTCATGGCTCCTGCGTTCCGATAAATCTTCCCGTAGGCCATGAGATAGAGGTCAGGGTTGAACAGCAGCCGGTACACTCGTTCCAGTGGTAGCCCTTTGCGACCTCGTTCACGAATGAGTTCTAAGATAGCTTTGGCCTCTCGCATCACGCGCACCTTTTCTTCTCAGAGACTCGATGACACCTACCCTGCCAGCCTTTGTCAACGGGCTGACTCTGGCGCTCTTTCGAGCGTTGCCCCTTTACCCTGTAGCCAGCTTTCCTGGCCTCCTTGGCGGGTCGCTACTTCCGCGATTACTACGGGGGTTCCGTGACCTTGAGCGTCTCCACTGGTAGGCCATCCCGCATTCTCCCTGGTTAGACGTTCTAGCGCGCGTTAGGTGCCCGTTCGCTTCCTTAAATGAGTTCATTACTCATCATTCATCGAAGAGAGTTTTCTCATACCCAGTGAACACAGGTATGTATTTCGATGACATCGCAACAGGCGTTATCTACAACGATGAGCGCAGGTTTCGCCATTGGAAACTGGGTTCGACAATTCAGCCTCACCATAGCGCGCGGGACACCCGAAACCCAGCCTAAACGCCTTCCGCTGTCTTCGGTTTTGTAGCATGCTCCGGTCCTCTTTGAGTTTCCTCTCTAAGTAAGCTACCGTCCCAAAAGTGGTTGCTCTCAACTTTTCCCTTCTCCGAAGGGGATCTAACCAGCGCCTATGCGGCGCACTTCACGGTACCACTCCTGATCATGGCTGCCTCCTGTGTTGTTTTAGTCCACACAAGAGTACGCTCTTATTGGGAGTGGGTCAATTCCTCCTGGCAGCTTTAGCAATTATAACCCGGCAGTAATAGAAAGGATGCTCTCCAAGCCGCCTTACAGGGATTAGGCTTCTCTGGACGGTTAAATACGGCTTTTATCGAGCGGGTGAATCTGACGGTCCGACATGGGGTAGCAGCGCTGGCACGCCGCACCTGGGCGACAGCTCAGCAAGCCCCACAACTGCTGGCCCACCTGGAATGGTGGCGAACCTACTATCATTTTGTGCGTCCCCATGCAGCGCTTCGAGTAGCGCTCGCTCAGCCACGAGAACGAGGTGGTAAACTAATCGCCCAACGCTACCGGCAGCGTACTCCAGCCATGGCTGCCGGGCGAACCAACCGACGATGGAATGAAGTAGGCGGCCGACGCGTTGCCTTACGGTACGTTTTCAACCGCCCCTTCCCGAACCGTGCGGGCACCTTTCAGCGCACACGGCTCTCCGGGCCTGGAACTTAGTCTGCGCTTCCCTGCTTCTCCCCTTGCGGTTCGCGGCCTCCACCGCACAGTCGCGGACGTTTCCATCGCCCTGTTCCCCTTCCCCGTGTATCGGGCGTTACTCCGATCATTTGAGTACTACGGGAACTCTGCCGCCATGCGTGTCTCCCCGTTTAGGCGGTCCCATCGTCTCGCGTCTACGCTGGTCCGTCTTTAGGTTGCCCTTTTCGTCGGGTTCCCCGATCAGGTCGGGTAGTCGCAGCGGAGTGTCTTCTGAATGGAGCGTCGTCTTCCACCCAGACCGTTGCGTCTGTCCTATAGTACCGTGTGTTTCCTTGACAGAGATCCCTCGCATGAACACACAACTGGGGTTCGAGCAATCCAGCCCTCACCATAGACGGCCTAGCTGACCGACCCGGTTTAGGTACTTAACCCGTTCGGCCTTTTAACGACATGCTACTGTCCCCTACATCCTTTCGGCGTAAGGTAAGCCGCTGCTTTAACCATACCGACACCAATGGTGTTGCACTCCTGCAACAAGCATAGACGCGCCTCAATGGCGCACCGACGCGCGAGGTACTCTCTTATCCTTTGCCGCCAGTTTTCGCTTGAAAGTCTCGCAAGCCTGGTGCGCGTACAGTGTCATGCTCTGGAGAAGGGGGCGAAAGTGCCAGCAGTCGGATGGGCTCGCTCCAGGATGCAGGGGCTCGTCTGGTCCGCCCACTGACGAAAAAACCAGCCCGAAGTGGGTTTGCAGAGGTTGATCGAATTATCCACTATATCCAATGGCAGTACCCATTCGGCAGGCTCTTGAGGAAAATAGTGATGATTGGCGGCTGACTGCCTGGGGTATCGTAGATGAACATAACTGAAGTTTAGTCCTGCTCCTTTGCTATTGAAAGAATTTGGAAGTAGGGCAGCATCCTTTCGATCAGCTTTACCCAATTCTTCCCTTTAACTTCCTGATTCAGAATAGCTGGACAATATGAAGCGGCTCTAGCGTTGAAACTGTAAACAAGCAAGCCTGCTCATCCATATTTAAGAAGAAACACAAAATCTGGGCTCTTCCGCAATTTTCTGCTTATGAGTGAGCGGAGGAAAAGTCTCAGCCTTCCAATCCGCTCCAGAACGCCCTCTTCCGTCAGGCGGTGGTGCGCGAAGATGTCTTTAGCACGAAATCTGCGGAAGAGTCGAATTCTTGGGTCCAGTATAAAACCTGGAACACTTTATGCTATGTGAAAAGGGTCGGCTATAGCCAGTTCACTCCACTTTTGACTCAACCTTCTTTAAGAGAGTATTAAATCGTTGTTCACCGATTTCTTTATGCAGGTTATCTATTGCTAATTGCACCTTAGAAACGTCTTGACTTTTAATACCTATGAATATTTTTTTAGCTTTTAAAAGAGACATTAAGGCAGACTGATAATGTCCTTGTTCTAGATGCAACATACCCAAATTAAATAATGTCCAACCTGTTCCTCTGAGATCACATACTTTTATGCGCAATTCTAGTGCTTGATCATAATACTTTTTTGATTCTTTCTTATTTCCCAAAGTAAAATAGATTCGACCCAAATTATTTAACGTCCAAGCTTCACCTTTTTTATCATCTACTTCTCTACATAATTGCAGTGCTTGCTCGAGCTGCTTCCAAACCTCTTTGCTTTCAAATGAATCATTATCTGCCAATTCCAGGTTGTTAATAATCAAATTAAGGATTCTTCCCTCACCCTTTCTATCTTTTGCCTCTCTACTGATCTTCAAAGCCTCTTTATAATATTCTCTTGCTTTTACTTTTTGCCCGAGCAAATTATGGGTGTGTATCAGTCCGATTAGTACTCTAACTTGTCCCCAGCGGTCTTTTACCTCTTGAAAAAGGATCAAAGATTGCTCAAAATATCTAATTGCATCGTCGTATATTCCAAGATCACAATATACTTGACCGAGAGTTCTCAATGCTTTCCCTTGCCCCCAACGATCTTTTACCTCTTTTGAAAGATACAATCCCTGCTGGCAATATCTCACCGCATCACTGTATTTTCCGAGATCAGCATATACCTGACCAAGATTGCTAAGAGTTATACCTTCACCCCTTCTATCCTTTAACTTTTGACGTATCTCCCTAGCCCGCTCAAAAAGAAGTATAGCTTGCTCCTTTTCCCCAAGATCAGCATAGATTTGCCCCAATGAATTAATGATCCTACTTTCCTCTAAAGAGTTGCCCATCTCTATACTTAAGCTTAATGCTTTCTCAAGATACTCTTTTGCGATTGTTCTATAACCTAGATCATCATAAACAAGACCCAAATTATTTAAAATTACAGCCTCCTCAGTATGATCTCTTTCCCTTTGTATTAATTGTAGAGCATACTCAAGAAGGCTTTTAGCCTCCTCCTTTTCCCCCAAGGCACTAAAACTTCTTCCCAAATCATTTAGGATCTTACCTTCTTCTTTGAAGTCTTCAGATATTCTTACAAGGTTTAATGCTTGCTCAAAACATCCCGCAGCCTTTTCCTTTTCTCCTAAGTCACTATAGATTTTTCCGAGATTTTCATAGAGATGAATCTTCTGTGCTTGAGTTGGATTCCACTTTTGAAGAGGAAAAAGCAATTGGTATAATTCAAGAAGAATATCACTCCTGCCCAAGTAAAGGAGATCAGAGAAGATTTTTTCGTGATCCATTAGGTGGAACGCTTCTTGATAGTAATTGCCTTGACATTGATGCCAAACGGCTTCAATTAAGGGATGTAGATATCTGAATTCTCTTCGTTGTCCGGCTGGTGGATAATCAAAGGTAATTTGATTCAAGTAATATTGAGAAGCGTTCCAATGTGCAGTGCATCTCGCTTCAGAGTTCAGCTTTTCATCACTTTCATCAAATTTATCCCATAGATAATCAAGAAGAATAGGGTGTATTTGATAGTGATCATCTCCAAATTCCTGCAGTACGTGTTGCCTTTTTAGGACCTTTAGTGCAGCTTGCACTTTCTCATGCTGGACATCAGCAATGAGTTTCAATGGTGCCTCTAAAGGCACAGGTTCCCTGTATATACTAAAAGCAAGTATAAGTTTGCGTTCTTCCTCATTCAATTGCTCTTTGTAAATGGGATCTAGAAGATTATGCGCAAGATCCAGTGCCCACAGTTTAGTAAATATACCATCCTCTAAAAATTCGGTAATATTTGTTGGACTGTATCTATGAAAGATAGATACAAAAGATGAAAGCGCTTGTGGATGACCGTAACAATACTTTACAACTTGGTAAAGCTCGGAGTTTACTGCATTAATATTTTGCCTTCGCAAGAATTCAACACCATCTGCATCATCTAGTCCCTTAACGAGGTATGTATGTGCATAATGACCAAGATTTTTGTTCACTTCTCCAGGTACAGAACGACAGGTAAGCAACAAGCGACTTACGGATTTTTGTTTACCAATTATATCCAACCATTCACTAATCCCCGAGTCCTTAGTATTGATGTGGCCAGTTTGAGGATCAAGCAGATTGTCTAATTGGTCTAGTATTACAAATACGGTGTTCCTGGATGAATTCATAGCTTCAAACAAAAGTTTTGCGTGATTTCCTGCTGACATTGAGTCAATTGATGGTAGTGGCCTACCCAGAGATTTGAAGATGGTAGCTATTAAATCAGATAAAGTGGTATCGCTTTTGATCGAAAGCCAGAGTGGTTTTGCGACAAATAAGTTGTCTGCATGTTTATTGATATAGCTACAGATCATCGCAGCAAGTGTTGATTTCCCTGTGCCTGCCAATCCTGTTAGGGCAACAACTGAAGTATTTGGATGAGAAAGCAAGGCATAAACCTCCTTAACCACTTTCTCACGTTCTTGGATGACCTTGGAATTTGTTGATGGAGGAACACCAACAATTTGATGATAGGTCTTAACAGAAAGTAAAGGTGTAGGTTTATGTTGAAGAATCAGCTGTTGTAAGGTCTTTCTTCTAGAGAAGGGAGAGTTCGAAAACAATCTGGCAATATTAGGAACATCAAAAAAGAAAAGTAGTAGATAGAGCATAAACATGTCAAGAATTGTAACGAATACAATTAATATCCCAAACCAAATTCTTGAGATGAGATGTAAGCCATAGCAAATAATTATCAGTACGAAGAAAATGATAGAGAGAGCCAAAATGAGGGAAATGATCCGCTGACTTGTATTACCTATCTTGGTACTTTTTACTTGAGTGTGGCTGTGATTTGATTCTTGGAAATGTGTTCTCATTATTTAGGCTGTTCCAATTTCAGAAAGAACATTTCCGCATCTTCTATTTAATAGATTATAACATGATTTAGTCAGAATACAACCTCTTTTCATACTTCATGCGGAAGTTTCTCTTGCTGACAAACTCTTATTCAGCCTCTGCTTTATTCAGTAATTCGTCCATCTAGTATACATCATTAAGACCGGTCATGGCTCCTTTTCTTTGCTAAGGCCAATTATATCACTCAGTTAAACCAACTAATTTCAATTACTACAAACAGTCTACGCTAATTACTTACAACTGTTGGTTTTCTCCCAATGCTTTTTGGACTTCTTGCATTTCCCTCAATATCTTTGCCTTCTGAACACTTGTAGCTTTCCAATTCTCTAACGGAAATAGACTTTGGAAAAGATCTTTTAGAGTTTCATATGCCTTGAATTTTTTCAAATCAGAAATTATATCTTCTTCGATCATCAGGGCGTAGGCATCTTGCCATTGATCAGCAAGGCATAGCTGCCGATAAGCCTCTATTAGAGGATTTATATCCTGTAGTTCCATACGTTTACCTAAAGGCGGACAAGTTACCCTTGCAACATCACGATAGTAGTCAGCTGCTTTCCTATGCAAAGAACTAAGATGGTGTAGCAGCCCTATTTCTCCCTTATCGTTAAGGGAATAATAAAAAGTACAATCAGCAACAATAGTAGGTAATCGATAATATCCTCTACCATGAGGGAGTATCAGATTTAGCGCTAATAACGTATCAAAAGCCTCCAGTAATTGAGTTAAGTTAATATTAGTTATTAGTGCTCTTGCTGCTTGTAAAGGTACTGCTTTACCATAGATGGCGAAAGCTATCAATAGTTCGTGTTGCTCTGGTTTAAGCTGAAGAAAGGTACTTTTAAGAAGATTATAGGCAATAATTCTCCAACGAGCAGCATTGCTTTCATTGTTAAGGAGATCAGGGATTTCCATGCTTTTATTAGAGCGTAAGATGGAGGATATGCTTATTAATGCCCCAGTATGACCTTCACAACGCTCCACTACTTTACTAAATTGTGTTGTATCAGTAATATTTAGTTGTTGAAGTTTTAGAAGTTCTATCCCTTCAGTTGGGTTCAGGCCTTCAACTTGAAGACCCTGAACATGATCTGAAGGATTTTGGTGTGTTCTTTTTGGTAGAAGGCGACTTGTAATCAGTAATCGACTACTTAATTGTTTGTTGTTAAGAGCATCAAGAAAATCCTGAATACCTGGACGATCCGACTTTACGTATCCTGATTGTATATCGAGTACAGAATCCAATTGGTCTAAAACGATCAACCGGGATTTATCTGCCAGAGATAACATATCAGTGAGTACCACTGTCTGACTTGACTGAGAAAAATTTTCAAATTCTGGAAAAGAGACACCATATGCTTCGCATAGTGTTCCTGCTAAATCTGCAATAGTGAGTTCATTTTCAATGGTGAGCCATAAAGGTGGAGCGCTAAATCGAGTAGTTCGATTCCCGTATTCCTGATTTGCGCGAGAAAAGATAAAGGCAGCAAGGTTAGATTTGCCAATGTTATCGATACCAAAAAGTACAATAGCTGACGTATCACTAGATGAAGTTAATCTACTATAGATATCTTCGATAAGACTAGTGCGAGGTATAATAACACTTGGATTAATGGACGGTGGTTGACCTAATATGCGCCGATAAGTAGTACTACCTAACGCACGAGTAATTCTCGTGGGCCAGGATTGCTCATTCATTGTAGATGTCATATCTGATGATGGAGATGGTATTAAGGACTCTAGCACAGGAGTGGGTACAAGCCATTGGAGAAGAACTAGCACTCCACCGATTGCGCCGCAGACAATCGCTAATACAGTAGCGATAGGATTTTGCGGGTTTCCAAATATAATGGGTATTGCAAGTATCAGGGCTGCGGTGAGTAAAGGTAAGGTAATGCTAATCATGACTAGACGTATCCATATAAAAATAGCGATTGATCCCCGTACAATTTCTAAACTCAAACATTTATATATCCAGATGAAGCAACCAGTAATGATAGTGATAAGGGCTAATCCGAAAAGCGTCAGATGCTCCCAAGGCTTAGTAATCCAAACACTTGGTATAAAGCCTTGGGCGTTGAAAATCTCAGCAGTGGTACCTAGAAAAATCAAAATAATTGTGAGAAGCCGGAACTTCTTTCTCGAATTCTGTCGTGATTTGATCTCCTGTTCAATTTGCATCGGAGTCAATATAAAATACCTCACTACAGGAATAGCACTTGAAACGTATGATGCATTATACCACAAAGATGCCAAAATGAAATGCTTTTGAATGAAGTAATGTAATTCATGCAATTACCAGGAGAAAATTCTTTTCAACTCGGTTTTTTATTTCATAAAATGAGGGATATCGTCCGCGTATAATGTCCCCCGAATCCTGAACAGGCCAATAAGATAGAATGAAGCTATATTGAGAAGAAAGAGGAATGCGGAATGCGGAGAAAACGATACAGCGTTGAAGAGAAAACCAGGATAGCTCTCGAGGCGATCAGAGGCCGGAAAACCCTGAATGAACTGGCTGCTGAGTATGGAGTCCACCCGAGCCAGATACCCAATGTGGAATTCACCCGCTTTTATGGAGACCCGAAATATTCGGGCGAACCCATCACTTGTGCAGAAACAACCGGGTTGATGTAGCCCAGCGCAGAGGGAGACGGAAACTGAGGACGGCTCAGTCAGACATCAACAAGGGGCATACGATGAGAAGCAGAGGGCGAGGTCTTAGAACCTTTGTTCTATTATTCCTAGAACACTTGTACAAATAGTGGAGCGGAACCGACGGGCATCGAACCATCGGTCGCACCTTTTCCTCGTCCCCCTTGAGAAACTATTCCCTGGCAGAAATGATCTCCTCGTCTACAGACACCCGAACACTGATCTGCCTGATACCTCTTCTCTTCCGCAACGCCAGCCAGGGCCGAATGATCCGCACTGGAAAATACCCGCTACTGAATGGCACATCGTTCTTCATCGCATTGACCAGGGCGAACCGCTGAGAAAAGTTGCAAGCGATTATGGGGTCTCGTATGAAACTGTACGGCGTGTGATACAGGCGGTAGAGGCTGAGAATCAGAGAAAAGATGATTGAAGTGTTCGGGCGATTCGGGTATTATACTGGCGAGTCGGAAAGGAAAAGCCAGTGAGCAGCAAGAAAGCGACGATTGCCATATTTAACATTGGGATTGATAATCACGTGTTGTCGTTCTGGTTCACCGTGATGACAACGTTTCCCTTTTTGTGCCCTGAGTCCACATACCTGTGAGCTTCGGCGATCTGCTCTAACGCATAGCATCTATCTATAACCGATTGTATCCTTCCCTGTGCTGGCTACTTGTGGCATCCGTCGGCCAGAATTGGCCTGTGAGAATACCTCATGCTGTCTTTTGCTTCTTGCCGATTCCCCAGAGGAAGTGTACAATCTCAAGCATTGACTCGCTCATTTTCACAAAGGGGTAACGTCTACTGTGCACAGGATTCTCACCTTCATCACGAGGTTGACACGATTTTGTCTTCGGTCGCTCAACTACCGCTTCGTCGCCTGGACCATACCGGACACCACCTCGCTCCTGCTGGGGACGCTGACCGACCAAGCCCGTAGCAAGTCCCAACTCGTGGCAGAAAACGCGCTCCTGCGTCAACAACTTATTATCCTCAGGCGCCAGGTGAAACGGCCAGCATGCACGAAAACAGATAGGATGCTCCTGGTGCTTCTAGCCAGGATGGTACACACATGGAAGCAAGCGCTTTTCATTGTTCAGCCAGAGACGCTCCTGCGGTGGCATCGCCAGGGTTTCAAGCTCTTGTGGAAATACAAGTCCAGAGCAACTTCTACCACACCCAAGATCTCCGTTGAGACCGTGGCGTTGATTCAGGAGATGGCAAGGAACAATCGACTGTGGGGAGCAGAACGGATCAGGGGCGAACTCCTCAAGCTGGGTCTTCATGTCTGCAAGCGGACCATTCAGAAGTACATGAGGCAGGTCATTACCACAAGGCCACGAGGACAGACGTGGAGCACGTTCTTACACACGCATGCTCAGCAGATCTGGGCCTGCGACGCGCCTGCCTGTCACCGATCTCTTCTTCCGCTCGCTGTTCGCCTTCTTCATTGTCGAACTGCACTCGCGCAAAGTGATCCACGTGGGTGTGACACGATCTCCCACCGACGCTTGGACGGCACGTACCGATTCGAGAAGCCACTGCCTATGGGGTGGGTCCGAAATACCTCATCTGTGATAACGATAGCAAGTTTGGAATGGGTTTCGCGCGGCTGGCTACTACGAGTCACATCGAGATTCTCAAAACCCCCTATCACGCCCCGCGAGCCAATGCCATCTGTGAGCGGTTCCTGGGCAGTGTGCGACGTGAGTGCCTTGATCATTTGCTCATCTTGCATGAGAAACAGCTCCACCGCGTGCTCAATGCGTATGTGCACTATTTCAACCGAGCCAGACCGCATCAAGGCATCCAGCAACAGATTCCCGAGCAGAAAGCCGGATCAATGCCACCACATCCAGGATGTGGCAAGGTTCTCTCCCTCCCAATCCTAGGTGGGCTCCATCATGACTATCGACGAAGCGCATAAGTTCTTTACAAATATCTGAAGAGATAGACTGCCAGAGGCCTGCGCAGAATGCCTCCCTCTGTGCATCACCATGCAATTGCTGGTCATTTTCGGCTCTACATGGAACAAGCAAGACAGATGGATGCTTTCTGGCATAGAAGTTTCTGGCTGCAAGAGCAAGGATATTCTCCTTCTCTTGACTTCATGTGAATATTAGGGGTCACATGACAAGGTAATTGAAGAGGGAAACTCGTATTTTTCTCGCTGGATATAAGATGTAGCCAGCACAGGGCAATTTGCCCCTAATCATGAGCAGGAGCCATGTACTCAGACGCTACATGGCTCCTGAAGCGGCTTCTCGCATTCCGCAGTTGTAAATTCACTGTGAAGGAGACAAGAGCCTAATCCAACTCGACGACTGGCAGGCCGTGGACGCCGAGAATGGTGGAGATTTCGCTGCCGTGATGGATGTCATGTTCGAGCACACCCCAGATGATCTGCTGGCGCGAAACTGCGGGTCTCACTTCTCCAGAACGAGCCGCTGCATCCAACCACATCTGGGCGAATGGCTGGAGCGCAGGCTCGACCAGTTTCGCGTGACGCACACGTTCCGCCTGATCCAGAGGCGGGAAGACCTCGAAAAGATCAGCAGGGGTCAGGCGGGCAAGCGTCTGCTCGATCATCTGCCAGGTCTTCTCCAGTCCGGCAACCAGTTCTGCCGCCGGGTGCAATGGATCCACGTCCCCCTCACAGACTCCCAGAGCCCATAATTCGAGGGAAGTCAGATCGTCGCTTCCCTCGCCCATCCGTGCGTGGAACCACCAGGCGCGATTGGCGACAATATGCGTCGCGTACATGCCAATCGACCAGTTGTGCGGCGTGTTGCGCAAGGCAAGCTGCTCTGCTGTCAGGGGCGCGATGGACGCGACAAGACGCTGATTGTAGATCCCCCACCCCGCGTAGAAGGGGTAGAGTGAAAGCTGATGTTCTGTCATGATAGTTCTTCCTTGCTTTTTTCTGAGAGATAAACAACACGATCGTATCAACACACGCAAGGAAACGATGGGAGAGGCAAGGGGGAGGAGAGAGAGCAGGTCATCGCTTGCACCATGATCGAACATGCGATGCCGCGACAGGGGAAAAGATGGCATCCATCTGCCACTGGTGTGGTGGATGGGCAACATCGGCGATGCGTTCGCCGCAGTTCCAGGCCTGACACCTCTTTGCCGCGTGCTTCTCCATATCTCTCTCGCACCATCTCGCTGCTTGCGTTCTCACTATCCGCCATCTCGCGCAGGCTTTGCCAGAGGGGCCGTCGAGCAGGAATCAGGCGCCTCTCGCATTCTAGGCATAGAACAGCTGAGCGCTCATGCCTGATGAGAGACACGGCAGCCGATGGAAGCAAGAATGATCACGTCTGTTTCACTGTGTGAACAGCAAACAGGATGGAGTTAGCAGCACACTGGCATAGATGTCAAAACCTCCCAAAAAACGAGTGACTACTTCACTACTATACAGGGAGAGAGATGATCCTGTCAAGGATGGGTTGGCGAACTGGCGAACCCGATTCGGGACGCGCGGGATCGGTACCTTCCTTTTTCTCCTCCAATTTACAAAATCTCAGTGAAAGAAGCCAGATGAGAAGCGGTTTTTCCAGAAACATGTGTCCTGCTGCTCAAGATTGAGGGCCAGATCTGCTCACTTCGTGGGGCATTTACCAGTTATCTCTCAAGACAAGCCTACAGCACGTTTGGGAAAGATTGAGCACGTTGCGAAGCACGCATGTAAGCGGGCAACAGCAGGCAATGTGTTCAATTGGGGGCTGTCTCAGCCAAGGAAGAACTCTTGCAATACCGGGGCGAGAACATCGCCAGCCAGCCAGGGTGCGTAGCTGTGCATGAGGTATCACGCTGCTCAGCGTGCGCGCCGTGTCATACATAAAGGGAAAACTCGCGTCACCATACATGACCAGCGTTGGCACACGCACCTGAGCGGCTCGTTCGATGGGCACTGCATTGTCTTTGCCCAGGATGGCGGTATGGTCATAGGCAAGCGTTGGCGCTATCGCCTCAAGCGGTGCCCAGGCCGGGGTCTGACGCATGGCTATGATCTGCTCGGCTGGCGTCCCAACATACCGCATAAAGAGCGCGGCTGCATCGCCTCGGTGACCGGCTGCTAAAGCTTCTGTCAGCTGTTGGATATATGTTCTCCACGCAAGTTTCGCTTCGTGCTCATCATTATATGGAGGCTCATACATGGCAAGCTTCTTGATTTTCTCACCGAGCGAGACCGCCGCATCAAGAGCAAGAGCTGCCCCCGAGGAATGACCAAAGACGAAGGCTGATCCACCAGCCTCGGTGATCAGAGCATCGAGGTCTTCGATCTCTCGTTCGACGGCGTAGGGTGCGGTGTCCCCACTCTCCCCCCGGCCACGCCGGTCGTAGACGAACACGCTGAAATGCGACGCAAAGTGTGCTGCCAGGGAAGTCCAGTCGGTGCGTGTGGTAAATGCGCCAGTCACCAGGGTGAGCGCGGGTCCCTGGCCAGACTGATCGAACGCGATGGGAGTGCCGTCTTTGGAAATGACTGTTCTCATGGTATTTCCTCTCTTGTGGACCAAATTCTGTTTTCCTCTTGTCAGTAGAAACAGTTTAGCACCTTGGCCTGAAAAAAACTTCTCGCATCTTGCTCTTCACCTCCCTCCGATTCCCTGGCTGAGGGCCACAGTGGTCAAACCAGCTGGGAGTATCCTGTGGAGCCGAGGGCAAGGAGCGTTGGAATGAGAGATTTCCCCATCGTATCATGTGGCTCAATTTTTCTGAAGAGCGCAGTAGAATCGTTACGAAAGCGTGACCAACCTTCCGGACCTTGATGCTGCCCGTAAGTGATGCGTCTTCTTTGCACCGGCTTTTGAACATCACTCCACAGGTCAGCTTGTTGAAGCAAGAGAATGATTTACAGAGAAAGCCTGGCAACCCTTTGTCAAACGACTTCCAGCAGTACATCGGCCAGTTCTCGCGGCATCGTGATCATGGCACAATGGCCCGTTGGCAACTGTCGCAGACGCCACCCCGCTTCCGTTGGAGGAAGCGCTCTGCGCGCCACTATGCGTCGCATGAATGAGAAGAAGAAACCACTGCCGGTGCAGTCAATGTGGGTACGGGGTTTGGCTGACACGATCGCTGGATTCTTCAGATGAAGAGGTTGCTCGAACGTCTTCAGGGGTTGTGGCGTCACCGATCTGAGCACCCAGCTTCGATCTGGCTCTGTCGTCACCCCGTAGGTGCCTCGAGAAGCGACTCTCCAGCCATCCCCGCGGGCCTGTGCCTGTTTGCGGAGCAAACCGATCACCACCGGCGAGACATCGGCCAGCGATTCGCCATTCCGTGGCACGAAGGTATCCAGATAGACCAGGTGAGCAATGCGCTCCGGCACAGCATCAACCACGCCGGTGATGACCATCGCGCCATAACTGTGACCCACCAGGATGACACTATGCAGATGCTTTTCCACAAGCTCGCCGACGATATCCTGGATATGGGTCTCTAATCCGATATCGGGTGAAAGCTCGGATGCACGCTCAGCCAGGCCGGTGAGGGTGGGCGCATACACCTCATGGGAAGCCTCTTCTAAGAAGGGGATGACCTTCTGCCAGCACCAGCCCCCAAACCATGCCCCATGCACCAGCACAAATGTTGCCATGCTTGCCTCCTCAGGAATGCTGCCTTCCTGCCCTTTCTGTTGCGTGTATCGTCATCGGCAGACCGGAGCGAGGGCGTAGAGTTACCACCATCTGGGGTTCGACCGGGTGTCCTGGGATGATGCGCAACCGGTAGCGTTGGGCGATGGTCGAGAGGAGCAATTGTGCTTCCATCATAGCAAAGTGGTTGCCTATGCAGACCCGTGGCCCTCCTCCAAAGGGGAAGTAGGCATAGGCAGGACGTGTGGCAGAGCGTTCTGGCCCAAAACGGTCCGGGTCGAACCGCTCAGGCTCCTCCCACAAGGCGGGATGGCGATGGACTGCGTAAGGGCTCAACATGATCAGACTGTTGGCTGCAATGGGGTATCCTCGCAGTTCATCATGGCCGATGGCTTTGCGACTAAGGACGGGGGTGGGTGGGTACAGACGCAACGTCTCCTCAATGATCATGCGGGTGTACTTTAAATTGGGCAAGTCTTCAACGGTTGGCACGCGGCCTCCAAGCACCTCGTTCAACTCTAGATGCAGACGGCGCTCAATCTCAGGAGACTGAGAGAGCAGGTACCAGGTCCACGTCAGGGTATTGGCTGTCGTCTCGTGTCCGGCAAGCAGAAGTGTCATGACTTCGTCGCGCACTTGCCGGTCATTCATTCCCTGACCTGTTTCTTCATCCTGCACAGCCAAGAGCGTCGAGAGCAGATCGTCTCCCTCTACCTGATGTGTTCGGCGCTCAGCGATCAGGCCGTAGACCACCTGGTCGAGAGAGCGGATCGCCTGTTGTAGACGGCGGTTGCGCGGGGTAGGAACGCTTAAAGGTGGGAAGGGTCGAAAGACGTAATCGACAAAGAGTTGTAGTAACGTCGTTACTGCGTAGCCAATGGTGCCGACTTCCTGGTTCAGATCCAGGCTGAAGAGCACCCGACCTACAATCTGCAGGGTCAGACGCATCATCTCCTCTGCTATATCTACTGGCGTCCCTTTTTCGAAGGAAGACTTCCACTGTTCGAGCATGGCAACCGTTGCATCCGTCATCAAGGTGCCATAGGTAGAGAGGCGCCTGCGATGGAAGGCCGGTTGCATGAGACGACGCTGGTGCAGCCAGGATGGCCCGTCGTTGAGCAAGAGCCCCTGTCCAAGAAGCGGCCGGAACATCGTGTATGTGATCAGGTCTTTGTTATAGTTGCGTGCATTATATTGCAGGACATGCTTGATGCTTTCTGGATCAGAGACCAGATAGGCAGGCGAAAAGAGGAAGCGCAAGCGCACCACCTCTCCTAACTGTTGCGTTCTCAGCAAAAAAGCGAGGGGATCGCGCTGTATCTCGCTGGCACTGCCAAGCAAGGAGAAGGCACGATGGCGGGGTGGCCTCTGGCCTTGCTTTTCCCCAGATGGTCTGGAAGAGGCAGGTGCGGGTGTATCGTTCGTGTGTGTCGACGATTGAGGCATGGTTGTAACTCCTTTACCGAGAAGAAAACTTGTCATCCATTCCCCTCTCACCTGCGCTTGCTGATACTGTCTTTCCCTAATTCTACCGCTCTTCCTGAGCTTTCTTGCTCTCGTTTCTGGATCGCGCTGGCCCATCTATGTCGCCGCGCCATCCTCTCGACGGCCAGCTGGAAGATATCTGGAGCGAGCAGGGCCAGGCGGGCTGCGGGGACGATAATCGTTCGACTCCGCTGCTCAATGCCCCGCACGAGCATCGCTGCGGTCTTCTCGACCGCTTGCGGCTTCATCTTTGGCAGCCCTGGCAGACCGCGTATTAAGGGGTGTTCGACCGCTTCTCGCCCTGTTTGCGTTGCCGTATAGATGTTGTGGGCGACGCCGATATCTACGCCCAGGCCCTGGACCTCCAGGCGAAGGGTGTTGGCGAGTGCCTGCAGTCCCGCCTTGCTGCTATTGTACGCGGCATGCAGCGGTCCCTGGATCGTCCCGGAGAGAGAGGACACGAACAGGATGTAGCCCCGGGCCTCGATGATGTGCGGCAGGACGGCGCGCACGGTCTTCCACGACCCGAGCAGATTGACGCTCACGACCCGCTCGAAGGCCTCCGGGTTCCCCCGTTCGACCGAACCCACTGTTACTATCGCTGCGTTCACCACCGCCACGTCCAGGCGCCCGAAACGTTCCACGGTTGCTGCTACCGCCTCCTCAAGCGCGTCGCTCTGGGTGATATCGGCCTGCTGATACAGCATGGTTTCTCCGAGATCACGCGCAAGCTCTTGCAAGGCTGCACCCTGCGTATCGATTAACGATAGGCGCGCCTGGCGCCCGGCAAGCAGCCGGGCCGTCGCAGCTCCAATCCCCCTCGCCGCTCCCGTAATCAGGACACTTTTGCCATTCAGGTTCCACGCGTTGCCGGGCATAGCACTTTCCTTCTTTCGTGTCTGCACATTTTTTACGCCATTCAAGCACACTACGGCATTGAGCAATTGCTCAAGAGCAGAGACAAAAACTTCTGCGGCACGACTCTCCTGTAGTACATCTGCGCTCTGCTGTAAGAACACACAAAAGCTTTCTGGTAGGATTATACGGCGAAATGTTCAGTTATTACCACATATGCCAGTTCCTGCTGCGCTTCTCTCGCTTAACGTACTACCGTTCCGACCGGAGTAGAAAGGTCTGCTCACACAGCTTGATGCTGCCTCGTCAGGAGAACACCAATCCAGGCTAAAGAGATCTCATCGTGATTGCTGGGTTCCCCCGACTTCTCATCTCGCGATCAAGCGACTCCCGGGTATACCGAATGGCATCGAGATACGGCTTCTCTGTGGCGCGCTTTGCCATTTCCTCTTGATCGACCTGCTCGACCCGGGTCTGAATCCACCAGGTGTTGCCAACTGGGTCACGCACACGACCACCCCGGTCCCCCCAGGATAAGCTCGTCATCTCGGTGACGGCGATGGCTCCAGCGGAGGTACTCCCTCTCACGACGGTGGATAATTCGGACTTTTCTCCTTCTCGCTTGACAGTCCATTCCGACTCTGCTTATGATAAGGAAACTGTCCCTGCCACCCATTTCAAGCAGCGAGGATGTTTATGACCCTTCATGTCTTCTTGTCCTTATTCGTGGTCTGCCTCCTCTCTCTGGTGCTGCTTTGGCGTCTTGGCTGGCTCCGTCTTCAGCCTTCCCACTCACGAGGAGGGATCATCCACTCCAGAGTCCACCGTCTCCTCAGGCCGCGAACCCCTCTGGACTGCCCAGCCTGTCGTCTCGCCTCCACTTCCTCGTCGGAAGCAGAGCCGACGCCTGCATCTGTGCGCCCCTGGCGCGAGGTCAAAAGCCGACGGGGAGCACCCAAGCGGGTCAACACCGACGGCTTCGCTTGTCCCAACCCGCAGTGCCTCTACTTCGGGATTACCGATGACCACATCCACGCGCTGGTAGGCGATGGCAAGCATGGGCATGCCGAGCAGATCCAGACATTCCGCTGTCAGGCTTGCCACACCACCTTCACTGCCCGTCGTCACACGCCATTGTATCGTCTGAAAACTCCTTCCCATCAGGTCGCCATGGTGCTTTCGGCGCTAGCCGAAGGGCTGGACCCTTCTGCAGCTGAGCGGATCTTCGGCTTCCGACAAGCCACCATCATCACCTGGTTGTCTCGCGCAGGCAGTCACGCTGAGATCCTCCATGAGCGCTGCTTCCGCAACCTCCAACTCCCGCACGTGCAGTTGGATGAACTGCGAACACGGTTGCGCAGCTGTACCCAGATGCTCTGGCTATGGCTGGCTATCGACCCCTGCACCAAGATTCTGCCTGTGCTCCATCTGGGTCCCCGCACCCAACACATGGCGCACCTGCTCATCCACTCTCTGCGGCAGAAGCTGGCCCCAGGCTGCCTCCCGCTCTTTACAAGTGACGGATTAAATCTCTACTTCTATGCTCTCACGGCTCACTTTGGGCAGTGGCTCCCCTTGTCCCGTCGAGGGCGCAACGTGCCTTGGTGGCAGGTGGAGCCACGCCTGATCTACGGCCAGGTGAAAAAATGCTACCGCCAGCGTAAGCTGGTTCGCGTCAGACACGTGATGCGTCTGGGGACACAGATCGATCTCTCGGTCGCCTTACAGGGAATGGGCTTCTCAGGGAGGCTGAACACCGCTTTTATCGAGCGGGCTCCACTGACCATCCGCCATGGAATAGCCGCGCTGGCTCGTCGCACCTGGGCGACGGCTCAGCAGTCTCCACACCTGTTGACTCATCTCGAGTGGTGGCGTGCGTACTATCATTTTGTGCGCCCCCACCAATCGCTGCGGGTAGCGCTCCTGCAGCCGCGCGAACGAGGTGGCAGGCGTCTGGCGCAACGCTATCGGCAGCGCACTCCAGCGATGGCAGCCGGGAAAACCATCCGACGATGGACGGCTCGCGAGGTGCTCTCCTGCCCCTTGCCGCCGGTTTTCGCTTGAGAGCCAAAAAACCAGGGGCAGTTGTAGTATCATGTCATGGAGTGGTTGGGCAATGGACAGGCGGAAGAAGCCCAATTGAACCTCGCTCCCGGAAGAGATGGTCTGTCTGGACTGCCCACTGGCGAAAAAAGGCTTGAAGTGGGTTCGCAAGGGGTCGATTGATTTATCCACCATGTCCAATGGCTGTACCGGTAGGTGCTTTTTGATCCCGTCGCGCTCGCTTTTTCATAGGTCAGCACAAGGGCGGGGTCATTCTCTTCTTTGGAACCATTGGAACGCGAACCCTGCGGTGATGTGGCAAGCCAGGCAAGTTCCGCAGGGGAAACAAGAGACGCAATACCCAGATAACGCAGCGTCGGATAGCGGGATTGCGTTGATCTGCCGAGGATCGCGTTCACGGATGCTACTTCGGGGGAAATTGTTCCCTTATTCCATCTGGCTACCGCAAAGGAGGTGATCTCATCGAAGTCACCGAGTTTCCAGTTCTCAAGCTCGCCCGGTTTCAGCGGGGTTTTCAAGGACGCATTGGGTTGCTCGACATTGCGGATATCGCATCCCCAGAACCTGGTGCCGTCAGGGAAAACAAGCTCGCAGCTCAGGCGGTTGCAGGTCTTATCCGTCTCACCCCGCGCGCCTCTTGGCAGGGGAAAGCCCGTAACTTCATAAAGCCCCGTATTTTGGTTAAGTCTGCACAGGACGGTGTCAGCATTGACAGCGGATTCAGCAGAGCCGCCGATATGATGCCGTGTCACGCCAAGATAAACGCCCTTGCCATCAGGAGCCTGAACCGGAACTCCATCCTTGTAGGCATAGTCGGCATCACCGGCAAGAGCCACCCGAACAGGCGCGTCCTGCAGCCGTTCGAGATGGGCAAGCGGCGCTTCTCTTTCGTGGACGTCCCAGCACTTTGTGCCCTGCTCGGCGGCGCAGGTGCCGAGCACGACCCATGGCTCCCCATCCACCATCTTTCCATACACATAGGGGCGCTCGACCGAGGCAATGGCCTTCCCGCCGACGCTCTCGTTATCTTTTGTAATAGCGGTTTGGCGTTGCCAGGTCTTCCCGCCGTCCCGCGATACATCGATCCAGGTCGCACCGCCGCGGTCGATTCCGTTACGAGTCCGCCCCACCCTGACCTGCTCGCCGTTGGGCGCTATATAGGTAAAAACCCCGCCGTTCCAATCCTGCGATCCTGGGGTTTTGCTCTCGGGAACCGCTACCACTTTCTCATCAACCGGGTTCGTCAGGCGATCCTGAACGAGGCCAGCGCATCTCCACGCCTGAGTGTCCTGAAGGTCAGCAAATTCGTTCTGATGTGAAGGCATAGAAAGATCCCTGTATGCTACTGCAACGGCTACCCGCAAGGCATCAATGTATCACAATGACGGCGAACTGGCAATCCATATGGTATTGCTATTTAAGCAGAAGCTATTTTTATGCGGTCGTAGACTGGTCTTGACCCGCTTTTGTGGAACCCGAAAGATTCGGGTTAACCCATCAATTGTTCATAAGCTACTAAGCTGACATAGCCCAGTGAAGAGCGACACAGAAGCAGAGGATGTATCAATGAGGCATCGCTGGTGAGCGTATGTGAATACTCAAAGACAAGTGAGTGTGTTCTGAGAGGAGAGATCACAATGTAAGAACGTGTATTCTATTAATCCTAGAGTATTTCATAAATAATCTCAACGGAACCGACGGGCGACGAACCATCGGTCGCACCTGTCCCTCATCCCTCTTGAAAAGCTCTTCCCAGGCAGACATGATATGCTCGTGTACAAGCACTCGACCGATGAACCACTGTATGAACAACGCCCCAGAGGTGCAGACCCACATTGGAAAATTCCTGTTTCGCAGTGGCCTACCGTTTTACACCGTATTGACCAGGGCGAGCCACTGAGAAAAGTAGCTGGAGATTACCGCGTCTCCTATGAAACGATACGCCGCGTTCTTCGCGCAGCCCGCAAAGAGCAAGCGGGGTGATGGTTGCTATGATAAACAACGAGGTACACTATGATCTCGATGACACCCGGTCAGGCGCGAAAAACTGAAACACTCTCCCTCCAAACTTTGCGGCAGATTTTCCTCTGTATGACGAGATGGATGGGCACCAAGAGCAACATGGGACAAATGACACTTCTGGCTTCCGTTCTCCTTGCTCTATACTTGTCTTACGAAATCGCCCTGCCAATAGGGGACTAAAAGAGAAATGAATCATCAAACTTTTCAGCAAGGAGTAAGAAATGAACAAACAGCAGGTATCGCACATGCAGAAGAACGATTCACCACGCAGGTCACGGATAGTCCTGGTTATTCTTGGTGTGGTTCTTATCGTCCCACTCGTGCTTACGATAGGAATCATCGCATCCTTGTGGTATGCTACTTCACACCGACCCAGTGTGGGGGATGCCATGAATGCCTCCGGGCAGTACTACCAGGCCATCCAGAGGCATGACTACACGACTGCCTACCACTCCCTCGATAAGAATGCCACCATCACGCTACAAAGCCGTCCAGTGGTGATGAACTCGGTGCACACCCTGGCAACAGCCTCTCAGGCGCTCGATACCAGGGATGGGGGGGTTAGCAGTTACATTGCCACCGACGGGCATTTTGAGCAAGGGACAAATATCGTTGACCTGACCATGAAGGTCACACGCACCGGGCAATCCTATGACGTGCATCTCAAACTAGAGCTTGCGAGCGGGAGTTGGAAAATTCTCAGTGCGGATGGCCTGTAGGGGAGATTGGCTCATCTTGATCAACTGCGAGCATGAAGGCGACACATGAGCAGGCGAGGAACTCGGCGGCGATTGGCTGCCGAGTTCTTTTTAGATGCAAGAGGTGTTGAGCTTCACCCGCTTTTGTGGAGAAGCGACACATTCGGGCTAACCCATCAATTGTTCATGGAGCAACCGAGCCGACGTAGCCCAGCGATGGGAAACCGGAAACTGAGGACGACCGGCCCGGCATCACTGAGGTGTAAAAGTTAGGAGTAAGGGGTCGAGGTAATAGAACATGGTTTCTATTAATCATGGAAAATTGCATAAATAACCTCAGCGTAACCGACGGGCTACGATACATCGGTCGCACCTGTCACTCATCCCTCTTGAGAAGCTGTTCCCAGGTAGAAATAATATCCTCGTCTACAGACACCCGAACAGTAACCAGCCTGACACATCTTCTCTTCCGCAACGCCAGCCAGGACCGGATGCTCCCCATTGGAAAATACCCGCTGCTACATGGCCAATCGTTCTTCAACGCATTGACCAGGGCGAACCGCTGAGAAAAGTTGCCAGCGATTATGGAGTCTCCTATGAGACGGTACGGCGTGTGATACAGGCGGCTCGGGCTGAGTATCAGTGAGCTAAGCGAATGAGCACGAATAGACTCTCGAAGTGAAACAATGGGCTACTTCCTCATCTCTAATGGGCTCCGTACTCCAGCTTACGTAGTAGAAAGCTCTACTTGGAGAGGCACAAACCCATCTATGCTATACATAAGCACGAGTGATTGACAGGCAGAGTCAGAAACTCGTAGAATGGTCGAACTGGATAGCCAACAGCGAAAGCCCTGTGGAGGGATTGTGCCCCGACTATGAAAGGAGAAGGCTGTGCCACCTGCTCGCGCTCACCTCGAGTACACGCTGTATATCCACCTGGCTGAGATCGAGCCGCCGATCTGGCGGCGCATTGTCGTGCCGGCGAATCTCACCCTCCATCAATTGCACCAGGTGTTGCAAGTAACGATGGGCTGGACGCACTCCCATCTCCATCAATTTATTGTACCGGGCACACAGGAAAGCATCTACTACGGCGAGCCGAGTCCAGAGGACGACTATGGGCAGCGGGCCTGCCCTCCTGAAGACGTGGGCGGCGTCAGCGGCTATGCCAACTTTTTGGAAGCGTGGCGGGACCGGAGTCATCCGGAGCATCGGCAGATGCGCGAGTGGGTTGGGAAGCATTTCAAGCCGGAACAGTTTTCG
>WNGK01006540.1_pt1 | contig 24092 bp, 22 predicted proteins | sample 5400601 | NCBI WGS metagenome assembly WNGK01 (sample SAMN13153376, study PRJNA577476) | soil metagenome | isolation source: 60 cm soil or saprolite under Garry oak tree replicate 1 | place: USA:California | collected 2016-06-15
ATCAGCGTGACGGCCTGCTCAGCCTCGCCGAGCGCCGTGTAGCAGCTTGCAACGTCACCGGCGGCGGCGTGGGCGCAGGCCTCCATTGCCGCCAGCATGGCCACCGTGCGTGGCGTGGCGATGATCCGGGTCGCGGCGCGGGCGGCCTGGGCGTAATCAATTGCGTGGCGAACGTGGCCGTGGTAGATTGCCTGGTGGCTCAGGGCCGCCAGCACCCGCGCGCCGAGCAGCCGGTCACCCACGTCGTGGGCGAGCCGCAGGGCTCGGGTGAAGTTCTGAGTGGCGAGTTGCTGCTCGGCCGCGTCGTAGGCCATCCAGCCCGCGTCCAGCCAGAACACGGCAATGACGCCGGTCAAGGCCCGGTCCAGCGGTTCGCCTCTCGTGACAGTCAGTGGCGGCGTCTCGTGGCGCAGGTACCACATCGTCATCGGCAGCGCCGCGCCGCCGCCATGAGCGTTGTCGATGTCCTTGAGCTGTTCGCACATGCCGCGCAGCCGGATCACGTCACCGGGATGGACGCGGCGGGCGCTGGGGCCCTCCGCCGCGTCGGTGTACCCGTCCTCGATCTGGCCTGACCTGGCATCCGGGCCAAGATCAATCCGCCGAAGATCGAGCAGGTCAAGATGCAATGATTGCCCGTCGTCATTTTCATGCTCAAGGGCGTGAGCGTTCGCCGGGTCGTCGGCACTCCTGGCGCGGGCCCGGCGGGCCGCGCCGAACTCGCGCGCGGTCGCCTGCCGGTGCAGGCGCAGCGATGCCTCCATCTCGTCATGTGCACCGGCCAGCACCCCGCCGGTTCGCAGCGCTGTGTCGGCTCGTTCCCAGAAAGCGCGCGGAACCTTCTGCCGCCCGGTCTCGACATTGGCGATCGTGCTGCGGCTGTACGAGGTGAGCTGCGCCAGCCGGGCCTGGCTGAAGCCTGCCGCCGAACGATACGCGGCGAGTTCCGCGCCTAAGGCGCGGCGCGCCATTTCGGTGGCCTCAGGCTCTTTCACCACAAAGTCTCCGGTGGACAACTCGCTGTCAGCACATTGTCGCAGATTCCCGCCGCCGCTGTTCGACGCCAACTCCGCAGGATTGCATGTGGATCATGTCATGCCTGACGACCAGCCACACCACCGCTGAGCCGGCACTCTCGTCCGCCGAGGCAATCGAGGATCTGCACCCGATGACCAGCAATGCACAACCGCGCGACCCGATACTCAGTAAGGCTGAGGTGGCCTGCCGGATGCGGCTGCTGGCCAGGCTGGAGGACGCACTGCGAGCGAGAGGAGTCAGCTGCGCCCTAGCCAGAAGGCACCGCTTGGTCTTGCGGTACAACCAAGCTCCTGTTGAGCAGTCAGGCCTGATCGACCCTCAACTCCGCGCCTTCACGACCGGTTGCACCGATGTGGTGAGCACGGATGGCTACGTGTTCTGGCTGGCGAGTGGCGATGAATTCCCCGTCAGCGACCCGGGCGCGGCTGCCGAGTTCATCGCCCGTGCGCAGCGCGCGCCATCGCCCGCCTGACCCCTGCGGGCGCACCGTGGCACGATTGACCGGCACTGGCCCTGTCCCCGGTGGCCTGTACCTGCTAGCCCACGACGACGTGACCGGCAGCCGGGCGGCCAGTGCTGCCGGCGGCGGGAGGCAGCGCCCGCAGTGGCCGAATGCCACCTGCCTGGTGCTGGCGCCGCTGCCCACCGCGGTGCCGTGCGCGCGGCTGCATGCCCGCCTGGTGCTGGCCGAATGGCAGCTGACCGAGCTGCGCGACACCATTGAGCTAGTCGTGTCGGAGCTGATGACGAACGCTGTGGCCGCGTCGCTGGCCATCCCCGGACTGCCGCCCGTGCGGCTGGACTTGCGCGGCGACGGCACCGAGGTCCTGGTCACGGTGCAGGATGCCAGCCCTCAGCCGCCCGTGCCGCAGGACGCGCCCGGCGACGCCGAGGCCGGCCGCGGGCTGCTGCTGGTCCATGAACTGTCCCGGGCCTGGGGGTGGACGCCTGCCCCGCCGGGCAAGGCAGTCTGGGCCACGGTGAGCTGACATGCCCGCCAACCCCGAGAGCCCGGCCCGGCCCGCCAGGGCACCAGTTGACCGTGCGTCGGTTCAGCGTCGCCGCCAGTGAGTTGCTGACCGGGACGCAGCGGTGAACCGCCACCCCACGGCGGCGCACGGCCAGAGGCTGTCAACAGATTGTCGAAAGTCGCCACTTTGCTCGCCAACGGCGAGGGCCGTCGGCTTGCATGGAATCGTTGTATGCGTCCGGCACCGCGACCTGCGTCCGGTGCCATGCGGAAGAGAGGACAGGGACCTGCGCTGCTCGGCATGGCCGGCTGCGGCTATTCAACCCGCCGATCTGGCGGTCAACGTTCTAGAAGAAGGCACCGCGAGCACCGCTGTCGTCATCAGCGTGATGGGGTGCCCTTACGCTCGCACCAGGTTCACGGATCAGGTAATCCGCTACCCGCTCGCGCGCACAAGCATCTCGCCCCGCAGGCCCGGCCATGGTAGCCGCGACCGCCGGCCACATGCGGGACCTGTTCGACGGGCTCGTCGCGCCCGACGTCATCGAGGCCTATGACCGGCTCCTGGCCACCGGCGGCTGCGCCAAAGACGAAGCCGAGACGGCGCTCGGCAGCACTGAACTGGTCCAGGCACTTACGAGCCAGGGCATGGCGCACGTCCTGCCGCACACCCCGGTCAATCCGGCCTGGTTGCGTCCAGCCTCACCGGACCTCGCGTTGCAAGGTGTGCTGGCCGGGCATCAAAGGAGACTCACCCAGGAGGCCGAACGCCTCCTCGCCGGTCACGGCCGCCTCGCCGAGGCCCAGGCCCGGTACAGCACCGCCATGAATGGCAAGCTTCCCGAGCACCTGGTCGCGGTCGTCTCCGACCGGACCCAGATCAGCCAGCTATCCGCCGCGCTGGTGAACACTGCGCGCCAAGACTGGATGACGCTGGACGATCTCGCTGCGGACATGCCGCTGAGCGAGGATTTCGCGGCCCCGCCGCTGCCTGCGGCCGCCGGACTGGTGCGCTGCCGGTCGATCTACCCCGTGGCCGCCATGGACGACCCGATCGCCCGCCGTATCATCCGTGCCTGCACCCAGGCCGGGGAGCAGGCCCGGTTGCTGCCCGAGGTGCCGATGAAGATGAAGCTCGCCGACCACACCACCGCGATGCTGCCGCTCACCCGCACTGGCTCCGCTGGTGCCCTGGTGGTCAGGGCGCCGGTCATTATCGCCGCGCTGCGCGACTATTTCGAGTTGCTCTGGTGCCGGGCAACCCCGGTCAACGCGCCGTCCCGGTCCGCGGCAGGCGAGGAGCGGCTGCCTCCTGCCCAGCAGCGGGTGCTGGCGCTGATGGCCGAGGGCCTGGCCGACGCCGCGATCGCCCGTCGCGCTGGGATCAGCATCACGACCGTCCGCCGTCACATCACCTCGATCATGAAACGGCTCGGTGTCACCAGCCGGTTCGCCGCCGGCGCCGCCGCCCAGCGCCGTGGCTGGATCGGCTGAGCCTTACGACACCGCGAGTGGCCTTCGTCGTGGCGGATTGGGAAGAGCCGGAATGCCAGGCAGGTGCGAAAGGTGCGCGCCCTAACTAATCAGTCCGGGGCATACTTCGGGTTGCTGGGAGCGGGCGAGGCCACTGCGACCGCCACGGCCTGCCGCCGGCTGGCGGGCTGCTGTGTCGGCGGCCATCAGGATCTGACCACTGGCGGCCACGAGGAAGGCACCGCTGGCCATCGTAGAGTATGACCGGTTTTCTGGGGTGCTGCGGCGGTTTTCGGGGCCGATAGTTACACCTTCCGACTGATCTTAATAACCGGCTCAACTCCCAAATCACGAGCCTTCCGCGCCCATGTCTCGATCTTCTGCTTGAGAATGATCGATCCAGTCGCTGTAATATTGTCGAGTGGCCTCTTGCTCTGGTAGCCCAGCCACAAGCAATAACTCGTAAAGTTCGGCACGGCCTTCACGCCCGCCTTGTTCCTCAGCAGTTCAAGCAGTCCCGTGGCCTGGTCGCACACGTAGCCGAGTTTCTGTGGCGTGCCGAACTTGACGGCATAGACCCGTGAGCCCTTGGTCAGATCCCACGCTTCGACTGGCGTCTTCGAACGGGTCTTGAAGATGCTGTAGTCCTTGTCCGTCACCATGTAACCGGCCCGGTTGACAGCAGCTGATTCGAAGAAGTTCGGCTCGGTGCCGGAGACCTCGGCGAACTCTGGCTCCAAGTCCTCGACCGCGATCTCCCGCAGGAAGTCGTCAAGGAAGTCCAGGTAGTCCTGGTTGAAGTGCATCCACCGGCCGTTGGTGAGCAGGACCCGGTCGTCGTCGGCGATGAAGTCCAGGGCTTCCTTGATGGTCTGCGTGTAGCCAGGCGCGTCTTCGGCTTCGTTCCGCACCTTGATACTGAGCAAGTCCTCACGTGCGATCCGGTTCTCGGCGATGTAGCCCTTGAGCATGCTCATGTCGAGTCGATTGAGCGTCGTCGATGGGTAACCGGGACAGCCGAGCGTGAAGTTGCCGTCGCTGGCGAACACGAAGTCGACGCCGTACAGGTCGTAGCTGTTGTGCGTGAACTCCGTCGTGCCGCTGTCTGACAAGAGTGCATCACGCAGCAGCTCGTCATAGCGCTTGACCTCGTCGGGTTCTGAGATCAAGGTCGTCCGCGGCAGGGCGAAGCGAGCTGGCTTGGCCAGCTGGTCACCAAGCGCGTCCAGGAACTGGCCCAGCTCCGATGGATCTATGTCCGGCGTCAGCTGCACCGACGTGCCGAACTTGCCCGTCTTGCCGAACCTCGCACGACAGTCGAGCATGACTGCGGCCTGGAGGTATTCGACAGACTCGCCGCTCTCGACATCGAGCCTGGTGTGGTAGGTAAAGCTTCGGATGTCCTTCTTCCGCCTGCCCTGAAATCGGCGGGATGCTGTCTGACGGATTTCCGATTCATCAGCGATCCGCTTGGCGATCTCAATGCCGAAGTCGTAGTCACAGTACGGTCGCACGTAGAAATGAGCTTTGCCGTAGCTGATGACGTAGCACTCGGTGCCGTTCGTAAACACGAACGCGGCGTAGTGGTTGCGGTTGGTGGGTATCTTGGTCCCGCTGAAGAAATCCTTGTAGGTCTTCGCCCAACTGACCGGCGTCGGAACTGGACGAGCGGCGAAGTGGAAGTTGCCGGTCCAGGTGCTTTGCTGGTCCGTCTTAATGATCTCCATCTGGCTCGCCTTGAGCTTGAGCGTCAGTGGCTCGATCTCTGATTCGGGTATGTGGAAAACATTGACTCTCATGTTGGGTTTCCTGGTGGTTGCTAGCGGTGCGTTGATGACTTTGGTTTCCTGCGGAAGGCCGAGGCTCATCCGACCCGGTCCTGGTCAGCGCTGACCTCGGAACGGAACGCTTCGGGTGAAAGCGCACCCGGCACCGGTCTGCCTGGTGGGAAGCATGCCGGACCATAGGTGGCTTCCAGTAAGTGAGGCACAAGATCGCGGCAAAAGCAAATCAGTGGGCGTGAACGGTACATGCTGTGGCAGACATGACCTGATTTGGCTATCGTTACCGGCCCACCGGCTAGGGAAGCTTGTGCACCTGTCATTCCGATCTGAATTGGATTGCTCCACCATATTCTCGGCCGAACAGGGTAAAGGGTGACGGTGCAGTCGGATTTGATGCTATTCCTGTCCAAGCTGCGTCGAACGGCGAGCGGCAGTCATCCTGGGTTGGCGGACACCAAGACGTGCGCACAGAAAGAGTCGAGCACGGAGGCCGGCGACCCGCTTAGCCCAAGCCGTAAGATCCTGCTGCTCCACGACGGACGCCGCCGATAGCGGCGATCCCGTCCCAACCACACCATCTCAGCGGCTTGCACCATGGCACTCTGGCTGCAGCCCCGCTCTATCCGTTGCCCCCCTTGCTGACCAGCCCGTGCGGCATGATCAGCGGTTCATCCGCCACACGGCAAGCGCCAGTTTGGTTCATTTGAGCGCACGACAGGGTGCGAACGTGTAGAGTCAGCGGCCGTGAGCGAACAAGATGATGCCGTCGAAGCCCTGCAAGCGAACGGTGTCCTGCCTGCACTGGCGTGGGCCTGCGGTAGCGCCCGGCACCAGACCTTGCAGTCGTACGATTCAGAGACCGGTCACAATCAGGCATGGATCGGCTACAACATGTTCACCATCCTCGAGGACCGGCTGAACCGAGTCTTCTCGCTCGGGCGCTTTGTGCTCGGCGCTGACGCCGACCCGGCCCATGGCGCTGACCTGGTCGCCCAAGGCTTGGCAACGGGTGAGTTCGAGCGCATGCCGCATCTATCACCCGGCCTGGTCATCCGAGATGATCTCAACAAGTCACCCGGTTGGCTCAGCCAAGGCTGGCGCATCCTGTTGCAGTCCTATGGCGGCATGGACATCGACGAGCTGAAGTGGGCACAGCGATCATGGACGAAGCGCCGGGTTGCCGGGCAGCCATCTCCTGACGAGCCAATGCTGGACCTGCCAGAATTTCATATGGCCGCGGATGTGCTCGCTGATCTGTCCACGCGGGAGCCATCGGACGATCCGATCGTGACGCTGGTGCTGGCTTACGCCATCGATGCCGTGACCGGAGTATCCGCTTTCTACCTGGGACACCCGCGGCTCAATCCTGGCGGCGGTAAGCCCTGGCACTGGCGGGCGTCAATCGAGGACAGCGGCCACGGCGGCACCGGCCGTGGGATCCGGCCCGGAAGTCCGACCGATCAGCCGTCGAGTCCCGTCGAGGACGCACCTGTACGCCTCCGCCCGCACGTCGTGGATCTTCCCGATGCTCAGGCGAGTGTATGAGCGCGGCTGCGCGTAAACCGAGCACCGACCATGTATCAAAGCTGTTTGCCGGTTCTCGGCTGACCCTGGCCCGGCACCTGGCCGGGCTCCGCAAGAGTGAACTGGCCGATCTCATCGGCAAGACACCGACAGCTGTAGGAGCCTACGAGTCGGAACGGAAACGTCCCGCGGCCGCCACGGTCGCTCAGCTGTGCGTGGCACTGGGAGTTGAGCCAGGGTTCTTCTTGCCGTCGTCTGTTACGGCATCTGTAGCGCACTCGCATGTCCCGAACTTCCGATCACTGCGGTCTACGTCGCAACTGGCTCGAGATCAGGCAACAGCTTACGGTGCAGTGGTGCACGAGATTGTGTCGGTCTTCGAGCGGCACGTTGAGATGCCAGCTATCGATGTGCCTTCTTATCCAGTAGATATTAAGGAAGATGCTTCCTTCCAGGACTCGATTCGGGCAGCTGTTGAGCTTCTACGGAAGGCGTGGGCTATAGACACAGGTCCGATCAACCATGTACTGCGTCTGGCCGAGAGCCACGGCATAGTCTGTGTATTCAGCCCGTTTCAGGTTGCCAGTGTCGATGCCTACTCTTTTCAGCCTCAGACTCGTCCGATAGTAGTCATGAATCCGCTTAAAGGTGACTACTACCGCCAGCGTTTCGACTTGGCTCATGAAATCGGTCACCTTGTAATGCATTGTGATGCTGAGCCAGGTAATCATGCGGTTGAGTTGCAAGCACATCGCTTTGCGGCTGAATTGCTTATGCCTCATGAGGTAATGGTAGACCAGCTACCTCGCCGACTGCTTTGGCCGAGGCTCCTGGCACTGAAAGAGCACTGGGGAGTCAGTCTCCAAGCCTTGCTCTATCGTGCCAGAGAACTTGGTATCTACAGTGATACAACCTACCGCAATGCCATGAAGCGGATATCCAAGGAAGGTTGGCGGAGGCAAGAGCCTGGTGCTCGTCCAAGCATTGAAGAACCTTCGCTTTTGCCGAAAGCGCTACAGCTACTTGAGGATGCGGGAGTTTCGGCACTGCGACTGGCCACGGAAACTCGGGTGCCGATGAGTCTCTTTAGCATTGCCACTGCCCGGAATCTTGAGTCGGTTGGTGGGTTCACGCCCCGAACAAGTGGAAACGATGATGCTCAGGCTGGTCGGCCGAGGTCGGTGTTGTGAGCGTTCTCCGGTGACTCATTTGGAGTCAGAACATGCAGTAATCGAGCCCTTCGCCTCTGGCACGCTGATCCTCGATTACTTTCTTCCAGGTTTTTCCGACCCCTAAAGATGCATATCATTGCTCGCTGCTAGCCGATCCATGATCCATGACGTCTACACTGAAAGCGGCTGGGGCTACTTTTCACAATTTCACAATACGCCAAGGCATCGGCCGAAAGCTCACGAACTTACTTGTTCTGATCGGAGATCGCACGGGCAGTATGGCGCCTGGGGCGGGACGGTTCTCCACGCTTACGTCCGTATGGCGACGACGCACGGCACCTACAGCCCAGAACGCCACGATACCTGAAAGCGCGGCTGAGGTACGTTTCCATACCTGGCCCGAGCGGCTCGGCGCCGCGTCCGCGCGTTGAGAACCCAGCATCCGGCGGATCCGGTCATTCCGCATCCAAGCCAAGCCGAGCAGATCTGATTCCACGTCGTCTACCGCATCCCGTGCGGCGAGCCTATCGACGCCGAGACCGTGCGGGCCGCGTAGACGAGCTGATTTCCAGGGCGGCAGACGCCCGGCCGCAGGATCATCAGCCCTTGCGAAACCGCTCCCCACAGGTCACGCACTCGATTCGCTCATCGGTACTGGACGCGGCGGCAGCGACCGCCGCGCCTACCACAGCCGTTCTGCCAGTTTGCCGCCGGCTACCTCGGCCGCAGCGCCGACCGGCGGGGCCGCCGCGTGGAGGAGCAGCCGCTATGGTCCCTCATGCAGATGCAGGACTTTCTCGACGAATGGCTCATATCGGTCTGGCAGAACAGGGCCCATGAAGGACTGCGGGACCCGATCCACCCGCAGCGGGCGTTCTCCCCGAACCAGAAGTACGCCGCGCTGATCGAGACGGCCGGGTACGTGCCGGTCCCGCTCAGCGCCGAGGACCACATCGAGCTGCTGCCCGCGATCTGGCAGGCCGTCAACGCCTACGGCATCAAGATCAGCCACCGGACCTACGACGCTGCGGAGCTGAACCCGATCAGGCAGCAGAAATCCGGCGTCGCCGCCCGGAAGGGACTGTGGGAGGTCCGCCGCGACCCTTATGACGTGTCGCGGGTGTTCGTCCGCGGGCCGGGCGGCTGGATCACCTGCCCGTGGAAGTACCTGGGGAAAGTCCCGTTCCCCTTCGGGGAACTGGCCTGGGACCACGTCTCAGGCCGGCTGGCCGGGCAGGGCCGCGGCGACGCCACCGAGCTGGAACGCGCCGAGGCCGTTGACGACCTGCTGCGCCGCGCCTACCACGGCCCGCCGGACAACCCCGGGACAGGAGCCGCGGGCACCGCCGGGGCACGGCGGCCGCCGGCTCGTGACCAGCGGGTCGCCGCCCGCACGCGCGCCGCCACGGCGGCAGCCGGCAGAGTGCCCGCCGGGCCGGTTCCTGCCGAGGCCGGGGACGCCCCGGAAACACCGCAGCGGGACAGCGGCGGGCCGGTCGCCAAGGTAATCCCGCTGGGAATCTTCAACGCCCACGAAGAAGCGAAGAAACGCTGGTGAGCTCGCCCGCCGTCAGCGCTGCGCCTCCTGGCACCACGGACGATGAGTCCCGGCACCGGCAGCTCACCGTCCTGGCCGGCTGGCGGCGGTTCGTCGATGAGGAGCCGGCCCCGCCGGAACTGCTGCCCGACCGGCAGTGGCGGCTGCTCAGCGACGCCGGGAGGCTGGCCTACGACGAGGACCGGCTCAACCACCACTCCCGGCTGCTGGTCGTCGCGACCCCGGTCATCCGCAAGGTCATCACCGAAGGACGCAGGCTGTCCTACCTCAACCGCAACGCCGACTCCGGCCGGTGCGGCCTGATCCTGTCCGGCCCGGCCCGCACCGGCAAGACCACCGCGCTCACCCAGCTCGGCAAGACCCTCGAAGTCATCCACCGCCAGCGCCACCCCCGCTCTGGCACCGACATCCCGGTCCTCTACATCACCGTCCCGCCGGCCGCGACCGCGAAGATGATCGCCGTCGAGTTCGCCCGGTTCCTCGGCCTGCCGGTCATCCGCCGGGCGAACCTGACCGACATCATCGAGTCCGTCTGCGGGGTCTGCACCGACACCCGCACCGGCCTGGTCGCGGTCGACGAGATCCACAACGTCAGCCTCGCCACCCGCCCGGGCGCCGAGGCGTCCGACATGCTCAAGTACTTCTCCGAGCGGATCCCCGCCACCTTCGTCTACGCCGGCATCGATGTCGAGCGCAACGGACTGCTGTCCGGCACCCGCGGCGAGCAGATCGCCGGGCGCTTCGGCATGATCCGGACCAGCGCATTCCCCCGCGGGGAGTACTGGACCGCGCTGATCTCCGCCCTGGAAGACAGCCTGCGCCTGCACCGCCACCAGCCCGGCGCCCTGACCGGGCTCGAGGAGTACCTGCACCGCCGGACCGGCGGCATGATCGGCAGCCTGCTCCGCCTCATCCGCGGCGCCGCGATCCAGGCCGTCCTGGACGGCACCGAGCAGATCATCCGCACCGCCCTCGACTCCATCGGCGTCGACATCGCATCCGAGACCGCCGACCCGGGCCAGCGCCGCCGCCCCCAGCAACAGTGACACCTGACGACGGGCCGCTCCCGCCGCCGCTCCCCGTCCGCGTCCGGCCCGCCGCCGGGGAAACCGCCGAGTCCTTCATCCGGCGCCTGGCCCAGGCCAACCACCTCCGCCCGAGCCTGCTGCAGGTCTACGTCCGCAACCCCGACGTCCCCACCGCGGCGATCCGGCTGCGGCGGCTCGCCGCGGTCAGCGGCAGCACCCGCACCGCGCTCGCCTTCGCCCTCACCGGGCTCACCCCCGCCAGCCAGCGCCGGCTTCCTCCGCCGTCCCCAGCCGAATCCCAGGCGGCCCGCAAGGCCCGGCTGTTCGCCATCATCCGCGACGACGCCACCCGCGGCATGTCGATCCGGCAGATCGCCGGCCGCCGCCACGTTCACCGCCGCATGGTCCGCCAGGCACTCGCCGAACCCGCCGGGCCACCGCCGCGCAAACGGGGAACCCGCCCGGCACCAGCCATCGCCCCCATCCAAGATGTCCTGGACAGCCTGGCCGGCGAACCTCTCACCGTCTGGGAAATCTGGACTACCGTAACCGACGAGCACGACTCCGATGCCTCATATGCGGCGATCAGGGACTACATCCGGAGCCGCCGTCTCGCAGCGCGATCCGGATTGCCCCTCCAAGGAGACCAGGCCGCAGCAGCGGCGGCAGGCCTCACCTGATGGGCGAGGATACTGGTCACCGTGCTGGATGATGCCTTCCTTGCTGACTGGTGCGACCGCCATCTCGGTGCCCGGCCCGCCTGCGTGCTGTTCCGCTCCGGGCACCTGTCGGAGGTCGTTGCCGCCGAGCTCGCCGACGGCAGGCGGGTGGTAATCAAGGCCCGTCCGTCCGATCCGCGGATCGCCGGCTGCACCGCGGTCCAGGAGCACCTGGCCCGCGCCGGTTTCCCCTGCCCCGAGCCTCTGGCAGTTCCCGTGCAGGCCGGCTGGCTCACGGTCACCGCCGAGGCGTTCGTATCCGGCGGCAGCCAGCTTCCCGCAGATGGCGGCGCGGGGCCTTTCGCGGCGCTTCTGGCCCGCCTCATCAGCTCCGCGCCCAGCCCGGCCGACGTTCCCTTTCTTGCGCCGTCGCCGCCGTGGGCCGGCTGGGACCATCCGGGGTCACGGTTGTGGCCGGACCGCGACGACCGCGGCCGCGACCTCAACAGCACGCCCGGACCGGCGTGGGTCGATGAGGCCGCCCGGGGGGTCAGGGAACGGCTGCTCGCCTTCGCAGCTCCCGCGCGCATCGGCCACGGCGACTGGGAATCCCAGAACATCCGCTGGACAGGCGGCCGGCCGCTGGCCGTGCATGACTGGGACAGCGTCCTCGCCCAGCCCGAAGCGGCCGTCGTGGGCCTGGCAGCCGCCGTCTGGCCGGCCGCCGGGGCACCTGGCGAGGCCGCCAGCGTCAAGCAGACCGGGGATTTCATCGCCAGCTACCAGCGGGCGGCCGGGCGGCAGTGGACGGAACCGGAGATCCAGAACGCCTGGGCCGCCGGCCTGTGGGTCCGCCTGTTCAACGCGAAGAAAGACGCTGCCGAGGGCGGCGGACCCCAACTCGAGGGCCGACTTAGCCGAGACGGGACACCTGGCGAGGGAGGCCAGGTGGGTCGGGCCTGGCTTTGTCAACCTGAAGTGGCCCCGCTGTTCTCGACTCGTGCTGACGTCGGCCCAGCAAGCAGTGCTTGAACTGATGGCCGAGGACGACCCGCTCACGCGGCGCGCGGGCATGGGTATCACGACGGTTCGTCGGGCATATCTCCGCCATCATGAAGCGCCTCGGCGTATCCAGCAGATTCACGGCAACATCTGGGGCCCCCAGTGGCGGAGATGGATTGGGCGGGCCCGTTATGTATCTGGGTCTTCAGGCACCGGAGTCCACCGGGGCCGCTGCGCCGGGCTGCGGTGGAGCAGGGGCTCGCGACGTTGCCGCACGTACAGGGCGAGGGACACGATCGCGCCGAGGAGGATGACTGCGCCGACCGTCAGGTACATGCCCAGGTAGTGTCCGCTGAACATGGACAGGTGCGAATCGACCTGGGCGGCATTTATGCCCAGGTACGCCAGGATCAGGCTGGCGGGGATGGCGACTGCCGACACGAACCCGACTGCCACGGCGTACCGCACCCGCCGGTTGTCGTCGGCGCGCCGCTCGATGCTCTCGATCGCGGTCAGCTCCGCGCCGATCGCGCTGCTAAGCCGCTGCAGCATCCGCCCGGCAGTGATGGCCTTGCTGGCCAGGTTCATCGACTCATACAGCGCGCTGTGGAAGCTTTCGGCCCGCAGGGAGGGGACGAGCAGGCCGAGGTCACCGGAGGCCTCGACGCTGTAGGACAGTTCCAGTTCCAGGTCCCCGAGCTGGTCGGCGATGCGTTCCAGGGTGCGCCGGCGGTCCTGGGTGGTGCCCGGATCTGCTTCGAGGTTGCGGAACAGGCGGACATCGGCGTAGGCGGCGTGGCGGATCACCCGCAGCTGGGCGGCGGCGGCGACAGCGTGGGCGGCTGAGGCGAAGACGGCGTTCTCGATGTAGCCCTGGTGGCCGCAGACCACGCTGACGTACGGGCCGACCGCAGTGAGCCAGCCGGGGCGGCGGTTCAGCTCGGCCGGGTAGCGGATCGCGCTGTACTCCTTGCGGTAGGGCAAGTCAATGCGGTAAATCAGCCGCTGCACCAGGTCTTCGCAGTCGTCGGGCGCGAGGTCGCTGTCGAACACGATCTGGTGACGTTCGGGCAGGAAGCTGTGATCAGAGCTGCCGTCCGCGCCGAGCTGAGCGGCCAGGGTGTGCGCGTATTCCTGGACCGGCTGAGTGCCGATCAGCACGTCGCCGTAGTAGCAGTCTTCGAGCAGGTCGATCGTGTCGATCAGCTGACAGCACGTGTCGACGCTCAGCCCTGCCACGATCTGCCTCGACGGGAGGCGGAACAGCCAGACCCGAGCGCCGGTCACGCCTGGCGCGTGCGGCCAGCGCTTGAAGGTCAGTGCGCTCGCGTCGAGGTTCTCGCGATGTAAGACTCGCGGGAGCTGGTCGGCGGAGAGCCGGTAGTAGCGTCCGAGCCGGCCCAACGCCAGGTAGTCGGGCAGATCACGGCCGGCAGTGCCGTCCTGCGCGTGCCAGGGAGTGGCGTAGACGTTGCTGATCCTGATCTTGCGCGGATCGGGAGGTCCGGTCGGCGGGCCCGGCGGCTGGGCTGGTGCTTGGCCGATCGGATTAATAGGGGTGCCAGGCACGTCCGAAGTCCTTCTCTCGCAGGGAGGCGACTCGCAGGGCGAACTCGGCGGCGATAGCCGGGTCCTCGCCGATGTTCTGCATGATCCAGGTTGTCATAGTCAGCTGACGGATCTCCCGCAGAACGGGGTAACCCGGCCAAGTGCGGACGTCGAAGCCATATGCGGCGGAGAACTCCTGGTACTTGTCGTCAGGCAGGCCAAAGCGCTCCCGTGCGATCGAGGTCGGAAGCAAATCCCATTCGCGCGGGCCGATGGCCGTGGCCTCGAAGTCCAGGAGGACTACGCGCCCGTGGTCGGTGAGCAGGTTGCTGGTGTGCGCGTCGCCGTGGATCGGGCCCTTCGGCAGGGCAAAGTCCAGGTCGCCGAACTGCTCGGTCAGCTCGGTGCAGCGTGCGGCCAGGAAGTCGCGGTCGGCGGGGGAGACGCCAGAGGCCTTGGCCAGGCGGGATTGGGATGTTCTGAGCGGCTCGAAGGTGACCAGCTCGCACGGGCAGTCGCCGGCTGCATGGAACATGACGAGCAAGCGGGCAAGATCGGCATGAGTCGGCGTCGGCTCACCGCCGGTCACCGTCTGCCAGAACGAGACCGGATACCCGTTTACCATGATCGGCTGGTTGATCTGCTCGCACGCGCGGACGGCAGGGACGCCCGCTGCGGCCAGCCATCGGGCGACGCACAACTCCCGCTCCGCCCGGGGCAGACGGTCGGCCGAGCGGGCGATCCTGACCACGACAGGTGCGGCGGCCAGCTGGTAGATCGCGTTCTCGCCGAGCCGCAGCAACTCCGCGCCGTCACTTGCCAGGCCTGCCCTTGCGCACGCCTCATCGAGCGTGGGAAGAACCGCCGATGACGAGAACTCCGCAGCGGCATCCGGCACGCGACCAAGGATTCCCGCCGCGGCCGACCCGGTCAAGAGCGCAATGGTCGGGACGATGACCCGCGCTCTGCGACATCCCAGGACTCACGGAACGGCAGTCGTCGTACATATTCCAGCGTCCTGTCGCGCCAGTGAACCGTTGCTCAAAATCGCGGGCCTCGTAGTTGGCTCTGCCTATGGCCTCCACGCTGCTCGGGGACCGGCGATGGCGTCGGCAGTCCGCCCAGCCCGGGGCCCGCGCGCATCGAGCCTTCCTACGGGCGGGTTGCCCGTGGTCAGAGTGGGTTCAGGTACGGCCGTCCGGCAGGAAGGGCGCCAGCTCGGGCTTGCTGTTCGGCGCTGAGGGCCTGCTGGCCGCTGGGGTAGATGGTGAACCGGTAGCTGAGGTGCTTGCGGATGTACGCCTTGGTCAGCTGGTCGAGGAGCAGCTTGCCGTCTGCTATGTCGGATTGCTGGCCTGGTGTGAGGGCAGGGACGATGAACCGGTCGCAGATGCAGACGTTGAACGGGTCGCCGGATCTCCGGCCGGATGCGTGGGAATCGAGCCGGGTCCACAGCCATTTCGCCTTGTCGGTGCGGTCGTGGCCGGGAAGGGCGACGAGGTCTTCGGCCTGGGCTCCCCGGCCGCTCATACCCACGTATAGGAGCTTGTCTGCGTGCCAGATCGTGTACACGCCTGCGGCCCGCCGCGGCACCTGGTCGTTGGGCCAGTCAGCGAACCGGAACACGGGCCCGGCCTGCAACTTGGCCAGCGCCGGATAGGCGCCGGCCTCCACATCGCTGCCGCCGTGCTGGCTGGCGGGCGCCGCGGTTTGCCCGCAGTCGTCTTGCCGTACCGTGGCGAGGACATAACGGCCGTGCCCGGTGCGGTGCAACGGCGTCCCGCATGGGCTGGGCGGCCCGCCGGGGGCATTGCCGACCATGCCCTGGAAGGTGGGATCCAGGCTGGGCCGGTCATGTTCGCTGCGCGGGTATCGCCGCCAGATCCACTCGTACACGCTGACCCGGGTGAACGGGGCCTGCCCAGAGGCGGTCAGTGCCTCGGCGGCGTCCAGGATCAGCTGCCAGTTCGGCGGGCTGGTCACCTCGCTCCTCCCGCCTCGCTCGCCGCTGGTGAGGGATCCGCTCGGAGCGGCGTGCCTTTGAAGACCTGACGGCGGTGCCAGGACACGTGCCCAGCCGCCGGGACACAGGTTCCGGGCCGGGGTGACGGCGGCCGCCCGTCCAGCTCGTACAACGCCCGCCCGGCCGCCGTCCGCGCCGTGAACGCCGCCGACACCTGTACCCGCATTCCCGGGTCCAGGCCGAGCGCGCCGAGGTCGAACAGCTTGTGATACAACGTGCACAAGGCCAGGCCGTTATCCAGATCATCCGGACCGCCGAAGGAAAACCAGCGCACATGCGCGGCGTCCAGCCCTGCCGCGGCCCCGGCCAGTTGCCCGTCGTATCCGCACAACGCGCACTGCCGGTCCCAGGCCCGCAGCACCGCGACCCGCCACCCCGGATCCCGGCGCCGCGCCTGCGCTCGGCCGGGCGGGCCGGCATCAGGGCCGCCCAGCACCGCGTCCGGATCCAGGCCAGCCGCCTCCAGCACATCCGGCGCGACCGTATCCGGGAAATTCGACAGCACCAGCATCCGGGTAACCGACATGGCCAGCGCCGGATCGGCGCGCAAGGCGTCTTCCACCGAAGTCTCGAACCGGCCGGCCACCTGCCGCTCAGCCAGCGGGCCGACCAGATCCATCGGCACGTCCCGGTCCAGTACCCACACCCCGTCGGCACGCAGCCTGGTAAACGGATAAGCCGCGCTCTGCGCCCGGGGCGTCCGCGACGGCGGCCCGAACTCCGCGATCAGGCGGGCCAGCACAGGCTCGGCCGCCGACCACGGCAGGCTGCTCGACCCGCTCCGCGCCAGGCGGCCCAGCGCCAGCAGCACCAGCAGCGGCTTGTGCGGAGACCGCTTCCCGTTCCGCTGATGCTGGCGCAACGCGGCGAACCGATCCGCTACGCCGCCTGTCGCCGAGCCCACCAGCACAGCCTGGCACAGCTCCGTGACAATCCGGTATGGGAGCTACGGCACGCCAGGATGCCATCTTGCGGGCGTCCCTTACAGAGCCGAACCCACCTCGGCGCAGGCAGCCGACGACCGCGTCGGTCCGCACGAACGACCGCGACGACTACTCCCGGTCACGGCCGCAGAGCCAGTGATGCGACGCTGGTCGCCGCGTTGCTGCGGCAGATCGCCGGCACCCTGTCTGCCTCGCCAGCGGCAGCCGGGCAGGCGGGCAGGCGGTGACAGCTTAATGCCGGCGGGTACGCGCTGGGCGCGCCGCTGATCATCGTGGCGGCGCGGCGGGCGCCGCGGGGATGGGTCCTGCCGGGTGCGCTCGGATTGTTCTCGGCCGCGACTGCAGCCTCCCAGACCGCCCGCGCTTCCGCATGAAACTTCGCCGGTGCATGCACGCGGCAGCGCCCGGCGCAGCCGGGCTCCCGGGCAACGGCGGGTCAGCTGCCCAAATTTTCACGCCGTAGCGGCGTCACAACTGGGCGAGCACGACTGTTATGAATTGGCGCCGAGATGGCGGTGTCTCCTTGGAGACGAGCGGCTTCGGGCGGCGGCCGGGTGATCTGTCCTATTCGAGAGTGACACCGTTGGCCTTGCAGCGTTAGGCCCTGGGCAGGCGATGGCGATGGCATCTGGATGTGCTGCGACCTTGATCGGCCTGGCCGAGTGTTTGTCGCCGTCCGGATCGGGGCGACGGGCCAGGGGCCGCGCCGAGGCCGGGGAGGGCGCGGGTTGCGGGCAGGGCGGGGGGCGGACCACCAGCGGCCACTCCATTTCGCGGCGGGATCGGCAGGCCGCCGGTCACGTTCGTCCTCGAGTTCGGCTGAGCGCCGGGGTGCGAGCTTCTGGCTGGCGCCGGATACCATCGCCGTGTCCTGATCGGCGCGCCTTCCCCAACGCACCAGTCGCTGGGCATCACGCGCGACCGCCTCCGGCCACTAACGCGCCGCAGGTGACTGCGCGACGGCGCAGGCGACGGGTAATCCACTTGGCCGGTGACGGCATCGGGCTTTACGATGGACTCTACGAGAGCCCAGGTCAGCCGCCAGTCGAAGCGCGAAGAACCCAAGCGTGGCCAACTCGGCCTCTAACCTATAACCGTCGGATCGCAACCATCGATGTAGGGATGAATCCGCCAACCATTCTCAGGGCGGCCCTGCAATCCGACCGTCGTCGGCGAGTGAGCATCATCGATCGCGCCACACCAGTCAGTGAGCGCGTTTTGTACATTAAAGGGCCAGTTCCCAGCCCATGACCCAATCCTTTGGCAGTGTCGCACGGGGTGGAGCTCATTCCAGCCCGAATGCAGTGAGCCGTATATCCACTCCAGTGACAACAATAATATCGGCGCCGACACCATCACATAGGTTAGTATGCGACGTCCCCACCAAGTTCCGGATCAACGTCCGCCGGACTCCCTTCACCCGAAGGCGGTATTGCGAGAAGTCTCAAGAGGAAGCCCGACAACGAAATAGCCAGCGAGGCAATCGCAATATCGCAAGCGATCCAACCGATAGCCGGTACATCGCACAGCCAGGAAAGCACGGTACCGACTGCGAGCAATACCAGAAGCGCCTTTAGCCATTGGTACAGATTGTACATTCCAGCCCCTCGAACTCCACTGCTAGAGTCGGTGTGAGGGGATCTGCGTCACAGGACTTCGATTGCTGAACCTTGAATGGAAGCCCTTGCGTTTCGGCCTGTGGTGCTATTAGCCGTTTTACGGGGATCCGGGCGCCGTCCACGCTGGGGTCGTTCCTGCGCTCGTTCACCTGGGCAACGTGCGGCAGCTGGAGTCAGCCGGGCGGGAGTTCCTGTCCGCCCTAGCCGGCGCGGCACCGCTGCTGCCCGGCAAGGACGTGCTGGCGTTCATCGACATCGACCCGATGCAACGACGCGTGTATGGCCACGCCAAGGCCGGCGCCGCGGTGGTCTCCACCCCGCTGGGCGCGCCGGTGATCGCCGCGACCCGGCTGCGCGGCGGCAGCGCCAGCTCCGCCCAGATCGTGGTCCGGATGGACTCGGCTTACTATGCCGCCAAGGTGATCGCGGCGATCCGCCGTGGCAGGGCGTCCTTCTCGGTCACCGCGCGGATGGACGCCAAGATCCGCGCCGCGATCGCCGCGATCGGCGAGGAGGCCTGGACGCCGATCCGCTACTCGGAGGCGATCTGGGATGAGGACCAGCGGCGGTGGACCTCCGGCGCGCAGGTCGCCGAGGTGCCCTATACCGCGTTCGCGTCGAGGAAAGGCCAGGCGGCGACCGCGCGGCTGATCGTGCGCCGGGTCCGCGACCTGAACCGCAAGGCCGCCGAAGGCCAGGACGAGCTGTTCGAATGCTGACGTTACCACGCCGTGTTCACCGACAGCCCCTTCGAGATGATTATCCAGGCCGAGGCCCAGCACCGTGACCGCGCCATCGTCGGGCCTGTGTTCGCGGACCTGACCAGCGGCCCCCTGGCCCACCTGCCCTCGCGGTCCTTCCCCGCCAGCGCGGCCTGGCTGACGTGCGCGGCCATGGCCTGCAACCTGACCCGCGCCGCCGGGGTGCTGGCAGGAGGATTCCACGCCCGGGCCCGCGGCGCGACCATCCGCGGCCACCTCATCGCCGTAGCCGCCCGGGTCGCCCGGCACGGGCGCGGCGAGATCATGCTGCACCTGCCCGAGGACTGGCACCGCGAGCAGTGGCTCAGCCTGTTCCACGCCTGCTGCGGGCCGCCGGCCCGAGGGGCCTGACCAGCCCGGAACCGGTCACCACGCCCGCACGACCCCAGCGGCCACCAGCAAGCCCGCCCCATCAGGACAAGGACCAGCCGCACAACAGTCAGCGGCAAGACTGTCACGTTCCTGAACGCGACCAAGTTCACAAGCTTCTGGCCGGCTCCCGGAAACGATCACCTGAATTTACGCGGTGGATTGAGGTTAAGAGAGACGCCGTCCTCAGCTCTCCGGCAGGGATATGGCCTAGCGCATCCCACCCGAAAGACTGAGTGCAGCTGAAGTGGTCCGTTCAATTTGCCCGTCTGGGTCGGTAGTCTCGGCACGCTTGACGTGGTCGCACATTTCTGCAAATGTTTTAACGTCGATCTTGGTGACATCGAGGGCGCAGGGTGTGGCGTCGGGGTTGTCGACAGTCGTTACCGCACCGTCTGCGTCGCGGCACAGAAGATACCAGGCTTTGACCGGGTGAATCTCGAAGTATTGGTCGTGCTCGGTGTCCTTGATCCAGTCGCCGAACACGAGGACTACGTCGCCGCGGGCGGCACTTGAGTTTCTGCCCGGAGCAGTAGGATCCGGTTCGTGGACAACAACCTGGCCAGCTTCACCGTCATCAGGGTCATTGAAGAGGTTGGACAAGAGCCAGATGAGCCAGGCGATGAGCAGGGCCACGCCAGCGGCGACGACCGGACACAGCCAAGGAGCGGCCTCAGGGGCGATTACACTGCACACGGCGCAGGCGGCGACATAGGCGGCGCCGAAAGCGAGGATTGCTACCCTGAGGTTCGTCAGTCCGCGTTGAAGTCGGTTGCCTTCAATCTCGCAATGCATGTACGGAACGAGCCTGCCCTCGACATCAGCCAGCTCGGGCACGCCGAGGATACGCTGGCAGAACAGTCCATCGATGAAACCCTGGCCCGGCAGGTGGTCGGCGTCGAACCTGAACATGGGATTTCCGTCAGGCGTATTCGCCGCAGCAGCCGGTGACATCGGCGGGCTCTGCTTCAGGTAATAAGGGGCTTGGTAGGCCCACGGTCCAGGGGCGAGCATCTTGTTTTCAACTAGGTCGAAGTAGAGAGCCCGCGCTTCCGTCCTGGAAAGCTGCTGGTTGACATAGGCGAGCCTGTCGTCGCGACTTGCATGAACGTCGGTCGTCGGCATCGGGATCGTGCCAGTAGCGCTAAGATCATCGATAGAGTTCAGAAGAAGACGGTTCTCAACTTCACGGAATCGGAATGGGGCGATCAAGATATCGAGCTTGACGTCCCCATCGCAGGACACAATGGGTTCCCCGACGACAGTTCCGATCGCGCACATGTCGTTGTCGACACACATCAAACGTTGGTTGTAGTACCAGTATCCGATCTCGTCTAGCGATGCAATCAGTCCGAGTGCTACTGCTATTGCATATGGGCAAGGGCTGCTCGCCGCGAGCGCGACGAGGTAAGCGATAAATCCAATACTCGTCCCGATAACGATCACTCGCGTAATTGCGCTGGTCGTGTCGATCGGGTGGGCGACGCCGGGGGCCGCACAGCGCGTGTAGTGGGGGAGATTTCTTGGCATGGGAACTCACCGGACCCGTACATCGAGTGTGAGACCACCGAGTGGGCATTGTTCCTGATCAATCGCTCTAATATTGAACGAGTGAGTGTCACCGGCGTCTGCCTGGGCTGGTGCTTCGATCGTGATTTCGATCTCGCGTGACTCGTACGGCGCCAGCTCGATGCCTGCCTCAGCATCGGCTGTACCCGCGGTGACGCGCCAGCCATCGGGAAGCGCTCGGGGTTGCTTGCGCTGCTCGTCGAAAAGCGATCCACGTCCGACATAGCTGTAGCGGATGAGCAAGGGGCCTGGGCGGCGTCCACGCAACCAGTGTACGAGCGTCCCCTCACCAGCGGGTTTGCCGCGAGGCCCGATGAACGGCACTTCGGTGTCACCGGTCACTCGGGTCTGGAGATTGAAGCCCCACTTCTGCTCGATGAGGCGGTAGGCATCCACTTCGAATCGGACCACAGCTGGTCTGGCCCCAAAATTCGTAAGGTTCGCGCGCACGCTTTCTCGCGTCGACGGGGCCAGATCGACGATATGGGTATTCTCCTGACCGATGTTGTTGGCTAGATTTAGATCGTCTGGATGGGCGCATTCAACCTTGATACATACGTGGCCCGTTGTTGGAGGGGTGGTCCAATGGAAAACTGCCGTATTGTTTCCCCACGGCGCGATATTGAGGAGAACCACTTGCTCAGTGCCGTCAGGATTTATCTCAATCGGGCGCCGGGTCCCATTGAAACCCAAGTCGTGGTAATAGCAGCGAACCTCGACGCCGAGCGCGGGGTCGAATGAAGCATCCCAGATCCGGCCGTAAACAAGGTAATCGTGGCTTGGTTGCAATGCACTGGATGAGACAGGAGTCTGATCGAGCTCAGTGATCCAGATATCGGGATTGTCCCAGGTGACCGGAATTCCTTGTTGGATTAGATAACTCTGGCTGTACAGGCAAGGGTCGGGCATCCGTTGCACTTGCGGCGGAAGATCGCTGGGGCAAAGTGGACGGGGCGGACGATGCTTAAGCCAGGGACGCCCCGCAAGGAACAAGACCAGCGCGACCACCAGGCGGAGCAGCAAAAGAATGAGTAGCAAAGCAACGCGAAGAAACTCGGCCGGGATGCGCATCAACGCTCGTATGAGCGCCCGGATCACTTCCATCAGAACCTCGCCCGAAGACTATGCGATGATCAGATGGCGCATGTCGCTTAGCACCACCAATACATCATTCTGATATGTCGGCTTGATGCAGCAAATCGATAGATGACCTTTCACCCGACGCTCCTAAAGGATCGTCATCTCCGTAGGAACGGCTAGTACTTTCGGCGGACCGCTGCCGATCGCATACATGTAAGTGTGCCCTTCTCTATGGCGCACCGTAGATGGTCATGAAGGCTTCAGCTCTTGCATTTCGTGGGCCGCCGCTCGCCGCCATTCAGCACGGGCGAGCGCGGCGAATACGATCGTAGTCAATGCAAGCACGCCGACGATCGCCCATTCGACCGAGCCATTACCGCCGTCCGGATCGACGCCGAAGAACAGCTCAATCCAATCAGGGAACACTAGCGTGAGCAACAGAAGGCCCAAAGCGAGCGAAGCAAATGCGGTGTCTATGGAAAAGCGTACCTTGTGAGCCCTGTTCATGGCGTGCCCCCAGCAGATTGAGCCCATTTGACGATCTCGCTGACCATCCTTCGTTGGCATACCGGCATATGCCGATGGGTGAACGTCACCCAATTGGTAAGGCCGCCAGCCATAAATTGCGTCTTCAATTTGACAACCAGACAGGCACTCAGGCGAGCTGCACCATTGCACTCACCAGGCACTCGACTGGCCCAGGCCGTTTCGTGCGACCTAGAAACCTTTCTAACGAGCGTCTTACCACCCCTTTACTATCGTGTCAATCCCCATTGCTTTTGCTGATGCTAGGTTGCTACAGTCTGTGGACGATGATGGCGACATGCCGACCGGACTGTTCGAGATCAGTGATGAGCGGGCAGCGGTGAGCGTCCCAGGTCACCGAGGGATCGGAGCCAAAGTCGGTCCGTTCGTGGTGAGCGGCGGCGGCAGGGGTCCACGCCGCCCCAGCTGGAGCCCCCAATGGCTGAGAAGTAGCCCCGCATGGGCACGCGGAAGATCTCGTTCGAAGCCGCCACGATCTGGGACTGATCGGACGGGTTAATGGCGATCGAGGTCTCGCTCTGCGGCCCCGCCTCGTTGCTGACATCAACATGGGGGCCCACCGCGACGCTCTTCGTCGTCCCTGGACTCGGCAGCGGCTTGAACCCGGGCGCGGAGACTGTCTGGAAATTCTGCCACCGGGTCGGCTGGCTTTAGGTGGAGGCACCGGAGTTCGTCGCCCCCCGCGGCAGGAGGCGCCAGGCTGAGGTTAACCGCCAGGACGAACAAAGAGGATGCTCCGGCAGCACTTCGTAGCGGCCGTGCCATCTACTTTCACCTGCACCGACGATGCGGTTCCGTCAACGGCATGTTCGCACCGGCCGGGATAGCCGGCAAGAGGCCGACTCAACTTCGGTGGTGGGCACGCCGTGGCATTGCGACGAAGTGCCACGTCACGGCCGAGCCGACGCAGGGCAGGGAGCACGTCCGCTCGCGGGATAGTCCCTCCGGGCCCGGCCAGGTCACCGGTCGGTGTGCCAGAGTACCCGACCACGACCTCGATCGTGTCGCCCGTCCTCGAAGGTCCGCACGGCCACCAGTCGCTTCTCCGTGGCCGCGGCACCGAACGCCTCGGCCAGCCCGCGCTGCACAGCCGCTCAGCGCACAACCTCGTGGCACCGCCTCGAACGCTCGGACCAGCGCCGCGCTACCAACGTGCGCCACGCGAGCGCCCGCCTTCGGGACGACCGAGCGTCGGCCCAGCCTGCCGACCACGGATGGCAAGTGCAGATCACCCAGATCTGCGCGCCGTAGTCGGCCACGCCGCGCGGCAGGGACCTACGCCATAACGAGCCGTAGGCGTGCGAGCTGCTCGGGCCAATCTACTCACGGAGAGTTACACGGCGTGGCGGCGGCCTGCCGCCAGAGTCGTCAGCGCCGGTGCGGCCAGATGATCTCTCCGGCGCGGTCTGAGGGGACGATGAGAAC
>WNGK01001670.1_pt1 | contig 24068 bp, 20 predicted proteins | sample 5400601 | NCBI WGS metagenome assembly WNGK01 (sample SAMN13153376, study PRJNA577476) | soil metagenome | isolation source: 60 cm soil or saprolite under Garry oak tree replicate 1 | place: USA:California | collected 2016-06-15
CGCCCAGGGTACGCCGTGTAGCGACGCTTGGCATACGGATCTGACCTGCCTCACCTCGTGTTGCCGAGACGACCATCACCTCCGCACCAGTGGCGACGTACTTAGCAAAAGTGCCTCCCGCGCAGAAGCTTTCATCATCTGGATGAGCGAAGACTCCAAGAATGCCTTTTGAATGCTGTATTGCAAGTATATTGTTCATTGGTGACTCTCCTTCCTCTTTTCTTTCAAGCATGTTGGCTGCTATGATCGAACTAAGGGTGATCGTGCCACCAGCATACCAGGGGCGGCGCAGTTTGGCAAGCGCAGCTTTCCATGTGAGCAAGCACCCGACACTCGTGGGGTAGCCGAAGATTTGTAGAACGAGAGCGGAACAAAGTCGGGGTGCCGGAGGGGATCTGTAAAGATTGTGCAAAGTCCAGGCATATGATGTACCATGTAACGTAGCAGACTGTTGAACCCACCTTGAAAGGATGAGCATGTTTGAGCGTGACACCACAAGTGCATGTATGGTACCTTTCAAAAGGTAGGCTGGAAGTTCTCGCTTTCGCGAAGGTAAACAGGCAGCTTACGAGAGTGAAGTGTGCCGTAAAGAGCCGATCATGACCAATACACCCATCAGTATCTTCATCAACTCTACCCACGTCGAGAGTACCTTTGTCGATCGGCTGGAGGCCGGTGTATATCAGAGAGGCCGGTGGTCCAGCCGGGTCTGGAACGTTTTGTGTCTCCTGCGGCAGGAGGTGCTGCATGCGTGAACTGCCGACGGGAACGATCACCCTGCTCTTCACCGATATCGAAGGCTCCACCCGCCTGCTGCAGGACGTAGGCGACCGCTATGCTGGCATCCTCCCCGAGTGCCGCCAACTCCTGCGCGCCGCCTTTCACCGCTGGAACGGCTACGAGGTGGACGCCCAGGGCGATGCCTTCTTCGTGGTCTTTGCCCGCGCCAGCGGTGCCGTGTCGGCGGCAGTGGCGGCACAACGCGCCCTCGCCTCCCACGCCTTTCCGTTTGCTGCGGTGGTACAAGTTCGCATGGGCCTGCATACAGGCGAGCCGCAACGGGCTGCTGAGGGCTATTTCGGCCTTGATGTGCATCGTGCTGCACGCATCATGAGCGCAGGACACGGGGGACAAGTGCTGCTCTCCCAGGCGACCCGTTCCCTCGTGGAGCAAGACCTACCGGAGGGTGTGTCCCTGCGCGATCTGGGGGAGCATCGCCTTAAGGACCTGGGACGCCCCATGCACCTCTTCCAGTTGGTGATCGCCGACCTGCCTGCCGACTTCCCAACGCTCCGCACCCTCGATAGCTCGCCCAACAACCTGCCGGTCCAACCGACGCCATTTCTTGGGCATGAGTACGAGGTAGCGGCCATCGAAGAGCTGCTGGGACGCTCTGACGTGCGCCTGGTGACGCTGACTGGCCCGGGTGGGACGGGGAAAACTCGCCTCGCTTTGCAGGTGGCAGCAGACGTGAGCGACCTGTTCCCCAGTGGCGTGTTTTTTGTGAACCTGGCTCCCATCAGTGATGCTGCCCTGGTCGTGCCTACCATTGCCGAGACGCTCGTCATCCGAGAAAGAAGTGGCCGGGCGCTCCTGGAACGACTTACGGAGGAATTGCGACAGCAGCAGATGTTGCTGCTGCTGGACAACTTCGAGCAGGTGGTGAGCGCGGCAGAGCAGGTAGCAGCCTTGCTCATCGCCTGTCCACGGCTCAAGGTCCTGGTGACGAGCCGGGAAGTGCTCCACGTGCGAGCCGAGCACGAGTTCCCGGTGCCACCACTGGCCGTACCCGACCCTGACCACCTGCCTGATCTCGCAACCCTCTCGCACCAAGCGGCGGTCGCGCTCTTCCTCCAGCAAGCCCAGGCCGTCAAGCCCGATTTCCAGCTGACGGACGCCAATGCCCGCGCCGTGGCTGAGCTGTGTGTCCGCCTGGATGGGTTGCCACTGGCTATTGAGTTGGCAGCAGCTCGCATGAAGCTATTCTCCCCGCGGGCCTTGCTCGCCCGGCTGGGGAGTCGCCTCTCCATCTTGACCAGCGCGTCACGGGATGTGCTGGCACGGCAGCAGACCTTGCATAACACCATTGGGTGGAGCTACCACTTGTTAGATGCCTGGGAGCAACGGCTCTTCCGACAGCTTTCCGTTTTTGTGGATGGGTGCAGCATGGAGGCCATAGAAGCAATCTGCACTCCACCTGGCAGTGCATCAGCACCCATCCTGGACGGGGTCGCTTCCCTTGTTGACAAAAGTCTGCTGCAGCAGGTGGAGCAGCACATGGGGGAGTCGCCACGCTTCGTGATGCTGGAGACGATTCGTGAGTATGCCCTGGAGAGCCTGGAGTCCCACGGGGAAACACAGGCAGCGCGAAGGGCACATGCCACCTACTTCCTGGCGTTGGCCGAGGAAGCCGAACAGGGCATGACAGGCCCGCAGCAAGCGGTTTTATTAGAGCGCCTCGAACAGGAGCATGACAACCTGCGGGCAGCCATGCAGTGGTCGACTTCCAACGCAGAAGAGGGGAAAGCCATAGCTTTACGCCTGGGAGGAGCATTATACCCCTTCTGGTATGTGCGAGCGTATTTCAGCGAAGGGCGTGACTTCTTGGAGCGGGCACTCTCGCGATGCGATGAAGTGGCAGCACCAGTACAGGCAAGGGCCCTGTATGCGGCTTCGCAACTGCATGAAGCCCTGGGCTCTCTTGATCGAGCGGAGGAATTCTACGAGCAGAGCCTGGCCCTGTACCGGGAACTTGGAGATACCCTGGGCATTGCCAACTGCCTCCACTTGCTGGCGGATATCGCCTGGGGACGGGGGAACCTCGCCGAGGCCCGCGCGTTCGGGGAAGAGTCCCTCCTGCTCTTCAGAGAGGGAGGGGACAAACGATCAGTCGCCTATCTCCTGTATCACCTGGGGAGTTTGGCCGTTGAGCAAGGGGAGTACGCCAGGGGACGCGACCTGCTCACCGAGAGTTTGACGATCAACAGGGAACTGGGAGACACACGCGTCATGGCACTCTCGCTCTTCAAATTGGCGCTGTTGTACCAGTCATCTGGAGGTGACCTGGCGCAGGCACACACGTTGCTCGACGAGAGCTTCGCACTCTCCAGGGAGGTGGGCGACAAAGAGAGTATCGCTAACTGCCTCTATCTCTCAGGGATGCTCGCCCTCAGTGAGGGAGATTCGGCCTCAGCCCGCTCGCTTACTGAGCAGGCACTGGCGCTCTTCCAGGAGATGAAACTGCAGGATGGCACAGCTCTCTCACTCTATGCCTTAGCAGAGGTGGCCGCTGTTGGAGGAGACTCTGCTCGTTCCCAGGCTCTCTATGAGCAAGGCGTAGGAGTAGCGAGTAAGGCGGGTGACAAACGGACGATCACCTCTGGCCTGGAGGGGTTGGCAGCCACAGTTGCCGCTCAGGGAAACCATACCTGGGCAGCCCGCCTCTGGGGTACAGCGGAAGCCCTACGTGAGGCGATCGGAATGCCTCTCCCACCAGTTGAGCATGTCTCCTATAATCGGGCGGTAGCTGCTGTCCGGACCGAGCTTGGGGAGCAGGCCTTTGCCGCAGCATGGGTCCAGGGGCGCACGCAGTCGCCAGAGCAAGGCCTTGCCACAGCAGGACAGGTGATACTCCCTGCCTCCACCCTGGTAGAACGGTCATCCTCTCCGACCCCAGCATCTCCTCCATCCTATCCTGACAGACTGACGGCCCGGGAGGTTGAGGTGCTGCGCGTCGTGGCACAGGGCCTGACCAATGAGCAGGTAGCCGAACGCCTGGTCATCAGTCCCCGCACCGTCGATACCCACCTGACTTCGATTTACGGCAAGATCGGGGTCTCCTCCAGAGCCGCTGCCACCCGCTATGCCATCGAACACCACCTCGCCTGATCTCCTCTACGGAATTCTCCGTAGCAATACTTCTTATCCGATGCGTTCCAGCCCTCAAGATACGAAGTGGATTCACGGAATTCTCCCGATGCGTTTTGCCCGCTTCCCGATGTACACTGTGAGTAGTAGTTCACCATGGTGAACATCCAGAAGCAAGCACATCAGGCACCGAAGATCAGGGGATGCCATAAAAGGAGTGTACATATGATGCCCAATCTCTATCTCTCTGAGAAGCTGGCCCAAGTCCATTGTGAGGACCTGTTGCGCGAGGCCGAGCAGCAGCGGCTGGGAGGACAACTACCTGAGCCCAGTCGTAGCCGACACATCCACCCTGTACGATTAGTGTCGTTCTTGCGAGCGCTTCGTGTGGGTACGCTCTCTGTGAAATACTATCAGGGTGCGCGCGCCAAGTAGGCGGAGTTTTTGTTGCTGTTATCGTAAACTCCTCAGCTTATAATAACAGAGACAAGTGAAAACCAGGACGATCTCAATCATGAACCACGAAGGAGAGAAGAGATGGCAAAGAAGGAACCGGTAGACGAGCGGAACCTCGATGGCTATGGTGCGCCGACCATTCCGTGGACTCGGGCGCGCGAGCGGTTTGAGGAGGATGCAGGCATCTCGCCGACGCATTGGCTGGCGACCGTGCGCCCGGACGGCAGGCCGCATGTCATGCCAGTATGGACAGTCTGGGTGGATGGTTCCTTCTACTTCGTGAGCGGCGCAGCCACCCGCAAAAGTAAGAATCTCGCACACTGCGCGCACTTCGTCATCACCGTCGCCAGTTCGGGCCTCGATCTGGTTGTCGAGGGCGAAGCCGCGAAGGTGAGCGACGAAACCAGGCTCCAGCAGATAGCCGAGGCCTACGCAGTGCAGGGATGGCATCCCACCGTGCGCAACGGCGTTTTCTACGCCGATTACGGGGCGCCGAGCGCAGGTCCGCCCCCATATGAAGTCTACGAACTCACTCCTGTGACGGTCTTCGGCTTGGACACGGACGAGCCCTATGGCGCGACCCGCTGGCGCTTCTAGCTCACGGCGACAGATGGTCGTCCCGTTGCGCATCCCGCGCGAATACGATGAGCAACAGAAAGGAGGAAAATGATGCAGCACATACCTTCCAAGGATGGTACTCCTATCGCTTACGAAAAGGTAGGCCAAGGACCGGTACTCATTTTAGTAGGAGGGGCCCTCAATGACCACACGGCAGTAGCATCTGGCATGCCGCTTGCCAAACGTCTCGCCGCGAACTTTACCGTCTATAGCTATGACCGTCGTGGCCGAGGAGCTAGTGGTGATACACAGCCGTACGCTGTCGAACGTGAAGTTGAGGACATCGCGGTGCTCATTACAAATGCCGGCGGATCAGCCTATGTTTACGGTATGTCTTCTGGAGGAGCGCTTGCGCTTGAGGCAACTCGTCGTGGGCTTGCTATTAAAAAATTAGCACTGTATGAACCACCGTTTGTCGGCCAAAGCAACGAGTATCTCGCGCGACTTCAAAAGCTTACAGTAGCGAAACGCTCTAGTGCTGCAGTCAAACTCTTCCTGCAAACGATAGGCATGCCGGGTTTCCTCATCGTTGTCTTACGGCTCACACCCATGTGGCCACAACTCAAAAGACTCGCACCGTCGCTCGTCTACGATGCGATGATCATGGGCGACGGCACAATACCTCCTGCCGCTCAGTTAGCCCAGGTCACGGTCCCTACACTGGTGGTGACAGGTCCGACCCAACGGATGCGTGAGGCAGCTCACACCCTCGTGAGTGGCTTGCCGAACGCACGACAGCAAGTACTCGAAGGCCAAACACATAATGTCAAGCCAAGCGCTCTCGCGCCCGCGTTAACGACATTTTTTAGTGAGTTGTAAGGAGGCAGTACGATGACAATCAAAGACTTATTCATTACGTCCAATGAAGTAGAACAAAGGGTGGTTGCGCAAATAGGCGACGATCAGTGGAGCCTGATGATGCCTGAAAAGATTACCCATGAACCGATGACCCTCTTGGAAGTAGTACGATACCATACCTGGGATGACGCCTGGATACCAGATGTTCTGGCGGGCAAGACAAAAGAGGAAGTCGGTGACGTACACGACCATCTGCTCACGCTGAACGGCAACGAGTTCCAGAGTAATTTCACTACGTACAACCAACTGGCCATAGCTGCTGTTCGTGACCTGCGTGACCTGAATCGTATGGTTCACCTCTCTTACGGAGATTATCCGGCAAGGGAGTACCTCCAGCATAACATCAGCGTTCGTGCGTTTTGGTCATATGATATTGCCAAAGTAATTGGTGCTGATACCACTATGGCGGAGGACTTTGTGCAAGCACTGCTGGATGAGTTTAGTCCGGTGGCCGCAGGCTATAGACAGAGAGGTCTCTTCCCGCCCGCGATTGAAGTTGCCAGCGCTGCCAGTTCTCAAACAAAGCTCTTGGCGCTGGTTGGCCGAGAGTAAGATGCTGCCATCGGACATGGTGGATAATTCGTTGAGCCCCTGTGATCGGGTGTGGGGCTGGATTGCCCTTCATACAGCCGTCCCGCAAGGCCGTTTCATCCTGTCTCTCTCCCTCCATCTGCCCTCAGCTTCACTGAGCTGCCTGTGCCATTTGGCGGAGCCACTTCTCTGGGGCTCTCAACAGGCTGAGCAGGGGAGAACAAGAGGACTTCCCCAGCAGTCCATCGTCGGTTCGTTTTTCCTGTTGCCATAGCGGGAGTCCGTTGCCGGTAGCGTTGCACCGGTCGGTTGCCACATCGTGCTCGCGGCTGCTCGAGCCTAACCAGCAGCGAGGCATGGGGGGCGTACAAAATGAGAGTACATACGCCACCACTCCAGATGGGCTAACAGCTGCGGAGACTGCTGAGCAGTGGCCCAGGTCCGTCGAGCGAGAGCTGCCACACGCGTTCCAGACGGTCAGATTCACCCGCTCAATGAAAGCCGTGTCGAGTCGTCCTGAAAGACCCAGTTTCTGCAAGGCGCCTTTGAGATCTGCCTCTGTCCCGAGCCGCATCACCGGCGTGACGCGCACCAGCTTGCGCCGTTGGTAACATTTCTTCACCTGCCCGTAGATCAGATCCACTGCTACCTGCCATTGAAGGGCTTTGGGCCCACGACGCCCCACTCCTCGCCAGTGTCCAAAATGGGCGGTGAGAGCATAGAAGTACACATTGAGGCCATCACTCGTGAAAACTGGGAGGCAGCCAGGCACCAGGATCTGTCGAAGGGAGTGAATGACACGATGCGCAGCGTTTTGCGTGCGAGGACCGAGTTGAATGGCCGGAAGAATCTTGGTGAGGGGATCAATGGCCAGCCAGAGCCACAGGACCTGCTTGGCGTTGCGCAGCCGGGTGCGGAGTTCGTCCAGTTGGAGGTGCGGAAGCTGGAGGGTGCGGAAGCAGTGCTCGTGCAAGGTGTGTGCATGCTCCCCTGCACGAGTGAGCCAGGTGGTGATGGTGGTCTGACGGTACCCGAAGACCCATTCGGCCGCGGAAGCATCCAGCCCTTCGGCCAGCGCAGACAGGACCATGGCGATCTGATGAGAAGGAGTTTTCAAACGGTAGAGAGGCGTGTGGCGTCGAGCACTGAAGGTGGTGCGGCAGGACTGACAGTGAAAGGTCTGGATCCGTTCGGCACTGCCATGCGTGCCATCCCCAACTAGGGCGTGGACTTGGGTATCGGTGATCCCGTAGTAGGGGCACTGCGGGTTCGGACAGGCGAAACCGGCGGTGTTCACCCGCTTGGGTGCGCCCCGGCGGCTTTTTACCTCACGCCACGGACGCACAGAGGCAGGCGCTGGCCCGCCACCCGTCGAGGCAGTGGAGGCGAGTCGACAGGCGGGACAATCGTCTGGGCAGCGGGGCTTGAGCAGACGGTGGAGCGTGCTACGCTTAGCCCCTCCTGGCGAAGAGGAAGACCGAAGAGGGAGCCAGTCAAGACGCCAAATCAGCGCCAGAGAGAGCAGGAGGCAGACCACAAGCAAGAACACGGCCATAACGATCCTCGCTGTTTAGAATGGGGAGAAGGGCGAGCTTCTTGATAGCAGGAAGGATACGGAGTGTCTTCCAGGCTGTCAAGCGAGTAGGAGAGAAGTCCGAATTCTCCACCACCGTCAATCGCTGTACCTGTATCCGAGCAAAGCCTGCCAACGTCTTCGTTTGCTACTGTTTTCTATGCAGCTTCAGCAGCTTTTTTCGCTGGTACTTTTCCATGCTGCTTCTCTGCTTTTTGGGCTGAGCGTACAGTTTTCCCTCTTCGATACGCTGATCCCCAGGACGGAAAGTGTCTGGAACGCATCTCATGCTCCAGGTGCATTGTCCAGAGTCACTAGTCCAGCAGGTAGGACAGCGTATATCTCCTTGGCCTTGGGATGGGCGTTATCTGCCATCATCTCCAGGACAATGGTTCTCGCGTTCACCAGGGCGGCTCCGGCCTGGGTCAGACGGGCGATCGTCGCCAGGGAGGGCGAGGGATCAAAGCGGCCAGAGGCATCGATGACGACATACGCGTCGTAGCCCTCCGCCACGCTGGAAAGCGCAGGAAATTGGGCACAGATGTCAAAGCCGGTGCCCGCGATGATCACCTTCTTGCGCCTAGTACGCGTGATCGCCTCGCGGACTCGTGGTTCTTGCCAGGCGTTGATGAGCGTGCGGTCGATGATTTCTCCGTCTGCGAAGAGGGTGGTCAGTGCGTTCCACTGAGGCCCATTGGTCCACGCAGACAGAGCCGTGGTCATGACCACTGGCACACCCAGAAGTTTCGCTCCACGGGCTAGCCCGAGCAGGTGAGCTCGCATTTGGTCGGGCTCGTAGACTCTAGCGAGCAACCCCCCCTTGCTGATCGATGAGCAGCAGCACCGCGTTCTGCGGGGTAATGGGGTCGAGAAGCGTTGACTTGGTTGCGTTAGACATGGATGAACTCCTTTCTGCTACACAGGGGTTTCTGTCGTCTCTTCACGCCGCTAACGAGACCGGCGACTATGTGAGCCGCCGGTCGTGGCAGCTTAGGAGCGCGCGAAAGGTGGGGGCTGGCCGATATTACAGAAGTGGAGACTGGCCAGTTGCCAGTGCTCGTGTTGGTGGACAAACACCAGTGTGGTGCGCATCTGCACATTCATGGGATTGCCCCGGTAGGTCGCTTCCTGGGTGAGACGACCAATCACGATGGCTGACTCGTTGTAGGCGCGCACCCTGACCTCATCCAGGGTGTGAGCGGTGTACTTCATGTCGCCGCCCTGATGCCGCGCGAGCCACTCCTGCCTGTTCAGCAGGAAGCCCAGCGGCCCGACCCCGACAAAGTCATCTGCCAGGAGCTTCTCCAGGAAAGCGGTATCACCCTGTAATTCAGCATTGGCCCAGGTATCAGCAAGTTGTGCTACTTCTTGTTCCGTCTGTTCTCGGTTCATCGTCTCATTCCTTTCTGTTGTCGTTGATGATCCTTTCTCAGAAAACATCCCCTGTCATCATTCAAGCCGCTCAGTGCTCAAGCCATTGTGGAAGGAGCGAGAGACCAACGGCATACTTGGCAGCCAGCCGCGTTCGTTGTGCATCGACATCCCTCCCTCTGCTTATGGAACGACATAGCCGCCATCCACCGGCAGCGTGACCCCCGTTACAAAGGAAGCCGCATCCGAGCAGAGCCAGAGGATGGCCTCAGCAGCTTCGCGTGGATCGGCCACGCGCCCCAAGGGGATCGTGCTCGTCATCCGTTGCCTGATCTGCTCATCGGCGTACCAGCCCTGGTTCACTTCTGTGAGGATCGTGCCAAAGGCGACGGCATTGACGCGGATGTGCTGTGCGGCGTATTCGAGGGCGGCGGCTTTCGTCAGGCCGACAACGCCATGCTTGCTAGCGATGTAGGGAGCAAGCCCTGCCCCATGTCCTCCATGCCCTACCAGTCCCACGGTGGAACTGACATTGACGATAGCTCCTCCCCCCGCAGCCAGCATGGCAGGGATCTCATACTTCAAGCAGAGGAAGACCCCCTTGAGATTGACCGCCGTGACCAGGTCAAACGTCTCTTCGCTCACCTCTACCAGGGGCTTGTTACCGCCAGCAACGCCAGCGTTGTTGACCGCTAGATCCAGCCTGCCATACGTCTGGACAGCTCGCTTGACGAGCTCCTCGACTGAAGTCGCGTTGGATACATCGGCCTGGACCGTCAGTGCCTCCCCGCCCCCAGCCCTGATCTCTTCTGCCAGCTGTGCGATGGCCTCTTCATTGCGCGCGGCCAACACCACCCGTGCCCCCTCCTGGGCAAACAGGCGGGCCGTCGCTGCGCCAATCCCTCGGCTCGCGCCGGTGATGAGCGCCACCTTCCCTGCGAGTCGGCGGTTGGCGCCCGTTTGAGCCAGATTGAATGGTGACTGTGTTGTCGTAACCTCATATCTCCTTGTCTCAATCCTCAACCCGCGTTCCGATGGTCTTTGGACTCGGATGAATAGTGACTATTCTCAGGTTTCCCTCGCCAGCCTGGTTGAACTTGTGAGGCACACCGGCTGGCCCGATCACGATGTTTCCGGCGGTGACTTCTAACGTGCTCTCCCCCACCGTAAAGGTGGCCTGGCCCTCCAGGATCACAAAGATCTCGTCATAGGGATGGAAGTGCAGCCTGGGGCCTTCATCAGGGGGGAGCTGCATCCAGAAAAACGAAATGGGAATGTCTCCATAGTCCTTTCCTTGAAACAGGTAGCCATTCTGAAGCTGCTCTTTGGGAATAATGGTTGCCATGTGTTTTCTCCTTTCATTGCATTGTCAGATGATATCGAAGGTAAACCGGTAGGTTTGCGGTCTTGTACCGAACATTAGACCGTGTTGACAGTTTCAGGCGCTTTTTCTGTAGTAACGCCTGCTGATCTCCTCATGACTGTTAGGCAGGCGAAGAGCAGCGTGAGGAAGGCAAACCCATCGACCACCAGGATGCCTGCCCCTATCTGAGCGGAGAAGCTGGCGAGGAAGCTCCAGGTGATCCCTTTTATCAGGGGGCCGCAGACCGATCCCAGGCGTGTACTCAGGTTGGAGAGCGCGCTGGCCGCTCCCATGGTTTCCCGTGCTCCCACGCTCATCAGCAGGGTCTGATTGGGTCCACTAAAGAGACCAATGCCACTGCCAATCAGCAGCAGACGCCATGCGAGATCGAGTTGCGAGGTGCGGGACCCGGCTACAAGCGTGAGCAGGAGCAAACCGATGAGCAGCAGCCCTGAGCCAGCCAGGATGAGGGGTGGTGCGCTGTAGCGATCCGTCAGGTAGCCACCGAGGATGCCCAGCACCACCATCGCCAGTGGCACACACAGCAGAAGCCCGCCAGAAAGCGTTGGGGCGAGGCGCTGCACACCGCTCAGGTCAAACGGGAGGAGATAGTAGAGCGCCGTCGCGACCGACACGCTCCAGAAAAATGCCAGTAATCCCCACAGGAACGCCGGACGACGCAGCAGGCCTGCCATCTGGCGATAGGCGTTCTCCGATCGCCACTCTTCGAGGCGCACGCCGCGCAAACTAAAGAGGCCTAGCAGAGCTGCCACCAGGCAGAGCGGCACGTTCACAAAGAAAACGGACGACCAGCCAAAGTGCGCCAACAGCAGGCCACCGATGCCTGGACCCGCGACACCTCCCAGGGGGGCGAGCGCACCGACGAGGCCCATAGCCCGCCCGCGCTCGCCGGGTGAAACGACGGCTGCGGCCACTGCGATGCCCTGGGTAGCAAGGAGTGCGCCACAACAGCCCTGCACGACGCGGCCCACGAGCAAGAGCGGGAAACTCGACGCCAGGCCGCACAGGAGACTTCCCAGGCCGAAGCCCAGGACGGCGACCAGGAAGGTTTGGAGCACGCGGAAGCGGCCCACGAAGTCTCCTGCCGGGAGAACGAGCATGGTCAGCGGAATCGCATAGCCCAGGGTCACGGTGGAGACGAGGCTATTGGAGATCTGAAAATGCTGCGCGATCAGCGGCAGGGCTAGAGCGACGATGGTCCCGTCCAGGGCAGACAGAAACAGCGAGAGGCCAACAGCGCTGACGGCTAGCCATCGACGTTCGTTGTGCATCAGCGCTCCTCCACCTTTTGGGCAACCGCCTCCTGTTGTGGGATGCGCCTCATCCGTGAGGCAGGCACGCTTGATGCCAACCCAAGCACCAGGGCGACTGCCATCACGATGAGGGAGTCGGCCAGTTCTGGCTTGGTCGTCATCAGGAAGACGAGGCCAAGCAGCAGAACGGCCACGGCGCAAACCGTGGCCAGAAGGACGGGGTCATGGATGCGCTGCGAGAGGGCGAGAGAAATCGCGCCGTCTGGCGCTTCACGAGCCAGTTGCTTGACAAGGGCGCTCCTTCGTGGTGCGATGAGCGCAGCCGTGGTTGGGATGATCAGGATCAGGCTAATCAGTGCGACGAGAATCCAGCCGGTCAGCAGGCTCCACGCCGTGAGGGCCAGGTAGAGTCCTGCGGCGAGAAGTATCACCGCGCTGGCCGCACCGAAAGGGGCTGACAGGTCGTTCAGGTGGATGAGGGCACGCACTTGCTCGACGTGCTGCGACCGCCGCAAACCCACCAGAATGAACAACCAGATGCCAATGCCGAGAAAGTAGCCGATGGCTCCGATCACATGTACAAACAGGACGATGTTATAGATGCTCATGACGCTCTCCTTGTTCACGTTTCATGCACCAGGGCGGCGCTCAAGCCGGGAAAGATGAGCCAATGGATACGAGAAGCGCTTCCCATCGGTATCTTTAGTATAGAGCGCAGCCGATATATCGACATCACCCGAACGGGATGATTGTAGCGGGTGATGAGGAAAAGACCGGCGTGGCGCGAGCGAACAATGAGAGATCCTGTATTCAGAGAGACTGGAGGCCAGAGCAAGCGCCGCTTAGAGCAGGTTCTGGTTGCGCATTGTCTCACGTGCTTCTTTGCGGCTCTTCACGCTGAGCTTCCGATAGATGCTGCGGACCTGGGTTTTGACGGTGTTGACGGAGACGACCAGTGTCTCGGCGATCTCCGGGTTGGAGTAGCCGGCCACCAGCAAGCGCAGCACCCGTTCCTCTTGTGGGCTGAGTGGCGAGAGTGACAGGGTTAGATCGAAATTGCTTAAGGCTAATGCAGCTCCATGCTCGAGGTGGAGCTGAGCGAAGGTGCGCAGCAACATGCGCACATACGGTTCGCAGCGGTCCATCCTGAGGGTGGGCAAGGCAGCACGCAGCAAAGCGACCATCGCCTCCCCTTCGTCCAGAAAGAGGCGTTGGTAGCCTTCGGCCTGAGCCAGGGAGAGCACTGCTCGAAGTCTGGTGAAGGCATGAAACTGGCGCTGCTGGGCAAAGGCGGCCCGCGCTATCAGCACCAGGCTCTCTACTTCACTACGTGTCCGTCCCGTTTCGTGCGCCTCGACCTGCCAGCCTTCGAGCAAGCGGAGGGCCTCCTTGGTCTTCCCCTGTGCGATGAGCAGGCGGGCGACGATGAAGTCTTCTTGCTCCTGGTACAGCCGTGGCAGGCTCTCCGGCTGCGGGGCTCTCGTCGCGGACCAGCGCTCTGCTGTCGCGAGGTCTCCTGCGGCAAGCGCGAGCCGGGTCTGCATGGCCTCGATGCGCCGCTGGAACAGCGGCAGGTGGGGTGACGTCGTATCTGGCAGCCGAGCAAAAAGCACACGGAGCCGCTGCTGGGCGGCTGTGACCTCTCCACGAGCCTGTTCGATCGTCGCCAGGACAAGCGCCGCCTGCACCTGCAAGGTCTCGTCCCCGATCTGTGTCCCCAAATCCAGGGCTTCCTGCGCCTCCTGCCAGGCCTCTTCCAGGAGATTCCATTCGTAGGAGAGCCGCGCCAGGCCAAGTTGTGCCTGGCTGGTGTCGAAGAGATCCTCTCCTGCTGAAGCTTTGGCTGCACGATACAGCTCCGCTGCCTGATGCAACGCTCCCTGGAGCAGGTATGCCTCTGCCAGCAGAAGTTGGGTTGCACGTACGGCGTAACTGTTCTCGGTGGCTGCATACAAGGCCAATGCTTCCTGGAAGAGCTGCCTGGCAGCACTCGCCCGGCCTGCCAGCAGATCTTCCTCTCCGATGATTCGAAAACATGTGCTACGCCATGGCGATTCACCCTCTGCTACGCTGGCCAGTGCTTCTTTGGCGAAACGAGCGCCCCGAGCAAGCTCTCCTTGCTCCCTGCTGATGAGGGCACGAAACGAGAGGATCTGCCCTAACCCACTACGATTGTCTTCGGCCTGCCAGGTACACTCTGCGCAGTGCAGCAGCCGCTCGATTTGAGCCAATGTCGCAGGTCGGCAATCGGCGCGTCCGTGCCCTCCCCAGGAGAACAACAACAGGAAGGCGGCATGTACACAGAGCCGCGGATGCTGTTCCAGTGTCGCATCCGGTAAGGCGGCGAGCCAGCGCTGAAGCGTGGAATGCTCACGCATCGTATACGCATAGTGTGGCCTCATACGCTGCTCAAGGAGGGTCGCGACCCGTGCAAACTCCCGAGAGGAGAGGGCCATTTCCACCGCTTCACTGGGCATCCCCTGCTGCTCATACCACACGCTGGCTCGGCTATACCAGGCACGGAGCGCCTCTTCGCCAAAACGCTGCCGGGCCTCGGTTCGCATGGCCTCAGCGAAGAGTGGATGATAGCGATACCACTGCCCGGAGCCATCGAGCGATTGCAGGAACAGACCCGCGTGCTCCACTGTTTCGAGCAGGTGCCAGCTCTCGCTCCGCCCGGTCACGGCATCACAGAGCGAACCGGATAGGCGACTGAGCACACTCGTCTGGAGCAGAAAGACCTGAAGCGTTTCCGGCTGCGCGGAGAGCACTTCCGTCACGAAGAACTCCAGCAGGTGTCGGTGGCCGCCAGAGAAGGTCGAAAGATACTGCTCGATCTCGGGCTTTGTCGTCCTCCCCTGGAGTGCGAGGGTCACCAGGCGCAACCCGGTCACCCAGCCTTCCAGGCGGCTATCAAGATGGTGGATGTCCTCCAGGGAGAGTACAGTTGGCAAAGCTTTTTGGAGAAAGCTGGCCGTCTCTTCCGGTGAGAAGCGAAGGTCGTTGGCACGCAGTTCGCAAAGGTCGCCGCGAGCACGCCACCGCGTCAATGGAAGTGGAGGATCAACCCTGCTCAATATGACCAGGTGGAGCATTGCAGGCAGATGATCCAGCACAAAGGTCAAGGTCTCATGGATCTCGGGTTCGGTGATCACGTAGTAGTCTTCCAGGATAAGCAGGCCTAGCTGCGGCAGAGACGCGAGGGCATTGAGTATCGGTTCCAGGCGAGAGGAGGCAAAGGAAGACTGAGTGCGAAGCAACGAGCGAGCGGATGGGTCACGCTCTGCCTGGAGTGCCTGGCAGGCCAGTGTGACATAGCGCCAGAAACGGACAGGGTCGTTGTCACCGGGATCAAGGGAGAGCCAGGCCACAGGCGGATGCGGCTGGCGCTTTCGCTGCTCGGCGATCCATTGGCTCACCACCGTGGTTTTGCCGAAGCCAGCCGGAGCAGACAGCAAGGTGAGTTTGCCTTCCAGGCCCGCATCAAGCCGCCTCAGCAGGCGCTCCCGTGTAATGAGGGAGGCAGGCAGACGGGGCAGTTGGAGTTTGGGGGCAAGCACCGGCAGATGGTGTTCAGCGGGAGTGGGGGTGACTGGATCAGGCAGGCGACCCTGGAGAGCTGCACCCTTCTTTTCTCCTGAAACCGCCACGTGAAGCTTGGGGATCGTTTCCCGCTGCCGCTCATCAGTTGAAGCGCGGGATTCGGTTTTGAACGCTTCGGCGATGTCCTCTAAGCGCGAAATCGAGAGCGAGGAAGTGCGCCCGAGATATTTCTTGCGCAGTCGGCGGCCCTGGCTGCGGTAGGCGTACCAATAGCCCTCGCCATGAAGCCGCAACTCTTTGCGCAGCGTCAGGTGCCCATGCTTGCCCTGGAAGGCGAAGGAGGAGCCATCGACCAGCCTGAGCAAGCCGGATTCATCCTCTGGAGACACAGGAGACGAGTCGCTCTCGCCCCAGCGTTGCCATTCATATCGCTCACGCTCTGGTGACCAGAGCAAGGTGGCTGCTGCTGCTTTTGGCATACGATTCTCACCAGCGTGCGTGTTTCAATATATTACCCAATGTGGGTGAGTATAGCAGATGAGCAAAGGCGATGCAAGGGCCGGGGGGAGCCCTGGAGCACAAGGGGGTTGTGGGTAATACATCTTGGGTAAGGGAACAAGCTGGTAAAAAGCACGAAGAGCGAACAGATTGTGAGGTTGTATTGGCTACTTGGATCATCCGTTCGAGAAAGAGGCCCCTGGGCTTTCACCGCCCGTCTCTTTTTCGCGGTCAGGTAGTCCTCAGTGATCGATTCAGGAGGGGAATCGTTCTGGTTTACCAGAGAGAACACTGGGGTAGGGACAGCAAACCATCAGGGAAGGCATGCACAAGCTCCAGGAAATGCCTGTCACAGACCTCTTCAGGCATGACTGACGAGCTGGACTTTCGCACATCTGCCCTTGCTTCGGGCTGCCCAATGGTAGTCATGGTGCAGCCCGCCCATGATCGGAAGAGCGATCACCTTGTTCCTTGCATTGGGCTTGTTTTTGAACGGATGATCCAAGTAGCCAATACAGGTATTTCAGCCCTTGTCCATACGCTGTGGCCTCTCGAAAAGCTGTCAGGTAATCCAAGCAAAGGAACGAAGAAGCTCAGATGTGATAGAGTAAAAGCAGCTATATCACCCGTTCAACCTGGAAAGAAGACTGTTTTATGAGTAACTGGAACGAGCAAGTATCGAACACCCCGAAGTTCACAGGCGGCGAAGTGACTCCCTCGCTCCTGGCCTCTCTTGAGTGGCGTGCCATCGGCCCCTTTCGCGGTGGGCGCGTGGTAGCTGTGGCAGGCGATCCAGTCAACCCACAAGTATTCTACTTCGGCTCCACCGGTGGAGGAGTCTGGAAGACCACCGATGGCGGGCAGTACTGGGAGAACATCTCCGATGGATTCTTCAAACGCGCTTCGGTTGGCGCTCTCGCTGTCGCTGAATCTGATCCCAACGTGATCTATGTCCGTCGGTTCCGTAGTTTCTATGAATAGAAACTTCTATGTTTCGTGGGCTAGGTGTAGTTACTTCTCAGTTAAAGAGTAACATGTATTTTCCAATGTGGGTCATGCCCTGGTCGGGATTGCAGATGTGAAGAATCATTAGACTCTTCAATTGTCGCCTGCCTGGAGATGAGGAGATCATTTCTGCCTGGAAAGAGCTTTTCAAGGGGGATGAGGTACAGGTGCGACCGATGGTTCGTCGCCCGTCGGTTCCGTCAATACTATCTATAGAATATTCTATAAATAGTCTTTTTTGTTGAAGTAAAACTTTGGAGATAAGGGCAGCCATCCTTTGGTTGTGCCCCCTGCAGCAAGCTTTTGGCATATATTTCATCAGTTCCTTCTCTCACTCTGTTTCAGCGTTCAGAAAATTGGATAGTGAAAAGAGCCATTTTCAGAGAAAGTCGAGCTTAGAGGTTTACCATTGAAATTATATGATAGAATGCTATCAAATCTCTTTTTTTACAGATTTATACGTGGTACAGGGTTCCTAATGCCGAAACGGCATTACTATATAACGGAAACTATTCCATTGGAGACAACGTTCCCATGGAGCGACCACTTGCAGAAAGAACTACCGAGAAAACACTACAAAGACTCGATATCTTTATCTCGTCGCCTGGCGATGTACATGAAGAGCGTCAAATTGCTATACGGGTCATCAATCGCTTCAACCAGATGGAATTCATTGCTGATCGCTATGTTTTGAGGCCTCTGGCATACGAGGAGAGAGTTCCAGCAGCAGTAGGTCAAAGGCCGCAGACTACCGTAGATCGTTATATGATGGAGGCTGGTAAATCTGACATCTTCATTTGTATCCTCTGTCATCGAATGGGAACACCTGTCATCCATGAACAGACCGGTGAGCAATTTGAATCCGGTACAGAATATGAGTTTATAGATGCTTACCGCACCAATCAGAAATTTGGCAAACCGTACATTTTGCTGTATCGTTGTTCGAAACCCACTTCGCCTGACACAGATCAAGAGCAATTCAGTCGTGTAAACTCCTTTTTCAAACGCTTCCACGGACAGGATGCCGAATACCATGGGATATATAAAACCTATCAAGGTAGCAAAGATTTTGAAGAAATGCTCTTTCACGACCTTGATCTACTCATCTCGAAGAACCTGCTTGTATTAGAGAGTGATCTAAGCAGCTCTGCATCAACACATTCACTGATACAGCGTAGTATCACGCGAGAAGACCTGCGAGAGGCTCCTCACATTGAACAGTTTTATGGACGAGAAATTGAATGTTCAGATTTGAAACAATGGATTGTAGTGGATCACTGTAGGATAGTAGCGGTGCTGGGTATGGGAGGCATAGGCAAAACTGCACTGGTTGCAAACGTGACAGCGCAGGTAAAGGATGATTTCGACTATATTTACTGGCGTTCTCTTCAAAACGCGCCATCTCTAAAGCAGACTCTGCAAAACTGTATTCACTTCATTTCTGATCAACAACGCACTGATCTGCCAGAAAACATAGATAGCCAAATATCACTGCTTCTTGAATACCTGCAAGAACATCGGTGTTTGATAGTCCTGGATAATGTCGAGTCGGTGTTACAGGCAGGCTTTCGCGCTGGTCAGTACCGGGAGGGATATGCAGAATACGGCACTTTGCTTCAGCGTGTTGGAGAAGCTAAACATCAAAGTTGCCTCCTACTGACCAGCCGGGAGAAGATGAAAGAGGTTGCACGCCTGGAAGGAAAAACATTGCCTGTTCGATCATTGCAGTTATCTGGTATAGGACTAGCAGAGGGGTGGGAGATCCTTCAGGATAAAGGTCTATTCGGATCGGACGAGGTGTGGGCAAACCTCATCCATCTCTATTCAGGTAATCCGCTCGCCTTGAAACTAGTCTCCGAAACTATTCAAACAGTATTTGAGGGCGATATCGCCACTTTCCTCAAAGAGGGAGAAGTGATTTTAGGTGATATGCAAGACCTACTAGACCAACAATTTCACCGCTTATCAGACATTGAACAAGCAATACTCTACTGGTTAGCGATCGAGCGCGAGGTAGTTTCACTGAATGATTTGCGTGACAATTTATTTCTTTTACCAACGATGGCGAGGGGATCATTGCTTGATAGCCTGGATTCCCTACGTCGAAGATCTATGATTGAAACAAGAGGGACAGCACGTTTCGCCTTACAGCCTGTAATCATGGAATATGTGATCTCCGTATTTGTTGAGCAGATTTACAGCGAGATTGAGACCGAAGCCATTGGAGTATTGGCAAGTCATGCATTGATCAAAGCACAAGCGAAAGATCATATTAGAGATACTCAAGTTCGTTTCATTCTTGCCCCTCTAGCGGAACGCTTGCTCCCCAGTCATGGGAAAACCGGGAGCGAGCAGAAGCTCAAAAGCATACTCTCCAAGCTGCACCAGATAGGGGATCAAAGGTCAGGTTATGCAGCGGGAAATGTGCTCAATCTTTTGATTCAGTTACAATGCGATTTGCGCGGGTATGATTTCTCGAATTTAACGATATGGCAAGCATATTTGCAGGATGTGGCGCTTCCAGATGTCAATTTTGCAAACGCTGATCTCACAAAATCCGTCTTTACTGGGACATTTGAAGGTATTATCGCAATTGGGTTTAGCCCATCTGGGGAACTATTAGCCGCCGGAATGTCCACTGGTGAGATATGGATATGGCAAGCTCCCGTTGGTATACCACTGTTGACATGTCGAGGGCACACAGATTTGGTAACATCCGTTGCCTTCAATCCTGACGGAAAGTTTCTTGCTAGCGGCAGCGATGACCATACCATTCGATTATGGGATACCAGTTCAGGGAACTGTGTTGGTGTTTTGCAAGGGCATGCCAATCGGGTACATTCAGTTGCTTTCAGCCCTGATGGAAAGTTGCTAGCCAGCAGCGGTGATGACCAGTTCGTTAAGCTCTGGAACACAGCCACTGGAGATTGCCTCTATACGCTACAAGGACATCATGGTTGGATCAGGAGTATTGCCTTCAGCCGTGATGGGAAACTCCTGGCCAGTGGCAGTGACGATCATAGCGTTCGGATATGGGAAACCAGCACTAGAAATTGTCTGTATACATTGCGAGGACATACAACCGGAGTGATCTCCGTTACATTTAGCCCCAAAGGGGCTATGCTTGCAAGCGTCGGAGCCGACCAAGCTGTTCTATTCTGGGATATCAATACCAGTCAACCGCTCAGCATTCTACCAGAGCCTAACAATAGGCTGGGTTCCATCGTATTCAGTCCGGATGGGGAGGCATGTGCTACCTGTTATGATGGGCACACCATCCGGTTATGGGCCGTCAGCAACGGCAAACCCATCAATACTATAAAAAGTGATAGCTTTCGGATCAGCGTATTTGCCTTCAGTCCCAATGGAGCCGTACTGGCGAGTGGTGGTGATGATCAAACGATCCAGTTTTGGGAGATCAGTTCTGGACAATGTCTCAAAACCATGCATGGATACAGCAACTGGATGAAGGCAATTATATTCAAGCCAGATGGAAAGCTCTTAGCCAGTTGCAGTGATGACGAGAAGATTCGGCTGTGGGATGTTATTACTACCAAGTGTGTTGCTACGCTACAAGGACATGCTGGTCATATAAGATCAATAGCTTTCAGTCCGGATGGGCAAGTTCTTGCGAGCAGCAGCGATGACCAGACGATTCGGCTGTGGGATGTTATTACTGGTCGCCTCGTCAAAATCCTGCAGGGACACGGCAGTTGGGTCTGGACTGTGTCCTTTAGTCCTGATGGAAAGTTCCTGGCCAGCGGAAGTTACGATCAGACTGTCCGCTTATGGGAAGTGAGTACTGGACAATGCTTCAAGATTCTTGAAGGACACACATCACGCGTCAGATCCGTCGCTTTCATCCCCGATGGGAGTATTATTGCAAGCGGTAGCGATGACCAGACGATCCGGTTCTGGGAGGTCAGCACAGGTCGATCTCTGAAGGTCCTACAGGGGCATACCGATTGGGTCTGGGCAATTGCGTTTAGTCCTGATGGGCACAATCTCGCTAGTGGCAGCGGTGACAAAACCATCCGGATGTGGGAGGTCAGCACAGGTCGATCTCTGAAGGTCCTACAGGGGCATACCGATCGAATTTGGGCAATTGCGTTTAGTCCTGATGGGCACAATCTCGCTAGTGGCAGCGGTGACAAAACCATCCGGATGTGGGACAGTATCTCTGGAGAGTCGCTTCATATCCTTCATGGACACACTGATTGGGTTAGATCGCTTGCCTTCAGTCCAGATGGCTATATTCTGGCCAGTTGCAGTCATGACGGAACAATTAAACTGTGGGACGTGCCGAAAGCCGGATATCTTCAAACATTGAGAAGTGACAGGCCATACGAGCGCATGAACATCACTGGTGTGAGCGGCCTGACAGAAACGCAAAAAGCCTCTCTTATAGCATTAGGAGCAATCCAAGATAAGGCGTGAGGGTGTCCAGAAGCATCAATTACATCCGCAGGATCAATCCTTTGCAGGACAAGCTATTGAGCAGGCTCGAAAGTTCTTGCCAGGACCATGCTGCACTAAGCCTGGTCACCATGCGACTTTGATGATCGATTTGCCACAATAGTTCTCTCTCAGCTCTGGTTAGTTCTAACCCCTTGAGTTCGAAGGAATGATTCCATCGCGGATCAAAGGACAAAAAGTGGTCGCGGCATTTCATTGTCCAGTCAAACGCTTTGGCAATGCGAGCATCAATATTCCAGGCTATGTCCTGTGCTTGGAGAGTAGCGCAACTGGACACAACGAGACGATAATGTTCAAAATCAATCGCGGGGTGAAGATGCTCCCAAATAATTTCATGCGCATTGCCATGTTCTTTCTCAAGTATTTCATAAATCTTTCTCAAGCTAGGATGGTACGAGAAGTCATTGCGATTCTCATGTTGCTCAGTTCTGTACAATGTATCATACACAATTTGGCGGAAATGATTAATAAAATGAGAGAGCATATACTGCTGGGCATGTTGTTCAGCATTCATGCTCATAATTTTCCGAAGAAGCATGTTGTTAGCTAATTTAGCTATATAGCACAAAGCCTGCTCAAAATTCACCCGTACACCGTAATCAGTCAATACGGTATTTATACGAAATCCAGTCTGGCCATGTATAACCGTATCTTTCATACCTCCCCAATCAGAGCATATAATGGGTATCCCACATGCCTGCATCTCCACTTGGGTAAAACCAAAGTTTTCGTTGATCAGTGTGCTTAAATTTATACCCAGGTCTGCTGTTGATAGTATTTCAGCGAGGACTGCTGGATCGGATTGATGCTCTATCAGGCTGATATGTTCAGTTAAGTCAAATAATTTGACCAGCCTTTCAAACTCAGTATATGAATCTGGCGCAGCTTGCGCTGAGAACTCAGGAATATAGAAGTTGTCAAAGAATCCGAGAAATACTAAATGCACATCAAGTTGCTTTCGTATCTCACGAAGAACGCTTAGGAGCAAGTGGCAATTTTTTTGCAAGTTAATTCGTCCTGAATACATCAGCACAAAAGGCTCACAGGGAATGTTATACTTTTGCCTCAATTGAGTCTTGTTTTCTCTCGGATAAAAAACCTGGGGATCAATAGCAAGAGGAATCACATAAGCTTTCATAGCGCTACTTCCTACAATAGTTTTAAAGATATCCTCACATGCAGAACAATTAAGAAGCAAGGAATCGTAAACGCGGAAACTAGAGCGATTACGATAGAGCCAATGCCCTCCTTTCTGTAGAGAACCTAGACTAAATACTACTGCAGGCATGTCTTTGAGAGTGCGATCAATAGAATAGTAAGGGGATAGCAAGACAAGCAAGTCAATCTTATCCAGGAACGTCAGATACTCCGACGTATTGCAATTGATATCAAAGGTGTTGACATAGTATATATTGACCTGGAACTCTTCAGAAAGTAGCTCAAGTATCTGTGTCCAGAGTTTGCTGACACTTACAAAAGGAGGTATGCCCCGTACATCTAGAATCACCCCCAGAACTGGAAAATCTTCCTTTTTATCACCATTCTTATCAATAAGGGTCAAGCTCAGGCTCACAAGGTAAGTTCTCCTCATTTTCAGTATAATTTACCACAATATGTTGTGCTTATTGCTCTTACCAGGATGATCTATTAACACCTAACGAGGAGGAGTAACCTCACTATCGCAATTATATTCTGGATAGTATATGTTTGCAATTGTTCATTGTCCATTTTTCCACTTGAAAGCTCAATCAATATTCCTATTCAGACATGTCCAGCGTCCGTTACCGCCGCCAAGAGTCCCTCATGGGCCATCGATCATGATGAGATCCACCTGGGTCGCTACGCGTGCTCGCCGGTCTTAGAGCAGAGTCACCCAGCCGTCTTTGCTCTCCTCAGCACAGGCTAGAGCCGTCAACGTCTCTTTGTTGCCAGCCATGTCCACTCCTAGCGCTGTCAGGATCACTGTCGCATCGATCTGGTCGCCGTGACGCACGTTAAAATAGATCCCATCTAGGTTAGAGAATGCGCCAGTGCTCGAGGCCTCCGACGCTGGCTCTGGGAGCGACTCCCATGAGCGTCTGGGCCACTTCTCCCACTTTGTCTGTGCTGACTCCGGCGACAAACATCTGGGTGAGTCGCTTCCGTCACCTGCGGCTCATAGCGGCTGTAGCGGTCGAAGACCCGGGTGTGAAACTGGCCTTCGCGGTCTCTGGGCACGTTTGTCCAATACCCGATTTGATAAACAAGAGTTTAAGGGAGAACAATCGCACCTAGAATGGTATGACAGAGATAAAGAGGAACAACTCCAAGATAGCTTCGATCTCCACCAACAAGATCAAGCCAGTTCGTCACGATGTTCCCAGTAAAGACACCTTAGTCTGCCTGCATCTTAAGAACTGCACGAACCATGCGTCTGATCGTCTCGTACGATACGCCATAATCCTCTGCAACTTTTCGAAGCGACTCCTTTTTCTCAAGAACACGACCTACCGGTAGTTTGTTGACGCAGACGATTTGCTGAAAGAGAGAACTCGGTGACACAATGCAAGTATGAGAGCCTACTCACAAAATCTGAGACAACAGGTAGTTCGCGCCGTTGACGAAGGGAAATCCCAAGCCCAGATCATCGAACGCT
>WNGK01007556.1_pt1 | contig 24065 bp, 17 predicted proteins | sample 5400601 | NCBI WGS metagenome assembly WNGK01 (sample SAMN13153376, study PRJNA577476) | soil metagenome | isolation source: 60 cm soil or saprolite under Garry oak tree replicate 1 | place: USA:California | collected 2016-06-15
GCCTTAAAAGTCATTAGCCTTGGTCAGTGGGCGAGCAAAGCACACCTGAAACGGTTTCGCCGGGAGGCGGAAGCCGCGGCCAGCCTTGACCATCCGAGCATCGTTCCCATCTACGAGGTCGGCGAGCGCGAAGGCGCTTGTTACTTCAGCATGAAGTTCGTCGAAGGCGGTCAGCTTGACGAGGTAGTCAAGCGTGCGCCGATGTCGATCCGCCAGGCGGCGGAATTAATCGCAAAGGTGGCTCGCACTGTGCATTACGCACATGAGCACGGGATCCTGCATCGAGACATCAAACCGGGGAACATTCTGCTCGATGCAAAAGGCGAACCACTGTTGACCGATTTTGGTCTTGCCCGGTTAGTTGAAGCTGAGAGCACAATCACGCGCACGCGTGAGGCGCTGGGCACACCCAGTTACATGGCGCCTGAGCAAGCTGCCGGTGAACAAAGAAAACTGAGCAACGCGACGGATGTTTATGGACTTGGTGCGGTGCTCTACCAATTGCTCACTGATCATCCACCTTTTGCCGGCGGTACGACTTACGAGACGATCAAGTTATTGCTCGACACTGAGCCACGGCAACCGCGCTTGTTAAACCCTAAGATAGATCGCGATCTTTCCACAATCTGCTTGAAGTGTCTGGAGAAAGATCCACAGCGCCGTTACCCATCTGCGCTAGCGCTGGCCGAAGACTTGGAACGTTGGCTAAAACACGAGCCGATTCGGGCGCGTCGTACGGGAGTCTTCACCCACGCAAGGAAATGGGTGCGACGAAATCCGAGCATCGCCGCCATGACAGCAACGCTGCTCGCTCTCGCAGTGCCTTTAGGTGTGGTGATCTGGAAAAGCGACCAACTCTTCCGGGCATCCCAGTTTAATCCTCCGGAAAAAAGTATCGCGATTCTACCATTCCTTGATCTTAGCCAGGCAAAGGATCAGGAATATTTCTGCGACGGTATCAGCGAAGAGATTCTCGACACCCTGGCCAAAGTTGATGGCCTGCGCGTGCTTGGCCGCACGTCATCATTTTCATTCAAAGGGAAGAGCACAGGCGCGAGCGAAGTCGGGAAAAAGCTAAACGTTGAGAATGTGCTGGAAGGAACTTTGCAACGGGAGGGTAATCGCATTCGTGTTACCGCGGAGCTGATTAATGCGCGAAACGGTTTCCATGTTTGGTCGGAAACGTACGAACGCGAAGTGCAAGGCGTCTTTGCGCTGCAGGACGAAATCACCCGCGCTATTGTTGAGGCGCTTAAGATCAAGCTTGCCGTTTCGCCTCCCGTTCATGAGCAGCGGAATACGGAGGTATATGATCTTTATTTGCAAGGCCTCTTCTTCTCAAACAAGAGCAGCGAGGCCGATTTGCGAAGAGCGCTCCGGTTTTTCCAAGGTGCTCTGGAAAAGGATCCAACATTTTCGCGTGCCTGGACTGGGATCGCCAAGGTTTGGTATTTTTTGGCCGACGTCTACGTAAAACCCCTCGAAGCGTACCCGGCATCAAAGGAAGCTGCTCTGAAGGCGATTGCGCTGGACGAGAAGGATTCTGAAGCGCATTGCTACCTGAGCGAAGCGAAACGGGTGCTCGACTGGGATCTGGAAGGTGCAGATGAAGAGTTGAAGCGCGCTCTCCAGCTCGATCCTAACTCGGCGTCGGCCCACTTGTTCTCGGGGCTACACCCGCTTTTCCACGGAGAGCTAAAGGACGGTCTTCAACTGATCCTCGAGGCTGAAAAATTGGATCCCGTGTCGCCTATCACCAGCTACGTAGCCACCGCCGCCTACCTGGCTAACGACCGCATTGATGACGCAGTGATCGAAGGTCAGCGGACGCTTCAGCTCGATCCAAATTACTTTTATCTGGATTCGGTGCTGGCCGCCGCGTATCGCGAGAAAGGCAATTTCCCTGAAGCGATTGCGCTCTACACCAAAGCCCAGGAAGCAACGCATTTGCCGAGTAGCGGCCTTGCCATCACCTACACGCGCATGGGCCGCCACATCGACGCGCAAAATATTCTTGTTCAGCTTTTGCAAGCAAGAGAGAAGCGATACGTCTCTGCACCTTTGATTGCAGCGGTTTCCGTCGCGCTTGGCGACAAAGAAGGAGCCTTTCGCGAACTCGAACGCGCCTATGTCGAACACTCTGGGGTATTACAGTGGATCGCATTTCTTCCCGAGTTTCGTGCGCTCCGTTCCGACGCTCGTTTCCCTCAGCTTTTACGGCGAATCAGCCCTTCGCAGGACGCAATTTTGACCATCACCGAGACAACCCTGTTAGAGACGATCGATCCGAAAGCGGAAAGTCATTTGACTCTCAAAATTGGAGTAAGGTCGCGGTTACGTACGCAAAATGGGCAGCTTGCGAGGATTCTCGTCTCCTTCTACGACCAGACGAAAGATAATAAATTCGAGCCGACTGACGCGCGGACAAGTTATAGTTGGCTTACCGCTTCGGACGATTGGACGGATCCAACTGCGAAATTCCTGGCAGCGACTTATGTGCGTCCAAAGGCCGCATCGCCTTCGGCTGACGGACGCAAGTATGGCGGATTCATTGTCCGTGTGTATTTCGACGGCCAGTTACAAGACGCGCGCGCGAGCGCGCCGGAATTGCTAACGTCCTTTCCCGCTCCAGATCGGCTCGCCCCTTCACCGCGCGGGTCCCCATAAAATTCGTATACTGTGCTGCGGTCTTGCGATCGCCACGCGAATTGCGATCGAAAGGGCTAGGCTTTCCTTCGACCGGGTGCCGGGCAGACACTCAAGTCGGTTCAGATGAAACTTGTTCTGTGTCGGGTTTTTGCTTATACCGCGAAGAGCTACCGAGGTGAACTTGTGATTAAGCGACCGTCGTTTTGGTGCGCGGGGCTTGGTACGGTGGGAATTCCTTTGCTTGCGGCCTCGATCTCATTTGGCCAGACGACAGGGTCTACGTCTCAGGAGGCTAATCCGACCGTCCCTGTCGTGATGGAGGTTATTGTCACTGGCTCGAACATTCCCACGGCGGAAGAGATTGGGCCAAATCCAGTGGACACGTATCGGCCGGCAGACATTGAGAAGTTAGGCATCCGCAACGCAACGGACCTGCAAGCTTTTCTGCCGCAGGAAGCGGGCGCAACCACAAACCTGAATGGCACTGGCGGCGACGGTACTGTGCAGATCAACTTGCGCGGTCTGAGGACCAAGGAAGGCCTGGTGCTGGTCGATGGAAAACGTGTCGCGTTTGGTTCGTTAGCCGGCGCAGGCTCCAGTCAGGGCGAGGACATTAACCTCATTCCCTTCCCGATGATCGATCACATCGACATCCTCAAGGACGGCGCCTCGGCCGTGTATGGTTCCGACGCGATTGGGGGCGTAACCAACTTCTTTTTGATCCACAAGTTCCGTGGCCTGGAGATTGGGGGCAGTTATGGGAACACAAACCTGGGAGCATCCAACGACATGGGCGAGTGGGAAGCATGGTTAAAAGCCGGTACCGGAGATGACAAGACTGACCTCGTAGTGATTGCCGATTTCTGGGAGCGCACTGGCGGCATCTTTAGCCGCGACCGCGATCTTTCTGCCAACGCATTCTTTAAACCGTTTGGCGGATTCGAGGCTCGCAGCCAGGATGAACCTGGGTCCATCGGAGGAGATCCTCCAGGTTTCCGCTTAATACCGAAATTGTTTTTCAGTCCGAACTCGCCGCCGGCGCACTCAGCTCCGAACGTCTCAACTTCACCTTATTATACCAACAACGTCCCTTACCCGGATGGAAACTTCGCGTTGTATAACTATGCGGCTTTAACGTCAGCACTTCCTCCGGCTGACCGCCAGGCATTCTATGGATCCTTCACGCGCGATCTGTGTGACAAATACCTGACGATATTTGCTGATTTCAAATATGTCCGCACGTATTTCAATCCGTCCCTTGCGGCTGTGGAGTTTACGCCTGATCCGTTCAAGCAACCAGGCACTAACAACCCCTTTAGTCAATTCGGCATCAGCGTGCCAATCCAGAATCCGTTTAATCCCTTCACGGTCGCGGATGCGACTATTGCAAATTTCTTTCCTGACGGAAGTGGTCTTCCCGTAACTACTGGGGTTCGGTTCCGTGGTATTAACGACACCGGGCCTAGAAGTGAAAAGTTCACTTACTGGGATACTCTCTTTGATGTTGGGCTCAAGGGTGAGATGGGAGAATTCGGCGACTATTTCAAGACCTGGAACTGGGAAACCGGTTTCCGTTATTCCCGGAATGAGGGGCAGAATTTGTCGACAGGCGACGTGAGCCAGCCTGGACTGCGGGACGCGCTGTTGGATACGGACCCAGCCACGGCGTTTAATCCGTTCCTTGGTTTCCTAGGCCAAAACAGCAAGGCGGCCAGAAGCGGAGTCTACGTTACACTGCATAACACCGGCCAGTTCGAGTTGCCATTGGCCTATTTCCATCTCAATGGTGATCTGTTCAATCTTCCCGCCGGGCCAGTCTCCTTCGCGGCCGGACTCGAGTACCACGGCGAGAGAATGACACGCGATCGTGACTCGGTTAATCAAACGTTCAGTTCGATTGGCTCAGTGGATGGGCAAGGTTTCCGGGCGAACCGGGACGTCTGGTCAATCTACGAGGAAGTGCGTATTCCCTTCACCAGCCCCACATGGAACTTCCCCGGGTTTTATAGCTTGGAGGTTGACTTCGCCGAACGGGAGGAATGGTACAGCCAGAACACTTCTGCTGTTCTCTCTCCATTCCAACCGGCGACTAGCTCTAAGTATAATGCGCAGAAGCCGAAGGTCTCTGTTCGCTGGCAACCGCTTGACCCCAAGTATATCGGCGCCCTTACTCTACGTGGCAGCTATAGTGAAGCGTTCCATGCGCCAGAACTATTCGAGATGACGCCTGCCGGCACGCAGGACTTCGTACCGGTGACCGATCCGTTTTCAACGCCGACCGTGTACCAGATCGAGGAACGCACTTCGGGAAATCCATTCCTGCATCCGGAAGTCGCCTATGAATGGACCTATGGGATCGTTTACAGCCCGAAATGGCTCAAGGGTCTTACCCTGAGCGCGGATTGGTGGCATGTTCATCTGCGATCAGTCATATTCTCCTTCTTCGGCGCGCAATTCAGTATTGAGAGTAACCCCCCGCCTGCACCACCTGCTGTGCAGAACGGGCCGTTGGTGTTTCGTGCGCCCAGCGGCATTCCAGGCGTGGTTGGTCCAGTTACCTTGGCAATCAATCCTAACCTCAACGCTTTTGAGGCCCGTTTCGAAGGTCTCGACTACGAAGCGACCTATATTCTGGAGTCGTCGATTTTTGGCCACGCGGATTATGGTCGGCTGACATTCACGCTCAACGGCACATGGCTCTCCCGGGCCAAGTTTCATCCTGGCCCTAGCGGGGAGGATCGATTTGGTATCGCAGGTTCGCTTATCCTTGGGAATTCATTCCCATGGCATCGAGCCAATTTCACTTTGTACTACGACGGGCCGCCTGACACCTGGATGCAAGGTCTCGATGCCGGCGCAGTGGTTCACTGGATTGGCCAATACAATGACGACACTGCCGCTCAGCCTCCTTCCGGCGCGCGGAAAATCTCTGCTTGGACCACGCTCGAGTTGATTACCTCGTACACGTTCAACCTGCCGCGACCCGCGCCGCCGGCGCCAGTGCCTGGTTTCGCCAAGGATGGCGGTAAGAACGTAAAGGGGAAGGACAGCAAGGAGAAAAACGTCGTGCCGGTCTCCACGGCTGAGTATAACCCTTGTGGATGGGGCGGGTGGTTGAATAACACCACCATTTCCCTTGGGATACAGAACGTGCTCGATGAAAATCCGCCGTTCGCCGCCGGCAGCTTTGAGAACGGCTATGATGAGTCGCTTGCCACGATCAAAGGCCGGTTTTGGTACGTCCAAGTTAAGAAGAGATTCTGAAACGCTGGCATTTTAAGGCTCGATCTAGTCTGGGATCCTTTGCGCTCCGATCCCGCTTTCCAAAGCTTTGCGAGGAAAAGCAGTCGTGAGACACGAATTGCACGAATTAGCACGAACAGGCTGATCAATTGGTGTGAATTAGTGAAATTCGTGTCTGCAAGTTGGTAGCTGATTCGCTCCCTCTTCTTTTTGTTGTCTGCCGCTTCCGCCAAATCCATGAGATCCGTTTCATCCGTGGTCCTCAAAAAATCCAAATTTTTCGCGTAACCTTGCGGCCGGTTTTACGCACTATCTCTGTGAAAGGCAAAACAAACTAAAGGAAAACAGAACAAGGAATAAACACATGAAAACAACATCGCATCTTAAATTGACAATAGTCCCTTGGGTAAGAGGATCGATCAGGTGCCCGCCTTTAAGGCGCGTCTTCCTTTTCGTTCCGCTTCTGCTGGCGTGCTTGGCGCTTTTGCCCATCGCGCAAGCTGTCGTTCCCCCACCAGACGGCGGCTATGCCAACGGAAACACCGCTGAGCAGTGGTGGGGCGAACAACGCTTTCGGTTCTCAAGCTCTTTTGAGCAATATTTCTGGCGGTGGCAATCTAGCCGTCGGTACTGTGGCGCTTCGTGACCTTACGAGCGGCGACTCGAATGTAGCCGTGGGAAATGCCGCGCTCGTTCAGGGCGTTACAGTTAACTTCAATACTGCTCTCGGCCGACGAGCATTGTTCCGTTCCCAAGGAGATCAGAATGTCGGACTCGGCTTTTTTGCTGGGTCGAATCTGAACGACGACGGCACCAATAACATTTATGTGGGCAACGTCGGGCCTGTTCCGATAGGCTCGGAATCGAATACGATCCGGATAGGCACGCAGACAGCCACCACAGCCACAATTGGACAGCCACCCGTCGAGACCCATCCGATGCCGGCCCACACCGCCACGTTTATCGCCGGCATCAGTGGGGCAGCCCTAAACGGCAGACCGGTTATGATAAACGCCAATGGTCAACTCGGAGTGGCACCGTGTTCAGCGCGTTACAAAGATGAGATTAAGCCCATGGACACGGCAAGCGAAGTAATCTTGGCGCTGAAACCAGTGACATTCCGTTACAAGAAAGAAATCGACGCCGACCGCACTCCGCAGTTCGGCCTGATAGCTGAGGACGTGGAAAAGGTCAATCCCGCCCTCGTGGCTCGCGATGCCGACGGGAAGGCCTACACCGTCCGCTACGAGGCGGTGAACGCGATGTTGCTCAATGAGTTTCTCAAACAACATCGCAGAGTGCAAGAACAAGCTCGTCAGATCCAGCAGCAGAAAGCCACAATCAGCGAACTTAAGCACGGAATGGAGTCTGTCGTTGCTCGCCTGAAAGAGCAGGATTCACGAATCGAGAAAGTGAGCGCGCAAATTGAAATGGGCAGACCGACGCCGAAAGTCGTGCTGAATCGCCCGTGATCGGGAGACCTCACCTAAGGACAGATTCACAAAGGAAGCGAAGACAACGAAGCAATAAGTTTAGGGATCTCATCGGTGTACACGGCAATCCGTGGTCGCGACCTAGCCTGCGAAAGCAGAACATTGCTTGAGACCTTCCATTTCTATCTGTGAAATCCGCGTACTCCGTGGTCTTCATAGTTCTTAAACTTTCCGCGTAACCTCGCGCCGGATTTTCCGCACTACCTCAGTGAAGACCAACCAAACTAAAGAAAAACAAAAACGAAGAAATGAAGAAGTTTATATGAATATGAAAATCAAAACCGGTGCCTTTGCGTACTCTCCGGTTTCGCAGCTCTTCACGCAGAAAATTTCATCAACCGGTCACCTGTTGCGGGGATTTCTTTTGCTCCTATCACTGTCCATCCGGCCCGCCCAAGCCGGTTACATCGTCACGCTGCAGCAAGTCGGGCCCAATGTCGTCGCGACCGGAAGCGGAGCCATTGACTTGACTGGACTGACTGTATGGGGTCTCTCGACTCGAAGCCCCGCTATACGGCCCAATCAGGTCGCGCTCGGCGGCGCGTTCATTTACACGGGGCCGATTTCTTCCAGCGTAGACAGTTACCGCGGGGCCAGTGGACCCACGAGTTTCGGGAGCGGTTTCTTCTTCACGTCTGCCAGCAGTGGCAGCGGCGACATGGCCGGGATAGTCAACACAGTATTCGGATTCGGAGTCGGAAGCATTCTCTCTGTTCCAACGGGCTATGTTTCCGGTACTGCTCTATCGGACATGGCGATCTACAGCGGCAGAACTCTTGCAAGCCTAGGCGTAACACCGGGCACCTATGTATGGACCTGGGGAGCCGGAGCGAACCAGAAGTTCACGCTTAAAATCGAATCGGCAATCCTACCGGCGGCCAACATAACCAACAGCTCGACCCGCGCTTCGGTCCTAGCCGGCCAAGATGCCCCCATCGCCGGATTCATCGTTAGCGGAGGCGCGAAAACAGTCGTCGTCCGGGGGCTTGGCCCGACCCTTACCCAGTCTGGTGTCTCTAACGTGCTGGCGGACCCGTTCATCAGCTTGTTCGATGGCGCCGGCAACGTCCTTTACACGAACGATAATTGGAAAGACACACAGCAAACGGAGATTCAAGCGACAGGGCTTGCACCTCCGAATGACCTCGAGTCCGCCATCCTGAGAACCTTGCAGCCGGGTAATTATACCGCTGTCCTCTCTAGCAAGAATGGCTTTTCCCTCCCCCCGCGCACCGGCCTGGTGGAGGTGTATGATACAAATACCGGCGCTTTGGCCGAGCTAACAAATTCCTCAACTCGAGGTTTGGTTGGCACCGGTCAGAACGTGATCATTGCCGGCTTTGTTACGAACGGCAGTACTCAGGTGGTGGTCCGCGGACTCGGGCCAACCCTCGCGCAATTTGGAGTCTCACAGGTCCTGGCCGACCCGGTCGTTAGCCTGTTCGATGGTAACGGCGATCTCGTCTCCACGAACAATAATTGGAAAGACAAGCAGCAAGCGGAAATTCAGGCAACCGGACTAGCGCCGCCGAATGACCTGGAGGCGGTGATCTTTGCACCAGTCGCGGCCGGAAACTACACCGCTATTCTTTCGGGCAACGGTGGTGGGACGGGGATAGGTCTGGTTGAGATTTACAAGCTGTGATAGGGGCCGCCCTGAGACTGAAATCCAACTCGCCTACAGGCCAGGAAAAAGAGCGGGAGTTGAAAAAATCGCACTTCTTGGTAGAGATCGTAATCCGATAACGGCTTATTCTTTTTCGCCGGTTAATTAGATACTTCTCGACGGCGAATCTATTCCCGCGATAGGTGCCATCGAGCGCGGAGTAGCGTTTTAAATAGGTCAAAGCCGATGCTCCACTGTAGCTTGCGAAGACAAACCGGGCAGAGACGCGACGGGGGCGATCGTTAGTCGCGTTGCAAATTTTTCAGCCGCCGCGCGAACCAGTCGGCTTCGTCGGTGAATCCATTGACGCGATAGACTCCCTCGAGCGCGGAGTAGCGCTTAAGCAGGTCAAAGTCGATGCTCCATTGCAGCTTCCGCAGGCAAACCGGGCAGAGATGCAATGGGCGACGGTCAGCCTCGGCTAAATGATTTGAGCCGTTCATCAGGCAGTTGAAGTAGGTGCAATGAGCGAGGCCGAACATGTGACTGGTCTCGTGCGCGAGCACTTTGCAACTCCGGCGCAATAGCAGCGTCTCGTAACCGGGCGCCCGCACTTCACCATAAAATGCTGGATCGTACCGGGCAAAACTGTAAACGCCGACACGCTCGCGCACCGAAGCTTGTCCGAAGACGAAGTTCCAGGAAGGCTCCGGATAAAGGTCTTCCATGGTGATAGCGAGAATGCAGAAGGCATCCGCGGGAATGTGGGTTTTGAGAAAATCCAGGACGTCGCCAGTGAGAATCTGCGGATTATTAGTGATTGGATTGCGGCGCGTGACGAAGGTCGAGCCATCAATCTTGACCGGCGGAAGCACTTTCACTTCCATCGCGAAAAATGCAGCCGCGAACTCGCGTAGTTTGTCGTTGGAGGGACTGTGCTCAGGTGCGAAATCCCCGAGTGGCTGGAGGTAAATTATATGCTGTTTTTGTCCTGGCCGGTTTGGTTGTGACGCTTTGAACTCGTCGAACGTTTGCCCTCGTTCGTTATGGACAGCGAGCCAGTCGCCCGGTCTTGGTTCTGGAATCGGATCAAAGCCATTTTTATCCGGCGTAAATACGCGTTGGAAGACAGCCGGCAATCCGTTCAGATCACCAATCGCATTGCGAATCGTTTTCTCGTCAGGGGGTGTGAAAGCCATTGCTATCGAAGGCAGCAATAAAACAACGATCTTAATCGAGATCTTGGTCATGCGGACGAAAAGCCGCCTTAGTCCCGTCCAAAAACATCGCGCAGTTCGTCTTTGGCCTTCTCCAAGACGCGCTTTTGCTTCTTCGGAAGATTCTTGCCGGCGCGATTAATGTAGAAATTCAGCATCGACATGGCCGATTGATAGGGCGTGCCCTTTCGTCGCTTGCTCCTTTCGGCAGAACGTTTCAACGATAAGGCGACCTGGCGCGGGTTGCTGGATCGGAAAACTTTTGGCCGCAGATCGAGTGCGTTACTGTGCTTGGTGACTCGAGCCGACCAACGCTTTGTCTTTGATGGCTTATTCGCAGGCTTACTCATCGGAACATCGAATCAAAAAAGAGGAGCAAGGTTCTCCATTGTTTCTAACCTTACGGAAGCCAATCCCGCACAGGCGGGACCAGTGGAGCACCTTGCCTAAATTTGTTTCGCGCGTCGCTGAAAATCCGCGCGTGTAATTCTTGCACGACTTGCGGATCGTGAGCGAGCGCGGAGACGTTGCGATGTCTCGTTCCGGGGAGCGCACGCGCCCTCGCGTGCCCATTGCGGCGCCTCGCCGCAATGCTCTTGGAGAAAGGAAAAGTTCGCGATGGCGAGGGCGCCATCGCCAGCACGCGAGGCGCGTGCGCTCCCCAGAATGAATCGCGCTTTCAGCGCTGGGATTTTGCTATTGTGCGAATTCCCGGGGCGCTGCCCCAGGTTTGGAATGACAGCCGCGCCGTTGGCGCTAAAAGACACTCAGCGCGTGGTTGATGCCACTCGCGGACCTTACGGCCTGAGCAATGGGAGAAAAGCTTCGCGGTATCGCCAGACCAGGAACAGCTCAAGGACGGTAAATACGAGTGCAGGTGGAAAACCTTCCGGCGCCATGAGGGTGTGGAAGATCAAAATGTTGACGAGGATTGCGCCGAGAATCGTAAGAGAAATGCAAAAAGGCGTTTGAGCCGAAGACGACGAAGCCGAGTCCAAGTAGCATGCGAGCGATGATGGTAAGGATTTTCATGAGCGGCCAGAGTGGCTCGATTTTGCGGAAAGTCCAACCTCGAAATTGTGAACAGTGATCAGTGATCGGTGAATAGACATGGTTCACTGATCATTATTCACCTTTCTTCGGCGGAAAAAGTTTATTAACGAGTCCGTTAGTCGATTTCTCCAAGAGGATTCCCCACGCGCTAAGCACAATCAGTGTTGCGAAAAAGATCAGTAGGAACGACCAGGTCGATAAGGGCCGGATACGAAGTCCCAGCCAGATGACGTAAGGTTGGTGGATGAGATACAGGCCATAGGAGAACGCGCCAACCAAACCAAATAGTTTGGCGACGCCATTTAATCGCCAGATAAACCCAGCGACACCTACCACCTCGAGTAAGCAACACGCGCCAGTGGCGAAATCAACAAAGACATAAGTAATCCCGTTGCGATAGAGCCACAGCGCTGCGGGATACAATAGCAGTCCGGCGAGGAAAGCGGCGCCGCGCAAAAGAAACCACTCAACCCGCGCAGGTGATTGTTTGTGCCACATTCCGAGAGCCATCCCAAGGGCAAACTCGGGCAGGCGGCAAATGGCAAAGCCTCCAAGGACCCAAAAGCCATGTTGCGGATAGACAACGAGCATGAGGTAGCGCACAAAAAATCCAAGCGCGCACGCCATAAGTAAAAAGCTAAATGGGCCAAAGCGCCGCGCGGCCAAGAAAAGCAGGGGAAAGATGAGATAGAATTGAATGAGCATGGAGAAGTACCACCAGGCAGCGTTCAGGTACATGAAGTTCATCGTGATATCGATGAAACGCAGGCCAAGCAGACTTAGTATGATGCGGCTATCTACTGGCTCAAGTCGCGCGACGAATGGCGAGACGAGATAGACCAGGTGCGCTACCCAATACATGGGATAGAGGCGTAGAAAGCGCGCGCGGAACCAGCTTCCCCATTTCAGGGACCCCGATTCTACCCGGCGCGCTGTCGATTCCATCAGCGCCCACCCGCTGAGAATGATGAAAACACCGACCGCGTGGAAACCGATCCCCGAAATTTTCAGCCACACCATCCGGAGAATCGTGGCCGCGCTGGCGGCAAGACTACTCCAGTTATCAGGGGGGAACTGGGCGTGTTCGAAACAAGTGTTGAAAAAATGAAAATAAACGACCCAGGAAATGGCGAGTGCTTTTGCGATATCGAGCCAGAGCAGCCGCTTCATCGCCGTCGGATTAACAGCGTTCCGTCACCTTGGTCAAGGGAGTGGTCTTTAAAGGTAGCGAGATCTGATCGCGTTTGACCACGATTGACGCCCCCGCCTTCAATCGATAGCGTTTTCCGAGTGCAAGCGGAGCTGGAAAAACTGTTGATCCTGCAAGATCGCGATCAAAAAATCCGGCAGATTGGGATCGAGATAAAGACACTGCCGCAACAGCGAAGGAATCTCGAAGCGCAGCTTGCTGCCACCGCGGCCAGTCTCGAATCGTTGAAACAACGGGCGCGACAGCTCGAGGTCGATCGCAAGAAGTTGGAACTCGACGTCGGGACGCGTCAAAGCAGCATTTCCCGGCTGAAGACGCAACAGTACGAGACGCGTAAGAACGACGAGTTTCAGGCGATGGGCCATGAAATCGAGCGTTACGAAAAGGAAATCGTGCAACTCGAAGATCAGGAACTCGAGCTCATGGAGCAAGCAGACAAATTGCGGGCGGAAATTGCGACGGCGGAGAAGACGGCATCGGCCGGACGCGATTCTGTCAATCGGCAACTGGCCGATCTGGAGGAAAAAACGAAAACGCTGCAAACGCAACTGGAAGAACTAAAGAACGAACGCGTCCAGCTCGCTCACAACATCGACGAAGAAGTGATTGAGCGTTACGAGCGGTTATTCGCCAGTAAAGGTGACGCCGCCGTGGTCGCGGTCGAGCACGGTGTTTGTACCGGATGTCACATGAAAGTGACGACGGCGACCGCGGTGCACGCCAAAAGTGGAAACGAGATTGTGAGCTGCGAGCAATGTGGCCGCATTCTCTATGTCGCGCAGTAGGAACGACGAAAATGACGAAGCACGAATGACGAATGACGAATGACGAAGGAATGACGAAAGCGCGAAGTTCTTTTTGCCCGCCAATCGGCTTCGTTTTGCCGCGATCACTTCGCGACTTAGAGAATGTGACCCAACTGCTCGCGTTTCTCTGTCATTCCGAGCGGAGCCGAGGAATCTCTAACTAATTGAGTTAGAGATGTCTCGACTTCGCTCGACATGACAAAAACAGGAAAGATTTTCGCCCCTGAGCAACATCACCGGGCGTCGAATTTCGCTTCAGCATTTAGTCATTCCTTCGTCATTCGTGCTTCGTCATTCTTCACGTCCTGATTACACATTGAATCTGAATTCAATCACGTCTCCGTCTTTCACCACATAGTCTTTGCCTTCGATCCGTAGCTTGCCCGCTTCACGCGCTTTCGTGAAGGAACCGAGCGCGATGAGATCATCATAGTGGGTTACTTCCGCGGCGATAAAGCCGCGCTCGAAATCGGTGTGAATTACGCCGGCCGCTTGCGGAGCTTTGTCGCCGGCGTGAATTGTCCACGCGCGTGACTCTTTTTCGCCTGTCGTCAGATAGGTGCGCAAACCTAACAAATGATAGACGGCGCGAATGAGCGCACCAACGCCGCTCTCATTCACTCCGAGGTCGCGCAAGTATTCCGCCGCTTCGGTTTCGTCGAGATCAATCAGCTCACTCTCGATTTGGGCGCTGATCACAACCGCTTCAGTTGCGAAGTGATTCCGGGCGTAAGCTTGCACCGCCTCCACGTGAAACGCTGCATTGTAGCCGCGGTCGCCGGCCGCGGCTTTATGCGGTGATTCTGTACTGCTGCAGCCGGCGACCGCGGCGACAAGATCACTTTCCGCAACGTTGCAGGCAAACAGCGTAGGCTTGGAAGTTAATAAGAAGAATTCACGCGCGATTGCCTTCTCTTCGTCAGTTAACGATAACGTGACCGCCGGTTTTCCAGCGTCGAGATGCGGCAGCAGTTTTTCCAGCACGGCATTTTCAGCCTTGGCGCTTTTTGATCCGGCGCGCACCTCTTTTTGCAAACGATCACGGCGTTTCTGGAGTGACGCGAGATCTGCCAGCACCAGTTCGGTGTTGATTACTTCGATGTCGCGAATCGGATCAATCGTCCCGCTGACATGATGAATATCGGCGCTTTCGAAACAGCGTACTACCTGCACAATCGCGTCCACTTCGCGAATGTGACTGAGAAATTGATTGCCTAGTCCTTCGCCCGTGCTTGCCCCTTTCACCAACCCCGCGATGTCGACGAACTCGATCGCAGCCGGTACGATTTTTTGCGAATGCGATAATTTCGCGAGGACGTCGAGTCTTGCATCGGGCACGGTCACCACGCCGAGATTCGGATCGATCGTGCAAAATGGATAATTTTCCGCCGGGGCTTTGTGCGTTCGGGTGACGGCGTTAAAAAGCGTGGATTTCCCGACGTTCGGCAGTCCGACAATTCCAGCGCTGAGCATGAGGTGCGGAGGCTACCGCGCGGGGAGGCCGATCGCAATCGCCGGCATCTGCCGACTTGCACCCAGACTTACCTTTCAGTTACAGGCGGAAGTGGTCCGCTGGGGCGTACTTGAAAATGAATGTGTAAGTGCAGGAGAAAATCGGGCCGGCGGGATTTGAACCCACGACCTCTTGAACCCCATTCAAGCGTTCTACCAAGCTGAACTACGGCCCGCACGAGCGGAAATTATTCACCGCGCGCTGCGTCGTTGCCAGCAAAGTTTTTGCCTGCGGGTGCCCCGGCGCCGATTGACCTCCATCGCCCACACACCGAGACTCGCCGCGCGCGGTTCGATGAACCGCCCGACCTCTTATGAAATATCGACACCTCGGGAAATCGGGATTGCAGCTGAGCGAGCTTTCGTTTGGCGCATGGGTCACATTCGCGCAGCAGATTAGCAATGAAACGGCCGAGCAATTGATGACCATCGCGTACGACAGCGGTGCCAATTTTTTCGATAACGCTGAGGCCTACGCCGAGGGTCGAGCCGAGATCGTGATGGGTAATATTTTGAAAAAGAAAGGGTGGCCGCGCGATACGTTCGTCGTTTCGAGCAAGGTTTTTTGGGGCGGCGACCGGCCTAACCAGGAGGGCCTGAGTCGTAAACATGTCATCGAAGCGTGTCACGCGGCGCTGCGACGGCTACAAGTCGATTATCTCGATTTGTATTTTTGTCATCGCGCTGATCCGAACACACCAATTGAGGAAACGGTGCGAGCAATGAGTGATCTGGTCGCGCAGGGCAAAGTTCTTTACTGGGGAACTTCAGAGTGGTCCGCCGCTGCCATCCTGCGTGCGCATGCCATCGCAAGGGAATTACATTTGGCGCCGCCAACCATGGAGCAACCGCAATACAACATGTTTGAGCGCGAGAAGGTGGAGCGCGAGTTTCTGCCCCTTTACGAAAAAGTTGGACTCGGCACAACGGTCTGGTCGCCCCTTGCCTCCGGATTGCTCACTGGGAAGTACAACGAAGGGGATCCTGGGGACACTCGCATTTCCATGCCGATGTACTCGTGGTTACGCCAGCAGTTCGAGAGTGATGAAGTCCGCAACAGGCTCGCGAAAGTGAAGGAACTTGCGAAGGTAGCGGGTGATCTTGGAGTCACTCTGCCAAAACTCGCCCTCGCCTGGTGCTTGAAAAATCCGAATGTTAGCACAGTCATCACCGGCGCGTCGAAGCCTGAACAAGTTCGAGAAAATATGAAAGCCGGCGAAGTAGTCGCTCAGCTCGATGACGGCGTGATGAAAAGAATCGAATCGATTTTGCAAGGTGAGTAGGCCGATCTGTAGCCACAGCGCTCTGTCGCCGTATGTCCAATCAACGGGCAAGATGCCCGTTGGCCCCACAGCCAGGATGGCTGTGCTACAACGGCAGGCTCATTCGCGCAGTTCGTTAGCGAAGAATCGAATTCGACGTATCCCGGTCATGGCTTTGGCCGCAAGTACTTTGATCATTTCTCCCGCTTCTTCGTTTGGCCAGAGCGGCAAAGTAAAACTAAACGAAACCGCGTTTGCTTATGCGAAGGAACTGATCAGGCAGGGACACGTCGTTTGCGATAAGAAAAATGCCTGGGCAGATCATCATCCGGTGGCTGAGGAGGAGAACGAGTTCATTCGCGCGCACGGATTCGCTGAATACGGCATATGGCATCTCGGGATCGATGAGACCCATGCCGAAGCGACCAAAGCCAGATACAAGTTTCCGTTCGGGGATTTCAAAAATGTTCATCGCTGCGGTCTGCTCGCGGTGAAGAGCAGAGCACATCAGTTCGGCTATGCCGACATCGAAAAGGCAGCTACCCAGCTAATCGAGATTATTAATTCGAAAAAGGAAAATCAGCCCGGCGCGGAACACAGCCTGCCAGTCTGTGCGTCCAGCGGAGTTGCACTTCGCTGAAGAGACAAACCAGTTCAATCAGGAATCCCAGCTGCTCAAAAACCCGTCGATCAACTCTGGCAGGTCGTCGCTGTAGCCGCCTTCGAGAATTGCGGCGGTTGGAATTTTTACGTCAGCAAGCCATTTGCCGAAAGTAGCGAAATCGTCGCGTTCCAACGTCATCTGAGTAATTGGATCGTTTTTATAGGCATCGAACCCTGCTGAGACTAGCAGCAACTGCGGCTTGAACTCGAGTAATTTTTCCAAGGCTTGCTCCGCGGAACGAACATGGTTGCTGCGCGAAGAGTAAGGGGCGATCGGAAAGTTCAAAACATTGGCGAACGATTTTGTTCCCGTGCCCGGCCAGCCCGGATACTGATGAATCGACGCGAACATAATTTTTTCATTGTGCGCCACCAATGCCTCGGTGCCGTTGCCATGATGCGCATCAAAATCCCAGATCGCGACCCGCTCAATCTTCTCTGTAGCCGCGGTCGTTGGCCGCGGCCCGGCGTCGGCTCCAGCAAGAGCATCCAATGCGGCCACTGCAACATTGCTGAAATAACAGAACCCCATCGCGCGATCGCGCATGGCATGGTGACCGGGCGGTCGCATCAGACTGAATGCGCGTTTTCCTTCGCTCGCTGCCGATTCGATCGCCGCTCCCGCTGATTGCCGTGCGTAGAAATCGATGTTGGAATGGGCTGGAGTGTCGAGATCGAAATCCTGGCTCGCATTCGCTATCCGCGCGAGATGCTCGCGCGAGTGCGCGCGCAACAATCCCTGATCGGAGGCCGCGCGCGGCTCGCGCCATTGCCAGTTACTATGTCGGCTCCTTAACAATGGGACAGTGCGCACAATCCGCTCCGGCCGTTCCGGATGACCGGGCCTGCCGTACTCGATGCAGCGTGGGTCGTGAAAAATTTGCACGCGATTTTGTTAGCGCGATTTCACGCACGCGACAAACTCCGCCTTATGGTCATTGCGGGTCCCATCAAAACGGGGCAGGCGCATGCCATTGGCCCGCGGTCATAGACCGCCGCTACAGTTGTCATTCCGAGCGAAGTCGGCGACCGACGATAGGACATGAATCGGTGTTGGAGACTGGCAGGCGTACCCTCATAATGAGGGTCAAAAAGTTAAAAGGGTTAAAAGCATTACAACGTTACAAAAAGCAACTGTTTTAACGTTGTAAATTTGTAACGAATTGTGACTCTGTCGCTTCATTGACGGTGCTCGACATGACAAGAACCGTAAGAGATCTCCAACGCGCTCTCATTTGTGCTGCTCTTGCTTTCGCCGTGGCTTCCATCGCTCGTGCACAAATCTTCACCAGCAGCATCGTCTCCACTGAAGCGACGATGCCGATGCAACATGGATCTTCCGTCGTCGAACTCGATGACGGCTCGCTCCTCGTCTCCTGGTATTCGGCAACCAATGAAGCCGCACGTGACAGCCGGATTTTTTGTCGGCGCTCAACGTCGGATGGGTTGAACTGGGGCCCAACTCAAATTGCTGTCTCACCGGGAGAGCGCGCTCGCGAATCCTGGTTTGCGAACAAAGCCGTCGGAAACAGTGTCTTGTTTCAAGACAAGGAAAATGTTCTTTGGCTTTTCTATGCTGCCGTTGAAGCCGGTGGCTGGAGCGGGGCGCACGTCGATTACAAAACTTCGCGCGATCGTGGGCACACCTGGTCGGAGTCCCATCGGCTAACGAGTGGGTTTGGCGATTTGCCCCGCAATAAACCCGTGGAGTTGGCCGGATGCGAGATTCTCTTACCGCTCTCGCATTCCGCCTTTCGAAAGTATGCTTACGGGGCGCGCTGGAAAACATGCGCGAAACTTTTGCAACCGACCTATCCGACCATCGATGGCTCGAAATTTAGCCATCCTGCTTTTGTTGCTTTTGGTTCCAATCGCGTCGTCGCCTTCGTGCGTGTCCGCGGCGGCGGAATGTTGCAAAGCACGTTTTTTGATCCTGACAAGAATGGATGGAGCATTCCGGAGCCAACGAATTTACCCAACTCCGATTCAGCGATCGATGCGGTTCGGCTTGAAGATGGTCGGATTCTACTCGCCTATAATGACGATGGCGCGGTGCGTAATCCGCTGAGCATCGCAATCTCAGATGACGGAAAAAACTTTCGCAAGTTGCGCGATATCGAAAACGAATCCAGTCAGGATTTCTCCTATCCTTCGTTAGTTCGAGCGCAAGACGGGGCGTTTTATTTGAGTTATAGCTGGCATTATCGCTCCGCCATCAAGTGCGCCCATTTCGATGCCAATTGGCTTGGCCTAAATCCTGTTAGCGTTGGCCAATAAAAAGCGCCGCAGAAGGCGGAATTATCTCCTGCCGAGTTTTGGGTGGAAGTCCCGCACCGGCGTCCGGCCGTCCACGTGAACGCTCGCTTCCGGCGAATTCAGGAAGCGATGCAAGTCGAGCACTATTTTCTCGCCGGGACCGACGTACTGAATTGGAATTTCACCGAAGAAAAGTTTGGCGTCATGGCCGCGCGCTGACGACTGCAAACAGCGCGGCAGCGGAAAGAGCCAATGCGCGATAGGACGGAACCATAAACAGACGCGATCTGGGCTTTTCCCGAGCAAAAATAAAGACCGGCGTTACGGTGTTTTTGCCGTTTCGTGATAAGGCAAACCCAATTCGTAGAGCGGTAGTTCGTCGCGAATGGCGTTGTAAACCGCATTGTTGTCGGCCCGGCTTGCGAGTTTCATCGCTCGGCGCGCGGTTTGCAGTGCCTCGTCAAAGCGTCCCGCTTCGGCGTATGCGGCGGCCAAAGTGTGAAGAATCGTTGGATCGTTATTACCCGCGAGCGCATTCGCTCGCTCGGCTAATTGAACGGCCCGTTTACCGTCGCGTACTGAATCGTCCGACGCCGTCGCGAGCAACCAGGCGAAGCTATTCAGCGCACTCACTTTGTCTGGCGCCAGTTGAACCGCACGGTTAAGTTCTGCGGCAGCTTCGCCCGTCTGCCCGTTCTTCATCAAAGCATGGGCGAGAGTGACACGGGTGGTGGCATCATTTGGTTGCAAACGCCTGGCAGTTTCGAGGTTTGTGATCGCCTCAGCCGTCCGGCCGCGTTGGAGGAGAAGGGAGCCAAGATTTAAGCGCGCCTCGAGGTATTGCGGTCGCAAGGAAAGAGCGCGTTTGTATTCCGTTTCTGCCTGGTCGAATTGCTTGAGCTCACGCAGAGCGCTCCCGTAATTATTATGTGAGTCCGCCTCCTCGGGGCGGATTTCGATCGCGCGCCGATATTCGGCGAGTGCTTCATCGATCTCTCCTTTTTCGATGTAAGCGCCGCCCAAATTGTAATGCGCTTCGACATAATCGGGCCAGATATTGATAGCGCGGCGATAGTGCGCAATCGCTTGGTCGAGTTGACCCTGATTCTTCAGGGCCAGCCCGAGGTTGTATTCCGCCATCCAGCATTGTGGGTTTTGTGTGAGGGTTGCCTGATAAAGGGTGATGAGATCGTGATACTTCGCGCTTTGATGAAAGGTCAGTGCGCCAAGGATCAATAAGATCGCCAACGTCGAGGCTGTTTGGATCGCTAGCCTGTAGATCCCAACTTTTTCCACTGCCGTGACAACGCCGGCACCCGCCAGGGCCAGCGGTCCCATGCTGGCGAGATATTGGAAATGATCGCTGACAAAACTGTAGCGAAAGAAATAAATATCAAAAAAATCGAGTACCGGAAAAAGCATGATGACGACATAGGCGAAAGCGAAAGCAACCAGTCGCAAGGCGGCGTTGCGTTTGACAAATAAAACGGTCGCGGCAACAAGCAGCGCGACTAACGGCATCCAGGCAAGCCAACGGGATGGATCAATGTTCCAGCGCGGGTAGATGAAAATCAGCGGATGCGGCCAGATGAGCTTGAATAGATAAAACCAAATGGCATCGGCTGAAATAAGAATGCGTTGAAGAGGCGTTTGCACCCATTCCGCACCGGTAGCGTGGGAATGAAATTTCTGCTCCCAGATTGTCCATCCACTCGCCAGCAGCGAAATTAGAACGAAAGGGAGAAATAAACGCAGGTCGCGCTGTTTGATTCCGCCTTCGCGCCACCACAGGCAAAGCGCCAGCACCACCGGCAGCATTACGGTGGAAGGTTTGCTTGTGATCGCGGCGACGAAAAAGAAGATTGTCAGCCAGTAAAAGATTCCATTTCGCTTGCGATCGCGTGATTGCAAAAAGCAGGAAATAGCAAGCAGATAGAAGAAGGCCGACTGGGTGTTCTTCATTTCGGTGATCCACGCGACGGATTGTACCAGCACCGGATGCAATGCCCACATTGCCGCTCCCAGCCAGGCGCCGCGCACCTGCAGTTGCACGAGAACCCGCCAAAGCAGCAGCGCCGATGCCGCATGAAATGCGACGTTGAGGATGTGATAGGGCAGGGGATTTAGCCCGACAAAATGATGAAGAATCCAGAACGTCGTAAGGACAAGCGGGTAATAAACTGCGCTCGCGCTGGTCCAGATGTCGGCCAGGCCAAGCGGTCCGACGATGCAGGGATTTTGTGTCAGATGCGATTCGTCGTCCCAGATGAAACCGGCAGCGCCAACGCGCGCGTAGGCCAGAAAGACCAGGAGCAATAGCAGGATCGCGCCAACCAGACGCACCCACCATTGGACAACACGCGTTTCACCGAAGGTCATCGTGTCATTGATCGCGTTGCCGTTGCGCTTTTGTCAACGCGATGTTCGTTAGTCAACGGTCGACGAAAAAGTTCAAGCCAGTGCCGGCCAAAATCTCTAATCCTGGCAATTGCCTTGTTAGGCGGTGTGGGTTTGTCTCTTCTGAGGGTAAGTTGGCAAATCATCGGCCAGACGAATCCAAGACAGCCGATCTTCAACCCAAGTGTGATCGGCTGGCGTCACTGCCGTCGGTTGGTCGAAGCTGCAAACGGTGACATCTACCTCGCCAGCGTCCGGTCCTGCGAGGAAGGTCAGTGGAGTGCCGCAATCCGGACAGAATGAGCGCAAACGACCAGCCCATGGCAGCTCTCGCGGTTGTCCGGTGGTGAAGCGAAAGTCGCTCCGAGTGAACGATGCCCACGTCACGAATGGTGCGCCGCTGCTGCGGCGGCAGTCTAAACAATGGCAATGGGTGATATTATAAGGCTGCCCGCTCGCCTCATATCGGATCGAACCGCACAAGCAGCCACCAGTGATAATGTTTGAGTTCATGCTTCTTTTCTCGAGTGCCCTTTCCTGATTAGTCCACGATAGACATTCCGTTTCATTTACTTATACGCCTACACCGCGGCGTTAAATAGCTTTGTCGGACACACGATTAGTGCCGAAAGTGAGGACGATCCCTCGTCCGAATTTGGAAACGCGACGTGGTGCGCGATGCAGGGTTCGAACCTGCGACTTCTTGCGTGTGAAGCAAGCGCTCTACCACTGAGCTAATCGCGCCAATTCCCAGTCAGAGATTAGCATAAAATTAGATCGTCAAAGACCGAAACTTCACAGTGCAGCAGGCAGGAATGCCCGCCTTACAATTTCAGAAACTTGCTGAATGGACCAGACCCGGGTCTGTTTAGCACACAGGCTTAATGGCCAGAAGGTCCGCCACTTTAAAATTCGCTTGGTGGTTCTTCTCCCCGCGTTGAATTCAACTTCTCCAAGCTATATTGTCTCCGGTGTTTCGGCGAAGCGTGATCATAGTCACTTGTTTGCTTCTTGTAGCCCTCATCGGCTGGCTTGACTACGTGTCCGGTTTCGAGAACTCGCTTCTCATCTTTTACCTGGCGCCCATTGCGATCGGAACCTGGTTTCTCGGTATTTGGTTCGGCATCGCGGTTGCCATCTTCTGCGTCATCGCCACCGTGCTCGCAGACCTCGCTGCTGGAGTTCCTCGCGTCCCCGTTTGGAACTGTGGGACCGCTTTCGTTGCCTATCTTATTTTTATTTTTCTTCTCCGCCGATGGCATTCGCTGCTCAGCGAAATGCATCTGCGGGTAAAAGAGCGCACTGCTGATTTGCAACGCGAGCTCGCTCGAAGACAGCAATTGGAGAAGGAAATCGCGGTAGTCGCCGAAGAAGAACGTAATCGGGTAGGACGTGAACTACACGACAGCCTCGGACAACATCTTGCCGGGACAGGCTTACTGGCCGAGACCGTCGCGAACCAGTTGGAGAAGGAGAATAGTGCTATCCAACCTACTGCCAGAAAGGTGGTGAGGCTGATCGACCAGGGGATCGACCTTACCCGAAAAATTGCCCGTGGCCTGTATTCCTCGGAGCTGGATGGCGACGGCCTCTTTTCTGCGCTGGAATCGCTCTCTCGCTCAGTCGCTAATAATCAGGTAAAATGCGAGTTCGAGCACAGTGGCAAACCACCTAGCTCCAAGGAACTGGCAACCCAAGTTTATTGGGTGGCGCGCGAAGCCGTCACCAACGCGGTCAAGCATGGCCAGCCTCAGCATGTGCGAATCCACCTGCAGACTACTGACGATTATCTCCGACTAAAGGTCGAAGATGATGGTCGCGGTTTATCTCAAAGTACGATGAAGGATGGTATCGGTTTAAGAGTGATGGCTCAGCGAGCGGAACTCGCCGGTGGAACATTGCGGGTAGAAAAGGCAGCGCAAGGAACCGTCGTGCACTGCGAGATACCGCTTGCCGAGAACTAGTTTGGACCAATTTTCGGCGAATCGGACAATCAGTTGCCCATGGCGCGCTCGATCCCACTTATGCACGTCCTCATCGATGAATGACGAATGACGAATGACGAAGCACGAATTGTCCGAGCTGGACTGGCATTGGATGACAAAGATGACGAAGTCCGAACAACGAACCACTCTGGTATCGTGTTTCATACCGTAGCCGAACGCTTGTGGATACGAAAAGAAGTTGCCTTTGCATGTGGCTCCGCAGAGCGTCGCCCTACCGGTGAGATTTGGCGAGGACGCGTTGGTAGGGCGAGACTCCGTCGAGCCGCGACGTCAAGCTGCGCCTCGATCAACAGCAGTTGGGATTGAGCCGGGCGGCGAGCTTTCGCAACTAAGACTCGTCTGATCGGCAGCTATCCGCGTAATCGGCGGCTAAGTTCTGTCGGTGTCAGGCGATGCCTGACAAAAGAATCGCGCAGGCAGATATCTTCTATTGCAAGTATTCGACTTCTGCCTCATAACTAGTAAGTGGAAGCGAAGAATCGGTCCCGCGTCTTCATTGTGGACGATCATCCGGTCGTGCGCGACGGGCTTAAGAATTTGATCGAGCAGGAAGAAGACCTGATGGTTTGCGGAGAAGCGGCGGATGCAGCAACTGCCCTTAAGACAATTCCACAAACATCTCCCGATGTTGCCTTGGTCGACCTTTCCTTAGAACGTAGCTCAGGCCTTGACCTGGTAAAGGACATCAGAGA
>WNGK01008501.1_pt1 | contig 24049 bp, 14 predicted proteins | sample 5400601 | NCBI WGS metagenome assembly WNGK01 (sample SAMN13153376, study PRJNA577476) | soil metagenome | isolation source: 60 cm soil or saprolite under Garry oak tree replicate 1 | place: USA:California | collected 2016-06-15
TCCGAAACCATTCATCTGGACCGCCCGAGCTGGCGACATCCTGGAAAAAGTGAAACGCGCCCGCCGCTCCCTGAATAAACGTCGCTCTGCTTGACGCACTACACTAGATGGGGAAAGGGTTTTGGGTGGGTGACCTCAAAATTGACACGGTAGAGGTCAGGAGTTCGAGTCTCCTCGTGACTACCATATCTTTCCCCTGAGCCTTTTCGGAAGAAACCCGACTTGCACAATCTCCGTTATCGGTTTCCGAGTCCGTCCCCCTTTGAACTGGGAGGCGTCTTGCGCCGAGACTCGGCGCAGCTTGGGCTGCGCCAGGTGGGAAAGCCCAGCTTGGGCAGAAGCCATCGCGTCAAGAGTACATAGACCACAACGAACCCCACCGCCGAAACCCAATTAGCCATATTTCGTCTCGTCTTCTTCAGTCTATCCCAACTTTACGCAGAAACGTCATTATTGGCCCAAGCTCCGGTTTTACGCTGCTCTCGCTTGCGAGTCTCTCGAACTCTTGGCGCCGGCATCATGGTTCGGCATAATAAACAATGGTTCGAAGTAAATTTTCGTTAGGAAAGATTTTGTTGCGCCCTCGCAGATTCACTTCACTTCAAAGTGGTAGGAACCCGATCCGAGCCGGACTAGGAACGATCCGCTCTCTGGCTGCGCCTCTACGGAATTTCCATCCTGAGTAAGGTGTGCCCCAGGGATTGCCGGCACGAAGACTTTGGCGGAAGTATTTGCGGGTATGGTGACTCGCAGGGAAAACGGTCCTGCAGGCGTGCCATTCCAGTCGCTGATAATCTTGCCGTAAATGGAATCATATTCAGCGCGCGCCGAGGTCATGCGAGAGTCGGGATGCGGACGGATGACCACTTCCTTAAAGCCGGGCGCACTCGCGGTCGTGTCGATCCCAGCGGCATAGCGATAAACCCACGCAATGACCGATCCAAAAGCGTAGTGGTTGTACGAGTTCATCGCCGGATCGCCGGTGTCGCCATTCCAGCGCTCCCACCAAGTGGTCGCACCTTTTGTGAGCATATAGCCCCATGAGGGATAGGTATCGTTCAGCAATAGGCGATATGCGACGTCACTACGCCCATGATCGGCGAGGGTGAAAAGCAGGAAAGGCGTACCCAGAAATCCCGTCGACAGATGCCAGTTCCGCGCCTCGATGTCCTTCACCAGCTTATCGACTAATAAAGGCTCAAGAGACTCAGGGGCCATCTTGGTGTAAAGCGCAACGACATAGGAAGTTTGCGTGCCCGTGCCGACCTCGCCGTCTTCCTTGATGTAGGCTTTCTGGAATGCGGCACGAATGTTCTGTACGAGATCGTCGTAACGGCGGGCGTCGGTGTCGTTGCCGGCAGCGTGCGCCATTTGCGACATCATATTGGCGATGAGGGCCCAGTAGGCGGTCGCGAGCAGATCTTTATTCGTGTTCTCATCGGGCGCCAGCCAATCCGCGAAGTTCGGCCCCACTCCGTTCCTGCGCAGGAAATCGGGATTCCGGCTCTGGATAAAGTCCATCCAGCGCTGCATCGCATCCCAATTCTGCGCAATGATGGCTTTGTTTCCGTACTGCATCCAGGTCGTCCACGGAATAATCACTCCCGCATCGCCCCAGCCCGGAGCGCCGATCAGGTCGCTGTCCGGGGGAGGGCCGTCGGATTCATCGTTACTGGAAGGCAGCGTGTTCGGGGATACGTTTGTAAACGCACCTTGTCGATTTTGTGCGTCGACAACGTCCTGCATAAACATTTGGGAGAACGCTGCAATGTCAAAGTTGTAGCTTCCGGTGCGCCAGAAAACTCCCGCGTCCCCCATCCAGCCCAGGCGCTCGTCGCGCTGGGGACAATCGGTCGGAATGCTTAGGAAATTGCCGCGCTGACCCCAAATGCCAATCGACCACATCCGGTTCACCAGACCACTGGAAGTGGCCAGCTTGGCAGCAGGTTCTCCGCTCACGCTGCTGACGACCTCGCCCTTGATCGCATCGAGGGTGGGCGTTCCCGGATATCCCGTCACCTCCACGTAGCGGAAACCGTGAAAGGTGAAATGAGGCGCAAAGGTCTCTTCGCCGCTGCCCCGCAAAATGTAAGAATCGGTCGCGTCGGCGTTCCGCAGATTCGCGGTGTAGATCGTCCCGTCGGCATTCAGAATCTCGGCAAAGCGCAGGCGGACTCTCGCGCCCGCGGCACCCTTTATTTTGAGAGTTACCCATCCCACCATGTTCTGACCCATGTCGAAGATGTAGGTGCCATTGGCAGGCTGAGTCACCTGCTTCGGATCGAGCGTAGCGACGACCTGAGCAGGGGCGGCGATCTGGCTCGAAACAACAATGGCTGGCCCCTCGGAAACTGCCGCGGGATTCCATCGTGAGTCGTTGAAACCGGCCGTTTCCCAACCGGCTTGCTCCAATCGCGCGTCGTACAGTTCGCCCGAGTAGATCTCAGATCGAACGATGGGCGATGCCGCCGCCTTCCATGATTCGTCAGTGACCATCGTTTCATGGCTGCCGTCGGAGTAGTCGAGCTCAAGTTGGGCCACGAAGCGAAGGGGAGGCGCAAAAAAATGGTTTCCGCTCCACGTCAGGGGACTGCCATACCAGCCGTCGCCCAGAAGTGCGCCAATCACATTCTTGCCGCTCACCAACAGGCTGGTCACGTCGTAGGTCTGATAGAGGACGCGTTTGCGATAGTCAGTGAATTCGGGTGTGAGAACGCCAGTCCCCACGCCGCTGCCATTCAAGAAGACGCGGTAACTGCCTAGAGCGGTCACGTAGAGTCGCGCGCTTTGAACGTTCTTGGTTAACTCGACCGTTCGCCGCAAGTACGCGGCCGGTTGCGGCAGCGGGCCGGGATCGCCGAGGCGCTTGTCCGTCAAGTCGCTCACGACCTCGACGCGCTGCCATCGGTTGGTGTTTTCCAGCCGTGCTTGCCAGTGCGCATCCGTAGGAAGGCGCATGACGGAACCGTTGGGGAGCGTGATCTTCACCAGTGCCGCCAGGGCGGCCTTCATGGTCTTCGCACCTTTGTTCGGTCCCCATTGCGGCACATCGGGGGCAGTTAGCTTGACCTCGATCAAATTATTGCCAACAGCAAGGCGATCAGTGATGTCCCGCCGGTCAAAAGCTTCCCACTCCCTTTTGCCGCCCACGTCCTGGCTGTTTACTCGCGCGGTGAAATTGCCCCGCGCAGCCATGAGCAAAGCCGCGTCGCGCGGTTTTTCGGCGAGGCGCACGCGAACCCGAAACACCGCGGTAGTCTTCGGAATGACGGCAACCGCATCCTGCCCCTTGACCCAAATCCAGCGAATCCCCTGGCGGTCGGCCTGATCTTCGAAATTGTTCCAGCGAATCCACTTGGCTCTCCAGTCTGTCGGATGTAGCAGGCCCATCTCCCACCACGCGGATTCCGTCGATTCCGTCGCCTGTCCCACCGAATCCCAGACACGGACTTTCCAGTAGTAGCGGCGGCGCGATTCCAGCGCCGGTCCTGCGTAGGCAATGTCCACCGATTCATCAGAAGTGGTTCTGCCGCTGTCCCAAACATCACTGTTGCCGGAACTCAACCGCTCCGCTGTGCTCGCCACCAGAATCTGATAGGCCACTTGCTTCCAGTTGCGTTCGGGACTATCACTTTGCCAGGACAGGTGAGGGACTGCCTGATCGATCCCCAACGGGTTCACGAGATACTCGCAGCGAAGATGGACTGGAGCAGCCGATGCCGCCGCGATTAGAGCCACAAACACGATGAGCAGTCGCACGCTTCGATTCACCCGCTTTTCTCCTGCTTCAAATGATTTCTCATCCGCACGAGTGTAAAGCCAACGCGGCATTCGTGACCGGTTTTCGTAAAGGTGCTCACTGGGTTCGAGTTGGACCTTCTCCGCGGTCCGGCATTATCATCGTGAGCACACTGTGAATACCTCACGAGTGGTGAATATCGAGGATCTGCGCCGTTTGGCGCAACGCCGGCTCCCCAAGGCGGTGTTCGATTATTTGGATGGTGGCGCTGAAGCTGAGCTCACGTTGGCGGAAAACTGCCGTGCGTTTCGCGACGTCCTGTTTCGGCCTCGCGGCGCGGTGGCTGTCGGCGATTGCAATTTGAAGACACGCGTGCTCAGCCACGAACTCTCTTTCCCTGCCATGCTGGCGCCAGTTGGGTACAGCCGCCTGATGCATCCCGGCGGCGAGGTTGCCGCGGCTCGCGAGGCTGGAAAAGCGGGCACGGGATACATCCTCTCGACGATCTCCGCTCACAAATTGGAGCACGTGAAAGCGGCGTCGCAAGGTCCAGTCTGGTACCAGTTGTATCTGCTCGGCGGACGCGAAGCCGCTGAAGGTTCTATCGACCGGGCTCGCCGCGCTGGCTTCTCCGCATTAGTGATCACCGTGGATACGCCGGTTGCCGGACTGAGAGAGCGCGATCCGCGCAATGGAATGAAGGAACTCCTGGGGACTTCACTATTGGCGAAAATTCCCTATGTGCCCAATTTTCTAGCTCACCCCGGATGGCTGGCGTCATTTCTTCGCGACGGTGGCACGCCCAAACTGGAGAATGTAGTGATCCCGGGCAAAGGCCCGATGGAACTCCTCGACGTTGGCGCAGCTTTAGCGAGCGCAACAGTTACGTGGGAAGACATGCGATGGATCCGCGAACTCTGGTCGGGCCCGATCGTGGTGAAGGGCCTGCTGACGGGCGACGATGCCAAACGGGCCGCCGACGAAGGCGCAGCCGCGGTGGTTGTCTCGAACCACGGAGGCCGTCAACTCGATTCAGTCTTTCCTACGCTGCGAGCGCTTCCAGAGGTCGTCGCCGCTGTAAAAGGCCAGGTGGAAGTTCTAATGGACGGCGGAGTCCGCCGCGGCTCTGACATCGTGAAAGCCCTGTGCCTTGGTGCACGCGCCGTTCTGGTTGGTCGCGCTTACGCCTATGGACTTGCCGCTGCCGGGCCGGCGGGCATTGCTCGGGCGCTGCAGATCTTACGATCCGATGTTGAGCGTGTCTGTCGCCAGATACACTGCGTCACATGCCTGCGCTCGCGAAACCCCTTCCTGCATTGCGATCATAGTTTGGTCCGTCCCTTGCTTTCTAATTTGCAACGCCGGGTTCGCGATTTATAGTTGCTGTCCCGGCTAAGGGAGTTATGAAGCGACCTTCCCTCGCATTCGCGCGCGTGGCAGTTGTGATTGGCGTCACCATCGGTGTTGCGCTGGGAGCACTGGTGATTTGGCGCGGTTCCCGGGCGATGCGCTCCGCCGCAGAAGACGTCCGCGCCGAACATGAATTCCGGTTTACGGTCCAGCCGCTGGCGTCCACCCTCAATACTGGATTCGAAGCCGTCAGTTCTCCCGCGGTTTTTCTACAGGCCGCACGCTTCCAGGATCATCTTTATATTGCCGGTCCCGCCGGGCTGGGGGAATACGCACCAGACGGTTCGCTTCTACACCAATATCTGGTCGGCGCCGAACTCCCGGGATCGCCCTTGGTTGCGCTGGCTCCGGCAGTCCTGGCTGACTCACGGGAAGCGGAACTGATTGTCGCGACCGCCAACGATGGGCTCCTGGCCTTCAACGGCCGCGCGTTCCGGCAGATTCTGCCCGCCAGTGCGGATGCCCTCGCCCTCACCGCAATTCTGCCTGTCCCTTCGGGACATCTTTTGATCGGAACGAAGAAGCGCGGTGTCCTGGTCTACGACGGAAAACAAATTACCGTACTTCATCCGACTCTCGATGCGGTCTACGTGACCGCTCTCGCCGGCAGCGAATCCGATTTATGGGTGGCCACGCTGAATCGGGGCGTCCTGCACTTTCATGCAGGCGAGACCGACACTTTCTCCGAGGCCCAAGGACTGCCCGACCCTCAGGTGCTGTCGCTCGCCATTTCCGGCGAGACCACTTACGCCGGCACGGCAACCGGAGTCGCTGTCTTCACCGGTGGACGTTTCTCGCGGGTGCTGGCTCCGGGCGTGCTCGCCACCGCGTTGGTGGCTACGCCTACGAGCCTCTATGTAGGATCGGAGGACCAGGGCGTGATCGTGATTCCGCTGGAAGGCCGTCGCCCTAATCCGAACCTAGGGCCGGGTGCTAAGCTGGCAGAAGTACGGCAACTATTCGCTTCGGGGGACGCGGTGTTTGCTGTCGCCAGAAACGGCCTCTACCGGATGGCCCCTCATGCGTTCGGCTGGCAGCGGGTGCTTGAGGCTGGCGGCGCGGTGCTGAGCGACCGCAACATTTCCGCGCTGGCGGCGGACTCCTCCGGACGCCTGTGGGTTGGCTACTTCGATCGCGGCCTCGATCTGCTGGCATCGGGCAACAGTCGCGCCCGGCACGTGGAAGATGAACATGTTTTCTGCGTGAATCGCATCCTCCCGGATCCGAAGACCGGCGTGATTGACGTCGCCACCGCTAACGGTCTGGTTCGCTTCGACGATTCCGGCGGCGAGCAGCAGGTGCTGACCCGTGCCGATGGACTCATCGCCGACCACGTGACCGACGTCGTTTCCTATCGTGATGGCTTGGCCCTCGCCACTCCCGCCGGCCTTACTTTTCTCGACGCCAGCGGCGCGCGCAGCATGTATGCCTTTCATGGACTCGTAAACAATCACGTTTATGCGCTCGGCGTTTCCGGAGACGAACTCATGGCCGGCACGCTCGGCGGGATTTCGCTCCTTAACAAGGGCGACATCACCGTGAACTACACGACCGCCACTCCCGTCCTGAAGCACAACTGGATCACGGCTGTGGTCCCCGTCGGCGCGGAGTGGATGTTGGGCACGTACGGCGCCGGTATTCTCGGCCTCGACCGTTCGGGACGCTTTCATTCGTACGAAATCGGCTCGGGCGCGTTTGAAGTAAATCCCAACGCGATGTTGGTCACGCCCGGCTACGTGCTCGCCGGAACTCTGGGAGAAGGTTTGTACCTCTACGATCGTCAATCGGGGCGTTGGGCTGTGATCCACGACGGCCTGCCGTCGTTGAACGTGACCGCGCTCGCCGCTGCGAACGGCTACATCTACGTCGGTACGGACAACGGGCTGGTTCGAATACCAGAGCAGAAGCTGCACTCATGAAAAACCTGGCCTTATCGCTTCTCATTACGCTGCTGACTTCAGCGCCGCTTCTCGGCGACGCAGGGGTCCTGATCCCGCGCGACAAGCAGCAACCGAATCCCGCAGTGCTCTCGCTCGAAGAGATGGAAATCACCGTCCGCATCGATAACGGCGACGCGCGCGTCTTCGTCCGCCAGGTATTTGCCAATCACACCCGCGCTATCGAAGAAGGGAACTACATTTTCGCGCTGCCCAGCCATGCCACGATTTCCGATTTCGCCACCTGGGATGGCCCGGTGCGCCTCCCGGCTGTGATCCTCGAACGCAAGCGCGCCGAAGAAATCTACAACCAACTCAAACAGCAGTTGATTGATCCCGGCCTGCTCCAGATGGGCGAACGCGGCGCTGAGGAAGCCAAGCGCAGTTCTGTCTTCAGCGCGCGCATTACTCCGATTCCGGCCTATGGCACAAAGCGGTTGGAAATCGAGTATCACGAGTCCATCCCAGTCGAGAATCTGAAGTCGTATTTCGCGATCCCTCTCCGACCGGACGCTTATCAGGCGCAGGCCGCGGCCCATCTGCGCATTAACTTCGAGTTGCATACCGCGCACGCGATTCGAAACTTTCAGGCAAACGCAAAAACGTTCCCTCTGCAACTCGACCAGAGCACGCCTCACCTGGTGCAGGGCCACTTCGAAAGAGAGAACGTCAATCTTGCCGAAGACTTTGTCGCAACCTACGATCTCGATCCCGCCGCGTCCGACACTCTGCAGTTGCAGACCTACAGAAATCCCGTCAGCGGCCAGCCTTCGCCGACGGAAACTGCACCTGTCCGCAGCACGAACGAGCCTGGATTCTTTGAGGCGGAGGCGTTACTTGGTTTTGGGACTTCGTCCGCTCCGTCGGCGAGCACACCCAGCGGCGCACCGAAGACGGTCATCGTATTGTTCGACACCTCACTGTCGATGCAATGGGAGAAGCTGGAGCGCAGCTATCAGGCTCTCGAAACTCTGCTGCACACGCTTCGCCCCGCCGATCACTTTGGGTTAGTGCTCTTCAACAACGAAACTCAAGTTGTGCCGGTGAGTTCCGCGGATGCACCTGGTATTCAACGAGCTATCGACGCCGTCCGCGCCAGCCGTCTGCGCGGCGGCACCGATTTGCAACGCGCTTTGCAGGCCGGGCTGCAGCAGTCTTCAGTGCCCGGCGCAAGCAATACGTATCTGGTAATTCTGAGCGACGGCGGCGCGACTCGCGGTCCCATTCAGAACGGAAAACTGGCCGCCGGGTATACGTCCGCGTGGCAACAGCTTCCTGACACCCAGCGTCCGCGCACCTACATTCTTGCTATCGGCGACGATGCCAACATGCCGCTGTTTCGCATGCTCGCGCGTCAAGACGGGCTGCTCGAACAAGTGCTCTCGACTGAGCCCATGGAATTCAAGCTGAACTCTTTTCTGTCGAAGATCGGCCGCAGCCCGGTCGGACAACTCGGTCTTGCGGTCACTCCTGATGCAGCGGTCGATACGGTTTATCCGCTGCAGGCTGCGACCTTTGCGGGCTCGCTCGTCTCCTGGGTGGGGCGCTACCAGAAGCCGCAGGAGAATGTAAGCTTTACCGTGCACGGCGTGCGTGACGGCGCTGCGGTGCAGTTGACGGGCAAGGCCAGCTTGCCACGTGAATCGTTCGATCACCCGCAACTACCGCGGCTGTGGGCTCGCGCCCGCGTTGATGCGCTGCTGGAAAAGATCGAGCGCGACGGTGAAGATCAGGCCACCATCGACGAAATCATTCGCCTCGCCCGCCAGTACAAATTCGTCACACCTTACACTTCGTTCCTTGCCGTGCCGCGCGCTCTGCTGCGACCGCGCGTCATCCGTCCCGGAGATCCGATCCTCCGTGTCAAGACCGACGAATCCATCGCCTCCGTCATCGCTTTATTCCCCTTCGGGCTGGTGCAGCCGCTTCGTTACTTATCATCAGAAGACATTTGGCAAACTCGTTTTCTCGCGCCCCCCGACATGCAGGATGGAACCTACACGGTGCGCCTCATTCTTCGCGATAAAGTGGGGCACACGTATCGCGAGTCTAAGACATTCGTCATTGCCAGCAAGCCCCCCGTCGTGCAGGTGAAACTCGACCGCAAGCGCTATCAGCGCGGCGAAAACATCGAGCTGCGAGTTAGCACCTCTGAAAGTACGCGCACTCTTGTGGCGCGACTGGAAGGTACCGTGCCCGTCGCGTTGCGCTGGGACGCGAAGGCCGCCGCCAACACCGGCACACTCACGATTCCCGATCAGGCCATCACCGGCACTTACAAGCTCACCGTCACCGCCGAGGATATCGCTCACAACATCGGAACGCAGGAGGTGCAGATTGAAGTACTTCCTTGATTCTTCGGCCCGCCGCATTCGGTTCTTCGCCCTGGCTGTGTTTGTCGCCGCTATCGGTGGAGCCGTATCCGCGCTCGGCGAACTGCCGTCGTGGATTCGCAACATCGATGCCAGCAGCGCGGCCGAGGCCGTCTTCTTCCGGATGATGTCGTTGCCGAATGGCGCAGTCGCGTTTCGCCGCCCTCCGAGCGAGACCGGACCCGCGCTCACCGACCTGATCAAGACGCAGCCGCGCAACGCGGAGCTGTATTCGTTGCGCGCGCTCGAAGACGAACAGCAACTCGATTTCGCAGCCGCCGAATCCGACTGGAAAGCGTACGTAGAAAATTCTTCCGACAAGATCAGCGCGCAACTCGTACTCGCCGATTTCTACCATCACCGCCTCCGCCCGGCGGACGAAATCAAGACCCTGTCGCTGGTCGCGAGTGCGGCTCCCATCACGGAAAAACTCACCCCACCCGCGCAACAGCGCTCCTGGCGGGCATTTGAGCGCATCTTCGGGGTAATCCAAACTCAGGGGTCGCCGAAAGAACTTTCGATCGCCCAGTATCGCGCCTGGATTGCGCGCTATCCTGCCGAGCCGCCCCTGTACGCGCGGTTCCTACAATTCCTGGTCGCGGAGAAAGAATACCCGGCCGCCGGGCAGCTCATCGCCGACTACCGCAAGCAATTTCCCACCGACCAGATTTTCCCGGTGAAGGCGAAAGCCATGGTGGAATATCGCCGGGGCTCGGTGCGCGAGGGCTTGTCCGTCTACGAGCAAAGTTTCCAGCCTCTCTGGGACCCGCAGCTAGTGAAGAGTTATTTCGATCTGTTGCGCGACACTCAGAACCTGCGCAAGTTCCACGACGATGCACATGCCGCTCTCGCGGCCAACCCGGAAGATCTCAGCGCCACGGCGCGGCTCTTCTATTACTACCAGCAGCAAGGTAAGACGGATGTGGCCCAGCAGGCCATCGTCGACTTCCGCCTGCACAAAGAGTCCGCCAAGTCCGCGTGGACGTCGCAGGAACTCTACGTGTGTGCGCGGTTGCTGGAAGACATTCACGCCTACCCCGAGTCGGCACGGTACTATTTCGCGCTCTATAACAGCACCGGTAAAGACTTGCCGGACGCGCAGGCGACGGCCATTGCCGGCCTCACCAGTCTTCTGCTGACCGCGCCCGAAACTCCAATTCGTTTCGGTTCCGGCGAGCTTTCCATGTATCGCGACATCGCCACCATGGATCAAGGCCCCGGTTACTTAAACGGAATCCTCTCGCTGATCCTGAACACGACTCAGCCCGCCTCGCAATACGCGGAGGAAGAGCAGCGTGCCGTGCCGTACTTCCATCGATCGCGTGCGGTGGAGTTGCTGGCGTTGCTCGATGCGAAATTCCCGGCTTCCACGCGCCGCCCGCGGCCACACGCGCAACTGCTCGAGTTCTATTCCAACTCGGGCGAAAGTGACGCAGTCATCCAGGGCGGTCGCGAATTTCTTGCGACCTTCCCCAACGCGTCGGAGCGCACATCCGTCGCTCTCCGGATGGCAGATGCCTACGCCCGCAAAGACGACACAAAAAATGAATTCGCGGTCTACGATTCCGTTCTGGAGGAACTTGCCGCCCAGGCGGAGAACATGCCTCTGGGGTCGACCGAAGTAGCGTACGACCTTGCTAACAACACGCGTCGCTTCTCTTACGCGAATAATAACGCGTCGGATGCGCAAGTCGAGGACAGAGAGGAACAAGGCGAGATTTCAGAAGGCAACGCTGCCCCGACGCAGCGGATCGGCCAATCCTTTGAACTGAGCACGACGGCTTCGCCTATGCAGCAAACCGGCCCCCGCTCACCGGAATACGCGCGAGTACTGGAGCGCTACCTGGCGCGACTGGTGGAAATGAAGCAGATCCCGCCTGCGCTCGGAGTGCTGCGCCGCGAGATCGACCGCAACCCCGACGACCCCGGCCTCTACGAACGTCTTGCAGTGTTTCTCGATCAGAACCGGCTGGGCTCGCAGCAGGAGGAAGTCTACCGCCGCGCCATGGCCCACTTTCCCGACAAATCGTGGTACGACAAACTGGCGCGCCTCTACCTGCGCCAGAAGCGAGACTCGGAGTTCGAGCAACTGACCCGCGACGCCGTTGCCAAGTTCCAGGGCAGCGAACTCGAACAATATTTCAGCCACGTGGTCGGTGGCAGTCCTGCTCTTTACTTGCGGCTGAATCAGTACGCCAATCAGCGCTTCCCGCACAATCCAGTTTTTGTGCGCAATCTTCTGAATGCCTATCAAACAGTCGGAACCAGCGATCCGGTCGCCTGGGAAGCGTTGTTGCGCCGGCACTGCTTTGAAGATGCAGCACTGCGGAACCGTTTCTTCGAGTTTCTTTCCGCTCGCGGCAAGCTGGGCTCCGAACTCGCCGCCATTCGCCAGAGCGCGCCCGACGCCGCCAGTTGGGAAAAGAATCCCGCGGCTGCGAATTTCCTCGCCTACGCCAATCTATGGCGCTCGCATTTCGAGGAAAGCGCTCCGGCGTTGAATTCGCTCGCTGCGCAATATCCCGCGGAAACTGAACTTGGCCATACCGCTTCTTCCGTGTACCGCTCCCTGGCTTATTTCGAGCCGGCCGACACGGCGATTGCCGCGAAGATCGAAGACAACCTGCTGCAAGCTAGCCCTGCCGACACGGAAATCATGGCGCGCATCGGCGACATCTACGCCGATCGCGAACAGTTTGCGCAAGCCGCGCCCTACTGGGAGCGCATCCCGCAGGCCGCTCCCGGCCAGCCCGGCGGATATCTCGAAGCCGCCACGATTTATTGGGACTACTTCGATTTCGACAATGCGCTGCGGTTGTTAGGCAAGGGCAGGGAACGCCTGGCCAATCCAACTCTTTATTCGTATGAAGCCGGAGCGATCTACGAAAACCACCGCGACTATCCACACGCAATCGAAGAATACGTAAAGGGCGCGCTCAACGCTCCAGAGTCGTCGGCGGAACTCCGCCTGCTGCTGTTGGCGCGCCGCGGCAAATTCCGCGATCTTATCGATCAGAGCACCGCCAAGCTGGGGACCCGGCCCAGTGCACCGATGCCCGCAGTTTACCTGCGTGTGAAGGTTCTGGAGGCTCAAAACCGCACGCCGGAACTGGAGGCCTTCCTCGATTCCCTTGCGAACGGGACTACGTCCATCGAACAGGCTGAAGAAATCGAAACTCTGGCGCAACAGAAATCGCTCGAGACCGTTCGTCAGCACGCGCTGGAAAAGCAGGCCGCTCTGACCACCGACCCGGTCGCTCGTCTACAACTGCGCTATGCCTTGATCCGGCTCTACGAGAGCCGAAAAGATTTTTCTGCAGCGCAGAAGAACGTCGAGGCCCTCTACCGGGAGAATCCCAAGATTCTCGGCGTGGTGCGCTCCACTGTCGATTTTTACTGGCGCATGAAGATGCAGCCGCAAGCCATTTCTGTGCTCCTCCAAGCAGCGAAAGATGCGTACCCCACGCTGAGCGCACAGTTCACCTATGAGGCAGCCCGCAAATCGACCGACGCGAAACAATTTCAGCAAGCCCGCGATCTTCTCGCCGGTCTGTTGAAAGACTCTCCCTACGACGGCGAATATCTCGCCGCCATGGCCGACACGTACGTTCAGGCGGGCGACGACCACGGCCTTGAGCAGTTCTATCTCGAGAAAATTGTTCTTTTCCGCAGCGCGCCGCTCCCCGCCGACGCGCGCAAGGCACAGATCGCGACTCTGCGTCGCGGCCTCATCCCGGCACTCACTCGCATGAATAACCATTCAGGGGCGGTAGATCAGTACATCGAACTCATCAATAATTTTCCCGAAGATGACACGCTGGTGACCGAGGCCGCTCTTTATTCGCTGCGCTACCAGCGGCAGCGGCAACTGGTCGATTTCTACGCCAAGACCGTAACCCAGTCCCCGCGCGACTATCGCTGGTCCATGGTGCTGGCGCGTACGCAAACGAATCTGGAGGACTACCCGGCCGCCATCGACACCTATGCCAAGTCGATCGCCATCCGTCCCGACCGCGCCGACCTCTACACCGCGCGTGCTGGCCTCGAAGAGCGCCTGATGCGCTTCGACGAAGCTGCCGCCGACTACGAACATATTTATCAACTGGCCTACAAAGATCCGCAGTGGATGGAGAAAGTCGCCGCGGTTCGCGCCCGCCAGGGCAAGACCAACGACGTTGTCGCTGCATTGCAGGCGGCTCTGATTGATGGTCGCCCGGAAAATGCCACTAATTATTTCAAGGCAGCGCGCCGCCTTGAAGGCTGGGGAATGCTTGAGCAGGCTCGCACTTTCGCCGAACAAGGCGTCCTCAAAGCCGGACCAGAATTGCTGGCCGCTGCCGAATACCATGCCGGCGCCAGCGCCTACGTCCGTATCATGACTCGGCTCCGTCGGCACGAGCAGGCTTTTGTCACTCTGCAAAAAGGGCTCAGCGAATCCGCAGCCAACCTGCCTGTTCTCAAAGAGCAGATGCAGAAGCAGGGAATCGCCGGGATCACCGATGCGCAATGGCGCGAGCGTACACGCCGCAGCCGCATCGAAATCGCGCGCCACGGCATGACGGCCGCTCTGCATGAAATGGGAAACGCGGTGAATACCTATTACACGCCCGAGGAGCGGCTCGCTTTCGCCCACTATGCCGAATCCATACGCATCGGCATGCCGCTGGATGACGTCGAAGCCTTCGCGATTCCTTTGGCCGAGAGCGCTTCTCTTGCCGACCAGGAAGCCCGCTGGCGTTTCCAGTGGATGATGCACCCGGCGGCCCAGCCGAATTATTATCCCAACACTCAGTCCTTTATCGACCTGCAGCGGCGCCGCGGACGCTTCGCTGAACTCGGTCCGCAAATGGAGCAATTCGCGGCAATCGCGCCCGCGATCCAGCGCAGCACTCCGTTGCTCGCGGCCGCCGACGCCTACCGCTCGGCCAGCGACGAAGCGAACGAACTGCGGGTACTCTCCAGCGTGTTTTCCATGAATGGTCTCGACACCAACGGGCAGCAGCGCTATTTCCAACTCCTGCTGGAGCGGCAGTCGCAAGATCTCGTACACATCGCGTCCGTTTGGCCAACGCAATGGGGTGAGCAGGCCGCGAACTATGTGGTCGCTCATGCGAGCGCGGCGCATTCCCACGCCGTGGTCCAGGCTCGCGGCAAGGCTCGCCCACCCGTGTGGAACAAGGCGTACAACGCGCTCGTCGGGTTATATTTCGCGGAGCCGGCGCCAGACGTGAACAATACATTCCTCGCCGCACTCGGCGACGACCCCATCGGCGTGCGCCTTGCCCGGCCCGTCGACCGCGCCCAGCAACTCGCCGGCAACACATGGTTTTACTATGGCTCGCGTTATGGTGAATATCTTGGGACTACAAAACTGGGCAACGCGGAAGATTTCCTCCCCGCCATTCTCGAGGAGAGTCCCGCGAGCTCATCCGGATACCTCACCCTGGCCGATTACTATGCCGGCGCTGGCGACACGAGGCACGCTATCGCCGACTACAATCACACGCTCGAACTTTCTCCCAACCGCCCGGATGTGTATGACAACCTCGCCGTCTCTTATTACAAGCAGGGTGATCGTGCGGCCGCACTGGCGCAGTGGAAACAGGCTTTCACGGTGCTCTCCGCGCAACTCAACAGCGCGCACGTCCCGGAAAGTTTCTGGGCTGATTTTGGACGCACCTGCGATCAGCTTGCCACGCGCCATTTGTTTGGCGAACTCAAGCCGGACGTCGATGCCATCATCCGCACCTATCTTCGTCACAATGGCAACTACCGTTCGAACTCTCTGTTGCACTCCGCTTATGCTGCTGCGGGGGATCCTGCCGCAGCCACGGCGTGGCTACTTGAGCTCTCTTCCGTGGCGCACGATCCAACGATCATTCTTGCCGATGTGGCCGATGCTTCTTGGATTCCGATCGCACAACGCTCACCAATTTACCAGCGCATTCTCGAATCGAAAGGAAGTGCGGCGAGCAAACTCACAGGACTGGAGCGCCAATACACGGAGCAGGATCTCGGCTCCTGGCAGGTGCGCTGGGTCCAGAAGCGCAGGCCGCTACGCTGGTTCCCCTCGACCTGCAGATTACCGCGCAGCTCGGGACTCTAGACTCTAAACTCACCGAGTATCGCGCGAATTCGCCGGGAGCGCCTGCTCCTGAGATTCTGTGCACCGCCGCGCGCCGGCTGTTTGGGTCCGGCGACAAGCAATCCGCGCGCAAGATCCTTGAACTCGTCTTTGCTCGCGAGATCGAAGAGCATCAACTCGTCGCCACCAATTTCCTGGGCCTCGCCGAGATCCGTCTGGCCTCTGGCGACACCGCCGGAGCGCTTGATCTGCTGCATCGCCTGGTTGTCGCGGTCGGAAACCCGTTCGAGAATCTCGATCCTGCCGCCGCGCTACTGGAGAAGACCGGACACAACGCGGAGGCCATCGAGTTTCTCGATCAGCTCGTGAAGTCCGCTCCGTGGGATCCTGCCTATCGCCTGCGTCTTGCCAAAGCGAAACTCGCTGCCGACAAGGCCGCCCCGGATGCTCTCGCCGCCATTGCCACCGAGCCCGACACTACCTACGATCTGCGCCTCCACGCCGCCGCCGCGCTTGCCGGGCGACCGCACTCCGACCTGGGCAGTGGAGAACTGAACTTGCTCGCCGGCAGCCCAGCAGCCGTCACCGCCACAGCGGCCGACAAGTTTTATTTCTACGCAGCCCGCATCCAGGCTGCTCAGAATGTAGCTGATTCAAAAATGAAGATTGACTTTCTGAGTCATTGCATCATCGATTTTCCACGGCGCGACGAGGCTCGCGTGCCACTGTTACTGGCGGCGGCAGCCGTGAATTCAAACGAGTATGCTCTCGGAATCGTGGAGCCGCTGCAGACGCAGTTCCTCCGCAACGACGTTGCCGAAGGAGGCAGCGAAGAAGAACAAATCATAAATTCGGCCAACGAGGAGGAGGACAGCGACGACGAGCCAAACGTCGCACCCACCGCGGCGGCGAAACTTTCTCGCGCTCAGCAGGCGCAGGTGGCGCACTTGATCGGCGACACAATGAGCCGGCTCAATCGGCTCGCCGACGCCGCGGCCTACTATGACAGCGCCCGCCGCGTGGAGAGTTCTCCGGCGGCCCGCAAGATATTGCTCCGGAAAATCACAGAGGCGAAAGCTGCGCTGCGAATCCAGCATCTGAACGCAGCTCGCCAGCCGCTTCTGCATGAAGCGTTGGAGCAGGATCGGGTGGTTCGTCCTAAACTCCTGGCTCGCGTTGTGCCCGCATCCAAAACCGCCGCTGCCAGAGGAGGCATGAAACAATGAAACGAATTACCATTCTTTTCTGTGTCGCCCTCGTGTTTGCTGGAATCGGCCGGGCAGCATACCAAGCTGCCGCGCCCAATCCCCAGCCGCTCTCGGAATACGTTCCGGCCGGGCCGCTTCTCTATCTGGAGGCGAAGGACTTTTCGTCATTGCTCAGCGACTGGAGTTCCTCGCCACAGAAACGGCAGTGGATTCAGAGCGACAGCTATGAGGTTTTCTCTCGCTCTCGTATTTTTCTGCGGCTGCAGGGCGCCAGCGACCAGTTTGCCGCCGCCGCTGGCCTGCCTCCCGATATGAATTTCCTTTCCCAGGTTTCCGGCGAGCACAGCGTTCTGGCTGTCTACGACATCGGCAACTTGCAATTCCTTTACATCACATATCTGCCGTCGGCCAAGTCCATGGAGACGACGTTATGGCAGACGCGCGCGAAGTTTGAGCCCCGCAGCGCGGGAGGAGTTAATTTCTACCTACGCCGCGATCCCGAATCGAAGCGCGAGGTCGAATTTGCGATCTCGGGCGATTATCTGCTGCTCGCCACGCGCGAAGACTTGATGGCGGGCGCTCTGCAACTGATGTCAGGCAAGCCGGATCGCACCGTCGAGAGCGAACAGTGGTGGGCGCAATCGACTGGCGCAGCCGGACAAATCGGCGATCTGCGCATGGCGCTCGACCTGGAAAAACTTGTGCCCAACGGCTATTTCCGTACGTACTGGGTGCAGCGGAACATCACTGACCTTTCGCAATACTCAGCCGCGGTCTCGGACCTGTTTCGCACCAGCCATGAGTACCGCGAAGAGCGCGTGCTGATCAGAAAGAAAGAAACGGAGAATAGAGCATCCGCGGACGGACTCGCGGCCGCCGCCGAAGTTGCGCGTCTGACCCCTGACGATGCAGGTGTGTATATCGCCGCCGCCAATCCCACGGCAGACTCTTCTTTTGCCCTGCTCGAAACCAAGCTCCTGGCGCCGCATTTGGGCCCTCCGCCTTCCTCGCAAATCGCACCGCAAGTGCAACTCACCTCGGGCGAGCAGGGCGGAGCCTCCGACCTCGAGACTCGCATCGATCAGAATCCGGTCGAGCGCCCGGCTACTCAATCGATATCGATGTTGAAGGAGTTGCCGCACAAGACTCCACTTCTCGCATCTCTCCAGGTGCAATCCACCGAACGCGACAAGGCGGACGTCTTCATCCGGATTCATTCCGCAGTAGTTCTGGTGGCGGCTTCCGATTGGAACGAGGCCAGCGTTGAGTCCGCGCTGACGGATTTCGTCCGTCCCGGCCTCACTGCCAGCCAACTGGGCGTCGGCTGGCAGCAAAAATCCGGATATCAGGAACTCGATGGTTTGTGGTCGCTGTCGGCCGCGGTCCGCGGGAAATATTTATTGGTGAGCGACGATCCCGCACTCATGCAGTCGATACTATCGAACTTCAGCCGCAAACCCGATCACAAGTCCGCTCAGCTTATCGCGGGCTTCAATCATGCGCGTGAAAGCGACAGGTTTGCGAGCTTCGCCGGACTCGTCGATCGCCCAGGCGGGGCTAAGTCATACGGAATGGGCACGGATCGGCAACCGCAATTCTTTTCCGCTAACATGGCGAGTCTAAGCTCGACTCTAGCCGCGGTTTCGACCGAGAGAATCGAGATCCACGGCGATGGAGGCATGGTGCGGCAAACCGTCACCTACGAATGGTCGCAATAAAACGCATTGCACTAACGCTGAGCCTGGTTGCGCTGTCTCTGTCGCCATCCAGCGTCCGCGCCGGACCTCCTGAATCCGACCGCTCAAACAATTCATCGCTTTTTGCGCAATCCGCCGCGGAGGCGTTGGCCCGCGACTTCCCCAGCCGCGACATCTCTTTTCTGCTACTCGATGCGCATACAGGCCGCGTGCTGGCCTCGCGCTGGGATCATCTCGAGGCGCCTATCCCCATGGGATCGCTGCTAAAGCCTTTCACCGCCCTGGCCTATGGCGAGCAGCACGACTTTCGATACCCGAGTCACATCTGTCGCGGGACGTCCACCGGATGCTGGCGTCCTGGCGGTCACGGCGATGTCGATCTCACCTCGGCCATCGCTCACTCCTGCAACTCGTACTTCCGCATGTTGACCGCGGATCTCACCGCAGCTGATGTCTCGCCGATCGCGACTCGCTTCGGGATTGGCTCGCCTGGGCCCGAAATATCTGGACCAGAACTCGCTGGCCTCGGAACGCGCTGGCGAACTTCACCGCTGCGTCTGGCTCGCGCCTATCTCGAACTGGTTCGCCAGCGCCATCAACCTGGCATGAGCGAGATTCTCGACGGGATGGCGTTGTCGGCGCAGCAGGGAACTGGCTCTGAAGTCGGACGAGCGTTCCCGTTTCACAATGCTCTCGCGAAAACCGGCACGGCAGCATGTACGCACGCCCGGCACGCGCCCGGCGACGGCTTCGCCGTGGCACTTACGCCTCCGGATAATCCGCAAATCTTACTGATGGTGCGCGTCCACGGAGTCCCCGGCGCGCAAGCCGCAAAAACCGCAGGGCAGATGCTGCGCCGGATCGAGGACTAGAAAGTGCGCACGAAAACCACACACGCCGTAAAGATTCCGTTCGTACTGCTCTTCCTGGTCCTCGTCCTGCACCCGCTCGTATTCATCCCAGTGTGCTCTACCGTGCTTGCTCAAAGTGTCGCTGACTCAACCGTTGCTGATTCAAGAGTTGCTGAAGTTCGCATCGGCGTGCTTGGCCTGTTTCATCCACTCCAATTCAAGGTGAGCGCCCCTGCGGGTTCGGCGCTGGTCTTGCTCGTCGGCGAAGAGCGTATTGTGCTCGAGAATAGTTCTGGCGTCGATTCAGCGACGGTCCGCATTACGGGCAACGACGTGGTTGTGTCTGCTGGAAAACATTTCGTCCGAGCGTCGAAGCTAACCCTCACGGGCTGGAAGAACGAGCCTGTCGATTTCATCCTCGCTGTTCCTGAGAAGATCAAGCGCCGCTACCATGGCACCCTGGAAATCAAGCCCGCCGCTGGAACCTTGACCGCCATCGTCTCCATGGACCGCGAAACCGCTCTCGCGTCGGTGGTCGCGGCAGAAAGTGCGCCGGAGGCTCCATTCGAGGCTCTGAAAGCCCAAGCCGTAGCCGCTCGTTCTTATTTGGTCGCCGGCCGCGGACGCCATCACGACTTCGATTTCTGCGACACCACGCATTGCCAGTTTCTCCGCGAACCACCGGACCCGGGGAGTGCCGCAGCCCGAGCGGTCGCGGCCACGCGCGACCTCGTGCTCGCCTATGATTCTCATCCACTTGCGGCCATGTATACGCGTAGTTGCGCTGGCCGCACCCACACTCCCGCGGACGTGGGACTCTCCCGGTCTGCCTATCCTTACTTCTCCGTCGAGTGCAAGCAATGCCGCGCACACCCGACGCGATGGTCAAGTCGGATCTCTGCTCAGGACGCTGCTACGCTGCACAGCCTCGACGAATCCGCGCGCTTGAAGATTGATCGCCACCTCGGCTGGAGTGCGGTTCCCAGCAACGACTTCGTCGTGAAGACAGAGCGCGACCAGATCATTGTGCAGGGAACCGGCGAGGGACACGGCATCGGACTTTGCCAGTCCGGAGCGGCGGCCATGGCCGAGGAGGGAGCGGACTTCGGGCAGATTCTCAGCCACTACTACCCCAATACCACGATCGTCATTTGGCAAGGCTCGGCTCGGCCAGACCACGAGGGACAAACCGCGCAAAACCCCTGAGATCTCTCTGCCCGGAACAACAGGCGTCAAAATCGACGGTTCCGTTAGCGTAAAATACTCTGCGCGGAGACATCCATGGAAAGACGCGAAGCGCTTCGACTGCTGGCCGCGGGAGTTGCCCTACAACTTGCGCCCCGCAACCTACTGGCAGGGTTGCGGGAGGCACGCAAGCTGGTCGAGACTCAGGCGCCTCCTCGTACCCTGAACCCCCATCAGGAAGCCACGGCGAAGGCAATGGCGGAGTTGATGATTCCCCGGACCGAAACGCCGGGAGCCACGGACGTTGGCGCAACGGACTTCATCGACTTGATGCTGACGGAGTGGTACGACGAGCAGGAGCGCACCCGCTTCTTGAGTGGTCTGGCGGATGTTGACCTTCGCACGCAAGCGCTGTTTGGCAAGAAATTCGTCGACAGTTCGCCGGATCAACAGGCCGAGATTCTGACCTGGTTGGGCCAGAAGATGACCGCCGAGGCCGAATCGCTTCCGCGCCAGCGCGGAAGGTCATCGCCGGCACTGTCCAAAAACTTCTATTCCATGTTCCGGCGCCTCACGCTGACTGCCTACTACACCTCCGAGGCCGGTGCCACCGCCGAATTGCATTTCCAGGTCATCCCTGACTCTCACGAAGAGTGCGCGGAAGTGCCATACCCCAAAGGGGGACCTGCGAACCAGTGAAGGACCAAACCACCTACGACGCGATCGTGATCGGTTCCGGCATGACGGGAGGCTGGGCCGCGAAGGAGTTAACGGAGAAGGGCCTGAAGACGCTTGTCCTAGAGGCTGGCCGTCCCACCGTGCCCGAGCAAGATTACGTTGAACACGTTCCGCCATGGGAAATAAAATTTCGGGGCACGCGCGACCGCCGCCGTCAGATGGAAGATCAGCCAATCCAGAGCACGTGTTACGCGTGCGACGAATGGTCCGCGAAGTTTTTCGTCAGTGACAAGGAGCATCCCTACACCACGGAACCGGGTAAGCCCTTTCGCTGGATTCGCGGGCGCCAAGTCGGCGGGCGCTCCATCGTGTGGGGCCGCCAGGTCTACCGCTGGAGCGACCTGGACTTTGAGGCGAACTTGCGGGACGGAGTTGCAATCGATTGGCCGATCCGCTACGCCGATCTCGCTCCCTGGTACGACCACGTCGAAGATTTCATCGGAATCACCGGACAAGCGCTCGGGCTCCCCCACTTGCCCGACAGCAAATTCCTGCCGCCGATGCAATTGAACTGCGCGGAAGTCGTGGTCCGGGACGCGATCGCAAAACATTTTGGCCCCGAGCGCATCTTGACCATTGGTCGCGCGGCAATTCTCACCCAAGACCATCGCGGCCGCGCCGCTTGCCATTACTGTGGCCCGTGCGAACGAGGATGCATCACGCGATCGTACTTCAGCAGCGTCAACGCGACCCTGCCGGCCGCAGAGAAGACAGGGAAGATGACGCTCCGCCCGTACAGCGTGGTGCATAGCCTGAGTTTCGATGCTCGCACGCGAAAGGCGACTGGAGTCCTAGTCCTTGACGCCCAAACTCGCGCCCCGCTTGAGTTTCACGCAAAGGTGATTTTCCTCTGCGCGTCCGCGCTGGAGTCGGTGCGCATCCTGCTCAACTCTTCCACTCCGGAATTCCCCACTGGACTGGCGAACTCAAGCGGAGAGTTGGGGCATAATCTGATGGACCATGTGAAGACCGGAGGCGCAAGCGCGATCATCCCCGGCAATGAAGAGCGGATGGTGATCGGGCGGCGGCCGAACGGAATTTACGTTCCGCGCTTTCGCAACGTGAAGACCCGGCAGGCCGGATTCTTGCGAGGATATGGTTTCGAGGGCGGCGCGCATCGCGAGGGTTGGGAACGGGGAATCGCGCAAACCGGATTCGGCGTGGAATTCAAGAAGTCGATCAGCCAACCGGGACCGTGGCAGTTTCGCTTTGGCGGGTATGGTGAGTGCCTGCCCAGTCACGGCAACTACGTGGAACTCGACAAAGAAAAGGTCGACGCGTGGGGAGTCCCCGTATTGAAGATCAACTGCGTATGGAGTGAAAACGAACTCGCGATGCGAAAGGATATGTCGATCTCGGCTGCGGAGATGCTGGCCGCGGCTGGAGCGCGCGACATCGAGCCCTTCGCCGACAACGAGCCGCCAGGTTTTGCCATCCATGAGATGGGCACGGCTCGCATGGGCAGGGAGTCCAAGACTTCGGTTCTGAACTCCTTCAATCAGACGCACGACGTCAAGAACGTTTTCATCACCGACGGAGGCGCCATGACGTCGTCGTCCTGCGTGAATCCATCGCTCACCTACATGGCTCTGACCGCGCGCGCCTGTGATTACGCCGTCCAACAGATGAAGAAGGGAGAGCTGTAAACTATGACGAATAATCGACGTCAATTCCTGAAGATGTTTTCCTCGGCCATGCTGGCGCCGGTGGTGTTGGCGGATCTAAAAGCAGCTGAAGCGAAGCCAAAAATCCCACTGGCATTTTCCACGCTGGGTTGTCCTGCCTGGGACTGGAAAAAGATTCTGGATTTTGCCGCGCAGCACGGATTCTCCGCCATTGAGCTGCGCGGTCTCGAAGGCAATCTGGATCTGCCCACACACCCCGTCTTCGCTGCCGACCGAATTGAGCAGACCAAGAGAGAAATCCGTGCCAGCAAACTGCGGATCGCTAACGTAAGCAGTTCCGCGCAATTATACGTGGAAGATCCCACTAAGCGCGCAAAAGAATTGTCGGACGCGCGCCGCTTCATCGATCTGGCGGCATCCCTTGAAGCCCCGTACGTTCGTGTCTTTGGCGGCAAGGCGGACTCTGACAAGAGTCCAATGCCCAGCGAAGACACGAAGGCTCGAGTAGCTGCTGGCCTCCACGAACTCGGCAAGTACGCCGGCCAGCACAACGTGACTGTGATCATCGAGTCCCACGACCACTTCACCGCTTCAGCGACTCTAAAAGACGTTTTGCGCGCGGCCGATTCCGAACACGTTGGCCTGCTCTGGGACGCGCATCACACCTTTGCCACCTCGAACGAAGATCCGGAGTTTACGGTCAAGCAGTTAGGCTCCTGGATCCGCCACACTCACCTGAAAGACTCGACCGGCAGCGGGGAAGATCGCAAGTATGTGCTGACCGGGCGCGGCACTGTCCCCATCCAGCGCCAGATCGAGGCCCTGCGCTCGATTGGATATAAGGGAGTCTACTGTTTCGAATGGGAAAAGCTCTGGCATCCCGATATCGTCGACCCCGAAATCGCCATCGCCGATTACGCGCACGTGGTCGGCCAATGCCTGGGAAATGCCCATGCCTGCGGATTGATGTAGAGGTCCAGCTCAAGAAGTGTTCGCGAACGGTGTTCGTGAACGCGTGCGGCGCCGTGGAAGAGCGAGAGAAAACAATCTGGCTTCAGCCCCCGCTAGCTGGCATGTCCAAAATCGTCTCGCTCTTCGCGTCCCAATAGACTTTCTTGCCGGACCAGTACGATTGAGCCGCCATCATGGAGGCGACGGATTGGGCGAATCCATTGCGCACCGTGCTATGCGGCTGCTCTCGC
>WNGK01001673.1_pt1 | contig 24042 bp, 22 predicted proteins | sample 5400601 | NCBI WGS metagenome assembly WNGK01 (sample SAMN13153376, study PRJNA577476) | soil metagenome | isolation source: 60 cm soil or saprolite under Garry oak tree replicate 1 | place: USA:California | collected 2016-06-15
CGCAAACAGCGGGTAACGAAATCGAGGTACAAACCGTCCGGTAGCTGGGCCGCGTTTGTGGTGGAGACCTTTCAATAACCTCGACTGATTCCAAAGCACTTAACTGGATCAGAAGTGCCCAACTGCGAAAGTTCGGCTAGGCCCCTAGTCCTTCAGGGGCACCATCAGTTGGTCCCCGTGGCAGAAGGTAGCAACTCGCTCGATTCCACCGTCGTCGCCGGGCACATGCATGACCGGGCCGAAGCAGTAAACTGCATGCCCGGTGCGGGCAAAATACCATTTGCCGCCCTTGCGCGTCGTAGCCGGAGCTGACTTGGCGAAATGTGGCTGAGATCGCGCGCGTTGCAGATCAGGCAGCTGGACCTGAGGGACAGGGAGTGAAGCCAACAACAAGACTGCGACAACGTTCATGCGCCTACCTTCAACGAACTGCTAGATCGAAATCGAGACCCGTCGCATATCTGACGGATCCGTCATTTCTACCGGAGGCCGCGCAGGAAGCGACTTTTGTAACTTCCGCGAGTGCCGGCCTGATTTCGCGCTGGCTTCCGGTTTTGCTTCAGTCACTGGAACCTGGGCGGACGGAGTCTGGGTTGCCGCAGTCTGGGTTGCAGGAATCTGGGTTGACGGAGTCTGGCCCGACTGTACCTGAGTTGACGGGTTAAGGGAAAGGACGCTGCGTGGCGCCGTGTTCTGGTTCGGGGTACTCTTATTTCTGTGCAATCCCGCCTTGGTCGCGAGCAGGCGCAGGTTGTCTTTAAACAGAAGATGAATCAGGCTGCGCTGCGAATCAATGGTCCGGTCCTGCAACACCAGCAGCGAGGTTAGCAGAACATAGGAAATCAGGAACAACACCACAAGCAGCGGAAGCATGGCGTGCCTGGGCTTTGGTGCAACTGCCGAGCTCTGTGTCGGTTCCATCCCTCTCCCAACTCTGCAAGCCGCAGCGGTGCTACTGCCAATGCAGATTCCGCTCCAACGGCAGAGTTGTCCGTAAGTTGCTGATCCATAACTAGTTCTCTCGGAACCAGCGGGCAGGCGTGGCCTCCAAGAACTGCAACTGGCTGCACATTTAGGGTAACCAAAGGAGTTACTGGGGTAAGTTGCGCCGAACCCTCACAGCGAACGGCCCCATTGCGGGACGCGAAATCCCTTATTCCTTCCATAAAAAACTGCGATTGGACAGAATTCAGTGCCGTCGCTAGCGTGGAGTCATGGCCTCTTCAATTCCTATTGACGACTCTCATGTAGATGTTCTGCACCACACTGTCAGTCGTATCGCCTCGGCTGACGGCTTTCATCAGGCGCTCGATCGCATCCTGGATTTTGCAGTAGAAATGGTTAAGTGTGATTCCTGCTTTATCTACGTACTCGCAGGGGAGGATCTAATCTTGCGAGCTTCCAAAAATCCCCACCAGGAACTGCTCGACCGGCTCAAGCTGCGGGTAGGCCAGGGCATAACCGGATGGGTAGCCCAGCACCGCGAGCCGGTGGTGGTTTTTCAGGAAGCCTTCAAAGACCCTCGCTTCCTGCAGTTCAATGAGCTTCCCGAAGACCGCTATGAGGCGTTTCTGTCAGTGCCGCTCTTATCGCGCGGCCGGTTGGTGGGAGTAATGAACCTGCAGCACCGCGAGCCCCACGTTTACAGCCCTCGCGATATTCGTTTAATTTCCACGGTCGGCTTTCTGGCGGGCGCGGAGATCGAAATGGCGCGCTTGGAAACCGAGAATTCTGACTTGTCGCAGCAACTCGAGACTCGCAAGCTGGTCGAACGGGCCAAGGGAATCCTGCAGCGCGACCTCAGCCTGACCGAGGAGCAGGCCTATCTCAGCATCCAGCGGCAGAGCCGGCAGAAGCGCAAAACCATGAAAGAGGTTGCGGAAGCGGTCGTTCTGAGCGAGGAAGTGCGGAACAGCTCGCGGGAATGATTGTGTCACGCCCTGGGCCTGCTCTGAGTACATCTTTCCTTTCCGGCTTCGGCCGCTGGCTCACACGTCGGATGGTATCTTGGTTGGGGCGGACGCTCGCCTCCCAATCCCATGGACGTCCTCGAGAAATTGTTTGAGCAGCATTTCCACGCTCCCGCGCTGCGAGTTCAGCCGCTGCAGGGCCAACTGGGAGGTTCGGGGCGGCGCATTATCCGGCTGGCCGGCGACCAGATCAGCGCAATCGGTATTTTGTATGACGTGCGCGAGGAAAACATCGCGTTCCTGGAATTCTCCCGGCATTTTCGCCGCCGTGGCTTGCCGGTGCCGGAAATCTATGGAGAAGACTTGGAACATGGCGCTTACCTCGAAGAAGACCTGGGCAATACCACTCTTTTCGATTTTCTCGCGAAGAATCGCGCTGGCGCAGATATCGCTCCGCCAGTAGTTGAAGCCTATCGCAAAGCCTTGGCCGTGTTGCCTCGGTTTCAAGTCGAAGCCGGCCGCGACTTGAACTACAGGGTATGTTATCCACGCGCCCGGTTCGATCGCCAGTCCATCGCCTGGGATTTGAATTATTTTAAGTATTACTTTCTCCGGCTGGCGGGCATTCCCTTCAACGAACAAGCGCTGGAAGATGATTTCGTGCGTCTTACGAAGTTCCTGTTGAACGCTGAGCAGGATTACTTCCTCTATCGCGATTTCCAGTCACGCAACATCCTGCTGCGTAACGAGGCGCCGTTTTTCGTGGACTATCAGGGCGGCCGCAGAGGCGCGCTGCAGTACGACCCTGCTTCCCTTTTGTACGACGCCAAAGCCGATTTGCCGCCTGAACTTCGCCGGCAGTTGCTCGACTACTATCTCGACCAGCTGGCTGGCTTCGTCCCGCTGGACCGCAGCGTGTTCATGAGGCATTACTACGCCTACGTTTATGTGCGTCTGATGCAGGCGTTGGGAGCTTACGGCTTTCGCGGCTTTTATGAACGCAAGACTCATTTCCTGCAAAGCGTCCCGTATGCGCTGAAAAATCTGCGCTGGCTGCTTCATCACGTTGAACTTGCCATCGCTTTGCCAACTCTTATGGAAGCGTTTCGTGGTATGTTGGCCTCCGACAAACTACAGACTCTTACTCCTGACACCGAACCCGCGGGATTCGAAATCTCGGCTTCAGCTCCAACACTGGTGGTGCGGATTTTTAGTTTCTCCTTTCACCGCGATGGCGTGCCGAAAGATGAGACCGGCAATGGCGGCGGATTTGTTTTCGATGGCCGCAGCCTTCCCAATCCCGGCCGCGAAGAGCGCTTCAAGACTCTCACTGGCAAAGACGCGCCGGTGATTGACTATCTCGATCGGCAGGAGAGCATTCACCGGTTTTTCGCCGGTGCCTCGTCGTTAGTAGATGCCAGCGTGAAGGAGTATCAGCGGCGCGGCTTCAAGAACCTGATGGTGTCGTTTGGATGCACTGGAGGCCAACATCGCTCTGTATATCTGGCTGAGCAAATGGCAAAACATTTGCGTGACAGAAACGGAGTCGAGATCGTATTACGGCATCGTGAGTTGGAGAAACCGGGCGAATGAAAGCAATGGTCCTGGCGGCTGGTCTAGGAACGCGATTGCGGCCCCTCACCGACAATCGCCCCAAGGCGCTGGTCGAGGTCGCAGGCCGCACGCTGCTGGAATTGACTCTCACCCGCCTGCGCGTTTTTGGGGTCCGAGAAGTGATCATCAACGTGCATCACTTTGCGGATTTGGTGGTGGAGTATTTGAAATTGAACCACAACTTCGGGATGCGAATCGAGATTTCTCGCGAGGACTTGCTGCTGGACACGGGCGGCGGCCTCAAGAAGGCAGCGCATTTTTTCCTTGAAGATTCCAGTGGCCGGGACCAACCCTTCATTTTGCACAATGTCGATGTCATCAGCACCATTGATCTTCAGCGCATGGTGCAGTTTCACACTGAAAATCAGGCGCTGGCCACATTGGCGGTGCAAGACCGTGAGACTTCTCGATATCTGCTCTTTGACGACACGCTTCGCCTACGCGGCCGTCGCAAGTTAAGCGATGGAAAAACTGAATTGGTCGGAGGGTCAGAGCCGGTGCAGGCGCTGGCCTTTTCCGGAATCCACGTCATCTCCCCTCGCCTTCTGACTAAGATGAGCGAGGAAGGCGCCTTCTCCATCATCGCCACTTATCTGAGGCTGGCAGCGCAGAGAGAAAAAATCCTAGGTTTCCGCGCCGATGAATACTATTGGCGCGATCTAGGAAAACTGGAACAAGTGACCGCCGCCTCGGACTTCGAGAAAGGGCTCCTCCATTAGCGCTGGAGCGGGGATATGGCTGCCCCGCACTCTCCACTCGGGAACCTTTGCCAACTTCAAGACACCCAGGAATCCCTGGTACTTGACGAGGTGCTTTATCCGTACGTGGAATCAGGTTGAGAACATCGGGCCTTTTCCCTACGCTAAACTTCGCACCAATAGCGCCAACGACCCGCACATTTTCTGAGCCTGACTGGATGCTTGGCTGCCAGCACACCGGCCGATCCGCCACCCTAACGGTATAAACCAATTTGAATTTCGGAAAGACCAGGGGATGAGATGGAGAGCGCAACCGCCGAATCCGTACGCTATGTCGTGGATCCGAGAGCGAGCCAGTTTACAGTTCAGGCATTTGCCAACGGTTTAATTTCGGCCGTCGCCCACAGTCCGAAGATTGCCATCAGCGATTGGACGGGAGTATCCCCGAAACCCTTCGAGACGCCACGCTTCAGGTGAGCGTAAAAGCCGCCTCGCTGAACGTGCTCGACGATATGCGGGATTATGACCCGCGCGAGATTCACCGGGTGATGAATCAGGAGCTGCTTGAGACTGCGCGTTTTCCGGAGATTACATTCCGGAGCACGAAAATCACAGCCGAGAAGCAGAATGAGAACCTCTTCCGCACCAAGATCGAGGGCGACCTTTCGTTGCATGGTGTCACCCCGTAGATTGCGCTTCGGTGCCCAGGCGACATTTGGGCTGGACACATTTCGCGCCCAGGGAGATTTCGTTCTGTTGCAGCCGGACTATGAAATCAAGGTGGCTTCCATCGCGGGGGGACATTGAAATTGAGAGACGAGTTGAAATTCACTTTTTATGCAGTCGCAAGAAGGTAAGGGTCGGCGGCAAACCAGGGACGGTTCAGGTCCACTGCTATGTGCCCGGGTTGTTCCGACAGGCTGTGTCATCCCCTCCGGCACGCGGCGGCATCAACTGGCCAATACCAAATCTGATCTGATCTTGGTGTTCGATCTGGCTGAGATTTAAAGTCCGGCCACGTAGCGGCGAAGTCACTCCGGCTGCAAGGTCTCCAAAGTAAGTTACTAAAGACAATGGACTTTCCACACGCATACCTAAGGTGTTCTCCTTATAGCATCGCTGCAGTGCTCACTGTAGCTTGCCTACAGTCTCCCCAGTAGGCCCATGTGTGATCCACATGGAAATCCAAAAAGTGGGTGTCAGGAATATTTATGCGAGCATCCTGCTGTTCTGAACTTCAAGATCGTCGCGACCTGGCCTTCGCGCGCCGATCAGTTGCAATTCTTTCCGAGACGCGTCTGCGGTTGTGGACCAGCAGGGTCGGACGCCTTCTCCTTTTTACGGCGCTGGCCATTGGCGCTGGTGGGGGTTTCCGGGCACACGCTGCCATCACCGGCGTGTCAGTGCACTCACCCAGCCTGTCTAACAGCGCGACTGTCAGCGTGACCTCCCCGGTGCATTTTGAGGCCACCGCCGAGAGCGATTCTGGCATAACGGGATATGTGGTTTACATCGACAACCAGAACGTGTATCGCAATTTCACCCCTCTGTTGGACGCTTGGGTGGCAATAAAACCCGGCAGTATCCACTCGGTGCACATCAAAGCCTGGGATTCAACGGGCTCCCAGTTTACGACCGCGACCTATTGGATCAATGTTACCGGGGCCGAACCCCCTACACCTCCGGCGACCGCCACACGGGTATTCCCGGGCGTAAACCCGGTGGGAGTGTGGACGGTTGATAACAACCTCCATGTTGGAGGGTCCTGTAACGATGGACGCATTGCTCCATTCACCAGCTACTCGGACCCGAACACCAGCAACTCGCCTGATGTAGCGCAAGGCGGTCAACACTTCATCCTGAACAGCAAATGCAAATATGATGACAGTCTATTCTTCTGGAAGGACCGTACCACACCCCAGGCTAACCATCCAAATCTGCTTTGGGATTTTTGGTTTTATGTTCCGGCCGCCACTGCGGCCAGCACAGTACAGGCTTTAGAATTCGACCTATTCCAAACCGTCCGACTCAGCAATGGCGTGCACGAGTTTATGTTCGGATCCCAATGTAACTATGCCAGCAATCAGTGGCAGCTTTACCTGCCGGGCACGACAAGGCTGACTTGGGTCAATACCGGTTTGAGTCCGTGTCAGTTCGCCACCGGTTCCTGGCATCACCTGACTTATTTCTTGCAGCGCGTAACGATCAGCGGGTACCAGCAGATTCCGGCAGTGTTTACTCCCTCGAGCGACCTCAATGTTAATTTGAAATTTGTCTCTTTGACCATCGATGGACGAACGCTGTACTTAGGCGGCCTCGCAAACTCCACTCTGAGCTCCTGGTCGCCAATTCTGGGAGTGCAGCATCAACTGGACAGCTCGATGTCCAATGCTACCATCGAGGAGTACATAGACAAGGAGACCGTCACCGCCTGGTGAAGATGGACGCTTGGCGCGGAGGCATCGTCAGTCGAAGGAATTTGCGCCCTCGACTGGCCAATCTGGTTCGGGCTCGAGATAGCGGTCCTTACCGGTACTCCGGACTCCCTTCTCCACCGCAACATAGCGGTTTGAGGACTCGATTGCGGGAACCGGGGATTCTGCCAAAACCTCTCGCGCGGATCCATTTCGCCGGGACCGGGAAAGTGCCGCTCCGATCGGAGTACGCAGCCAACGTGCGAAAGAGGGGACTTCGACGAGCCCCCCAACGGCCTGCTTCCGTTTTGCCAGTTCGAACCAGCGAAGGTAGTGGCGGACGACACTGGGCATGGTCATTCGCATGGCGGCACGAAAGTTCTGTTCGGCCATTTGCCATTGCAGGCGCGGCGACTGCAGAATCTCGACCAGCTTGCCCGCCAGATCCTCAGGCTCGCCGGTCTTGTAGAAACTAATTGCCATGTTCTCGTCCGCCACCATGCCTCGGAAGTCTGGCAAGTCTGCGCTCACGATGGGAACCGAGTACTCACAAGCCTGATGGGCGGGGCCGCTGGGACCGGTGGTTGAATCGTAGGGCATGACGACAATGCTGCTGGTGCGAAACAGCTCAGGAATATCCTCTTCCGCCACGTAACCGAGAAATTCGATGTTCGGGTTGTCCTTGTTTTTCTTCTTCACCGACTCCCAATAACCCGGCTTAGTATGGTGATTGGCTCCGGCGACGACTAATCGGGCGTTGGGCACTTCGCGCGTGACCGCCGGGAACGCATCCATCAAAGTCTCCAGGCGCTTATAGGTTCCCCAGTGTCCGATGGCTAGAATGCGATGCTCCGGATTTCCGCGTCTTGAAAAATCAGGCGGGCTCGGCCGCTGGGCAAAAATGCCGTGCGTGCCCATCAAAACGTTCTCTGCGGAATATCTCTCGACCAGGGTTTGGGCGTAGCGGGAAAGCAGGACGGAAACGGAGTTTGCCTTCAGCAACGCGCGCGTGGCCATGTCTCCGCCCAGGCGGAACACTCTTTCTCGCCGGACCCCAGCTGCCGCAAAGTCAACATGATCGAGGATGTGGTGCAGAGTGACGTGGGCGTAGCAGCCCAGGCTACGCGTTAGTGCAGGCACACAAAGTCCCGCGAACGCGGCCAGTGGGTGGTCTTGGGTCGCAAAGGTCGAGAACACCAGGTTGAACCAGACAACGTCGGGCTTTATCCGGCGGATGGCGCGCAACAGTCGCACCGGGGTTCCCAGATGGTTAAATCTCCAGCAACGGATCACATCGAAGCCTGAAGGACCGGATTGCTCCTCAATCCGCAGCGGGACCCCGTTGGCATCGGTGGCGAATTCGTAGTCAGTCAATTCATCCGCCAGAATGGTCAACTGGATCTGAGGATCGCGCTGGAGTTCGCGCGCGATGTGGAAGGCGTATTCATTCAACTGCCGGCCGCTGGGAGGAAAGGTTGCCACTAGACAGATTTTCATCGGGTCCCGTTCTCAAAAAATGCTGATACGTACATAAGGTCTAAACTGCTGGTTGTTGCCTCCGGTAAAGTTTAAAAAACTCTCCTGTTGGATGCCGGCCGAGAAGTGAATGGGATAGCGAAGTTCGATCTCATTACCCTCATCGTTGAAGCTGCGGTGCACCGGCATGGCGTAGGAAACCGCGACCCCGCTTTGCATCGCATCGTAAGCGTGAAATCCCATGTTGCGAGAGTAGGCGAAGCTTCCGTCCACGCTCCAGTTACGGGCGGGCACGAAGTGAACGCTTCCCGCCGGACGAAGGGCCTGCGCTATCGCAAACCGGGTCCCATCAACCCGCCATGCACGCACGTCTTCGGCCACGGCCCGGAAGCTGAGCCGGTCTGAAATTTTGCGCTCAATTCCTACATACGAGGACGTGTAGTAGAACTCGCGAGGAGTTGGGAAGAATTGCAGGTCGCGGGCGCCCCATCCGATAACCAGCGCGGTTTTCCCCCAGGGTGTGCCGACGCGGAAATCCAACGCACCGATTAACTCTCGCGAGCGCAGGTTCCGCAGAGTGAAAGGCCCCGCCTCGCGAATCGCATATCCCTTCACTGAAACGATATTGAAGAATGAACTCGTCGACATGTAGACGAACTGCCGGAAAAGGTTCTGATCCATGTCGATGGAATCTTGCGCGTCTCGCCGAATGGTCTCCTGGAAACCGGAGTTGAAACTGAATACATTGTTGCCGAGGTGCAGTTTCGGGTTCAGGCCGAAGTTGAAGGAATAGTCGGTGGTGTCGCGATTCACTATGGTGTTTGCACTGGGCAGCGAAATCTGGCCTCGAGCGTTGCGCACTTGGAAGAACCCGCCAGCCGTAGGCACTCCGGCGAAATGCAGATGGTAAGCGCCGGTCCACTGCGTCTCCAGCGACGAACGCGGCGGGGGCAGTAAGCCTTGGCGGCCGGGCAAGGGTTTAGTGACATCGAGAGCGGCATCCATGGGATACACGGTGGTGTCCTCAAAGATCGGGGCCACCGAAAAACTGGAAAGGAAGCTTACGTTTCGGCTGATTCGCAGCCCCTCATCCCCCGCGGTCTGCATCATTTCCTGGCTCGCGGTTTCATCTTCTCCGGCTGCACTTGCCGCTTGCGCAAATGCGGTGAGTGCCTGCGGGTACTGTTGCTGTTGGCGCAATACGTGAGCTTTCGCCAACAGATACCGATAGTTGGGTTCATCGCCGGCCGAGTTGCTGACCAAAGAGATCTGCCCTTCGGCGCGTGGCGTATCGCCCATGGCCAGGTAGCTGTTGGCGAGGCCGATTCTCACCGATGTCTCGGGCGCGCCCGCGGCCAGCGCCCGTTGGAAATAGTCTTGCGCCAACCGATAGTCACGTGTCGCAAGAAAAACGTCCGCCGCATGCAGAAATTCCTGGCCGCTGGGTTGCGCCGTTTCGCCCACGCCGGCTTCCATAAAAGCCAAAGCAATCTGGCGGCGCGCGTCGTCCTCCTGGCCTGCGCCGGCCATTAGCTTGGCGATGGCGATACGAACGCTCACGCGGTCGTTCTCGGACGCGTCCAGCGCCCGCTCGAAGTGCTGCATCGCGGCATCTCGCTCCCCAAGCAGGCCCAAAGCTTCACCTGCAGAAAGAAACACGGTAGTTTGCTCTTCCGGCTTAGCTGGTGGCTGACTCTCCGCCAGTTGAATGTTCTGCAGCGCCTGCGCCCGATCTTGAAGTTCCGCATAGCAGACGGCGAGTTTGGCGTAAATGAGGCCGCGATTGGGAGACGCTTTCTCGGCCAGTCCCAATTCGCTGATCGCCTCCCGGTACTGATGCAGGCCGGAGAGAATGTCCGCGAGCGCGATATGAAGTCCGGAGTCGTCCGGCGACAATTTGAGAGCTTCACGATACTCATTGGCGGCCTTGGCCAGTTGTCCCTGGTCACCATATGCGGTTGCACGGATTATGTGGATGGCAAGCGAGTCGCCCAATTCCTGTTGCGCAAGTTGTACCTGCTGTAAGGCGACCTGCGACCGGTGCAAACTCAAGCTGGAATATGCGAGACCCAGGTGTGCTTCCCCGTTCTTTGGCTCCAGTCGGAGCGCGGCCTCAAAATCACTTGCCGCGGCCAGTGGCTGGTGAAGGTCGTTGCGCACGAATCCGCGATTCACATAAGCAGTGCCCACCTTGTCATTCCGATCGAGAGCTCGGGTGAAGGCTTGCTGAGCTTGATCGAGTTGCCCACCGTGTTTGTATACATATCCAGCCAGCAACGGGATGTCCGGTTCCTTGGGAAGCAGATCCTCGTACTGCGTGGCTAGAGCTAGCAATTCGTCGTAACGTTCCAGGTGAAGCAGGTCATAGCCCAGATACACGACGACGTCGCGGTCTCGAGGCAGCTTCTGGATGGCTGTGCGTCCCACATCCGCGGACTGCTGATAATCACCGACCCAGCTCAAGTACCGCTCCTTCTCCCGCATGACATGAGGTTCCTGCAGCATTTGGGGTGTAGCGCGGCCCAACCATTGCGCCGCCACAGGAAATTGATGCGCCTCGATCGCTGCATTCATGCCTCCGGCTACGATGGAAGCGTGGCGTGGAGAGAGTTCGTAAGCTTTGCGGTACGCCGATTCTGCCTTCGAGAAATCGCGACGCGCGGTGTACATGTCGCCCATCGCGAGATAAGGGACGTACAGCTTCGGATGGGTGGCCGCAAGCTTCTCGAAATATTTTTCCGCTTCGTCGGTTCGTCCAATATCTCTGGACACTGATCCCAAAGCGGTGAGCGCAAGCTGGTTGGCCGGATCCAGTTCCAGTATTTTTCGGTAAACTGCGATTGCTTCCTCACGGTGCCCCAGCTTCACCAGCACGTCGCCATTGAGTTGAAGAGAGTTCGGGTCTTTCGGATTCATGGCCAGCGCTTCTTTAATGTCGCTTTCCGCGCCCGGCAAATCACCGGCATTCATTTTGATCAGAGATCGAAGGCGTAGAAAATCCGGCCGGGCGGATCCGTTGTTGTCCAGCCCGTTGATTTCTTGTTGTGCTATCTCGAGATGGCGATGGGCGCTACCTTCGTCCTGCAGTTCCTTGTACAGCCCCACCAAACTCATATGCAGTTCGATACCAAATAAGGGACCTTCGCGCGGAGTCTGCGGCAGGCGATCAACAGCGGCGGTGAATTCCTTGGCCGCCTCCTCATGGTTTTCTTGCAGACGCGCGATCTCCCCGCGGATCGCGTGCATGCGGTAGTGCTCCGGGTCAAGTGCCGCCGCTCGTTTCAGAAACGGTTGTGCAGCTTCGGACGCTGCGGCACTTACCTCAGCCTGGGCCGCAGACAGTTGCAAGTCCAAGTTTCCCGGAGCGCTATTCGCGGCCTGGGCATAGAATTTGGCGGATTCGTCGCTCTTGCCGGAGAGCTGGTAGGTGTAAGCGAGTTCGGCGGTGAGTTCGGGATTGCGATGAGCGATCGCCTTGAGTGCGGCTATGGCGGCGGGATAGTCCCCGGTCTCGCGATAGAAACCGGCGAGCGATCGCTGGACCTCGGGATTGTTTGCGGCCCGTCGTTTAGCCAAGTCGAGATAGTGTTTCGCCTGATCGAACTGCTTCATGCGTTCATAAGCAATGGCGATCAACAATTCTGTGCGCGCGGCAGGCTGAGCATGTTCGGCGCGCCCAAGAACACCGAGCGCCCGCTGATATTCCCGCGACCGCACCAGAATTTCGCCGAGAAATGCGGCATCATTGGGCCGCTTGGGATTGGCCGCGAGCACCTGACTGACGATGCGCTCCGCGTCGTCCATGCGGCCAGCGGTTCCGTAAGCTTGCGCCAGTCCCGAAAGCCCATCCAGTGACGACGGATTCAGCCGAAGGCCATGGTTGTAAGCGTCGATGGAGAGCTCCATTCTCTTATTCAGCCGGGCCGCATATCCCAGAAGGAACCAGAGTTGAGGGTCGTCTGGTGCCGCCTGGGTTGCGCGTTGCGCGTAGTCCACCGCGGCGGAGTAGTTTCCATTCTTCAGCGCCTGTTGGGCGGCGCGCCCCAGACGGGCGTTCTGAATATTGGATCCCCAACCTAGCGATCTCTGCGCACCGCCGGTATCTTTATCTTTCGGCGACGCAGTTGGTGACCCATTCTCTTTCTTGTTTTTCTTGTTTTCTTTCTTTTTGTCTGTGTTGATCTTGTTGCTCGGGGTTGGTTCAGCGGCGTCCGGAGTCACTTTGTATGTCTGAGCTGGCGCGGAACGGAGAAGTGCAATCGTCAGAAATAGTGCAAGCGTCTTGACATGACCATGCAGGAAACTCAAAGCGCCACCAACCGATCCCATCAATTTGGATCTTTCGATTCACAACTTGGCTCTGGCGTTGGCTGCAAACCTTGTTCCCAGCGGGTTTGTGGGAGCAACCTGCATAGCCAACGCGGAATCGAAGACCCATTCGGGAGGAACACTATGGGGAGGGTAGAGTCTGCTGCACCTGCGCGTCCCATACCCATCAGCCTGATTTTCCTGGCGGCATTCGTGATTCACGCCCCCCTGCTGCTGATGGAGCTGCCGCTTCGATCGTACGACACCAACTTCCACATTTTCTTCGCTTCTCACTACGCCAGACACTGGTTCGACCCATGGAATACAAAGTGGTACGCAGGTTTTTCACAGACCACCTATCCGCCTCTGCCGCAGCAATGGATAGCGCTGATTTCCCGCATCACCGGTTTGGACATGGCGTATATGATCGTGCAATTCGTCGCCATTTTGCTTCTGGCGCTGGGGGTTTATCGGTTTTCCCGTCTATGGGTGGACCAGCGCGCGGCATCTTTCGCTGCGCTAGCCAGTGTCTTTCTCGGTTCTGAGGCTTTTCTGATTTATTCCGCTGGACAATTGTCAACCACCTTCGCCGCCCCTATTTATCTCAACGCGCTTCCCTATGTGTATGAATGGGTGCGGTATGCGAACTGGCGCTCTTTCCTTAAAGGAGTGGTGCTTTGCGCGGCGGCGGCCGCTGCGCATCATGCGACCCTGCTTTTCGGCGCCGTTTTGTTTGCGCTTCCTGTTCTCGTCTTGGCGATCTTCGAACGCCAAGGCAGCGACATTGTATCCAACGGGACGCTCTCGCTGCGGATTGTTCGCACTGTGGTAGTCGCATTACTGGTTGGAGTAGTTGTAGCCATCGTGTTGCTGCCATTTTGGATCGCGCTCTACAACTATCCTGTGACCCAAACTCCGATTCCTCACCCCAGCCGCGCCAACTATCTGTTGAGCCCACAGTGGGGCCTGAACTACTTCATCGTCCCTTACGGCGCCGTGATTCTGGCATTCCCGTTCATTCTGTTACGCGGCGCATCTACGCCCCGTTTGCGCCCACTTCTCTTAGGATTCTGGCTCGCGTTCTTGCTGGGACTGGGCGGCACCACTCCAGCCGGCAGAATTCTACTTGGTCGCGCTTTTGAAGTCCTTACCATGGAACGCTTCACTTACTGGGCAACTCTACTGGCATTGCCCTTTGTCGGATTGCTCGCAAAGGAACTCTGTGATCGCTATCGCATGCGAGCTGTCGTTGGCTTGACCGTGATTGCTGGTCTGAGCTGCGCTTTGGCAATGGCTTGGGGGGAGTATCGTCCGGCAGATGCGGTGGAGTTTAAGGTTGACTCCGTCGCTGCCTGGCTCAACCGGGACGGCCACGATCGCTACCGCTATATCACCCTCGGTTTCGGCAGTAAGATTGCGAGGCTGGCAGTGCTAACCGACGCCGGGAGCGTGGACGGCGAGTGGAATTCAGGCCGCATGCTGCCGGAACTGACCCAACACGGCATTGGGTCCCTCACCAGCTCCAAGTATTTTGGCAGTTCAGGCATCGAATCCCTCAGTGAAATGCTTCGTCATGCCGACCACTATGGTCTCAAATGGGTTTTTCTGCGCGATCCTTACTATGAGCCGCTTTTGGTTTTTGGTGGCTGGCGTAAAGTGGATGATCTAGAAGACCGGACCATTGCCGTGTGGAGCAAAGAAGGCACACCACCTGCGGCGCCAGTAGAGGGCTCGCGCGTTCCCCCTGCCTGGCACGGACTGATGTGGGGCACACTGCCCATCGCGAGCAGCATTCTCGCCCTGCTGTTGCTTCTTCTTCCGGAGAAGAAATTGGTGGAGGAGCGAATGCCGCAAACTTCGTCGCACGACGAAGAGTTAGTACTGGGGAGGCTAGTCTCGTGAGCCGCTTTCTGGTGGTCTTCATTATCGCCGCAACTGTTGTTCTAGTAGTCGTGGGTACTATCTGGCCGAATGCATCCGCGGGCGCCCTGGCCGGCGCGCGGCCGTGGTTGACGAGCTCATCTTCGACGCCGCAAGCGGCCGTCGAAAGCCTGCTGGCGGAAATCGCCCGCCGCAACTGGACCGCTGCCTACTCTCGTCTCGCCAACCGAAGCGAATTCAGTGAGCCAGAGTTTGTGCGCGACCTGAACGGAGCCTATCCCAGCCTCCGCAGCTATGCCACTCTAGCGAAGTTCGACGTGAGTCCGCTTCATATCTCCGGGGATGAAGCCCAAGTGCGAGCGAGTTTGCATTATTCAACCGTAGTGGGGCCGTTTCGCGAAGTTCGCGACCTGCGAGTGGTCAAGAGCGATGGTCAATGGCGCGCGGTCTGGCCCCTCGTCAAAGAGTCTCGAGTACCGCCACAAGTGATCGCAGAAAATTATCTGCATTGGGACATTATCTATCGCGGACCGGAAGACGATTGGGGGGCGCAGGATGTTGAGTCGCCTCATATCAAAATTGTGGACTTGCATCCGGTCGAGCGGGGCGATGGCGTCGTCATACTCGGCGAAATTCTCAATGAGGACGTGGTCCCCGCCTTCGTTGCTGTCAAAGCTTCCCTGCTTGCAAAGGACGGCTCCACCATTGCTACTGAAGACGCCTTTGACAAGATCTCGCATGTGCTGCTGCCCAAGCAAGTGACACCTTTTCGCATCGATTTTCGCAAGGTGCACCTGTCACAAGTGGACAGCGTCCACATGGACCCCGCTTCAAGCCTCATCGCAGCATCGGCAGACCCGGTGATTGAAATCGAAGACCAGCGAATGAATTCGCAACCTAACCCCAGCCTCACTGGACAACTGCTGAATCAAAGCGGCCAAGTCGTCAATATTACGCACGTCCTGGGAACGTTTTATGACAACCGCGGCCAGATCGTCTGGGTCTCGGAAGAGTACGCCAACCGCGCGCTATTGCCATCGATTCCGTTGCCGTTTGCCATGCCCGTGCCTGCCGATCTGGCCGGCAAGGTCTCCACTTACCGGGCGGTGGCCACGGCTTATAGCTCCACTCGATTCCAATGAAGCGCCGATTCTTGTTCTCGCTGGGTGTAATCCTGTTAGGCGTGACGCGGTTTGGCATGCCTGCGACTGGGATGCTCAATGTTCCCAAGCTGGTTGAGGCAGGAGCAGCCTTCGCTATTGCGACCAGCGGTTCTGGCGATGCAGTCTTGTACATTGTGGGGCCGGGGCAAGTGTTACGTCGCAAATTGCAACTGGGGCAAACCGCGGACTTCGCTCCAGGCGACCTGTACAGCGCCGGGCACTACGTGGCTCTTCTGGTGGAGGGATCTTCCGCGGAGCAAACCGAGTTTGAAGTTGTCGCTGCGCGGCAGCCAGCCGGCATGAGTTTCTTCGCCAAGCCGTCTCGCATACCCGTCGACTTGCGGCAAGGAATCAGCGGCGTGGTTTACGTCTTCGATAGATTCCACAATCTCGTTCTGGAACCTATCTCGGTGTCATTTCAACTTTCTGGCACCGGCGCGGCGCCGGAGCGAACCGCGATGACTCACAACGGCGTCGCCTGGCTCAAGGTGGACTCCGCTACTAAGAGCGGAGCGGCACAATTCCAGGCGAAAGTGGGAAGCGTCACTGGCAAACGGGTGGTGCAGCAAGTCCCGGGTGATCCTTGCAACATAAAAATCAGCGCTCGACCCTCGGGCCAGAGGATAGCCTTGGAAACCGATCTGGTGCGTGACTGCCGGGGCAATCCAGTGACTGATGGCACCATAGTCACTTTCACGGAGAATTTCAACGGCAGCCAATCGGTTGTGGATGTCCCTCTCAAACGCGGTGTGGCGCGGACGGATATGCCTGCGCACCCAGGAGCTGTCATCTCCGTAGCCAGCGGCGTGGTCATGGGAAACGAAATCCGGTGGGGGGCCGGCAAGTGATGCGAGTACCGCAGCGTCGAATTACGCTTCTCTCGGTCACCTGCTGGCTGCTAGGCAGCCTACTGCTTTCCGGCTTTGAGAAGCCGGCCGTGCGAGTGGAGTCCTCCGCCGTGGGGCCGCGCACTCTGGAGAGTCAAACCGAAAAGGCCGTGGTCCGCGACTATCTCAAGTCCTGGCAAACGCTGAGCCATGCACTCAGCCAAAACCGGGCTGATTTGCTCGACGCAGACTTCGTCGGCGTAGCCCGGGAGAAGCTAGTCGACACGGTTCGTCAACAACGGGAACTCGGAATGCAGACACAGTACCAGGATCGCTCACACGATCTCAGCCTGGTTTTCTACTCGCCCGAGGGGCTGTCGGTTCAGCTTACCGACACCGTGGAATACGACGTACAAATCAAAGATCACGACCAGACATGGGTGACGCAACACCTGCGCACGCGCTACGTCGTAGTACTGACGCCGACCGAGGTGCAATGGAAGGTTCGCCTCCTCCAGGCCGGGCCCGAATAGCCAAATCGTTCCCCTGCAACAATCCTGCCAACGCCAAGCCGAAGTCAGCCATCTAAAGAGGCGAAGTTGGAACCCAGGAGTCTCACCATGATTTCGGTAGTGATCCCGATTTACAACGAAGAGGAAATCCTACATTTGCTTCACAGCGAGGTTTCCGGCGTCATGAATGGGACCGACGAAGAGTGGGAGGTCGTTTATGTAAATGACGGCTCCCGCGACACCTCTCTAGATCTGTTGCGAAACCTGCAGGCTGAAGATGAGCATGTCGTCGTGGTGGACCTTTCGCGCAACTGGGGACACATGGGCGCACTCTGGGCGGGCATGCAGACGGCGCGCGGCGACGCTTTAGTGCTGATGGACGGCGACCTCCAGGATCCTCCGCAGGTTCTTCCCAAATTGATTGCTGCCTGGCACGACGGCGCGCAGGTCGTAACCGCGGTAAGAAGCAAGAGAGAAGAAAGCCGTAAAATTCTGGCGGTACTCTTCCCCCTGTTCTACCGCTTACTGGGGGCTCTGTCCGACTATCCGATCCCTCTGAATGCCGGTATTTTCGGACTTTTGGACCGGCAAGCGGTGGATGCGATCAATTCGCTGCATGAGGGGAATCGGTATCTCCCCGGATTGCGCGCCTGGGTGGGCTATCGTACGGCGATTGTATATTACGACCGGCAGGACCGGGCGGGTGGTGAAGGCAAGCTCAGTTTCATAAGCCGCATCAAGTACGCTATGGATGCAATTACCAGTTTCAGCTACAAGCCGTTGCGATTCAGTTTTGTGCTGGCCTCTCTGGCAATCTTACTGGCGGCGGTGATGGCAACTGCGGCTCTGGTATCAAACGTCCCTGGCTATCCTCTGGGATACGGCGTGGCAGCGTCGGTTTTCCTGACGGGTGGCTTGATGATGCTTTGTATCGGCATCCTGAGCGAATACATTGGGCGAGTCTATGACGAAGTGCGCGGCCGGCCGCTTTCGATCATTCAACAAGTTTACCGGACCGAACAGAGATCTCTGCAAGTTACTCCGCGTCAAGCAAGCGAACTGGAGCGGGCTTTCCCGGCCGCCTAGCGCGAGTAACCGGTCCGAGTGGGCCAATCTCGTTCCCGATCTCGCGTGCTTGCCTTGAGAGCTAGAAACCAGGGCTATTCCCTACGCTGGCTTTGCACTTTGCCAATCCGCCTTCAATCGCTGTGCCTTCCTCGTAATCATTCCAGGTGGCTATTAACAGAAAAGGCAGTGGACGTTGTGCGGGGTAATATTCGCGCGCCAGGTTCATCGTGTCGGTGAGAGTCTGCCCGCAGCGCTGGGACATGTGGCGGTCAAGGCCCCAGGCGGCTTTGCTGTCGTCGAAGCCGGCCCATGCCGCGCCGACTGCGATTTTGTCCGAGTACTTCGACTGCATGGTCCGGTAAAAATCGCGCAGATAATCTTCTCCCCAGTTGCTGCCATCTCGTGCCCAGCCCTTCCTTCCCGGACTGACCCAGGCGTAGAAACCATCGAACGCAGATGCATAGTCGGCCGATTGGTTCTCGTATATGAGCAATGGAGGAGGATTCCATTGACTGGTCTCGGCTCGCACTCGATTCCAATCGGTGTGGCCTTTTTTGGGGAAGATGAAAATCATTGGCCGTTGCTCGTAACTGAGATAGGCCGGGCGTCCGGGAGCGTTCGGCGCGAGATAGGTTTCGTGAAATTTATTGAAAGCTGCCAGAGCATCGTCGGTGGATTGCCCGTCGTCCTGCTGGGTTTCGTCATACATCATCGCGACTTGGAAACCCTTCTCGGCAGCGATGGACTGGATCAAGGCATAGCTTCTGTCGAGAAAGGGCTCCCGGTCCCCGTACCAATCCACTATGAATCCGGATATTCCCAGCCTTTTGGCGTCGTCAATTTGTTTGCGTATTACCGCGGGATCTTGCGACGAATACCCAACGGAAATGTGCCGGGGATGGCCAAACCAGGGTTCGTACACTGCCAGTATTTGGGTGTCGGCCGCTGGGTTCGGAGGGTGCCTGCTAAGTGTCGGGTGAACGTTTGAGTGCACACATGCCTGGAGCAGTAGCAGGAGCACGAGGATCGCGCTAGTTCTGTACCAAACCATGATTGGATAACCCACAGATTAGAGGTCAACTGGGCTGATTGGGTTGTCGCAAAGCGGTTGTCGCAAAGGGTTTGCGTCAATCAGTCAGCTTCAGCCGGGCAGCCTGCCTTCGGATCTCAGCATCGAAATCTCCCTCGACCGGAACCAATCGAATGATGAACACTGAGACCACCGACTCGCAGACTCTTGAGAAGCGCGTGCTTTCCGGTAGTTTCGTGTTGCTGACTGGCCTGGGATTGGTCGCTGCAATTAATTTCACCTACAACATTGCGGTCGCCCGGTTCCTGGGTCCGACTGGCTTCGGTCAGGCAAGTGCCGTATATACGTTGCTCATTTTGATGTCCGCCGTCACGCTCTCCTTTCAAATCGTCTCCGCCAAGGTGGTGGCCCAGCAGGATTCAATCGAGGCGAAAGGCGCTGCCTATCGGGGATTCCATCGCCAGGCATGGGCTTGCGGAATTCTCACGGGAATAGGGTTGGTGCTGCTTCGGGGAGTGGTTTCCGAGTATCTCAATCTGACCAGTCCGACTCTGGTGGTCTGGCTGGCGGTCGGAGTGACTTTTTATGTCCCATTGGGAAGCAAGCGCGGCTACTTGCAGGGTGCCTATGGCTTCCGTCACCTCGCCACCAATCTGGTTCTCGAGGGTTCTGTGCGGCTGTTCGGGTCGCTCGTGCTCATCCAAATGGGGTTGGGCGTCGAAGGCGTAATCATCGCCACCGCCGCGGCAGTTGCAATCGCCTACCTTTTTGCAGTCCCCTCGATGCCGAGAGCGGCAAGCGTTGATGTACACATTCCCGATGCCTTCCGTGAAGCGCTGCAGGCCATTGTCTTTTTTGTGGGTCAGGTCATTATCAACAATTGCGACATTGTGCTGGTCAAGCACTTTTTCCCGCCTGCGTCGGCTGGCCTGTACGCTGCCGTGGCCCTGGTGGGTCGCGCGGTCTTTGCCTTCTCCTGGGCGGTGGTAAACACCATGTTCCCCATCGTTGCGGGTACGCGCACGGAAACCCGCAAGCGACGCGGAGTTCTCGCAGTTTCGCTGCTGTTAGTGTTCGCGATTGGTTCGATCTTCACCCTGGGGGTGCGGCTGGCTCCGCCCGGAATCTGGACTCTGCTCTTTGGTTCGCAGTTCGCGGCGGCCGGAGGCTACGGTATTTCCAGACTGCTGGTCCTTTACGCCATCACCACAGGAGTCTATTCCCTCAGCGTCGTCATGATTGCGTATGAAATGTCCTACAAGATCGCCAATACAGGCTGGATGCAACTGTCCCTTAGCGGTGTGCTCATTGCGAGCATTTACCTGTTCCATTCGTCCTTGCAGCAGGTGATTTGGGTGCAGATGATCATGATGGGTTTTCTGCTGATAGTGGTTTCCGTCCCATTTCTTCTAAGTCGGTTCAATCCCGCTGAACCCGTGGAACAACTCGGAACCATCGATGGATTGCGAGTCATTCGGCGCGTCTCCGAAGACGAAGTAATTACAGCGTTCCTGAAAAGCGAGATTCACAACCCTGAATTTGAGCTGTACCGCGAGAGTACTCTGGCTTTGCTTAATGCTCCGGACTTCACTGACGCCGATCAGAATGCCAGGCGCCGAGCACTGCTGTTCATCCGGCACGACTCGCTGTGGAGAGAGCTTCCCCGCTCCACCGAGTGGGTTGAACTGGAAGTCCAGGCCCCAGACCTGGCGCGGATTCGAGTGTTTCCTCGGGCGCAGTGGCGGAAACTGGCACGAGGCGATTTCTCGCTCTCGGAGATCGCTCGCACCGTCAGTTCCGGGCACCATCTCGCAGGAGACGCGTTTTTCTCAAAGATCGCGGATATACGCCGTTGGCTGGCGGCGGACGGCGAACCCGGCCCGGTGCTCCTCATCGGCATCAGCAACCGCGGACCGTTCACCATTTTAGACGGCAACCACCGGCTGCTGGCAGCGTCGCTCACGTCGCCAGAGGCCGTGCAGCGCCTGACGTTCTTCTGCGGTCTGTCGCCGCAAATGGCCGAGTGCTGCTGGTACGAAACCAATGTGGCGACGCTGCTCCGCTATGGCAAGAACCTGCTGACACATCTCGCGCATGATCCAGAAGAGGAACTGGTGCGCGTGCTGGGCAATTCGAGCAGTTCTAGCAGTTGCTAACGTGATGTGCGTGTCTGCTTATCGTGGCTGCTTACATAGATCCATTTACTCCAAAGCCGGGCTGCGCGGCCAATCCAGCCGGCCCTACAGCAAGACGGTATCGGATGTACAGCCCGCGCCGGATAGACCGCGGCGGCGTTAGGGCTCACCATTCAGTGTTGGGTGTACTGAAAGGGGAGACATGACAAACGAACAACCGGTGGTGGTACGACAGTTACCAGAAAGACTGAATGCTGGCCAAGCTCAAACCTTTTTTTGCCAGGTGGAAAAACTGCTGAACACTCCCCACTCGTGCATCGTTTTTGACTTCACCCAGGTCCGCGAACTGGATGCCGCTGGCGTCCAGATGCTGTTGCGGTGCCTGGAGCAGGTCATGAAGCGCCATGGGGACGTGAAGCTGGCAGCTATTCCTGCTGGGCCCGCAGTCATGCTGGAACTGACGAGCGTGGACCATCTTTTCGAGATCTTCGACACCACAGCCGAAGCGGTGCAGAGTTTCCATTACTTTCCGCTCCCACAGGAAACGAAGCAGCTGCCGTTGTACACGAGTCATGCCGCATTGGATGGAGCAACCGCCGGTTTCGCGGCCGACTGAGGAATTTTGCAGGTTGGATCGGGAGGTACTTCTTATGGAAGGGACCCGCAACTTGTTCATGCGATGGATTAGCGCAGGACTGGTCATCGCCTTGATAGCGCCAACAGCCCGGGCACAGAACAGTAACCAGGATTCAGTCCCGGCCCAGCAATCGCAGGCGCCTCAAAGCAGTCCTCCGCCGGTAGTGGGAGTGAACGCCCCCGTATCTGGGTCTCAAGCGGACCAAACCGGCAGCAGCCAGCTCCCAGATAATCCGACCCCGGTGGGCTCGGAAGGCAACGATCAGTCCCGACCATCGCCGACGTCACAATCCAATCCTCAGTCACCATCGCAAGGCAAGACCCGGGAACCCGTCGGTACGGCTGCTGCGGAACAGGAGAGGACGACCGGCATTGCAGCCTCCACACCTGCGGGAACGGCAATTGCACCCGCCAAACAGAAACGGGTACGTATGATCCTGATCAAGGTTGGCGCGCTGGTGGGAGCAGGAGTCGCGGTTGGGACGGTCGCCGCACTATCAAGCGGCAGTCCAAGCCGGCCGCCGGGCAGTCATTGAACCGGAAACTCCTAAACAGACATGGTCCGCACAAACTTAGAAACTCAACGACCAATTCTTGTCAGTTTTTCCGGACTCGATGGCTCCGGAAAGAGCACCCAGATTGAAGCTCTGTTCAACCGGCTTAGTCACGCGGGACTCAGCGTCCGCATTCTGACTTTCTGGGATGATGTCGCCGCGCTCAAGGGCCTCCGCGAATTCCTAAGTCATTCCCTGTTCCGCAGCGAGCCAGGTGTCGGAACTCCAGAGAAGCCGGTAAACCGCCGGGACAAGAACGTAACCTCCTGGCCCATGACCGCATTTCGATTTTTTCTCTATTTCGTCGACACTTTGTCACTTCGAGCAATGACGGCGAGGGCGCGTCGCACTGGCGCTGACGTCGTGATTTTCGACCGCTACCTCTACGATGAACTCGCCAATTTGGCTCTGGACCATCGCCTCACCCGAAGCTACGCGCGCCTGCTCTTGAGCATTGCCCCGAAACCCGACGCCGCCTACGTGCTCGACGTAGACCCGGTTCAAGCCCGGGCTCGAAAGCCCGAGTATCCGGTTGAATTTCTCCATCGCAACCGTGCGGCATACCTGGCTTTGAGCAACATTGCAGATGGGATTACGGTTGTACCTCCCGCGCCCGCGACTGCCGTGCAGCAGGTAGTCGCGGATATAACCTTGCGACTACTGCTTCGCGGCCACCTGCAGCAATCTGCATCCGGCGGGGAAGAGCCGGTGCAGCCCATGCCTACTGGTAGGTAAGGTTCAGCTTATCCACATAAACGTGGTATGCCGAGGGTTGTGAGTTCATGTCCGTCTGGACGTTGATTGTGAGACCCCACCAACTACTGGGCGCCGATCCCGGGGCATACGTTTTATTGAGGGTGTGTGTGACGCCATTAAGCGTGATGGACTGAAAGAGCACATTGCCGCCGGAAGTCTTTGCGAACTTAAGTATCAAATGATTCCATTTGTTGCTGGGCGGGTTACAGTATATCCCGGTGGGGATCCACTTCTGGGAGGCGTTCCAGATGTCCCATTGGTGGCCACCCGCGATGCGGCACTGAGTGCCCCAAATCAACTTGTGCCCATTCATGTACTCACTCACATCAAATTCAAGAACCTGAGAGAGCGGCAGATTGGTTCCGTAAAAGTACGCGTCGTAAGTAAAGTAGTGCAGCGTGGGAAGCAGGGTGTGACTGTAATCCTTCACCCCTTGGGTCGACATTTGGCCGATCAAACTGTTGGTCCAAAGGACATCGCCATAGGGATACGTTCCACCGATACTAAACTTGGTCGAATTTCCGGACAGAGCCGGGGATTGGATGTGCTGAACCATGGACCAGGTAATTCCCGTGCACGGTGCTGGACAGATGGCCCAACCTTGCGACGCCTTCTCGCCGTACCCTTTCCATCCCCCTTTGGACTGTAAGCCTGACATAGTGGTAGCGGTCGCGGTCGCGGTCATGGCCAATGCCGTAATCAGGCAAATGAAAAAAAAGTAGTACCGTCTCACGTAGATATTCCTCCAGATTTCGGTGAGCCTTAGCGGCAGAACCGCGCTTTTGCCCTGAACCGCCCGTAAAAGAACTACTTTGGGGGCGCAGCTTTCCTTTTGCGCCCTGCGGGCCGCCCCATTAAGTTCCGCATATGTTTCCCAGCACTCAGAGTGTTTATGGGAAGGTAATACTGTGCTTTTCACGCGTCAATAAGGGGAAAGACTTAGAAAACAAATCAGAAGTGCAATGTCCGTGTGGGGAGCCGCGGTAACCCGCGCCAGCCAACAGTTTTACGTTCACTCTCATCTTAACGCCGACAGCGCTTTCAGCGAAAAAAGGGTGAG
>WNGK01002172.1_pt1 | contig 24041 bp, 28 predicted proteins | sample 5400601 | NCBI WGS metagenome assembly WNGK01 (sample SAMN13153376, study PRJNA577476) | soil metagenome | isolation source: 60 cm soil or saprolite under Garry oak tree replicate 1 | place: USA:California | collected 2016-06-15
CAGCCCTGTTCTCGAATCTGGGATATGACTTCAAGATCACCGCTAGATTCGCTGGGCTAATCGTGTTTTTCGCCAGGCCATCCAAGCCCAGATTGCACCTTGGATCGCCCCTTCTCGCCCATTATCGCTGCCGATCAGCTGGTGTTCTAGAAAATAGGGGGTCTTAGCGACTCGACCTCGCGACGCAAGAGTGGTTTGTCCGACTATTCCGATGCCAGCCTTTCTATTGGCTGGAGCCTTGTTCTTCCAGTGAGTATTGAGGGTCTCTTCGTCTAAGCATAGGCATCGGGCCACCCGTCCCAGAGTTCATAATCGGCGTGGTTTTCCGGATCATCTCGATAAGATGCTCTTCCGCCCGCGCATCCCCCGCCTGATCACGACGCGTTCCATCAGGCCCGATCGTTCCGGTTGAAAGATAACCCTCAAGCTCTTTCCTAGTACTCCGCAGTTTCAGAAACAACCCGATAGCGACGATTGTGAACAGGCCTATTGAGATGAAGACTAGGGTGGTGAAGGAGCCTGCTTGAAGGTTCCCGTTAACATACGCTTGGAGGTACGTGTTGTTCTGGTATTCCTGGTAGATCCAGAAGGACATTAACAGTATGATCAGGGTTTGAACGAGGAGGAGAGTCTTTGCAAACCCGGGAATACTCTTCCCATCAGAAAGATCGTTCTCTTCGCGGCTCGTAATCCCTACACATTCCCGAGGAGTCCCCTTTGCCCCTCATCCTGATCTAGAGCGGGATCAGTCATAAGGGCAACATGTGCCCAGCGAAAGAGATGACAAGATACTCTACAGCGAGCCCTGATCCTGGAACAGTTACTCGCCTAGGACTTCGCCTGTCATGTTTTCAAACTCTTCAAGGGTGATCTTCGCAATTTTCTTGCGGGAGAAAGCTTCGCGGAGTCCAGGTATCTTGACTATTTCGATGCGACCGTGGTCTGCCTTGTACACCACATGGTCGCCTGGCTTCAGTCCCGCTTCTTCTCTAACCTCTTTTGGTGGAAACAGCTCTCCCTTCCGCCCTACGCGACCCGTGGCCTTGGTCTTCGTCATGTTCACAGCCATTTGGTCGGGATGCCGAGGATCTTGTAGTGCTGGTCGTCCGTGACGACGTGGTCGGCCTTGCCCAGCTTGACTGGGGATGCGATGAGCGCGTCAGCAATCGGGATCTCTTGATGTTTTAGGAGCAGGTTTCCGGCGGAGAGCGCCATCTCTTCATTGAGGTCAAGCGTGTGTAGGCCTCTTTCCTTGAGAAGTGTCAGCCTCAGTCGAGCAGTTGCCTCACCAATTCTTACCCCTGCGATCTTCAGGAACTCTGTCAAGACGATTGAGGGCGCTAGAAGTTTGTTGCCCAGCTCACGGGTCATAGCGGCTTCGACTTTTCTCCTTACCTCCTTGTTGGGTGGAAATTCAAGTGTGAGCAGTAGCCGCGTGTCAGCAATCGCTGTCAACGCCATTTCTTTCTTGTGTTGTCAAGTTCCTGGAGAATCTTCTTGTAGGATTCTTCTCCTACTACTTCCCCTCCCTCGAGGGGCCCTGTTGGCGTCAGCAGGATTCCGTTCTCATGCTCGCGGACTTCTAGGAGGGAGCCTTCGTCTATCTTGAGCCGCTGCCTTATCTCGACTGGAATGGTTACCTGGCCTTTCCGTTTTACCCTGACATTGGACAACTCAGTTCAAGTCATACCGTGCGCGAGTCCAACTTAAGCATTCCGGGACCCCGCCCCAAAGATTAATGGATCAAACCCGCGAACCCGGCACCACGACCAAATTCTGCACGTCCCGGTTTTCAGATCCTCCCACTACGAGTGCCAAGCAAATCGCCTGTTTTCAGCCCTGATATCGGATTCAAGCCCACGATTTCCAGAACAGGATATTCCACGCTGATTACCAGGGGAAAACACAGGGATCGAAAACCGCAAGACTCGCCGACAACGTGCCCGTCTCAAGAAAACAAGCCCAAAACCCGGTTCAGACAGAAAGCGGATCTCGAAAATAAATTCCTATAACTTTCGCAACGTCCCCGCGCGCGAGAGCGGTATCTTCCCGACGTTTCCTAGGCCGATCTTTCCTGGGTAAGCCTCTTCTGCGTTCAGACCGCCGCGGACCCTTTCACGGTCCTGCCTTTGAGAAAATCCCTTAGGCCGCTATTTCTTTGCGGATGCGGTTGCGTTCATGAAGTCTAGCAGGATGAAGGGCTTGTTTCCGACTACCCAGGCATCATGTCCCGGGTGGAGGTCGACGAAATCGCCTTCTTTCAGCTCCCACTTCGTCCCGTCGTCCATGACCCCAGCCATCCTGCCGGAGATTGCGTATCCCACATGATGGGCTTGACAACTGTCCGTTTTCATGATCGGTTTCACCGACTTCGACCATTTCCATCCCGGCTGGTACGTGCCCAGCCCCAGGGTAAAGTCTCCAACCTTGGCTACCTTCAGCGTCCCCTTGTCGAACTTCCTCGTTTCATCCGGTTCTTTCGAACTCTTCTTGAAGAAAGACATTCCTCAAAGTTTTCCGGATTCGCTTATTTAAGCCCCACCCGAGCACAATCAAGAAAATCAGCTCGCCCGGCGTCACAAGGTTACTATTGAATCAGATAATCCTCAAGCTGCAAAGCCCTCCGACCTAGCTGAAGATTCTTTCAATAGTGGCGGGAGAGAAAGTAAGCCCGTCACCGCGAGACAATCCCTCGTTCTGTGTCTTCGTCCCCTCTCAACCAACACAGGCGTGATTCCAGCATTTCGGGCGCCTACAACATCTTCGTGATATCTATTGCCAACGTACCATAATTCCGTATTCTTCAGCTTGATCATCTTACACCCGATTTCGAAAAATCGTGGATCTGGCTTGTCGTATCCAGCATCTTCTGAAGTAAGGACAATTGAGAAGAATGTTGCGATAAGGCGGGTCTTGAGGTCTTCGTTGAGCTGATGTCCAGTCATTGGATTCTGGCTTAGGACGCCTAGCTTAAGCCCCATCTTGTCCAGAATCTCCAACGTTGGTTTCACGTCCTCATAGAGTCCCCGCCTCTCGCACAAATCCCATCGCTGAGCGACTTCTCTCGCAAGCCCATCTAGGTCTCTGCCTAGTCCAATCGCCTGCAGGATGGCCCTGTCGCAATCAAGCCTGATTTTCTCGGTCCACCGCTCGCCCCTTGGAAGTCCTGCGTAGCGCTCGTCCCAATGCTGTCGGAATGCTTCCATTCCCTTCAACGCATCGCCGGCGTCTATTTCGTGGCCAAGGTCAGCTAGCACCTCTTTCAGGACGATCGCCCCATCTCTGACACGAACGAGAGTGTTTCCGTAGTCGAAAAGAATTCCGCGGATCAAGTTTCGCCCTTAAGCAAGTCCTTGGGGCTCCTCCTTAAGAGAATGGACAACAACAGTCGTTGGCCAAGCCGGATCCAACAGTATGATGGAAGCACGGCTCTCTCGAGACACAGAACAGTTGTCCATCATGTTGCAAGGACAGTGTCGATATTCCAAAATCGCCTATTATCAGCCCTGATATCGAATCAGAGGAGGCATGGAATTGTCGAGTGGGTAATCGGCGACATGGACTAGGGTAGTGTGTGGAAGCCTGCTTGTTCGAAGTGCGGATCGAAGGCGAAGGCTTGCGACAGGCCTGTCCTCTTCATTAGGATGAATGATGTACAGTCGGTGAAGCTCCATTCTTTGTCTTTTGACCGTTCGAAGAGATCGAGGGATTCGAGAAAAATCTCCTCTCCTACGTAGAGGATCTTTACGAGCCTGGAGTTTACGGTTGTCCGTGCGAATTCGGTGGCCTTCAGATGGCTGTGCGCGAGACGTATCAGTGTAATACTTTCGTCCAAGACATAGTCAGAAGTCACGAGGTTCCTTACCGCGAGCTCTTTCGCTGCGACGCTGTCCATCACGCCTCTTGCTTGCTGGTGATGTTCGTCCCGCTCGTCAACGTAGGCCTTGAACCAGGAGGTGTCAACGAAGGCGGTACGAGGACTACTTGGAACTGTAGAGGAGCTTGTCGAGTTCCGACACCCGGACCTTCTCTCTGAATCTAACCGGCTTCAGCTGGAACAGCGGGTCCTGGCGCATATCTAGCTCGGAGACGCTCCACTCGACCAGTGCTTTCCTTGCCGCCTCCTTAATTGTCAAGCCCTCGTCCTTTGCCGCTGCTGAGAGCATTTCGTACTCCTTCTCCCCCAAGTCCGTCTGGACCACTTTTCTACCGGCCAACTTACTGCACTCAACAATACGTCGGGAAATGTGATATTTGAATGTTCAGATGCCAGATCAACATCTAGCTCGGCTGCGGAGTTTCTCACGCCCCGTCCTTCATGGCCCGACATCGGCGTAGAAGCAAAATCGCCCATTATCAGCCCTGATCCACCGGCACTTCGGTGAAGCCGGGTTCAACCGTCTTCCCACACCTAGCCTAGGTTAGCTTCCTATTTCATCGCGCCGCTTGTCTTTTTCCGTCTCGGCATGTGTTTGAGACGTCCTGCATTTTTTGTCTTCAACGCGTGCCTCACATATCTAACAAGACCGAACGGCGGAAGAGCTAGGCTCTGGAAGAACGCGTACAATGGATACACGAGCAGCCATCTGGATCGGACCTGCCAGCCAACAGCCAAGTTGAGCGGCCAATACAACACGAACAGCACTCCCAGAATGTACCAGTGCTGAACCGCGTCAAACCAGCGAAGCCCCAACAGTCCCCAGATGATCACGCTGCCATAGAACATCCACAGCGGGCTGGAAAGGTTCTTGTCAAAATTTACGATTCCCAACCGGAAGGCTCCGGCCCACCAACCTCTTCGCTGCTTGAACCATCCGGCAAAACTAGATGGCACCTCTGTAGAGACAGTGAAGCTCAGATGGCAGACCCTGCCCACCGTCTTCCCCTGCTTACCAATCTCAATATCGCCACCATAGAAGAACATCGTATGATTGTCCATCACCAGCCTCATAGTCTCCGTCCGACCAACAATACACGCTCCACTTGTCAGCCAGGGCCTAAACCTGCGAGTTCGCATCGCAAGATAATACTCGATCCTCTGCAGCTTAGCAATCGACGAGTCAACACGACTCGGCACAACATCGACCGAGGCAAGATCGTAACCAGCCGAGTCGATCGCCGCACACGCTCTACCGAGGTCCTGTTGCGGCACAGTGTCCCCGTCAAGGAACACCAAATATCTTGTCGGTACTAGAGGCAGAGCTTTCTGCAAAAGTATCAGTTGCGGGTTCAGGGCCAGGCGGAGGACATGCCAGGGAGATTGGGGATTCTCCTTGATCCGATAGACCCCGTAACCATCCTTCTCCATCTCATCCGCAAACTCGTCCATCTCCGCGTTTGATGTGCTGATGCAGAGAATCGTCCTGTCCTTGATCGTGTCGGTAAACGCCTTGTTCTTGAAGTACTTCGGAGAATTGTAGAGAGGAACTAGCACCGTATAGTCTCCGATAGACTCGTCGGACACGTTGAGCGGTTTTCTAGCGTATGAGAGAAGTATTTGGAGGTCTATCAAACTCAATGGGAAGAAAGGCGAATCAAAGAGCAAACGGCGAAAATGCCCGTTTCGCGGTCCTCTTTTCTAACCGTTTAAGCCTGTCGCGGTTCTTTCGTACAAGAAAGTACAAATTTCAACCCTCAGCCATCCACGTATGGCTCAGGTCATACGCGACATACTTCCGTTACTTTCGACGGGAATTTCGTAGCTTTATGTCTCGGTTGTGCCCTGATCTCAAGATTCTTCGCCGCTTTCATTTACAAAATATTCCTACGCGCTTTATTGGTAGAGTAGACATTCCACGAGCCTGCCCTGAATACTTGTCTGGAGCAACTGGTCAGGCGAGCGGAACCGCACCCTCACCGTCCAGCTCTCCGATGATACGGATTCGACGGCTTGTGCCAAAGCGGCAGGTGCTTCCGCGAGAATTGACTTAATCCTCTCCACAGCAGTTTCCACCTTCAAAGGATCGACCTCTACTCTAGCGACAAGACCCTTTGCCCTCCAATCCTCGATAGGTCCCAGAACACTCTCGTCATCCCCCGCCCTCTTCGGGTCCGACAAGTGTTCATCCAGAAAATCGACAAAGTCCCTACCCTCCCAGCCACAGGAGGAGAGAACAGCCGGGCATCTGGGATGAAACCGGCATCCCGCTGGCGGATGGACAGCATCCGGCACCTCACCTCTAGGCAACACTTTCTTCGATCGCCTATCAGGATCTGGTATCGGGATGACTTGGAGCAAGGCCTTGGTATACGGATGCTTCGGATCAGCATAGATCTCGCTCGCCGGGCCAATCTCGACAATGCGGCCCAGATACATGATGGCAATCTGATCGCACATGAACTTGGCAGTTGCCAGATCATGAGTGATGAAAAGATACGTCAGCCCATGCCGACGCTTGAGATCGAGCATCAGCTCGAGCACCTTCGCTCTAACCGACATGTCAAGCATTGACACGCCCTCATCCACCACCAGAAGGTTTGGCTCAAGAATCAGAGCCCGTGCAATCACCGCGCGTTGCTTCTGTCCTCCGCTAAGATCTCCAGGATACTTGTCGTACAGCTGTTCCTCTGGTGTAAGCCCAACCTCCCTCATAGTGCTAAACACCTTCTGTCGAATCCATTCCCCAAACTCTTCTCCGCCAGTCTTTTGTGGACCAAACTCAGAACTGTGAATCCTGAGAGGATGACCAATTGCCTTTCCAATCGTCATCGCCGGATTGAGGGAAGCATGAGGATCCTGGAAAATGATCTGAATTCTCCTCCGCAACGCTCGAAGCTTCCCCCCTCCGAGTTCAGTGATGTCTTTACCATCGAAGAAGATCCGGCCTGCAGTAGGTTTGACCAGCCTAACACAAGCCCTGCCCACTGTAGACTTTCCGCATCCGCTCTCACCGACGAGACCCAGTATCTCTCCTGCACGAATACCAAACGACACCCCATCGACCGCGTGGACCACCGTCTCGTCTCTCTGCAAGAGCCGCTGGACGAAAGGCATTTTCACCGGGAAGTGCACTTTGAGATTGTCAAGCCTGAGAATCTCGTCCCCAGGACCGGGCTGAGACAAAGCCGCGGGACCCGTCACAGGAATTTGTCTCCGAAATGACAAGCTGCAAAATGTCCAGGCTCAAACTCGACAAGCGGTGGAATCTTCTCCGTACAGATCGGCTCAGCGTAAGAACACCGAGGATGGAAACGACACCCCGATGGCGGCGCGATCAGATCTGGAGGGCTTCCTTCGATCGAGTGCAGCTCCTTCGTCTCCAGGTGAATGACAGAAGAGAGGAGGCCTTGTGTGTAGGGATGAAGCGGTTTGTGAAAAATGTCCCGGACAGAGCCGAGCTCGACAAGCTTCCCAGCATAGAGAACGGCAACCCTATCACAGACCTCAGCGACAATCCCCAGATTGTGTGTAATGAGCAAGAGAGACATGTGATACGCCTCCTTGAGATCCTGAAGAATCTCGAGAATTTGGGCCTCGACGATTACATCGAGGGACGTTGTGGGCTCGTCAGCGATGAGTAGCGACGGCTTCAAGACCAGAGCGAGCGCGATCATTATGCGCTGGCGCATCCCCCCGGAAAACTCATGCGGGTAGTTTCTGATACGGGTCTCATGGATTCCCATTGAGACGAGGGCTTCGCGGCTCCGTGTCCGGGCCTCCGTCGAGGAGACGGATTCGTGCGCATGAATCTCCTCCAAGAAATGGTCTTGTATCCTCATCAGAGGGTTGAGCCTGGTCATAGGGTCCTGGAAGATCAGAGCGATCTCCTCGCCCCGAATCCGCCTGTACATCTGATTGCTGAGCTGGGTGAGGTCTCTGCCACGAAACAGGATCTTCCCCGCAACAAGGGTCCGCGCAGGAAGGACTCCGAGAATCGCTTTACCCAAGGTCGACTTTCCGCAGCCTGTTTCGCCAACAACGCCGAGAGTCTCTCCCTCTCGCACGTTTAGGTGGATTCCGTCGAGAGCTCCAACCTGGCCCCGTCTCGTCTGGTAGTTGACAGAGAGGTCTTCTATTCTGAGGAGAGGTTCCGTGTCAGGCCCTCTCCTTCTTCAGCAGTGGGTTGACGATATCGTTGAGTCCCTCTCCCAAGAAACTAAGGCCAACGGTAAGAAGAATGATCATAAGACCCGGAAAGAGGGACGTCCACCAAATCCCTGAGCCAAGAAACCTTTGCGCATCGCTCAGGTCGCGTCCCCAGTCCCCCGGTGTGTCTATTTCCAGTCCGAGCCCGAGATAGCTGAGGCCTGCAGCTGTAAGAATGGTGTCGGCAGCGCTAAGGGAAAATATGACAGGAATGACAATGACAACGTTGTATGCAATGTATGAGAGCATGATCGTCCGGGATCTTGCCCCAAGAGCCCGCGCAGCCTCGACATAGAGCTCCTCCCTCGTCGACAACGTCTGGTTTCTAGTCACGCGAAAATAGAGGGGAATATAGATTACCGTAATCGCGATCCCGATGTTGAAAATGCCCTTGCCGATTACAGCGGCAATGAGCGCGGCAAGAAGTAGGCCTGGGAACGCGTAAACCGAGTCCATGACTAGGACTAGGAGCCGGTCAAGTTTCCCCCCGACAAAACCTGACAACAGTCCAAGGGGGAAGCCAGCGATAAGGGCGAGAAGGGCTCCTATTGCCATGATCTCAAGCGACGTCCGAGTACCCCATATGACCCGGGCGAAGACATCTCTCCCGATGCCATCCGTGCCCATCACGTGCTGGAGACTCGGAGATAGAAGAATGGGGTACGCGAGAGGTTTGGTCTGATCCACTGAGATGAGGAGAGGTCCGAAGATTCCAATCAGGACAAATGAGATCAGCGTTCCAAGGCCAATCCAAGAGAGAATCCCAGGCAGGGTCCGCCTTTCCCTCACAAGGGGACGAAAAGGCCGGAGGAAGCGATGGCTAAGCCATACCAGAAAGGAGAATACCGCTCTTCGTTGTCCCCGGCCCCCTGTCTTCAGTATCTCACCCTCGGATCTATGAGACCGTTGATCACGTCGATTACTACAGAGAGTGCTACGATGATAAGTGCGTAGATCACTATGACTCCTTGAACCATCGGGTAGTCTGCCGAGTCGATGCTCTTGAGCAGCAGCATTCCCATCCCATCCCAGGAAAACGTTCTTTCTGTGAGCACTGCGCCAGCGAATAGTATTGCGAATTGAAGGCCCAGAACCGTGACCACAGGGATAAGCGCGTTCTTGAACGCGTAACGCGAAATTATTCTGCCCTCGGGAATGCCTCTGGCTCTGGCCGCCTCAACATAATCAGCTTTTACAGTCCGGAGAAGGTTGGCTCTTACGGTCTTAGTGAAGAATCCGCTCAGAACCAGGCCAAGGGTAAGAGAGGGGAGAACTAGGTGTTGCACCGCCACGGCGAACATGTCGAGTCTGCCCTGTAACAATGAGTCGATAGTGTACAATCCGGTGACTTGGTTCGGGAATGGTAGACCGGAGTATCGGAGCTGAGCTGGAAACCAGCCAAGGTCCACTGCAAAGATGAGCTGAAGGATCTGACCTAACCAGAAGACTGGTATGACAAAGATGATTGTTCCATAGAGCCGCAGTGCGACATCCGAAGGCTTGTCGCGATTGGTCCCTGATACGATTCCCGTGGTTATTCCTATGACAGAAGCGACTATCATCGCACCAATTGCCAGTTCTACCGTGGCCGGCAGCTTGTCTAGGACTACGGCGAGAACGCTCTTTCCATGGTAACTTTCTCCAATGGATGTGCCAAGGTTTCCTGTGAGAATTGCTCCAACATAGTTGATGTACTGCTGCCAGTATGGCAGGTCTAGGCCTAGTTGATGTCTGGTTGCCGCCACAACGTCCGGTGGAGCGCGGCCCGCGAACAGAGCTGCAATCGGGTCGCCGGGAATTACTCTGAGGACTACGAAAACGATGGTGAGAAGTATGAGCAGCATTGGCAACGATAGAAAAAGTCGGGTAAGCGCGTAGGCTGCAAGAGAGCCGGTCTTGGGCAACAGACTCGCTATCTCAGAAGTGTTCAGTCTCGAATAAAAGAACTAGAAGACCAGTCCGCTCAGGGCGCCTCTAACTCCGCGTCCGGTATTCTCCGGACTAACCTTCTATCTCTCGCTTGGACTAGGCCTGCAGTGATTTCACGTCTGTCGGGTTAAGTGTGCGGTAGGCCATGTCGATCTGGCCGCTGACAAGCGCGTTCTTCAGCCCGGTCGCATCCGAGTAGTGTGTAACGGTAATCTGGTTGATGACGGGTATACTGGAGATTCCGTAGCCTGAGTAGATGTCCGGCAGGTAGTAATTCGGGTTCTTCACGAGAACAACTTGCTTGTCGAGAGAATAGTCAGATACCATGTAGGGGCCTGTTCCAACTATGTGGCTCTTGTCGTCAGGTGGGATCGTTGCGGGTGCTGTGTATTTGTATGCTGACATTGACACAGGTGCGGCTACGGAAAAGGCCATTATCTCGTTGAAGAATGCTGTCGGCTGTTTTAGATGGAATCTGATTGTGTAGTTGTCGACGACTGTAATGTTGCTGTTATGCCCGTTGGAGTAGTTAACGGTGCCGAGATTGCCGGAGTCAAATAACAAGAACCCAGCGCTTCCCGCATAGTTGCCGCCACCGTAGTAGGGGTTGCCTGAGGTGGGGTCGCCCAAGCCCATTGCGCGCTCGATTGAATATTTCATGACCGTCGCGTTGAAGGGAGTTCCGTCCGAGAACTTTACGCCCTGACGAAGGTGGTAAGTGTAGTTCATGGCGTCAGGAGTGATTCCTCCGTTCGCGACTGTCGGAACCTGGGTTGCGAGTGCTGGAAGAAGCGTTGCGTTTGTTGGAGAGTAGACTAGCAACGTGTCGAATACTTGGTTGATCACTTCGATCGAGTAGTAGTCGTACGCACAAGCTGGGTCGAGACACACCACAGAGTCGGTCGTTCCCACGTTAAGTTGCGTTGCTCCGGGCTTGCTCATTACAAAGTACTTGAAGGACACAGGGTGCAGATAGACTCCAGTTATGTCTGACTTGTATTCGATGTCTGCACTCGCTTGCCAGAGCGGAATATATGGAACGTCAACTGCGGATTTGTTCTGAATGTTTGTGAAGTTTCCAGCTCTGAAACTATCGACGGTGGTCCCCGCTTCTAGCTTCAGCCATTTGTCCATCGTGGCGTTGCTGTAGAAGGAGCCTTGACCGATGGCGCCGCTAGTTCCGAAGAATGGTGCCGCGTAGTCGTCAGCATCCAAGTAGTCAGGGTACCAGCCTAACAAGTAGAAAGGGAAGTGACCTTTGGCAAGGTCTCCTCTGTAAGCGGCCCAGGGCTCCGATTTCAGAGATACTGTGATCATTCCGGTCTTTTCGAGGCTTGTCTTTATGACAAGGGCGACTGATGGTTCAGTGTCTCCGTAGTGGCCGTCGCTGTTGTACCATAGATCGATGTAGAGTTTACCGTTCTTGCTAGAATTGTAATTCGCGGCCGTCAGAAGGTTTTCCGCTAGGGTCAGATTGGGAGCAGATCCATATTTGATCTTGAATACTGGCTGGTTATAGGGCATGGACGGTGGGATCATACTGTAGATGGGCGTTGCCAGCCCCAGGAACACGTTCGTATTGATCGCGTCACGGTCTACCGCATAGGCAATCGCTTGGCGGACCCTAACGTCTGTGATGTTGTTAACGTTAAAGCCCAAGAAGCGGATTCGGGGGCCTGCTCCAACATCTACCTTGAGCGCGGCGGCCTTTGGAAGGAAGAAGACTGCGGTTACAGCCGCAGCGACCACGATTATTATTACTACAATCGCTAGAATGTATTTTGTCTGCTTCAGCTTGCTGAGAGAAAAGCCGCCGGTCGAGGCTTTTTCTTGGGTCAACTTGATCCGCAGTTCATTCAGAAACCTAGCTTATCAGCGTTATTCTTGGAAAAGTCATATGCATAGGTCGGCGGCACTTTTCCAGAAATAAGAATGCGTTTCTCGACCCCCGGCGGTGGTCGATTTTCGTGCCCCGCCCTTCATGGAACGCAAACGTGTCCTTGGAATCGCCCGTTTTCAGCCCTGATTCGCGATTTGAACAGGCATGTCTAGAACATGGAATTTTTCGTGCTGTAAACGCTGATAATTCCCGTTCGACACAAGCCCAGATCGTGCTATAATCGTTCTATCTCGCCCATTATCCCTGCCGGACAGGAAATGTTCCAGGAAAAAAAGGGGGTCTTAGCGACTCGACCTCGCCCCGCAAGAGCGAGTCCTGCGGACCCTAACGAAAGTAAAAAGGCCCGCAGCTTTCTTCCAGTCTTTCTCCAGAGGAACAGAATCTGAGGGTCACAACGGATCATGACGAGTCGCGAGGGGCAAAAACTAAGTACTCAACAAGAGTCGGATTCTTCGATAACATGCTAGACGAATACCGTTTTCGATCTTTGCGAGAGACACATACCATCCGACGAATAGCACCAGTTCTATTCATCATCCTGACAATCGGCGCGCTTTTCATCTGGTCCGATAACACGCCGTTCACGAGAACAGTCCCCTCAACAAGCACGTCACCCCACACTTCCAGCCTCCGCCCACCGACAACCCCTGCCTCAACGAGTTTCAACTTCACAATGACAAACTCCGGCACCATCACTCTAGGCCAGGGAGGATCCAGTTCCAACACAATCACAGTCACCCTAGTAAGCGGAACAACTCAAACGGTCACCCTTGCATGCACAAATCTACTGCCGCTCGGAGCCTCCTGCCTCTTCAACCCTGCATCCGGCTCTCCCAACTACACAAGCACACTGACCATCAACACGCTCGCCACGACACCACTCGGCTCGTTCATAATCACAGTAACCGGCACAGGAGGCGGCCTGACAAAGCTAACACAGTTCGCACTGACAGTGGAGAGCGGACATCCTGTCGGAGGAGCCATCCTTCCCATTGAAACACTAGCAGTACTCGCCCCCTACATCGCCCTGATCGCAGCCATCATCGCAACCGCCATCGCAACAATCTACATCACACGACACAAGCATACCAAGGAAACAATTTTAGCGAATCTTCAAATCTAGAACCGGGAAGATCCCAGCACGTGTCTCCGGATGATAGGCAGTAGGCTGAACAGGGAAACTGCTCTCGGCATAGCCGGGCTCCTAATCCTCGCCCTCTTCCTCATCGCCGTCTTCTGGCAAGCCTCCATCAACGCCTCAGTCAAGGCCAACAGAGTCGCCCCGCACGGCGTCGCACTCATCGACGAGCTCTCCATAACCGACCCAAACCCATCGTTCATCAGTGACTTCAACCGGACAGTCCACCAGGCCGGATACTGGCTCGACTACTACCCACCCAATGACGTCTCAGTCGGACTCTTCTGGGCGCTACCCGCACTAGGATACGACGTGGTTGTTATCCGCGCCCACTCAACAGGCTGGCTCCCCGGAGACCCTATATCCATCATCACCGGACAACAATACAACACGTGGGACTTCCAGAGAGAACAAACCACCCGCATGCTCTACCGCTCCGCCATCGAACAGAACAAGCCCGCCTACTTCGCTGTCAGCTCCAAGTTCATCACCCAGGAAAGCAGCGGAAATTTCCCGGGAAGCATCATAATCAACATGGGATGCACAGGCCTGATCAACACCCCAATGGCCTCAGCATTCATCAGCAAAGGCGCCAAAGCCTACATCGGATGGTACGGACCAATCCTCCCCTACCAAACAGACACTGCCACACTAACACTAACCGAGAGCCTATTCCTCAACCACACCCGCCTCGCCAAAGCCGTCTCACAAGCCTCAAGCCTTGTGGCGGAAGCACCAACCTACCAGTATAACGGGCTGACCTACCTAGGAGGACTTGGATTGTACCCAGAGACGTCTGGAACAATGATCATAGCGAACGCTTAGGGTCTATCAAACCCATCTCGGGAATCGCCTGCTTTCAGCCCTGATCTCTGGGCAATATTCGAGGGAGTCCAGAGGGAAAAGACGAAATCCTAAAACCTCCAAATCGATGCAAGTCAGTGAAGGAAGCGCTAGGAATGGCAGCCCAGAAGCTAGTGCTTGACGACAAGGTCTACCCGGATGATCCGATATTCAAGAATATTGAGCGCGCATTCGAGCCGGGGAGTAAGACCCAGTTGTCAGTTGACCATGACAAGATACTCTACGGCAAGTCTTGATCTTTGTCATTACTAGCGCCTGGTTCGTTCTAAAGGCTACACACGACGGATTCCATGTAACGCAGTCCTATTCTGTGATGTAAGGTTAGAAGATGAAGTTGACGAGGGTTCTGTGCATGCGGGGTGCTTTCCAGGCGTGGGCGATCTTTGGCTTCACCCTGAATACGATCTGGTGTTGTTCGTCCGACCAGTCAGGCTTGTAAGCGTACTTTCGGACATATTCCGTTTTCAAGGTCCTCAATTTTCTAGGGCTCTTCTCTCTTTCGGTTGTTCCCTCTACGATAACAGTGTCCATGCCGTCCTGAACATGAAACACGATTCGCGGATTCTCCGCCAAGTTCCGCCCCTTCGGTGAGTTGGGATCCGTCTCGAAGTAGAAGTTGTCATTTTTCCAGATTCCCCAGACCGGAGCAGCACGCGGCTTACCCCGCGTGCTGGCGGTGGATATCCAGTACACCTTTTCCCTCGTAAGCTTCCCGCGGGCGTGTTTCCATATAATCCATCTTTTCGGCTCATTCCGAACATGCCATTTCTGCGGTAGCTTGGGTCTTACTCTTCGCGGCACAAGCCGTCCCTGACCCTTGGAAGATCAATGGAGCTTGCGTTTGATGATCGAATCTCGGTCTACTGCAGCGCGACATCACGTGGTTACCTGATGTGAGTCCGGGTTTAATATCCAAGACCGTGGTTCCTATTCATGGAACCGAGAACACCGAACGAATTTGCTGTGGTTCAGAAATACAAGAGTTCTATCCTCCTGACCAAGGAAGAGATCACGACACTGCATCGATTGAGAAATGATTCTCTGCTGGACGAGAAGACTTCTCCGGTCCCTCTCGAATTGAGAGAAAAGGATTTCAGAGGAATAGATTTTTTCCCGATACTTGGAAAGTACCAGTTCAGACTGAAATTTCACAAGTACGCGAATCCTGAGCCTGTTCCAATTTCACTCTCAAACGGTCAAAGGGTCGACGCATTAAGAGCCGGATACTTCGGCTTTGAGCTGGACGGAAAACGGGTCAAGTTGTATGCTTACAAGAAGCGTCTGGGTGACGCGGAGATGTTCCTGCCTTTCAAGGACAAGACCTCTGGCAAGGAAACTTATGGAACAGGCAGATACCTCGATCTCTATGGAACATCCGACGACAACTACGTCCTCGACTTTAATCTAGCCTATAATCCTCTATGCGCGTTTGACGAGATGAAGTATGACTGCCCGCTGCCTCCAGCAGAGAACTGGCTCATGGATGTAGAAATTCGAGCCGGTGAGATGAGAGTCAAGAGTGAACGCCTCAGGGCCAAATAGTCGAATCTACCCAGTGCATTCTAGGTAACCATGGATAGAGAAAGGAGACTAGAGAAGGCTGCAGCGGATTTGGAGCAGCCACTCACAGTAAACGCTTAACTAGATTATTCACGCCCAACGAGTAATCCCGCAACAAAATCCCCCTGACGGGAGGAGGCGATGTAAAATTAGAAAAACACAACTTGCAATAAGCGTCAGTCTTATCGCAATGGCCATCGGGCTCATCGGTCCTGCCATCGCAGCAAACGAAGTCGGGACCCAGCTCAGCCTCTACCAGGGCAATTGCTCAACCCACGTGCAGAGTCCGCATCCATTCTCGACGACCTTTGCAGCAAACTCACCCTTCCACATTGAACACGGCTGGGTCAACACCAATCTAGGCTTTTCCGGCAATTCTACAAACGCAGCATTCCTAGGGCCAAACACATTCTTCGAAGTTTATCTTGATGGTGTCCAGCAACACTCCGTGAGAGACGATAGCGTCTCAAACAGTTTCTACATCAAACTATTCCTCACAAACTATGCCAATGGCATGACAGGCACTCACACGTTCCTCGGCCAATGGTGGCTGGACGGAACTTTTCTCGGGCAACCGCCTGGCCCTGTATTCCAGCTAGCCTGCGCCCTCACAGTTTCGTTCCAGTAAGAAACTGCACCACTAGACACGACTCATAGATTCCCCCATTTTCTAATCCCTTTTTGGGGACCAGAACGGATCTAACGGCTCGATGGTGCCATCTCTCCCGCTCCGGCCTATTGGATAGAGGTAGGCCTCAACCTTCCCAATAGACCCCATCCAAGATCCTCCCAACCGTCCAGAGGCCAAGCAGAGGAAGTCGGCTAGGAACTAGAACATGGAGCTCTTGTTTGCGTCTCGCTTCACGGAATCAGGTAGCCCAGTCCTAGTCCCGCTAGGAAAGCAGCTATAGCCGCTAGCGGAGCCAGTTTGATGGCCCTGTTCTTGACGCTCCCAAAGTAGCTTCGGGAACCTGATCTTATTCGCCTTGGCCCAAGATTGTTCTTAGACCAGTCAAGCTGGGTATTAGATAGTTCCCACAACAATTGCGTCATAGCCGTGAGATTGAACATCACCACGTACCTGAATTCGTCGTAGGATTCACTCTGTCGGGTCAGAATTCTCCTTGCTGTTTAATCGGCCTCGTCAAGTTCTACGGCAGAATCCAAGGGCGATAACGATGTGGACGAAGGCGATCGGACTTAAGATTCTTGCGTAGCGAACAACCACGAAACGGAAGACATCGCCCCGGGAGAAATGCGCTTATAATGGGCTTTCCCGAGCGGTCCGAGACCGAAAAGGGCGTGTCATGAGGGATAATGCCCCAAAACACCTATAGCCCGCGAAAACACTCTTCCACACAGGTGAATGACAAGTTGCGTAATCCGTTCCGGAGAAAACCGAAGAAGACAGAAGAAGCACCAAAACAGGCCTAGGCTAATTCCCCATAGAAGTCCTAGCCTTCCTCCACCCCACCACGCCAAGGATCAAGGCTAGAGATCCGAGTCGTGGGAATCATCGTTTCTTGGGATCAGGGTAGAGAAATCACTTTTTCGAAGCCAGTACTTTGAGGCCACGGTCTAAAAACCAGTTATTGACTCAGCTATCTGGAAACAGTTTTTGGAACATGAAACCAGTTCTTGAAACCTCTTTTCTGAAACAGCTATCTGAATCAACAGTTGAAACAGGAACCGTGAATTTCACGGGTCACCTGGGGCCTTATCGAGTCTCGCGCCGCCGCCCACATCTAGCTCAAGCTCTTGTTCTTGAGTGATTCCAGTATTCTCTCCTCTTCTGATCTTCTTCCCGCATACTTTGCGACCGCGTACCCCAATAATGCTCCCGCGTACGATCCCGCCAGCGTCCCGTTCAGCAGGAAGCTTACCGGTCCAACATTCGATTTCGCCCAAGACTGGAGGAAGAGATTGTTCTCGTACTCCAGCGAGACCCAGATGAGAAGACCGAGTATCACGAGCGACTCCGCCCAGACCAGCCAGCGCGTCCGCTTCACCAACTGCTCCTGCTTCAACTGATCCACATCTAGCCTATCTTCTATAACCCAGCTCCCCAATAGCTCCGTTATAACGCTGAAATCCCCGAGCCCAAACCCGATCTTCTTTAGAAGAAGCTACTACCAGCCTAACCTTCAGGGTCGAAGGTCAACCCCTAAACTAATATCTGTGAACAGTACCGGTCTTTCAGCAATGGGGCCATCGCACCCCAGTGCGAGCCCCGTATATTGTGGAGGTGGAAAAACGAAGTTCGAAAAGAGAATCCGGAACCTCCTCGTCATAACCGCAATCACCATCGTAGTGTTTCTCCCAGCAGCCGTCTATCTAGGGACAATTACGGCAGTGGCTCACATATCTCCCCAGTATTGCAATAACGCTGGAGGATGCCCTTGGACCAACAGTTAGCCAGTGAAAGCACGAGCTAACGATCAGCTCCTCCGCCTCACTGGATAGGCCTCTTGAACGGAAATCTCGCGATGTTAGCTCCACACTGGATTCCCAGATATATGGCGACCGGACAAGTATCAGTTTTCGACATGTTTGGCTTCCTACATTTTTTGGACCAGAGACCACTGGTGACAGAAAATTCATCCAGTTACCGCGCATAGCAAGGAATAGGAAGGAAGGTCTAGAGGCTAAGTTGATAGTCTCTCAACCTGCCATAGTAGGACTCGCACGGGACTTTGGAGAATCCGTCGCGTACTCGGTCGGCATACTCTGCGAGCAGGTTGCAAACCTCTTCTATTACCATGCCCGGCAGAGCTACAACGTAGATCCAAGCCAGCTGCCGCAAGGTGTAGAAGAGTTCGATCAAGTACTCCGAAGTCTCCTAGGAAACGAAGCGCTAGTTGTCGTAAGGGAATGCGCGAAAAGACCCTCAGGTTCTCGGCGTAAGAATAGAACCGTTTCCAGATAGTCTAACATCGCTCTAATGGAAAGTCTCGGAAAACTGCAGGCTGGAAGAGTGGGCGTCACCACATGATTTGATAGCGCGCTAAGCCATGCGTGATAAGGGCTGGATTCCACGTGCACAGCCCATCCCTCATCATATTCAACGAAGTCTTCACCGCTAGCTTTAGCTCCGCGCTAGAAGGATTGTTGGGACGTGGAGTCAAAGACGAGGCCTACCTGATTCTTGAAAGCAAATACATCAGAAAGGACGATATCCCTGCAGATTTTCGACAAGGTGGTCGAGACTACTCTCCAAGTATTCGGCGAAGGCTCGCACGTAATCATCCATCGAGTAATGCGGGTCCAGTACGAGAAATATTCCCGACCAGTCGATTTTTCCTGTCAAGTGACTCTGTTAGACCCGCTGATGCTCCTAAGAGACAGGATCGTCGTGGACCATCTTCGTCCCAGGGCGTCGTGAATCTCTTCACGGACAAAGAAACGGAGCCACGGAAGCATGTTCAGTCGAGTGTTCCGGTACACAATGTCGCGGCGCGCTCAAGGCCTCGAGCATATAAACGCCTATTCTTATAGTGGGCTCAGAGCCTGTCCAGCGAGTAACAATGCAAGCTCAACAACAAAGCAAAGGCGAGGTAATCGCCGAGCTGCGGGGTAAGACCGACAGCTTCAGCATCAAAGACATCAGCGCTAACGGTATCAAGATGGAGAACAACGACGTCGGCCAGATCACCGGCAAGTATCAAGGTAACTTCATGGAGACAGTGAGTATCCACATGAAGACTGACGGTACGAGCGAGTGGGAAGGCAAAGGCATCCAGATGGTAGGCAAGGACATGGTCGTGGTCACAGGCCACGGCAAGGGTCACAGAGGCCCAGACGGAAACGTCATGTTCGAAGGCGAGCAGAAGTATATGACACAGTCGCCGAACCTATCCTGGCTTAACACCACCAAGGCATGGATCGAGGGCGCAGCCAACCTGGCTGACCAGACATTCACCGCCAAGGTCTACTCCAAGAAATAGAGCAACAATAGCTTAACATCCAATCTTCTCCTTTTTTCGCGAACCCAAGGCTCGACCACTATGCGAGTGCCACATACGATTGCCGCGATCCCATTCTTCCACAGCCTGCACGGGATAGATTCAGGACCCGCATCGCGAGGGACAGCCCGAACAGACCCTCGTTAATTTCCGTCCTCCTTCCGTAACAGGAAGATTCTCCGCAACTATTCCTTTCCGTAAACTTCTCTTTTTCCTATAACTATTTTTTTCTGCTAACTATTTTTCTTCGCGAAAATTTTCTAAGCATTCTTTTCTAGCCACCCCCAGGGGGTGGTCGATTTTCCCGCGCCCCGCCTTTCGTGAAAACGCTCGGAATCCACGTTCACCGGCCACAGCCTATCCTTCCTTCCTTCGTGAAACCGCAAATTCCCGCCTTACCGGGTTTCCGGCGCAACAGGAATCTCCTCCCGTCTCCGCTCCCCTCTGACCACAGCCGGCACGGGCCGGTTAAAATGGACCGCTATCAACACGCCAGCATAGAACGCCGCCAGCGTCCCATTCAATAGGAACCCGAAGGCGCCGAGGTGGATGCCAGCCCAGGTCTGCAAGTATTCGTTGTGATCGTACTCTTCCGCTACGAAGACCAGGAGTAGAAAGATGACCACGGACTGGACTCCGGCCAGGACCCTCGCCTGTTTCGCCGCCTTCTTCGCACGAAGACCAGCGATACTAACCTCATCCACCATACTCTACAACATACCCTGTTCCCCGCTATATCCGTAGAGGAATAGAAAGATCGCTTATTATGAGCCCTGATTCCGAATCCATGCCCACGATTTCGAGAAACATGATCCTCCACGCTTATCCCAAGGGGAATACACCGGGATCGAAAACGTTCGGACGAGCCGATAATCCACCCGTCTCACAGAATGAAGCCCATAATCAGCCTCCGACAGAAACAGGGTCCCGGAAAAAAAAGACCCAGATTCTGATAATGGTCCCGCGACGCAAGAGCGCTTCCTCCGGGAATCTTTCCAGCTTCAAGTCCACCCCTAGCAAGGGTTGTGTTATGAACGAACACATTGTACACGCACCACCCAAATAGTTCCGATCAGGATAATCTGTCTCGGCGCAACACGGCGTTGAAAAGGAAAAGCGTACCCGCCCGGAACATCGCTCCAATTTCTTCGGGCTTGCTCACAACCTGTTGACCCCCTCTCAACCGCCGTGTCCCAATAATTTTCGAAAAGATAAGCATATACACCAAAGGAAAAACTGGGCAAAACGAGCCCCTATTATTGCTCGATTATTGCTCGCTCATTACCGGAAAAAAGTACGAAGATAGAACAATGGAGCTGCGAATAGCTACTTGCTCCATTTCTTCCGGTTCTCACTCAACCACTCGGGAATGATCACAGCCCGCAACAGCTCCTGGACAGTCGCACCTCGCTGCGAAGCCTCCTTCGAAATCGTATGATAAGTCTCAGTCTCAAGAGTCTGCATGAACTTCTTGTTATTCCGCGGCACTTTCTTTGACGACTCCCGACTCCACAACGCTGTCGAAGGTTCTTGTAAGAGTTACGGCCAAACGCCGAGCACAGCGAAGGAACAAACCGCGACTCAGACAAACAAAATCCGTTGACAAACAAACCAGGCCCGATAAGGGATCTCGATGTCGTCCGGCGAAACGCATCGCCTTTGGAGGAACATGCCGCTAGCGAACGCCCGGCAAGCCAAATGTCAAACCGGTTCCGATTAACATGTTTCATGCAAACAGCAGACGTATCGATAATCGCCATATGCAAAGACTTGACGCATCACTGTAACCTGTTCGGAATATTCTAGGTTTCAGCGTATTCTTTATCAGCGCTATCTGGATTCTTTATCAGCGCTATCTGGAAGCCCGCGTTATGCAAACGAAGAAAATACTCGTCTCATGCCTCAGCCTAATCCTCGTAGGACTAGCACTTTCAGCGGCCCCTAAGGCACACGCCTTCACCAGCGGCAAGAATTCATTCGCAATCAGCAATATCCTAACCGGCTTCTCCTCTCCGACTGTTGGATCTGGCACCGTCGCACAAAGCGGTAGCACAATAACTGTAACTGTAACTCTGCAGGCCAGCGCCTTCAACAACCCCGCCTACCAACGAAACGTAACTGTAGGGTTCAAGGGCGACTGGATGAGCTCCTACCAAAACGCTAGCATTCTGACTCTGACTACCGACCAAATAGCCTCCACAAGTATCGCAATCGCTTTACCATCGGTGAGTTCAATTAGCCCGTCCCACACTTGGTCAATAGAAATATGGGATGGTCCACTGACCGGGAACATCGGGACTTGCCAAGGAAATGATTCGACAGACCAAAACCGCGGATCTAGTACTCAAACCGCTTGCTTCCAGCTTTCCACCGGATCTGTCAGTTTCCTGACCGGTGATCAGTACTCAGCGGCACAAGCGCGAAACGCGGCCTCGACAATAACAGGTAGTGTCGGTTTCGCAGGCCTCGGCAACTCTGCGGCTAACGCCCAACTAGACCAGGCAACCGCCGAACTGAGTCTGGGAGATCAAAGCTGGAGCAGCAGCGACTTCGCAGGCGCCAAGACCCACTATCAGAATGCTCTAAACGATGCTAACGCAGCTCTTGCCACCGCGTACAACCTTAGCGGCGGGCAGGGCAACGCCGTCATAATCAGTCCAATTTTGGCCGCTGTCGGAACCGTGATGTTCGGACTCGGCGGACTACTAGCAGGCATAGGCGGGTTCTTCTACCTACGACGCAGACCGAAAGCATAAACTCCCAATAGAGCCCCGTTTTTTCCACGGGGAATCGTCTTCTTTAACGAGGCCTCCACAGGTTTTCCTGTTGCAAGGAGTTCTGCGCTGAATTCTGCTGTGTATCCTCCACGCTAGACAATGCCAATACTAACGTGGAGCGTCTACAGTTCAAAGGACTTCGCAGAAACCAAAACAGTTACGGGAGACCTATGCGCGCCGAGCTGGGAATAGAGCCAACAGGACCCTTAGCCGTGCTAGGGTCTTGACAATCAATACCAGTGAGAGACCACGGAGACTGCAGCTCAGAACTCTGATCAGAAGCTTCTCCAGAGAATTGATCTACCGAGTTTCATCGCAGGTCTAGTCGCCGGCTTTCTAGGACTCAGCAATGAACCCTGGTGGACACTAACAAGCCCGACAAACAGCCACGTGTTGTCAATCCAAGTCTCCCCGTTCTATCTTCAGATCGACGCCACGGGTATTCCCGCAACCATTCCACTCGCGTCCGTCCTAGGCGCTCTCACCCGTGTTCTGCTCATCCTATGTTCCGGCGCATTGCTCGCATCGTCCTTCCGGCCAACAGCCTGGTGGCGTCCCCTCGCTGCGTGGCTTAGCCTCGCAAGTCTCACAGAGCTCTTCTTCAGCCTCTTCCTCCTCGTTCACGCCGGTCAGGCCGCACTAGTCGCGGCCTACGGCGCGAATCCCCCTACAAGCGGGACAATGTCGTATCCAGGGAGAATCCTCGGAACCGATCTCAACACATACCTCAATCCATCCCTCACAGCCTCGCTCAACCTTGACTTCTATCTCGGACTACTGAGCCTCACAATAATGGGAGCCAGCACAATCCTCAAGATGCTTCAGGAGCGAGGACTACTAGCCACGACCGCCATTCCCGGCGTCAAAGAGTTTTTCCTAATACCTCCTTACCGGCACGCGTGGCTCTCCACAGCCGACCGAGATCTAAACCCTCTAAGTCGAGACCCTGAAAACACGACAGACGACCAGTTGCTCGATTCGTTCGGAAAAATCTATCACACAGTCCAGCCAGGCGGGATAATCAGCATCATCTTGCCCTCATGGGCCTCCACGTTAGGCGATCGATTTCAGAAGCTCCTCACATGGACAGGCTTCTCTGTCGAGGATACAGAAACGATTTACAGAGCTCCAGGGAAGCCGGAGACACAATTACGATTCAAGAAACCGCTCTCGCCTTCCGGATCAGATGCCCAAGAACCCGAAGCGACGCCCGTGCTTGAACAAGCCATTGAGAGTGAATCTTCTTTCCGCGACATTCCTCCACAGCTCATCGTCAGCACCCAGCCTGATTGGGGTCTAACCAAGATGACAAAACAGGAGAGAGCCATGCTAAGATCAGCCCTCTCAATCCTTTCAAAAAGCAGAGAACCGATGCCCTATCACGAGCTCCTAAACCAAGTCTACATGGAACTCGTCGAGAGAAAGATACAGTTCGACTCGGCCAGACAAATAGAATCGACCCTCCTCAAACACTCCGGGCAAGAACTCGCGCTAACAGAAGAAACGGATGAGCGAGGCCTCAAATCCGTTAAGCGGTGGAGTCTAGGAACAGAAGATCTATCCCCCGATCACGAAGGAAAAATGTCCATCTTCAGGAAACTGTCCAGTCATCATCCTAGAGTCCCGCCCGTTATGCGGTTGTTGAAGAAGTGGCAAAGAAAGCCAAAGTACCGGCCCAGAGCAAAGAGAGAAGACGAATAATCTCTCACACACAGGTCATACGGAGGCTACCGTGGAGCCTCCACGCTAGTAACGTGTGGCTTATCGTTCGCGATATTCTCTTCGTCGAAATAAGGATTGAAGAATGAGCAATCTAAGAGCCAAG
>WNGK01004612.1_pt1 | contig 24041 bp, 22 predicted proteins | sample 5400601 | NCBI WGS metagenome assembly WNGK01 (sample SAMN13153376, study PRJNA577476) | soil metagenome | isolation source: 60 cm soil or saprolite under Garry oak tree replicate 1 | place: USA:California | collected 2016-06-15
GGCCGGGTGACCGGGGACCTGGCCGATCTGGCGGAGAAGGCTGCGGCGCAGGCGGCCGCGGTGCTGCGCAACGGCCGCCGCGCGGTCCGGCGCGCCCTCAGCGGGCGGATGCGCGGGCGGCTGCGCCGGGCCCTGGGCGAGCTGGCGGTCACCATCGAGCGGACCGCCACGGTGACGGCCCAGGCCCGGTCCCGGCTGGCCGGGCAGATGCCCGACGGCGCCACCCGGCTGGTCAGCCTGCACGACCCCGACGCCCGGCCGATCCGCAAAGGCCGCATCGACCGCCCGGTCGAGTTCGGCTACAAGGCCCAGGTGCTAGACAACGACGACGGCATCGTCGTGGACTACGCCGTCGAGCGCGGCGCCGCCCCCGACGGCCCGCAGCTGGCACCCGCCATCGAACGCGTCCGCCGCCGGGCCGGCCAGGTGCCCCGCGCGGTCACCGCCGACCGCGGCTACGGCCAGGCCGCGGTCGAACGTGACCTGCACGCCGCGGGCGTACGCACGGTCGCGATTCCCCGCCAGGCCACTACCTCCGCGGCCCGCAAGGCCGTCGAGCACGGCCGCGGCTTCCGCAAGCTGGTCAAGTGGCGCACCGGCTGCGAAGGCCGGATCAGCTACCTCAAACGCGGCTACGGCTGGGACCGCACCCGCCTGGACGGCAGGCACGGAGCGGCGATCTGGTGCGGGCACGGGGGTGCTCGCCCACAACCTGGCCAAGATCGCGGCCCTGGCCAGCTGACCCGCCACGGCCCAGCAGCCGCCCGGCGCCAAAAACCCGACCCAGACCTGTCACGACGACTTTTTCAGGGCGAAGTAATTAGCGGGGAGGGACCCTTTGGCGGCACCTCGCACTCAGCCTGGGCCATCAGGTGGCTCGACCGGGTCTGGCAGCATGAGCACGCTGGCGGCGAGGTCTGCGTCGTGCAGCCGGTCGTTGCGGGCTCTGGCCGCAGCGGTCAGCTGATCGGTCAGGCCCGCGATCTCGTCTGCGGCGTAGTTGTCTGAGGCTGTGCACGCGACCAGGTCCAGGTATTTGTCGTTGAGCTTGGACAGCCTGGTGGCCAACTGCCAGTCGCGATCGGCGGCGTCGGCGGCGGTGATCTGACTGGCATAGCGCTCCAGAGCAACGATGCGCGCGGTGTTTGCCTCCTGGGCGATCTCAATTGCCCGCTGCTGAGCTCTCAGGACGTCAGTGGTCATCGGGCCGGCTGGCGTGCCTGGGGTATTGGCTGCGTGCAGGGCCCGGAGCCTGGTTATCTCGTGGAGCTTGCCGGCGATCTCCCATTCGTGCTGGCGGAGCAGTTCGTCACCGACAGGGCTTTCCAGCAGCCCGAGCGCGCGCACGTGCGAGCCGAGAATGGTCGTGATGGCGCTCTGGCTGCGCCCCAGCAGATCGCGGCATGTCTCATCGAGGTTCTGAGGCAAGATCACTTTCCTGCGGCACAGCCGCAGGTCACGGCGGCTGGACCGGTGCTGGATGGTCGCCGCGGAGGTCGCCGCGGCCGCGGCGGCGAAGAGCCATCCGCCGCGGCCTACCGATAGCGGATCGGCGAATAGCAGGACTATGCAGGCTACGGCCAGCAGCCAGCAGCAGACGGCAGCCGACCGGGTACCGCCGCTGCTGCCGCCCGGCGTGAGGGCCACAAGGTTGCCCCGCGAGTCGAAAGCGGGCCGCTGGCCGAGTGCCCACCGGCGGAACGACGGCGGCATCTGCGGATCACAGACCGGCATAACGATACGGGCACTTCGCGCGCCGGGTTCCGCGGCCCCGCTCTCCGGGGGCCCGCCGGGAGCGCTGCTCGCTATAGCCATCAGCCTTCACTCGCCTGCCGCGGCCACGGGCACCCGGGAGGGGCCAGGTGGACAGCGCAGGCTCCCCTCTGCGGTCGCTTTCCTTGGGCCACCTGACCGGTGCCCGGCGGTATGAGCGCGGCTGGGCCTGTCATCGCCCGCTCCGTTGGACGGGCAGTCGCAAAGCCACCGCTAGGCGGACGGCTGCGGACACCAGCCCGGCTACGTGCCGGGCGCGCCGGCGCCGCGGCAGATGACACAGGTCGCTCTTCCATTCCTCGGTATACCGAGCTCGGCTCCCCGATGGCAGCAGGGCCGCCGCCAGCCCCACCGCACCGGTGGTGAAACGCCCCAAGGGCCCCGAGGCCTGGGACGCGTAACGGGCCGCGGCCGCAGCGCGCCGCGCGTAACGGGCCGTCTTCATCGCGGTATAGGGCGCATAGTGGGAAGCCTCGGCGCGGTGCCGCGCCATGTCGGCCCACCACGCCGCGACCCGTGCGGCGTCTTCGGCACGCCTGGCCGCCCGGTGCGCGCCCGCCTTATGGGCGGCATCGGCTGCATACCGGGTGGCGTTCGCGGCCGCCGCCGCGTACTTGGCCGCGCTCGCGATGCCGGCCATCTGGCCGTAGACATTACCTGCCTGCAGGGTCTGCTCGTACATTTCCCCGGTCTGCGCGGCTTTCTCCGCCCGGCCGCGGAACTCGGACGTGACGTTCTGCACGCGGCCGGGCTGGAGCGCCAGGCGCGCCGCGCGCGTTGCTTCCCGGGCGGCAGTAGCCGCCGCGGTCGCATACCGGTCCGCGATGACGGCATTGGCCGCCGCTACGGCTTGTGCGGGCCTGGTCACGCGCTAGCCCCGCTGGTGCCTGGCGCCGGTATCCGCCATGCCCGGGCGGCAGTCTTCCTCGCCCGCTGGATCGCCTGCAGGGCCTCGTCCGCGCACTCGGCGCCCTCGCGGGTGAGCCGGTAATACCGACGCCGGGGCCGCCCTTCGGCGATATGCGCGTCCGGGTCCTCCCAGCCGCTGTCCACCCATCCGATCCTCTCGAGACGGGCCAGGATCGGATAGATCGTCCCGCTCGGCAGGCCGGTCGCCGCGGACATGTCAAGGCCGTACCGCGGCTCAGCCGGCTCGCTGAGCATCTCCGCGAGCACTAGCTGGACCTGAAGGGTCATCCGGGGCGTCGCCATATCCTGTACTCTACATAGCCTATATACGTTCTAACAAGACCTCGGGATACGGCCAGGATCTCCGGCACGGCCTGATCAGCACGGCAGCCCGTGCCTGGACTAACACAGATCTCAGCAATTCCAGGATGCGCAGCCATCTACGCCTGCCGTCTGGCAAGCGCTCTCCGCCGATTGCCCCGGGTCTAGCTCGCGACCGGCGGCTGCATGTCGCCGGTAAGTGGGCCGCGGGATAGCCCGACTGGGAGCCTTACTGGCTGCCAACGGCCACAGTCGCCCGGCCACACCCAGCCCAGCCGGGCCTCGTAATACCTGGCCAGGCGGCACATCCAGCCACGCCTGGCATCACCCAGCCACCCTGCGGAATCGACTGATACTCAAACAGGTCCACAGGGGGTCCGTTCTAGGTTTCCGACTCGTTCCGCCGCGTCACGAGCGGCGTTCACCGGAAGCCTAGCCTTTGCCCCGCCCGTCCGGCTCCCCGGCCCGCGACGGTGACCATGTGAGCTGACTCTCAGCGCCGTGCTCTCGGCGCCGTGCGGGCCGGGCTATGCCTGGCTCTCCGCTACCTCGGAGCCGAACGCGGCGCGGACCCAGGCGACGATCTCGCTGGTGGTCGCGCCCGGCGTGAAGATCCTGGCCACGCCCATCCGGGACAGCTCTTCGATGTCCTCGTCCGGGATGATGCCGCCGCCGAACACCACGATGTCGGTGGCGTCCCGCTCCTTGAGCAACTCGATCACCCGGCTGAAGAGCGTCATGTGCGCGCCGGAGAGGATGGAGAGACCGACCGCGTCCACGTCCTCCTGGATGGCGGCCGCCACGATCTGCTCCGGCGTCTGGTGCAGCCCGGTGTAGATGACCTCCACGCCGGCGTCGCGCAGCGCGCGGGCCACGACCTTTGCCCCGCGGTCGTGACCGTCAAGCCCGACCTTCGCGACGATCACCCGGATCTTGCCCATGATGGCAAGCCTAACCGGAACATCCAGGCCCGTGGCGCGCAGGCTGGCCCGCCCGGCCAGGGGCCGGTTGCTCAGTCCACGCAGGGAATGCCGTTCTTCGCGGTGACGGCGCCGCCCTGCGCGCCCGTCGTGGGCAGGGGAACCGCCGAGCTGGAGGATGTCGGCGTGGCGCTGGCACCGGGCACCGCGGCGTTCGCGCCCAGCATGACCTGGACGTGTCCGGCCGCCACCGCGGTACTCGCCGTCGCGGTGACGCTGAACAGCGACGCGATCTGGCTGGCGCTCGCCGCCGAGCCGGTGCCGTAGAGCACCTCGGTCGTGGTGACCGGGCTGCTGGTGTTCCCGATCTGCCCGGCCTTGTAGCCGTCCTTGAGTAGGGCGTCCGAGACCTTCCCGGCCAGCCCCGGGGTGCTGCCTCCGTTGTACACGTCCACGGTGGTCTTGGCGGCGTCGGCCGCGCTGACGGTGGCCGTGCCGGAGGGCTGCGGGCGGGCAGAATGGGGCGAGCCCGACGTGCGAGGCGCCGGGTAGAACGTCTCGTGCACGAGCTGCTGGATGTAGGCGGGGTTGACCTGGTTGGCGGACTGGCCGTCGATCTGGATGTAACTCTCGATCGGCAGCGTGTGGAAGCTCAGGTTGCCGCTGGTCAGGCTGCGCATCTGGGTGGCGAAGTCGAGCAGGTTCCAGCCGGAGTCGGTGATCACGTACTGCCTGGCTACGGAGAGCAGCGAATTGATCTTGGTCAGGTCGCCGAGCACGCCCTCGGTGCGCAGCTGCTGCATGACCGAGTCGAGGAACGCCTGCTGGCGGTGGGTGCGGTCCAGGTCGCCGTTGAGCAGGCCGTGCCGCTGGCGGACGAACGCCAGCGCCATCTTGGCGGTCAGGTGCTGGTAGCCGGCCCGCTTGGCGTAAAAGCCAGAGTAGGTGTCCAGGGGAACCGGGTTCTTGAGGCAGGCCTGCACGCCGCCGAGCACCTTCGCGAGCTCGTAGAACCCGTCCAGGTTGATCTCGGCGAAGTGGTCGATGTGCACCCCGGTGAGCAGCTCCACGGTCGCCACCGCGGCGGCGCGGCCCGCCTCGTTGCCCTGGAAGGCGACCTGGTTCTGGCTCATGCCCGGATTCTGCTGCCTGAGCTGGGACTCCTTGGCGGCCAGGGCATCGCCATAGGGCTGGTCGACCTTGCCCTGGGTCTGCCCGTCGTACGTGGCGGGGAAGGTGACCCAGTCGTCGCGCGGGATGGAGAAGCCGACCGCCTTCTTGCCGCCGGCCGGGATGTGGAGCAGGATCAGCGTGTTGGTGGCGTTCCCGCCCACCCCGTTCTCGATGCCCTGCCTGCTCCCGGCGTGCAGCGCGTTCAGGATGTCGTTCGGCAGGATGTTGCCGTTCCAGTCGGTCCGGCTCTCCAGTCCCATCAGCAGGATGTTCTGCGCGCCGATGGACGGGCCGCTGTTGATCGCGTGGGAGCCGCCGATGCTGTTCACGTTGCGCACGACAAAATAGGAAAAGCCGCTCACCGCGAGGACCAGCGCCGCGGCCACGCAGCTCAGGGCATATCCGGCTTTCCCGGCGACGCCCCACAACGGGGCCGCAGAGCCCGGCCTAACCATGGCAATTTCCTCAGCAGTCCCAGCTATGGATTGATACCGGTCGGGTCGAAGCCTACCTTCACGTACCCGTTACCATGCCGCAACGGCTAACATCCGAAGCACATATGAGCGACCCACCATGGCGCGAACCACGCCCGGGCAGGCCGTACGGCGGCGAGCCTGGAGCCAGGCCGCGCGGCCGCGATCCCGGGCCCCCGCCCGGTGCCCCGCGGGCGCCCGCGGCTGGCGCCCGGACGCCCCGGCGTGATCCCGGCCGCGCCGAACGGGATCCGCACGCCCCCGGTCCTGCGGGCCGGGGACCTGATCCCGGCTGGGCCGGCCGCGACTCGTCTGCCCGTGACTCGGGCGGCCGCGACTCAAGCAGGCGCGACTCCGGCGGGCGCGACTCCGGCGGGCGCCACTCCGGCGGGCGAGGCCCGGACGGGAACGGGTGGGACCCGGGACGTCGGGCCGGACGCGGCGCAGACCCGGGCACCGGCCCGCGGACCCGCCAGATGCCCGCCCAGCCCGGGGCCACTCAGCCCAGGGCGGCCCAGCCCAGGGCGCGCGGGGTCGGCGAACCGCGCGGTGCTCGCGGGCGGCGCAGTGCCCGTCGGCCGCAGGGCCGGGGCCGGTGGGGCGCGCTGCAGGGCGGCCTCGGAGTCTGCATCATCGTCGCCAGCGCGGCCGTCGGCACCATCGCCACGATGGTGGCCCGGAGCACGCCCGGCCTCCTGCTCGGGCTCTTCGTCGTAGCCGGGACGGTGGCCGCCGCGCTGGCCGTCCGGCCCCGGGCCGGCCGGGTGATCCTCCCCGTCCCGGTGCTGTCTTACCTGGTGGCCGCGCTGATAAGCGGGGTCGTCTACAGCCGGTCCGGCGATACGTCCAAGACGGCGCTGGCCATCGGTGCAGCGCAGTGGATCGCCGACGGCTTCTTCGCGATGACGCTCGCCACCGTGCTGGCAGTCGCGATCACCACTGCCCGCTGGTACCTGTGGCGCCGCAGCAGGCCGGCCACGCGCGATCCGGGCTGGCCGGTCCCGGCGGCGGGCTCCGCCCGGGCTGGTACGGGACCGGTGCCGGCGGGCCGGGCTGGTACGGGACCGGTGCCGGCGGGCCGGGCTGGTACGGGACCGGTGCCGACCGGCCGGGCCGCACCGCCGCGGCGGCCACGGTCCTCCTGGGAGACCTCGGCGGAATCCGGTTACCCAGCGGGCCTCGCCGGTCCCGGCGGCCTGCGCGAGGCCGGAGAGACCGGCACGCCCGGGACACTCGGGGGCTTGGGGGACTGGGGCGACGCGGGCCCGCGCACCAGCCGACGCCCGGAACCGCGGTCAGGCACCGGGCCCTACAACTTCTCCAGCGGGGCGTAACGGAGCACCAGGTGCTTGACGCCGTAGTCGGCACCGAAGTCGATCTTCGCCTCGGCCTGGTCACCGTAGCCGTCCGTCGACACCACCGTGCCGAGGCCGAACTTGTCGTGGGTCACCATGTCCCCCGGCGACAGCGCGGGCACCGGCCGGTTCCCCGGTGAGCGGGCCCCCGGCATCCGCGCCATCCGCTCCTGTGCGGGCGCGGCCGCCGACATCGCCGCCGCCGCGTCGCGGCGCCACTCGACGAGGCCGGCCGGGATCTCGGTGAGGAATCTCGACTGCTTGTGGAACGACGGACGCCCCCACCAGTTCCTCGACATGGCCCGGGTCAGGTAGAGGCGCTGCTCCGCGCGGGTGATGCCGACGTAGGCCAGCCGGCGCTCCTCTTCCAGTTCCTTCGCGTCGGTCAGCGAGCGCTGGTGCGGGAACACCTCTTCTTCCATCCCGGTGAGGAACACCACGGGGAACTCCAGGCCCTTGGCCGTGTGCAGCGTCATCAGCGTCACCAGGCCGCCGTGGTCTTCCCCTTCTGGGATCTCGTCCGCGTCGGCGACCAGGGACACCTGCTCGAGGAACTCCGTCAGCGTCCCTTCGGGATGCGAGCCGTCGAACTCGCGCGCCACCGACACCAGCTCTTTCAGGTTCTCCACCCGGCTGGCGTCCTGCAGGTCGGACGAGGACTCCAGCGACTCCTGGTAGCCGGTGCGGTCGAGTACCGCCTCGGCGAGCTCGGCCACCGGGCCGGACTCGGCGAGGTCCCGCAGTTCCGCGATGAGCGCGTTGAACCCCTCGATCGCGCTGGCCGACCGGGCCGCGAGCCCCGGCACGTCGGCCGGGCGGGCCAGCGCCTGGGCGAACGTGTTCCGCTCCCGCTGCGCGAACGCGGCCACGTACTCCTCCGCCCGCTCGCCGATGCCGCGCTTGGGGACGTTCAGCACCCGCCGCAGCGACACCTCGTCCGCCGGGTTGGCGATCAGCCGCAGGTAGGCGAGCAGGTCGCGGACCTCGCGCCGTTCGTAGAATCGCACCCCGCCCACCACCCGGTACGGCAGCCCGACCCGGATGAACACTTCCTCGAAGACGCGGGACTGCGCGTTGGTCCGGTAGAACACCGCCACCTGGCCCGGCGTCGCCTGGCCCGCGTCGGTGAGCCGGTCCACTTCCTCGGCCACGAACGCGGCCTCATCGTGCTCGTTGTCGGCCACGTAGCCGACGATCGGCGGGCCCGCCCCCTGGTCCGACCACAGGTTCTTGGGCTTGCGGCCCTGGTTCTGCGAGACCACCGCGTTGGCCGCGGCCAGGATGTTCTGGGTGGAGCGGTAGTTCTGCTCGAGCAGGATGACTTTCGCATCCGGGTAGTCCTGCTCGAACTCCACGATGTTGCGGATGGTGGCGCCGCGGAAGGCATAGATCGACTGATCCGCGTCGCCCACCACGCAAAGCTCGGCGGGCGCGAGCGGTGGCCCGGGCGTGTCAGCCTGGGCCGTTCGGGAAAAAAGCGGGGCACCCCCGGAGACCAATTCCCTGATCAGGATGTACTGCGCGTGGTTGGTGTCCTGGTACTCGTCCACCAGCACGTGCCTGAACCGGCGGCGGTACTGCTCGGATACCTCAGGAAAGGCCTGGAACAGGTTGACCGTGACCATGATCAGGTCGTCGAAGTCCATCGCGCCGGCCTCCAGCAGGCGGCGCTGGTACTCGCTGTAGGCCTCGGCCAGGGCCTTGTCCCGTGCGGTCCGCGCGCGGGACGCGAACGTCTCGTAGTCGATCAGCTCGTTCTTCAGGTTCGACACCTGGGCGGCCATCGCCTTCGGCGGGAACTGCTTGGCGTCGAGCTCGAGCTCCCGGCAGGTGAGCGCCATTAGGCGCTGCGAATCCGCCTGATCGTAGATGGAGAACGACGAGGGGTAGCCGAATCGCCTGGCCTCCCGGCGCAGGATGCGCACGCAGGCCGAGTGGAAGGTCATCACCCACATGGCCCGGGCCTTCGGGCCGACCAGCGCGGCCACCCGGCCAGCCATCTCGCCGGCCGCCTTGTTGGTGAAGGTGATGGCCAGGATCTCGTGCGGGGCGACGTCGCGCGCGGCGAGCAGGTATGCGATCCGGTGGGTGAGCACTCGGGTCTTCCCCGAGCCCGCGCCCGCCACGATGAGCAGCGGACTGCCCTCGTGCACCACGGCAGCACGCTGCTCCGGATTGAGTCCGTCGAGGAGGGCATCGATAGCGAGGGCGGCCACCTACATAGCGTAGGCGGTAGCACCGGCAAAAACAGTGACCGCGCAGCGTCTCCTCTACGGCACTGGGAGTAATTCTCCTTCGCTACCTGCAATAACGCGAGAATATAGATCATTATGACGATGCCCGGCCCTATCAGCGGATATATCGTTTTTAGCTCCGGACGATGCCTGTTATGGGCTATTCTGGCCGTCTTGACCGTTAGTTGGATGCGATGGGGGAGCAATTCGCATCCACAGCCTCTGAGTAGTGGGGGTGCCATGGGATCGCATGGTCGATCCATAAGGCTCCGAATATACTTTCTCGTGGCGATCCCGCTCATCGCCATGGTCGGTCTGCTCGCCTATGTGGCCGTCAACCTGGACCGTGCGCCCAACCTGGTCAACGCCACCGCGATACCGGCCGCTAAGTTCGGCACCTACGTGCAGGATGAGCGGGCCGCCGCCGTGGTCTACCTCTTCCAGCCCACCGCGGCCAACCTGCAGGCGTACCAGACGGCGATCGCGGCGACAGACAAGGCCAGGCCAGCCTTCGCTGCCGCCATGACCTCCGAGGCCACCCTCAAGACCGAGACAGCCAGCGGGGTTAAGGCGATCAACGGCATCGTCGCCGGCCTGAACCAGCTCCCCACCCTTCGCAACGCGGTCAAGGCGCGGGGCCTCAGCCCGCTTGACGCGCTCGCCGCGTACAGCCAGGGCATGGGGGCTGAGATCAAGCTGTTCCTGATCCAGACCGAAAGCGTGGTGGTCACCGACCAGCTGAGCCAGGCCATCGGGCTGATCGCCACCGTGCAGGCCAGGGAGCAGCTCTCGCAGGAGCACGCGCTGCTCGCCGGGATACTAGCCGGGCAGAGGATGACGCAGAGGGACCATGTCGCGTTCACGAATATGGCCGCGACCAGGCAGGCCGACGTGGCATACGCGAATTACATCCTGAGCCCGGCCAACCTGGCCAAATATAACGCTGCGCTGGCCGGATCCGGGGCCATGCAGCAGGACCTGACCGCCATCGAGCAGGCCATCTCCGCAGGTGCTCCGGTCACCAAGCTGCCCGTCACCCTGGCCCAGTGGCAACAACTGGCCGGCACGCTGCTGCAGGACGATTACAACGGAGGTGTCGCAGTCGCGAACGCCATCCTTACGGCCGATCACCAGATCAGCCGGTCGGCGTGGACCAAGGTGGCGGTCACCGGCGGCATCGGCCTGGTCGGGCTGCTCCTCACCGTCGCTGTGACCATCCTGGTCGGGCGGGGCATCATCCGCCGCCTGGGTGGCCTGGAGCGCACGGCCCTCCAGCTCGCGGAGGTTCAGCTGCCGGACGTCGTGGGCAGGCTCAGACGCGGCGAGAACGTCGACGTGAACGCCGAGGCGCCGTCGCTGCGGGTCGGCGGGGACGAGATCGGCCGGGTCGGGCAGGCGTTCGACCTGGTCCGGCAGACCGCTATCCGGGCCGCCGTGGACGAAGCCCGGCTACGGCGGGGCCTCAACGACGTCTTCCGCAGCCTGGCCCGGCGCAGCCAGTCGCTGCTGCACCGCCAGCTGACCCTGCTGGACCAGATGGAACGGCGGGCCTCTGACCCGGAGGCTCTCGACGACCTGTTCCGCCTCGACCACCTGACGACGCGTATGCGCCGTCACGCGGAAGGCCTGGTCATCCTGGCCGGCGCGCCACCGGGACGGGGATGGAGCAGCCCTGTCCGGATGGTCGACGTGATGCGCGGCGCCATCGCCGAGGTCGAGGACTACGCGCGAGTGTCGGTCGCGACCCGGAGCCAGGCCGCGCTGGCCGGCTCGGCCGTGGCGGACGTCATCCACCTGCTAGCCGAGCTCGTCGAAAACGCCACCACGCTGTCGCCGCCGTACACGTCCGTGCGTGTGTCCGGGGACACGGTCGCCAACGGCTTCGCGATCGAGGTCGAGGACCGCGGGCTCGGAATGAGCCCGTCGCGGCTGGCCGAGCTCAACGACCGCCTGATCAACCCGCCGGAGTTCAACCCGTCCGACAGCGAGCAGCTCGGCCTGTTCGTGGTCAGCCAGCTGGCCAAGCGGCACGGGATCTTGGTGACGCTGAAGGCCTCCCCCTACGGCGGCACCGCCGCCATCGTGCTGATACCACGGCACCTGGTGGTGACCGAAGAGGCGTTCCGGGCCGGGCTGCCCGGCGAGCCCGCCTCGGTCAGCGTGACGCAGCTCACCACCAACGGTAACCGCGCCGTAGCCGAACTGACCGGCCAGGGTTCCGGGTCCGGCTCGGGGTTCACCGAGTCCGGCGGCCTGCCCGGGCTGGCCCAGACGCCGGGGGTCCGCATCTCCGGGCCGCTGCGCCGCTCGCAGGGCATCATCCCGGAGCGGCCGGAACGCGGCGCGCACGCCGCGCCCGCGCTCGGCGCGGCGAACGGCGCGGCCGACCACGGGCCAGACGACCTGCCCAGGCGGCGGCACGACCAGCCGGGGACACCGGCCGGCGCCGGCGGGGTGCCGAACGTCATCGGCGCGATGCCATTCGGCACCCCGCCGTCCTCGTTCGACGTGTTCACACCGGCTGGGCACCCCCAGGCACCGGACGAGACGCCCGGGCCGGCGTATCCCGCGGGCGGCTCGGCGCCCTACCCCGTATCCGGTTCCGCGCCGGTACCCGGCACCGGGCCCACGTCCGGCACCGGGGCCTCACCATTCCCCGGGACCGGCTCGGCTCCCTTCCCCGGCAGCGGCTCGCCGTACCCGGGCTCCGGCACCACGCCGTATCCGGACCAGCCGGCCCCATTCCCCGGCTGGACCCTGCACAACCCGCCCGGCGCATCCGGCGGGCGGACCGCGCCCGGCCCGGGCACCCCGGCCGGGTCGGCCACCCCGATGACCCCGGTGGCCTCGTCGCGGCCTGGGCAGGTCTCCGGGCCGCCCTGGGAGCTCTCCCGCGAGACCGGGCCGCTTCCCACGGTGCCCGGCGGATCGGCAGCCGGGTCTACGGGTCCGAACCCGGCCGAACCGGGTGCCGACGGCGACATCAAGGGACTGCCGCGCCGGGTCAGGCAGGCCAACCTGGCTCCTCAGCTTCGCGACAGCCCGCCACCGCGCCGGACCACAGTGGTCAGCGGCGGGCCATCCGCAGGGTCTGCGGGTTCTGCGGGTCCAAGCCCGGCCGAGATCCGCAAGACCATGTCAGCGCTGCAGCGCGGCTGGCAGGAGGGCCGCTCGCAGCGAATGGCCGGCCAGGCAACAGGTGAGCCGACGGGCACCACCCCAGCGGCCGGCGCCAGCCCGGGCCGTGAGGGCGGCCCGGACACGTCCCCCAGCGGTGGCCGGGGCCGCGATTCGACCGCGAACGAGGAGACACGTGGCGACTCCGACGGATCATGACGGGGGCGCGGCCGGGCGCGTCGGCCAGCTCGACTGGCTGCTCGACGACCTCGTGCGCCGGGTCGGCTATGTGACCAAGGCCGTCATCTTGTCCCAGGACGGCATGGCGCTCGGCGCGTCGGAGACGCTGGGCCGCGACGACGCCGAGCACCTAGCCGCGCTGGCGGCCGGGTTCCAGTCGCTGGCCCGCGGCGCCGGACGGCACTTCGGCGGTGGCGGCGGAGTCCGGCAGACGGTCGTCGAGATGGAGTCGGGATACCTGCTGGTGGCGGCCGCGGGCAGCGGCACCTGCCTGGCCGTCATCGCCGAGCAGGGCGCGGACCTCGGCCTGGTGGCCTACGAAATGGCCATCCTGATCGGCAGGACCGGCGAACACATCCGGGTCAACACGCGAGCGTCCGCGCTCAGCGGCTGGGGCTAAGACGCCATGCCGTCCAACGATGAACGATGGCTAGACGCCGAAGCCGGTCCGGTGGTCCGGCCCTATGCCCTGACCCAGGGCCGGACCAGGCACGCCGGGGAATCGTTCGATCTGGTCGCGACCGTCATGGCCACGCAGGCCGCGATCGTCGATCCCGGCTCGCTGGCCCCCGAGCACATGAGCGTCCTTCAGCTCGCCCGCGCGCCGACCACTGTGGCGGACATCGCCTCGGACGTCGATCTCCCGCTCGGTGTCGTCCGGATCATCCTCGCCGACCTGCGGGAGCTCGGCCTGGTCGCGATCCGCACCCCGGTCGTCATGGCCGAGCGAATCGACAAGCACACTCTCAGGGAGGTCCTCAATGGACTACGGGGTCTCTGATCCCGCCGGCGGGAACCCAAGGAGCCCAAGCCAGCACCGCGCGATAAAGATCCTGCTGGCCGGAGGCTTCGGCGTGGGCAAGACCACGCTTGTCGGCGCCGTGAGCGAGATCAGGCCGCTGCGGACCGAGGAGCCCCTCACCGAGGGCAGCCTGCGCACGGACAGCACGGCGGGGATCGAGGGAAAGACCACCACGACGGTCGCGATGGACTTCGGCCGGATCAGCCTGCGCAGCGATCTGGTGCTCTATCTCTTTGGCACGCCCGGCCAGCAGCGGTTCTGGTTCATGTGGGACGAGCTCGCTATCGGGGCGCTCGGCGCGGTGGTCCTCGCCGACACCCGGCGGCTAGCCGACAGCTTCCCCGCCATCGACTACTTCGAGCGCCGGGCCATACCGTTCATCATCGCGCTTAACTGCTTCGACGGCGCCCGCAGGTACGAGACGGAAGACGTCAGGATGGCTCTGGACCTTGAGCCGGAGCTGCCGATCGTCCTGTGCGACGCGCGCAGCAAGGAGTCGGCCAAGGAGGTGCTCATCGCCCTGGTCGAGCACGTCCTGGTCACCGCGTCCGAGGAGCCGCTCTCAGGGATCGCGTAGCACGGCCCAGACCGCCTTGCCGTGCCCGGCGATGGGGCTCCAACCCCACACGTGGCTCAGCGCGCCGACGATCTGCAGGCCGCGCCCGCTCTCCCCGGCCCAGTCGGGTTGCCTGGGCATAGGCGTCTCGTTGCCCGGATCGACCACGGCCATCATGACCTCGCCGGCCCGCCTGAGCATGCACAGCCGCAGCACGGTCAGGCCGACCCCGGGGTTGGTGCGCGACAGGCCCGCCCTCGTCCCGTGTAGGACGGCGTTGACGACCAGCTCGTCGATGATCATCTCGGCGTCGTCCGCCAGCGCCTCGAGGCCCCAGCAGGTCAGCAGCTCCCGGACGAACCGGCGGGCGGTCCTGGCCTCCTCCGGCCGGGCGCTAAGCGCACGGGTGGTCACCGCCGGGGTCTCCCACCAGGCCGAAGGCACAGGCAGTAGCCGTGGCTTACCGTCACCGATCGTGGGCCAGGGGGTGCCGACTTCCTCGTCGTCATCCTCGCTACCGGTAGCGACACTGAGATGTGCCAACGCAACAGCTTCCTGCATGTCATTGGGCACGAAAACCCCTTGCCCATCACGGTGGTTAACTGCGTGCTTAAAGACATGTTGCCTGATATATTGTGCAAATGCAAGACCGGATGCACGTTCATTCGCTTTGTGCACAGGTCTCCGGATAGGCGCACGGGGGGCCGGCAGACAGGCAGGACACATCAGGCAACTTGCTCACCAGTTGCTAACTGGAGATCACAGTGAGTAAAACTCTATGGCCTGACGTGCGTTTACCCTGTCGAGAGGGGATAGACATGGTCATTACCTATAACGGCATGCTCGCCGCGGAGCTCGGAGACGTCTGCTGGCAGAAGAGCTGGCACAGCAACCCGAACGGGGAGTGTGTCGAACTGGCCGCGCTGCCGACCGGAGAGATCGCGATGCGCAACTCCCGGTTCCCGGCAGGCCCCGTCTTGCTCTACACTCAGGCAGAGATCACCGCATTCCTGGCAGGAGCCAAAGATGGGGCGTTTGACCATCTAACCGGCGAAGCGAATCACCTTACTCGCCAGTAGCAGCGCTACCGTCAGGCAAGCGGAGACTCGAGGATAGAAGCCTGGCGCATTAGTACCCTGTGACCTGCAAGAACGCGGAGAGATCAAGACATCTCTTGAATTGTCACACATCCCCCTTCCGTAAGCGTGAGATCACATGGGAGACTGGTCCACACCCCGCCAGGATCTAAGAGTGCGACGATGCGAGGAGCGCCGATGGTCTCGTCAGAAGACTCGGCCTGGGATGTTCCCCCCAGCATTTTTGGCACGCGCGCGGGCGGGCCAACCGTCCAGCGCCTAGTGCTCGGCAACCAGTTGCACCGGCTGCGCGAGTCGCGGGGGATTTCCGCAGAGCAGGCGGCCGAGGCTATCCGAGGTTCGCACTCCAAGATCAGCCGCATGGAACATGGCAGGGTCGGCTTTAAGGAGCGCGATGTGGGCGACCTCCTTACCCTCTACGGCGTGACCGACAGCGAGGAGCGCGCCGCGCTGCTGAACCTGGCCCGGGAAGCTAATACCCCCGGCTGGTGGCACGCCTACTCCGACATCCTCCCCGCCTGGCTTGAGCCCTACGTAGGCCTGGAAGCAGCGGCCTCGATCATCCGGACCTACCAGATCCAGCTCGTTCCCGGGCTGCTGCAGACGGAGGGCTACGCCCGCGCGCTGATCCGCCAGGGTTCCGCGACCTCCGAGGAGGAGATCGCACGCCGGAGTGAGCTGCGGGCCAGCCGCCAGGAGATCCTCCGCAGGCCCGACGCGCCGCAGCTGTGGGTCGTCGTCGACGAGGGCGCGCTGCGCCGTCCGGTCGGCAGCAAGGAAATCGTCCGCGAGCAGCTGAAATACCTCATCGAGGTGTCGGATCACCCGGCGCTGACGCTGCAGATCCTGCCGTTCAGCACCGGCGCGCACTCGGCCATGGGCGGCCCGTTCACCATCCTCCGGTTCGCCGAGCCCGACCTCCAGGACGTCGTCTACATCGAGCAGCTGACCAGCGCGCTCTACCTGGACAAGCCGGTCGAGGTCGACAGCTACCTCGAGGTCATGGAGCAGCTCTGCCTGCAGGCAGAGTCGGCGTCCAACACCACCAAGGTGCTCAAGCAGATCCTCTCCGAGACCTGACCAGTCGTGCTAGCCCGGGGGGCGACCCCCCGGACCCCCGCGGGTGCTGACCCGGGGGTGCTGACCCCGGGAGCGGCCCCGCGGGCTAAGCGGGCGGGCGCTCCTCGCAGGCCCACGGTGAGCCGTAGTCTTTCAGCAGGTCGAGGAACGGCCGTGGCGGCAGCGCCTCGGGGCCGAGCACCCCGGCTCCGGACCAGGCACCCGAGTCGATCAGCTCCAGCGCGACCACGGGGTTCACCGCCGTCTGCCAGACCACCGCCTGGGATCCGTACTCAGCCATCGACCAGGCGTTGTCGACCACATGGTAGAGGTACACCTCCCGAGGCGCGCCGTCCTGGCCGGTCCCGGTCACCCAGGCGCCCGCGCAGGTCAGGCCGCTCATCTTGTCGCCCAGGGTAGCCGGGTCAGGCAGGCACGCCGCCACCACGTCACGCGGCGACACGCTCGCGGTTCCGACCTGCACCGGATCGGTCTTGTCCAGGCCGAGCTTGTGCAGGGTCCGCAGCACGCCGATGAACTCCGAGCCGAGGCCGTACTTGAAGGTGACCCGCTGCGCCTCGATCCACCGCGGCATCAGCAGCACCTCTTCGTGCTCCACGTTCACGCACTCCACCGGGCCGATGCCGGCCGGGAAGGTGAAGATCTCGGGCTCGCTGAACGGCTCGGTGGTGAACCAGCCCCGGCCGCGTTCCCAGACCACCGGCGGGTTCAGGCACTCCTCGATCGTGGTCCAGATGGAGAAGGTGGGAGCGAAATCGTACCCGGCCACCTCGAGGTTCGCCCCGTCCCGGACGCCGAGCTCGGCGATCTCGCTGAACAGCTCATCGGCGGCGTACCTGGCGAACACGTCGGACAGCCCCGGCTCCACGCCCATCCCGGCCAGCGCCAGCTTCCCTGACCGCTCCCATTCCGGTGCCATCGCGAACTGCTCGTCGCCGAGCTTGACACTGGTCTGGCGGTACGGGTCGCCGGGATGGGGGTACGACAGCGACATCGCCATGTCCAGGTAGTGGGTGCCCGCCTGGAGCGCGGCACGGAAAAGGGGCATCACGAAGCGGGGATCCGTAGCGTTCATGAGCACTTGGCAACGGTGCTGCGTGAGCAGGCCCGCGGCGGCCCGCTCATCACGCGCGTCCAGCTGCACGGCCTGGTACCCGTCGCGGGCCGCCGCGGCGCGCTGCGCCCGGCCCAGGTCGAAATCGGCGATGACCAGCTCAGCGAACGAGCGGCGGGCGGCAATCCGGGCGAATGCCGTGCCCACGCCACCTGCGCCCACCAGGAGTATGCGCATGGGCCGATCCTAGACCTTTCGCGGTTCGGCTGACGAGACCAGCCGTGATATCTAGCTGTTACTACGGATATCGTTGCCGCACAGCGGAATTCATGCTAGAACCGTAGCATCACGGGTGCTGATTCCGTTGTCACGCCCTGGTACTCACAAGGTGTCATCAGGTCTGCCGGTCAGGCGGACCGCTTGCGGGCCCGGCCGCACCGGGTCAAAGCCAGGAGGGTGAGACATGGCCACCGCTGAGCAAGCTCTTGAATCTCAGGAACAGCCGCTCGACAAGGGACTTAAATCGGGCGCCCTCGGGCTGATCTCGAGTACCGTCATCGCCACGGCGTCGGTCGCGCCCGCGTACAGCATCGCGGCCACCCTGGTGTTCGTGGTGGGCGCGGTCGCGCTCCAGGCACCTGCCGTGGCCGTCCTCGCCTTCGTCCCGATGCTGCTGACCTCGATCGGCTACAGCGAGCTGAACAAGGCCGACCCGGACTGCGGCACCACGTTCACCTGGGCGACGCGCGCGTTCGGGCCGAAGACCGGCTGGGCGGGCGGCTGGGCGATCGTCGCGGCCGACGTGCTGGTCATGGCGAGCCTGGCCCAGGTGGCGGGCCAGTACGTGTTCCTGTTGTTCAACGCCCCGGGCATCGGGAGCAACGCGACCAGCGGCTGGGTGCTGCTGGCCGGTGTTATCTGGATTGTCCTCATGACCACCATCTGCTACGTCGGCATCGAGGTGTCAGCCAACTTCCAGAAGGTCCTGCTGAGCATCGAGCTGACCATGCTGGTGGTCCTGTCGGTGGTCGCCCTGGTCAAGGTCGGCTCGGGGCACGCGCCGCCCGGTCATCTCACCCCCAGCTTCTCCTGGCTCAACCCGTTCAAGATCTCTAGCTTCAGCGCGTTCGCCAGCGGGATCATCCTGATGGTCTTCATCTACTGGGGCTGGGATACGGCCCTCGCGGTCAACGAGGAGACCAAGGACCGCACCCGGACACCGGGCCTGGCCGCGATCTTTTCCACCATCATCCTGCTGGTCACCTACGCCCTGGTGATCTTCTCCATGCAGGCCTTCGCCGGCGTCAAGACCACGGGCAACGGCCTGGGCAATACCGATAACGCGGGCGATGTGCTGTCGGTCCAGGGCAACGCCATCTTCGGCACGACCGGCTTCGGCCCGGTCTTCTACCACCTCCTGCTGCTCATGGTGCTGTCCTCGGCGGCCGCGTCCACCCAGACCACGATCCTGCCCACCGCCCGGACCACGCTGTCGATGGCCGCCTACAAGGCGCTGCCGAAGGCGTTCGCGAAGATCCATCCCCGGTTCATGACGCCCACGGTGTCCACGATCGTCATGGGAGCGATCTCGATCCTCGTCTACGTGGGGCTGAACTACTCGTCGAACGGCATCGGGGTGATCGGCGACGCGGTGATCGCGATCGGCCTGTACATCGCGTTCTACTACGGCCTGACCGGTTTCGCTTGCGCCTGGTACTACCGCAAGAACCTGACCAGCAGCGCGCGCAACCTGTGGATGCAGGGCATCCTGCCGCTGGCGGGCGCGCTGATGCTGTACTTCCTCGGCGGCTGGAGCGTGTGGCTGGACTACGACGTGGCGACCGCGAACGACTACACCATGTGGACGGTCCCGTTCATCCACTGGCAGGTCGGCGGCGCCTTCGTGATCGCCGTGGCGGCCGGGCTGGTCGGGCTGGTCTTGTTCATCTACTGCCGGGTCGCCGCGCCCGCCTTCTTCAAGAAGGAGACCCTCACCAGGGCCACCCCCACCCTGGTCCCCGATGAGTAGCCGGCCGCCCCTTTAGGATGGCGGGCGTGCTGGATGACGCGCAGATCGGCCGGGTGCTTTCCATCACGGCCCACCCTGACGATGTTGACTTCGCGGCCGGGGGCGCCTGGACCGTGCGCGAGGTCTGGATCGCCGCCGGACCTGACCCGAACCGCTACGTGGATGTGACCGCGACCTTCCCGCGCAAGATCGCCGCCCTGCGCGCGCACGAGAGCCAGACGGGGCATATGGAGGACCTGACCGAGCGCCTGAGGACCCGGCTGACCCTAACCGCCCAGCTGGCCGGCCTGCCCGAGGGCCACCTGGCCGAGAGCTTCCGGGTGCTGGACACCGCCTGAGCCGCGGGCCCTGGCCGGCCCGGCGGAAGCCCTCCGGCACCGCTGGTGTTTTTGCTGACGCGGACCGATAGCGGGCATAATTCACTGATTGAATCCAGCCAGAGAGAGCTGACACACCATGAGCATGGAGATGGACCACTCCTTCACAGTTCCCGTCCCTCCGGAACGGGCCTGGGACGTGCTGCTCGACGTGGAACGGATCGCACCGTGCATGCCCGGCGCCACCGTCGACGAGTTCGACGGCGAGGTGGTCACCGGGCGGATAAAGGTCAAGGTCGGCCCGGTGTCGCTGACCTACCGCGGGACCGCGAAGTTCACCGAGCGCGACCCTGACGCCCACGTGATCGTGCTCGACGCGTCCGGCAAGGAGACCCGTGGCGCGGGCACCGCCTCGGCGACCGTCCGGGCGTCGCTTGAGCCCGAGTCGTCCGGCCAGGTGACCAAGGTCATCATGCACACGACGATGAACGTGACCGGCCGGCCCGCCCAGTTCGGTCGGGGCGTGATGGTCGAGGTCGGCGGCAAGCTGGTGGAGAAGTTCGCCGAGAACCTGGCCCAGCTGATAACCGGTAACGGCGCGGCCGCGCCGGACGGCGCCGGTACGGCCACCGCCGGAGACGGCACCGCGGCGGACGGCGGCACGAACGGCGCGAGCGCAGGCCAGGCCACCGCCACGACGACGCAGGACGGGTCAGGCAGCGCCGAGCCGACGGTCACCGTTCCGGTCGCGAGCACCGCTTCGACCCCGTCCAGCTCCCCCGCCGCGCAGAGCGACGACTCCATCAACCTGGTCAGGCTGGTCGGCCCGGCGATCCTCAAGCGGGTCGTCCCGGTCGCCGCCGTCGTGGCCGCGCTCGCCCTGCTCGGCCGTCGCTTCCGGCACCTGTTCCGCCGCAGCAAGGCCTAGCAGCCATTCAGGATCGCCGCTGCCCCCGCCGGGTCGAGGATGGTCCGCGGCGGCGCTGCCGCGCGGGTGAACGGGGAACCCGGCGGGCGGCTGCCGTCCGTACCGTGGGTGGCCGGCTAGCGGACGACGACGTCGGTGACGGTTAGAGAGGAGTCCGCGGGCAGGTCGAGCGGGGACGGCGCCAGGCCGCGGGACACGATCTCCGCGCCGAGGGCCGCCACCATGGCGCCGTTGTCGGTGCACAGGCCGGGTCGCGGCACGCGGAGCTTAATGCCGGCCGCGGCGCAGCGTTCCGCGGCGAGCGAGCGCAGCCGGGAGTTGGCCGCCACGCCGCCGCCGATGATCAGGTCCGTGACGTCGTGCCGCCTGCAGGCCTGCACGGCCTTGCGGGTGAGCACGTCGGCCACCGCCTCCTGGAAGGAAGCGGCGACGTCCGGGGCGTGGACCGGCTCTCCGGCGGCCTGCCGTGCTTCCACCCAGCGGGCCACCGCCGTCTTCAGGCCGGCGAAGGAGAAGTCGAGCGTGCCGTCGTGGTACTTGCCCCGGGGGAAGCTGATGGCGGCGGGATCGCCGTCGCGGGCCGCCTTGTCGATCGGCGGTCCGCCCGGGAACGGCATGCCCAGCACCCGGGCCACCTTGTCGTACGCCTCGCCGGCCGCGTCGTCGATGGTGGCCCCGAGCGGGATGATCTCCTCGGCCACGTCCGGCACGAGCAGCAGCGAGGAATGACCGCCGGATACCAGCAGGGCCACCGCAGGCGACGGCAGCGTGCCGTGTTCCAGCTGGTCGACGGCGATATGCGCGGCCAGGTGGTTGACCCCGTACAGCGGTTTGCCTAGCGCCAGGGCGTACGCCTTGGCCGCGGCCACCCCGACGAGCAGGGCCCCGGCCAGCCCCGGCCCCGCGGTGACGGCCACGGCGTCGATCTCCGCGGGCCGGACTCCCGCGGTCGCGAGGGCCCGGTCGAAGGTCGGGACCATCGCCTCCAGGTGCGCCCGGCTGGCCACCTCGGGCACCACGCCGCCGAACCGCGCGTGCTCGTCAACGCTCGAGGCGACGGCATCCGCGAGCAGGTCGTGGCCGCGGACCAGCCCGACGCCGGTCTCGTCGCAGGACGTCTCGATGCCCAGCACCAGCGGGGACGCCATCACGCGAGCACCTTCCGCATGACCACGGCGTCGACGCCGGACGGCTGGTAGTAACCGCGCCGGATCCCGATCTCGTCGAACCCGTGGCGCAGGTACAGCTGCCTGGCCCTGGGGTTGTCCTCCCGCACCTCGAGCAAGACCTCCCGGTAACCGCGTTTTTCCGCCTCGTCGACGAGCGCCGTGAGCAGCGCCGTCCCGGTCCCCTCACCCCAGCGGGCCGGGGTCACCGCCAGCGTCACCACGTCGGCCTGCGACCCGCCGGTGAACATCATCCCCGCGTACCCGATCAGCGCGTTCCCCTCCTCGGCCACCAGGTAGAGCCGACGCGAGGGCGGCTGCGCGAACTCCGCCGCGAACATCTCCGGACTCCACGCGTCCTCGGGGAAAAGCTTTTGCTCCAGCGCAATGATCGCGGCCATGTCGGCCCTGTTCATCTCCCGCAGCCGCACCGCACTGCCCTCATCCGGCCAGGCGCTCACGATGGCGTGACCCGCTTGGGCGGCCCGGGCTCCCTGGCGTCCGGCCGCCGCAGGTAGAGCGGTTCCGCGGCCAGCAACGGCACGGTCAGCAACGGCACAGGTGCGGACGAAGGGGCGGCCGGCCCGCCGGCTTGCCCCGCCACGATCGCGCACCCCACGATCTCGCTCGCGACGATCGCGCAGAGGGTGCGGGCATCCGGATGGGCGGGCCCGATGACCTCGCCGAACGCCTCCGGGTACAGCTGCCCCCCGCTCCCGGCCACGGCGAGCCCGGCGGCCCCGGGGATCGAGGCGGCGCTGCCGACCAGCGGACCCTCCAGGCGGCCGCCGGCGGCGTACCTGGCCCAGTAGACCTCCTTGCGCCGCGCGTCGGTCGCCACCAGGAACTCCAGCCCCGGCAGCGAGGGGGACGCCGCGTCGGCGGCGATGACGTCCAGCGAGCACACCCCGTGCACGGGGATGCCGAGCACGGCTCCGAGCACCCGGGCGGTCACCACGCCGACTCGCAGCCCGGTGTAGGGACCGGGGCCGACCCCGACGGCGACCGCGGTGAGATCCGCGCGGGACGCGCCCGCATCGGCCAGGACCTTCGCGATCATCGGTGCGAGCAGCTCGCCATGGCGCCGGCCATCGCCGGCGACCGCCTCGGAAACGACTCGCTCCCCGTCGTGCAAGGCCACGCTCACCGCCGGGGTCGCGGTATCAAAACCCACCACAAGCACGCCGCCCAGCCTAGTAGGCGCGCGGCGTGGCCGGGTCCGACCGCGGCACCCCGCCCCGGACAGCTAGCACGGGAGAGCCAGTGCGGGGGAACTAGCGCAGCGAGGCCTCGGCCGCCTGGGCGAACGCCATGGCCGCCGCCGTCAGCTGGGACTGGGACACCGGTCCGTAGCTGCCGCGGTTGGAATGCGCGAGCCCGTTCAGCGTCACCGTCACGACCACGTTGTGGTAGCGGACCATGACGGTGGCGACGTCGGTCACCGCGCCGCCGACGCGGTACACCTGCAGGGCGCTGAACGCCTGGTTCCCGAACCCGGACAGGACCCTGACCGTGGCCGGCGGAGCCGGAGAGTGCTTGGGCGGGGTCTGCATGCCCTGCAACGCCAGGTCATACGCGTCGGTCGCGGCGAACGTGGCGCTGCCGTTGCCGCTGGCCAGGCCGTTCGGCGCGTACGCGAGCAGGTTGAGCTCCATCAGCCGGTACAGCGGCGGCTTGTCGATGGTCCAGTTGCAGGCGGATTCGGCCGATCCGTTGACCGGCAGCGGCGACGCCACCTTGGCCTTCCCCGGCAGATACTGCTGCACGGTGGCACCAGGCACCGCGCGGCACGCGTCGGGCACCTGGCGCAGCTCGCCCGGCTGGAACGTGGTGATCAGCGCGCCGGGCGTGACTGCCGCCGGACCCGGCCGCCCGCCCGCCAGCAGCACCACCACGAGCACCGTCCCGGCCACGACGACGAGGCTGCCCGCCATGACGAACCACCGCCGCCGCCTGCGCGCCGCGGCCCGCAGGGCGCGCCCGCCGGGCACGCGCGCCGGGCGTGGCGGGCGCGCCGACGGCACCTCCTCCTCGCCGCCGTCCGCCTCGGGTCCGTCCCATTGGGCCCACTGCGGCACCGGTTCGTCCTGACCCGGATCGGAGACCCGGCGCGAGCCGGGACCAGCAGCCCGGGCGCCAGGGCCGCCGGGACGACCACCAGGGCCAGCGGGATGGCCGCCAGGGCCGCCAGGGCCGCCAGGGGCCGCAGGGCGGCCGCCGGGACCGCCAGGGCGTCCGGGACCAGCCGGATTGCCTCCGGCCGGGGGACGATGCGAGCGGGCCGGACGGACCGGTGGCAGGTCAGCCCACGGCGGCGGGTCCTCGTCATCGCGGTCATGACGGAAGGACCTGGCCGGGGGACGAAGCGGCGGGAACTCCTGCTCGGGCACGGCGCGCCTCCGGGTTCGGGGTACGGTACGTAACGGCGCGATACGCGAAACTGGGATCAGTACAGCGGAACTATAAACGATCTGCGGCGCCGGTGAGCACACCATGC
>WNGK01001811.1_pt1 | contig 24035 bp, 20 predicted proteins | sample 5400601 | NCBI WGS metagenome assembly WNGK01 (sample SAMN13153376, study PRJNA577476) | soil metagenome | isolation source: 60 cm soil or saprolite under Garry oak tree replicate 1 | place: USA:California | collected 2016-06-15
GGACCGGAATTGCAATTACCAAACCTTACAGATTTGATCTGCCGGTTTGATCATCGGCTGTCCCGGTTTGCACGAAAATGCCTTGGCGAACTCCGGCATGTTTACGACCACGCCGTTGATACGATATTTTGCCGGCGAATGTGGATCGGTAATCGCGCGGACACGGAGGTCTTCCGGACGCTCATTGGTGCACGCCCATTGAGCGAAGCCGACGAAGAATCGCTGATCGGGGGTGAGGCCATCAATGGGCGTGAGTAGCTTGTCCTTCGTGGCGTCTTTCCAGGCAACATAGGCCAGGATCTCGCCGCCGAGGTCTGCCACATCCTCACCCAAGGTCAGCTTGCTGTTGATGTGGATGTCATCGACAACAACGTACTTTGCGTACTGGTCTTCGACGCACTGAGTTCTCGCTTCGAACTTCTCGCGATCGGTTTTCGTCCACCAGTTTTTCAGGTTGCCTCTGGCGTCGAACTGGCTCCCCTCGTCGTCGAAGCCGTGCGTGAGCTCGTGGCCAATGGTTCCTCCGGTATCGCCATAGTTTGGTGCGTCGTCGAGTTTCGCATCGAACAGTGGCGGCTGAAGCACGCCGGCAGGAAAATTGATGTCGTTCATTTGGGGATCGTAATAAGCATTGACCGTGGGCGGCGTCATTTGCCATTCTCCGCGATCGACCGGCTTACCCACCTTATTGATCTGCCGGCGGCGTTCAAACTCCGAAGCGCGCGCGACATTCCCTCGGAAATCGTCGCGGGTGATGCGAACCGAACTGTAATCGCGCCACTTCTCCGGATGACCGATTTTGTTTCGGATGCCGGCCAGCTTTTCCAGAGCCTGTTGTTTGGTTTCCGGGCTCATCCAATCCAGATCCCGGATGCGTTTGCTCATCGCATCCTCAATCCGCCGCACCATATCGAGCGTGCGCGCTTCGGCTTCCGGGCCGAACGTTTTTCGGACGTAGATCTGCCCCAACGCTTCGCCAAGATTGCCGTCCGTATATTGCACGCAGCGTTTCCATCGAGGCTGCAGGTCTTCGACGCCGCGGAGGTATTTGCGATAGAAATTGAAATTCTCCTCGGCGAACGTGGACGATAGATACGGCGACGCTGAGTCCACGACGCGGTATCGAAGGTATGCCTTCCAGTTTGCGACCGAGACACGCTCTAACTGCACGTTCAGCTCGCGGAAGAAATCCGGAGGCGCCACGTTGACGATTTCAAAGCTGGGATAATGCAGCTCTTTGTAGTACACCGCCCAATCGAACTTCGGCGCGAGCTTCGACAATTCTGCAACGTTCATCTTGTGTTTCAGCTTGTATGGATCGCGCCGATCAACACGGGTCATGGAAGCCTTCGCGAGCAGCGTTTCCAGAGTCATGATGGTGCTGGCGTTCCTCTTCGCCGTTCCGGCGTCATCTCCCATCAATTCAAAGACGCGCTCAACGTGCTGCACGTACCGCGCTTGGATCTCTTTGGATTTGTCGTCGTCTTTGGTGTAGTAGTCGCGATCCGGAAGACCCAACCCGCCCTGATCGAGTTCCGCGATCTGCTGCTCGGAATTATCGGGATCCTGCGTCGAGCCCTGCCGGAAGAGAATCGCGCTGCCGTAGGTCGGTTGCAGACGGCCCACAATTTGCGCCAATTGTCTCTCTGATCGCACCCTGCTTATCGCGTTCAAGTCGGTCTTCAGAGGAGCTAGGCCGCGTTTTTCCACCGTCAGCTCATCCATGCAGGCGGTGTAGAAATCCCCGATCTGTCGTGTAACCGCATCAGGGTCCGCCTCGAGAGAACCCGCTTGTTCCAAGATGCTCCGTAGATATTTTAAATTGTCTTCATAGAGCTTTCGATACACGTCCCATGATGTTTGATCCGGCGGAATGGGATTGTTGCTTTGCCATCCACCGCAGGCGTACTGATAAAAATCCACACACGCATCGACGCTTTTGTCCATCGCAGTGAGATCAAGACTTGGCGTGTATGGAAATCCAGGGTCCTGGTTGTTCTGCGCGCCCTGCGCCGGCGCGTATGAAGACAAAACGAGAATGAGAAACAGAATTGATCGTTTGACCATGATTTTGTACTCCGCACCGTCTAGCGGGCTGCTGAACAACGCTTTCGAAACGACGAATGCACTGTAGCGGCGGTCCGCGAAGCGCAAGCGCGAAGGCGCGCAGCCTCAAGAAGCAGACCACCGCTACAGTAGATTTTAAAGGGCATGAAAGTCGTTGTGTACAGTAAAGGCTTAGTCCAGGCGAGAGTCAGTAGCTGCCGGTGATGTAAAAAACTGTCAAGCCCAGCGCGACGACACCCATCGCGATCCACAGAATTCGGGAATTCAGGTGTGCGCTCCCTCCCACTTCATGGAGTTGCGGCGGCTGTCCATGGCGAGATTCGCCAGCCGGTCGGCTTCCTTGTTGTCCTCCCGTCGGACATGTTCGATCGAGAACTGGGGGATGAGTTCGATCCAACGTAAGGCGCTGTTGTGAAGAAGCCGGATGCCTTCATTCTTCACTTGGTATTCGCCTTTGATTTGCTTCACGACTAACTCGGAATCGGCGAAAACCCGAAGCTCTTGACATCGCATGAAAACCGCGAAGCGTAGAGCCTCAAGAAGGGCCGAATATTCCGCATAGTTGTTCGTTCCGGTGCCTAGATATTCGGCGATCCGCACAACGCCGGGAAAGTACACGCCGATACCCACCTCGCCCGGATTGCCGCGCGAGCCTCCGTCGATATACGCGGACAACTTCATTTATGCGACTTCGAAGGGGTGATCAAGATTTTCCGGGTTATAGAGGATGCGCTGGCAGGCATCGCACGCGATGATCTGATCGTTAGGGCGGATTTCCTGAAAGACTTGGGGCCGGATCCGGACCTGGCAAATTTCACAGACCTCATTGCGCGCTGCGGCCACAGCGATTCCGCCGCGGGCCTTGCGGACGCGCTCGTATCGTGGCAGCAAGTCGGACGATATCGAGATTTCAAGCCCTTTGCGTTCCTTCAAATAGGACTCCAAAGCGCTCAGATCGCGCTGGTTTTGTTCGATGAGCTGCGTTCGTTCTTGATCGACCTTCTGCTGATCTTCCTTCAATCGCGCCTCAGCAGCTTTGATATCGACCTGCGACGATTCGGCGTCCATCATCAAGTTCAGAACTTCATCCTCGATCTTCCGGATGGCATTCTGCGCATGCTCGATTTCATGCTGAAGCGCGCGGTATTCGTCATTGGTCTTCACTGCCATCATCTGATCGCGGTATTTCGAAATCTTGGTCTCGATGGAGCTGATCTCGCTTTCGAGCTTTTTGCGGGTGCTCTGATTGCTCTTGGCCTTTTCCTTTGCGGACTCCAGCGCGGCCTGGGCCGAGCGTAATTTTTCATCGAGAGCCTTGGAAATTCCGGGGAACTTATCAATTCTGGTGCGGAGTTCTTGAATCGCGAGGTCAATCGTTTGGAGTCTGATAAGCTGCTTTAAATCGTGATTCATCGTCTAACAAGTGGGCCCAGTAGGACTTGAACCTACGACTGCCCGGTTATGAGCCGGGAGCTCTAACCGACTGAGCTATGGGCCCCTGAAGATGACAATTGAACAGTGAACAATGAACATTCTTTAGGAAATGTTCATTGTTCACTGTTCAATTGTCATCTTACCTCAGTCCCGACCCGTCCCATCCAGGAATGCGCGCAGCCGGCGGCTGCGACTGGGATGCCGCAATTTCCGCAGAGCCTTGGCTTCGATTTGGCGGATGCGTTCGCGAGTGACGGCAAAGTTCTGACCGACTTCTTCCAAAGTATGTTCGGTTCCGTCCTCGAGGCCGAAACGCATCTTGATGACGCGCTCTTCGCGCGGCGTGAGGGTGTTCAAGACCTGCTCGGTCATTTCTTTCAGGTTGATATTGATCACGGCATCGGCGGGTGAAACGACACCGCGATCTTCGATGAAATCGCCGAGATGGGAATCTTCCTCTTCGCCGATCGGCGTCTCCAAGGAAATCGGCTCCTGCGCAATCTTCAAAACCTTCCGGACTTTGGATACCGGAATGTCCATGCGCTTTGCGATTTCCTCGCTTGTAGGCTCGCGGCCGAGTTCCTGGACGAGAGCACGAGACGTCCGGATCAGTTTGTTGATCGTCTCGATCATGTGCACCGGAATTCGGATGGTGCGTGCCTGATCGGCAATCGCCCGCGTGATGGCCTGGCGGATCCACCATGTGGCATAAGTGGAAAACTTATAGCCGCGCCGGTATTCGAACTTATCCACCGCCTTCATCAACCCGATGTTGCCTTCCTGAATGAGATCCAGGAACTGCAGTCCGCGATTCGTGTATTTCTTGGCGATGGAAACGACCAGGCGGAGGTTGGCTTCGACCAGTTCGCGTTTGGCGACTTCCGCCTGCACTTGCCCTTGCATGATGGTCTGCAACGTGCGCTTCAGTTCGAGGGCACTGGATTTGGTGTCATCTTCCATCGCCGCAATCTGCGATTTGACGTGCCGGATGTCCTTCTGGATTGCCTTGCGATACTCCTTTTTCGTGTGATCCGCTTTGCGTTCAAGGCGGCTGAGCTCCTGCTCCAGCGGCCGCATCTTCTCGACAGTGCCCTTCATCAGACCAACGAGGCGCAATTTTTCGGAGGTCGAAAACTCCAGGGAGCGAACAAGCTCCGAAAGCCTCACTCGGGTTCTGGCCAGATTCCAGTAAGCACGGCGGTACGGTCCTTTCTTGGTTTTGGGGACCGTCTCGAGTTTTGCCCGGAGCTGGCTGACCTTTTTATACGTTTTATTGATCTGCTCGATGATTTCCAGCGTTTCCTGATGTTTCTCTTCGATCTTCTCGTCGGTGAGTTCCTCGTCACTGAACTGCAGGATGTCCTTGATGATGCTGGGATCCGTCATCAGCTGGTCCCCGAGCGCAATGATCTCCCGAACAATGACGGCGGAACGAGAGAGCGACTTCAAAACCGTCATCTGTCCCCGCTCGATGCGTTTTGCGATCTCGACTTCACCGTCGCGTGTGAGCAATGGCACGGTTCCCATCTCGCGCAAATACATGCGCACGGGATCGTTGGTCTTTTCCAGAGCCCCCGGCGTCAGGTCCAGTTCAATATCTTCGGGCTGTTCTTCGAATTTCTTTGCACCGGCCACTTTGTCGAGTCCGGCAAAGCTTTGGTCGTCGGTATCGATCACTTCGATACCGGCGGTCCCAAACGCCGAAAATAGGTCGTCCAGATCCTCGGCCGACGCGCTGATTTCGGGAGGGAGTAGATCGCTGACTTCGTCGTAAAGGAGGTATCCTTTCTCCTTTCCGATATCGATGAGCTTCTGGACTTCGTCGTACTTTTCCTCGAGTCCGCCCAACGACTCTTCTACAGCCACGGCGGCGGAGCGCTTTGGATTCACTTCGGCGCCTGCAGGGTGTTGTTGTTTCTTCTGATTGCCTTTGTTCATGCCTTTATTCACTAATAAGCGGCTCTTTCGTCTTTTCAAGCTTTAAACGCCTCCCGCACGGCTTTTTTCAGCGATTATTTTCATGTGCCTTTCCATCGACTGGACCAATTCGGGAGGGGCGCCACCGGATCCGCTGTACTGTTTGAGCACTTCACGGATCTCCCCTATCTTTTTGACGTGATAGGCATCATTGAGTCGCTTGACAGAAGCCAGTACTTCATCGCCGGAAATACGGCCAAATGGTTCTAGGAGCGCTGCTCGCACTTCCTTGCGAAGTTGTTCATCCTGGATGTCTTCGAGGGCGTTTTCGACGTTTCCGCCGGGGTTATGGACGATATTTCGGAGCACCGGCGCCGACCAGACTTCCGATAAAAACTCACCCTCGAAGCAGGCCCGCAAGTCTTTTGCAATTTCGGGCGCCTGCATCAGAGCGTGTATTAACTGCTTTTCCGCGAGCGTCAGTTTGCGTTCCGGTTCGATCACGCCTCTTTTGCGGACGACCGGACGGATATCCGGCGGCCGTGGTGTCAAGCGCAGCCGCTCCAGAATCGCGCTTTCCGGAACCTTAAATCCTTCAGCCACAGCGCGCGCGACTTCGAGTTGTTCAATACGGTCTTGAATTTTTGCGACGTGTTCGACGACATCGTGGACGGCAGCCGCCTTCATGGCCGGTTCCTTCAAATCGTATTGGTGTGCGGCCTCGGCCATAAGGTATTGCCAGAAATAAGGGGCATTTGCCAATAACCGTCTATAAACTTCAGCGCCTTCTTTCCGGACGAAATCATCCGGGTCCAACCCCCCGCTCAGTTTGAGGATTCGAATTCGCAAGGCCTTCGCAAGCAGCAAATCGATCGAGCGGCGCATTGCGTTCTGACCCGCAGCATCCGGATCGTAGTTCATCACGACCTCGGGCACATAGCGAGCCATGATCGCCACCTGCTGCTGGGTCAAACTCGTACCGCAGGATGCCACAACGTTTTCGATTCCTGCCTGGTGCAGACTCAAGCAGTCGAAGTAACCCTCGACAACAACAAGGCGGCCGGCCTTCTGAGCCGCGTCCCGTGCGAAATGCAGCGCGTAAAGTACATTCGACTTCGAGTACAATCGCGACTCGGGCGAGTTGAGATACTTTGGCTGAGCGTCGGCAGCCAGGGCCCGCCCTCCAAATCCGATCGGCCTACCTCTCTCGTTCCAGATCGGAAACATCAGCCGGCGGCGAAATCTGTCGTAAACTTCTCCAGTGTCGTTTTTAACAAACAAGCCACTGTCCAAGGGGTCTTTGAGCCGTAAATAGTTCAACAATCCGGCTGCCGGCGCATACCCGAGGCGAAATCGCTCGACGTATTGCGGCTGGATTTGCCGCTTTTCCAAAACCTGCCTTGCCGGAGCCGCCTCATCCGCTGACAGCTTCTGATGGAAATACGATGCAGCGCGCTCATAAATTTCAAAAAGTTGCTGCCGCTCTTCGAATTTTTGGTCCTCCAGCCCCGGGACGGCCGGGATGGGAACGCCACATTTCTCGGCGACGATACGCACGGCTTCAGGAAAGGAAACTTTCTCGGCCAGCATGACGAATGCGAAGACGTCGCCTCCTGCACCGCAACCAAAACAGTGAAATATTTGTTTCTCTCGGTGGACTGAAAACGAAGGTGTTTTTTCCGAATGAAACGGGCACAGCCCTTTGAATGCGCTCCCTGCGCCTTTCAGGCTCATATAATCCGAAACCACTCGGACGATATCGGCAGAACGACGAACGGTTTCGGTAAAGTGGTTCATTAGGCTGCCGTGGGAGTCAAAAAAACGAAATTGTATAAGTTATACGTTTTGACCGAAAAATTTCAAGCCTAAATTAGTCCCGTAACGTCACGATAGTGACGCCACGGCCGCCTTCCGAGTGGGGAGCGGACTCAAAACGGCTGACATGGGGGTGCTTGGTGAGCCAGCCTGCAATCGCCTGGCGCAAAGCACCCGTACCCATTCCATGCACAATCCGGACCGGATTAACTTGGGCCAGAAAAGCGTCGTCCAGGAACTTGTCCGCGATATCCAGGGCTTCATCCACCTTCAGTCCAATGAGGTTGATTTCGGCTTTTTCCAGTTGCTTCGGCGTGATGTTCAGCTGAACGTGTTGGGGAAGCTTCAGCCCCACATTCTGGAGGACTTCGAGATCATCCACCGGCCTTCGGAGCTTAATGTTCCCCACAAGGACTTCGGCTTCTCCATCCTTAATCGATGCGATTGTGCCCGTAACCGCCAACGATACCACCCGTACCCTTTGCCCCTCTCCCCCTGGGGGAGGGCGCCGCGCTGGAAGCGCGGCGGGTGAGGGCGCCAATTTCGACGTTGGCTCGATTTTCTCCTTCTCTCTGCTCAGCTCTCTGGCGGCCTCTGCCTTCACGTTCGCCAGCTTCTTCTGATACTTCTTGACCGATTCCTCTCCGGCCGACTCCAACTCCCGCGAAGCTTTCTCCGACATTTCCCGAACGATGCCTTCGAGTTTCTTTTCGACCCTCGCGATTTCCTGCTTATGCTGCTCCGTCAGCTGATCGAGTTCTTTTCGCTTCCAGTCCTCAAAGTCTTGACGTTCTTTTTCGAGCCGAAACTTTTCGTGTTCGAGGTCCGTCACGCGCTGCTTCAACTCCTCGACGTAGTGGGCCGCTTCCAGGTCTGCCGTATCCAGATAGCCGATAGCCGATTCCAGCACGGGCCGGGGCAACTGAAGCCGCTCTGCAATTTTCAATCCGCTCGACGCCCCAGCCAGACCGTGAATCAGCCGGTAGGTCGGTTCCAAGGTGATCTCATTGAACTCCATTGCCGCATTGGCAACGTCCGGCGTCGTCTCCGCATACACCTTCAACCGGTTGTAATGGGTTGTGGCAATCGCTAAGGCGCCGATTTCGCGGAATTTTTCGAGAACGGCACGCGCAAGAGCAGCACCCTCGCCCGGTTCGGTGCTGCTTCCGATTTCATCAAGTAACACGAGCGACCGGACCGTTGCGGATTCGATCATCGACTTTATGGCCAGAACGTGCGCTGAAAATGTACTGAGATGATCCGTAATCGACTGCTGATCGCCGATGTCGGCCAGGATGCGGTCGAATACCGGCAAGGTCGCTTCCTCAGCGGGAACAGGAATGCCGGACTGGGCCATCAGAGCGAAGAGACCAACGGTCTTGAGAACCACTGTTTTGCCTCCGGCATTCGGACCGCTAATCACCAGAATTCGCCGATTCGTGTCCATGTCCAGAGAGACAGGCGCCACACACCCCTTTTCACGCCGGAGGTTATCTTCCAACAGCGGGTGACGCGCGTTAATCAGGCTGAGCAGCAAGCCCTGGGAAAAGGCCGGGCTCACACAGTTGAAATCGCGGGCGAAACGCGCTTTCGCAAAGACCAGCTCGATGTACGCTGAAAGCGAGCACGCATGCTGCAGTTGCGCCGTGCTGGCTTGAATCAGAACCGTCAGTTCGGCGAGGATTCTGGCGATTTCGACTCTCTCTTCATCCTGTAGCCGGACGAGTTCATTGTTCATCTCGAGAACGGCAAGGGGTTCCATAAACACAGTCGCTCCACTCGAGGAACTGCCGTGAATAATGCCGTCCACGCTACGCTTCTGCTCCGTTCGGATGGGAATCACGAACCGTCCATTTCGAATTGTGATGATTTGTTCCTGTAGTTGCGGCGAATAAGCGGGGCTTCGAACGATCCTTTCCAGCTTTTCAGTCAGACGGGAACGTGCCGCTGAGAGAGCCCTACGGATCCGCGCCAGTTCGGGACTATATTTGTCGTCCACTTCACCGTTTTGAATCGCGCGCCCAAGATGCTTCCCGAGTTCCCGAAGATCAGGAAGCCGCTGCCCGGTTTGCGCAAGCTTCGGGAATTTTTCTCGGTCTTCTTTCCACCGGACGCGCAGCCCTTCCACTTGCGCTACAAAGACCTGGATCGCCTCGATCTCAGGGATTTCCAGCGTGACGCCTTCGACCGACAATTTCTCGAGTACCTGCCCAAGCAAAGCAATATCCTGGAAAGGCACACGATGTTCTCGCAGATACGATATCGCTTCGGCTGTAATCGCGTGTTCGGATTCGAGCTTCTGCTCATCGGCTATGGGCGCAAGGTCATCCAGCGCAAACTTCCCGGCCTCAGTCGAAATATAGCGGCCAACCAGGTCTTTCAATCGGTAATATTCAAGGGCGGCGAGCGAGAAATCCATGCGAGCTTATAGACGGTTTATCAAGCTGGCGACGACAGCCGCGCCATAACCGTTGTCAATATTGACGACAGTAACGTTTGAAGCGCAACTGTTCAGCATACCGAGCAGTGCGGCGACCCCGTTAAAGCTGGCACCGTAGCCCACGCTCGTGGGAACTGCAATAACAGCAACAGAGACGAGTCCCCCCACGACACTGGGCAGTGCTCCCTCCATACCTGCAACGACGACGATGACACGCGCCTTCGCGAGACGCTCGCGCCGGTCCAGCAGCCTATGGAGACCAGCGACGCCGACGTCGTATAGTGAATCGACTTCGTTCCCCATGACCTTCAATGTGACAACTGCTTCCTCGGCAACGGCCATGTCGGACGTACCGGCCGAAACAACCATCACAGTGCCTTTGCCCAAAATCTCCTTGGTCTTATGGATCACGATCGCCCTTGCGTTGTCGTAGAACTCGGCTTCGGACGCGATTTGCTTCACGCGTTCAAAGTGAGCTGGAGTTGTACGTGTAACCAGAATGTTGTGTTTGTTTTTGTACATGGCCTCGACAATTTTTCCGACTTGATCGACGGTCTTGCCCATGCCGAATACCACTTCCGGAAAACCCTGTCGAAGCATGCGATGATGATCCACGTTTGCGAATCCTAGATCCTCAAACGGAAGTGTACGCAGACGGTGCAAAGCGTCGGCGCTGGAGATTATTCCTGCTTTGAATTCTTCCAAGATGGCTCGGATCTGTTCTTCAGTCATGTTTTGATGAACAAATGACAATTACAGGAGATGCAGCTCCCTATAACATTCTAACGGACGAAGCGGTCTATTGAGAGGATCACGAAACAGGGCGTGAATGTCTTTGCGGGAAATGCGAGATTGCATGTAGGCAATATAGAGCCGGCGTCCCAGAGCATAGCCAAGCAACTGTGCAAGCATTCGCATCATTTTCTGATTACCGGCTTTAGCTTCGATCGCTGAACGCAATGCCACAAAATGCTGAGCGCCCGGACGCGTTCGGGGATCAATAAGAAGTTCGATCGCGCGTGTGAGCTGCTCGTTCCGGCCAATCTGGCTCAATACCCGCTCCGCAAGCGATTCGATGCCGCCTCGAGACGAGTCCAGAACCTTGGAACAGAAATATCCCAAGCCATGCTCGATGACATTTACAAAAAATTGGTCGCGCGGGGCCCGTTCAACCGGCTTGCCGAGTTCACCGCGGCACGCCTGATGGATGAATCGCGCGAATTCCTCGGCTGCATTGCCGAGTTCGAATTCTCCAGCCCACACCGAATCGAACTCGAGCAAGGACATCAAGCTTGCGGCGTGTTTGTCCAAGGCTAGAAAGTTCATCATGATTTCCATCAGGGTTTGCGCGAGAAGCGTCCAATCGCCACATGAATCTTCCTCGATGCATTTGTGCAGGTATTGGCGGAAAGACTCATATTTCTCGATGGGTGTTGCATTGAACACGCAGTAGCAACCCTCTCGCACACGCACCGCTCGGGCCTGATGGAAACCCGTCTCCTGGAGTTTCCAGTAGAGCGCATCGATATTCTGAACGACGAACAATTCCTTCGATTCAATTCCTTTCCTGCCGAGTATCGCTCGAACGCGCCGGGGCAAATGATTGCTTGCAAGATGCGATTCGCCGAAAATGACGACTAACGTCTGCTCCGGATCGTTTGCGAGAAGGCGTGCCACGCGCCGAGCGACACCAAGGTCGCGCCGGCCGATGCTGCGCATGTCATTTCGAGGATGGCAGTCCGCGCCGTAGATCGGAATATGCAGTTCACGGGCCGCCTCGAAAATCGTTTTATACCCCTCCCAATCACAGCCCCATTCCTCGCGGTAATGGATCCGGTCGAGAAACTCTTGTTCCGAAATTTTGCCGGCCATCCAACGGGTGAGCACTTCTTGATTTCGGGCAAATACAGGTTCAACAGCGACGGCAATATTGTTTTTGCGGGTCTTCAGCTCTCGGAGAAATTCCGAGGCATAGGTCTGGCTACGCGTAAGCGCGTGATAATCGCCGATCCAAATTAAGTTTGCCCGCCGCGCTGCTTCTAGAATCTCGGCGGGAGCGACCACCGATTCGAAGGTTTGGAATTCGCGAGTAAATTCCTGGATATATTGCTGGCTGGGCGACGCACCGATCTCGCCAATATCGTTTTGGATGCGGCGAACGGCCTCTCGTTTGAGGGCCGTGACCTCTTTCAGCCGCTGTCGGGAATACGTCATAGTGAGTTAGACTTATGACACCTCATATAGGGAGCTAACTGTTGATTTTGCATAAGTTACAAATAACCCTCAACATGATTAAGTTCGAGCACACCATCTTCGCTTTGCCCTTTGCATTTATAGGGGCATTGTTGGCGCGAAAGGGGTTACCGACGGCTTGGCAATTGACCTGGATCGTGCTTGCAATGATTGGGGGCCGGAGCGCCGCCATGACTTTCAACCGGATTGCAGACGTCCGTTACGACAGGTCCAATCCACGAACCCGCAAACGGGCTTTACCGCAAGGCACCCTGTCGATGGGGTTCGCCGTCGTTTTTACGATTGCCATGTCCCTTCTGTTTGTTTTTGCTGCGTGGCAACTCAATTCATTGTGCTTTTACCTGTCCTTCCCGACGCTGGCAATCCTGCTTCTATATTCGTACACTAAGAGATTCACATGGTTGAGCCATGTCGTGTTGGGTTTCGCAGTGGGTTGCGCCCCACTCGCTGCATGGTTGGCGATAGATGGCGAGTTTGCATGGCCTCCGGTTTTCCTGAGTGGCGCTGTCACGTTCTGGGTAGCTGGATTTGACTTGATCTATGCGCTGCAAGACGTCGAATTTGATCGGAAGGCGAAACTGTTTTCCCTGCCTTCGAGATACGGTGTCGCTCCGGCGCTGCGTGTATCCAGTGTTTTTCATGGCGCGACGGTCATCCTGTTGATCGCGACAGCCGTAATCACGAATTTGGGTTGGATGGCCTACGCGGGGATCGCCGTGGTGGCGAGCATTTTGTATTGGGAGCATCGGCTTGTGACGCCGGAGGACCTGAGCCGAATCGACGTCGCTTTTTTTAATCTGAACGGTTACGTCAGCATTCTCTTACTTCTCGCGTTTGCGGGAGATATCTTAATAAGGTGAGACATTTCTACTTAGCGATGGCTCTGATTCTTCCGCCTGAACGCACGCATTTCTTTCAGCTTCCTGCGATCGATCACTGGAACAGTCTTTATAAGCTGAGCGCTTTCGACATTTTCATCCTAATCCCATATCTCACGATCCTGACCATGCTCGCCGTTTATGGTATTCACCGGTACCATCTGGTGTTTCTTTATTTGAAACACAAGGACAGGACCGCGCACCCGAACGCAAAGCTGGAAGAAAAACCGCGAGTGACGATACAACTGCCGATCTATAACGAAATGTACGTTGTGGAACGTCTGGTCGAGGCAGCTTGTCGGGTACGCTACCCGCGTGAACTTTTGGAGATTCAGGTTTTGGACGACTCTACCGATCGCACTGCCGAAATTGCCGCTGCCTCGGTGCGCAAATATCGCGAAATCGGGTTCAATATCCATCACGTCCACCGGGCCAACCGTAAAGGTTTCAAAGCGGGTGCTCTGGAAAACGGTTTGAATTTCGCGACAGGCGAACTGATTGCGATTTTCGATGCGGACTTCATTCCCCCGCCGAATTTCCTCGAAGACGTTGTGGATTATTTCAGCGATCCGCAGGTTGGAATGGTTCAGGCGCGTTGGGGTCATATCAATCGCGAATATTCTTTGCTCACGCAAGTGGAGTCGGTCATTCTTGACGGCCACTTCATCATCGAACACGGCGGGCGTCATTTCTCGGGACGATTCTTCAATTTCAACGGCACGGCAGGCATTTGGAGGCGGACCGCAATCGAAGGCGCGGGAGGATGGCAACACGATACGTTGACGGAAGACACCGATCTAAGCTATCGCGCTCAAATGGCCGGATGGAAATTTCTTTATCTGCCTCAGATCGTTTGCCCCGCAGAGCTTCCGGTTGAGATGAATTCGTTCAAGAGCCAGCAGGCTCGATGGGCAAAGGGATTGATTCAAACCGCAATCAAATTGCTTCCTCGGATCCTCCGAAGCGATCTGCCGTGGAAAATCAAGATTGAGGCATTTTTCCATCTCACTGCGAACATCTGTTATCCCCTGATGATTGCTCTCTCTTTTTTGCTGCTGCCGGCGATGATCGTGAGGTTCAATCAGGGTTGGTTCCAGATGCTGTATGTAGATCTTCCTTTATGGTTGGCTTCGACGGCTTCGGTTTCGACCTTTTATTTGATTTCGCAAAAGGAACTCTATCCGGATTGGAGAGTCCGTTTACGATACCTGCCGTTCCTGATGTCAGTCGGCATTGGGCTCTCCGTCAGTAACTCGAAGGCTGTCATGGAAGCGCTTCTCGGCATCAAGAGCAGTTTCAAGCGCACACCGAAATATCGAATCGAGAGCAGGAAGGACCGGTGGGTAACGAAAAAGTATCTGCGGCGAACCGGTGTCATGCCTCTATTCGAACTCAGTCTCGGCGCGTACTTCGCGCTGGTGGTCTTTTACGCATTTGTGAATCAAAATTATCCGACGATTCCATTCCTGATGTTTTTTGTTGTCGGATTTACCTACATGGGGCTCATGTCGATCGTGCACATGACGCTGCATCGATGGTTAAAAGACTTATAGCCCCCGCTTGCTTATTCCTCGCGCTCACAACACTCCTCGCGATTGAGAAGGAACCGTTCGGAGAATATAAGGCGCGGCGGGACAGGCTGGCTGCGCGTATCAAGGGCAACGTGCTTGTCCTTCGCGCAGCTCCGGACCAGGAATTGGTCAAGTACCAACAAGAGCGAAATTTTTATTACCTTACCGGATTCGATCAGCCCGGCGCGATTTTGCTCCTGGATGCCGCCTCAGATCCGCCGCAGGAATTTCTATTCCTGCCGGAGCGGAAACCTTCGGCAGAACGTTGGACGGGGCCGAAACTTGGCCCGGGCGCAGACGCGGAAAAAGCGACGGGGTTCGCTAAGGTTCTCTCGACGGACGAGTTTGAGACCACATTAAAACGAGTTTCAGAAGGAGGAAAAGCCGTATACGGTTTAAAAGATGTTGAGAGCGATGTCGCGTTCCTGCGGCAAACCAAATCACCAACAGAAGTCGCCCTGCTCGAGAAAGCTGTTCAGATTACGTTGAAAGCGCATCGCGCTGCAGTCCGCACCATTGCTCCGGGAGCGATGGAGTATGAAGTTCAGGCCGCGCTGGAATTCGAGTTCACACGGAACGGAGCGGAGCGGCCCGGGTATCCTTCCATCGTGGGCTCGGGGCCGTTTTCGACAATCCTTCATTATAACGACAACACACGGCGCATGCAGGCGGGCGATGTGGTTGTCGTGGATATAGGGGCCGAATATAGCGGCTACAGTGCGGATGTCACACGGACCTATCCGGCCTCGGGAAAGTTCTCCCCACGCCAGCGCGAGATTTACCAAATCGTCCTCGAAGCCCAAAAAGCCGCTATCGACAAAGTCAAACCCGGCGCGCGCATCGGCGATCTGCACAACGTAGCCATGTCGCACATTCGGTCAAAGGGCTACGAAAAATATTTTATTCACGGAACCAGTCACCACATCGGACTCGAAGTTCATGATGTCGGGGATACATCTCGTCCCCTCGAACCCAATATGGTGATCACCGTCGAACCGGGCATTTATATCCCTGAAGAACAACTCGGCGTCCGGATTGAAGACGACGTCGTCGTTACAGCGACGGATCATCGCGTGCTCTCCAACTTTCCGAAGGAAATATCTGAAATCGAAGGCCTGTTTAAGAGATAGCGTCTAGTTCCGGGGACTTACCGTAACGTCGACGTCGAAGGCACCAGCCAACTGGCCATCACTGGCGACGGCGCGCAGGCGGTAATTGCCAGGGGTGCTGAACGTTACTTTGGTTTGCATAGTCACGGGTTTTCCGTAAACGCGCTCGCTCATGATATCGGGATCAAAGCGAACTTTCCCTGAACCACGATGAACGATCCATCGGATTCGGACACCTTGCTGACGGCCAGGAGCGGTGATCGGCTTCGGCCGGTCGTCGTCGGTGGCAGTGACGGTTAACGTGAGGGGATCTCCTAGTTTGACCGTCTGCGCCGGGCTTCCCGTCATCTTGGGGGCCACGTTATCGAAATCAACGTCACCAAGTCCGGTGGTCATCAACATCGAATCGCGGGGAGAATTCTTCGAAATGATTCCTTGGTCCACTTCCCACTCCGGCTCGAGCCAGGCTTTGGCCTGATTCGTGTGGCCGCGATTCGTCAGCGTCCAGACGAGCCTTTTATCTTTCGCCCAATCTTTCGGTACGACGACACCAAACACCCACCATCGGGGCGACGGATAAAAATGTGTAGGCTGGCCCTGGTCGATATTGTCCGCATCGAACCTGTTGTCCGGACCAATCGGGATATCAACCTCTTCTTCCGAATTCCTGTTGAAATACCCGAAGTAAAACGTGTACGTCCCATCGGGATTCATTTTCCACCCTTGGAACGTCGGGCTTACATCCTGCCCACGGGCGTATCTGATCTGATATTGGGCATAGAGGCTGGGGACGACGAAAACACAAAGACACAGTGACACGATCCAAATGAGGATTCTCTTTCCGTTTCGCTGTGTCTTTATGTCTTTGTCCTTCATTCCCGGGAGCTAGTCAGGATCCGCTGTGCGGCTTTTCTCTCTTCGACCTCTTTTTTGTAATCCTGTTCGGACATGTAATACCAACTGATCCACGCGGAGCCCATTTCATCAACCGTTCGCTGTCCCCACGTGATTTGCGCGTCAGGATCCGGGTTGAACTTGTTCCCGGCGGTGTTGTCGTGCCACGAGATCGAATGCAGAACAGTCCCTTGCGGGAGCAGGGGCGCCGCGTCATCGCGGTAGACGTAATTGATATGCCAATTGAAGTAGAACTTAGCGCAGGACAGCATTTCAACTTTGCCGTTGGGATATATCGCTTCCAGGCACTCGGCCTTTCCGCGGTTATGCATGTGAGGTTGGAACGACAGCAACCGCGCGGATTTCACCAGCGTGAGATAACCATCCGAGCGCACGTTGTCGGTATTCGGGCGAAGGTCGATCTCGGCCACGCTGACCGTTGTGGAAGAGATCACGTGTTTCGGGACATAACCCTTCGGATAGAACTTCAGACCAAGCGCAACATTCGTCGGCGTCTCCGTGCCAACAGAATGGAGGTGAAACTGGAAGTTGACCTTCGTTCCCGCCTTGACTAACCGGCCAGACCCTTCGGGAAAGACGTCACCTTTCTTACCGATGGCATATTCATTGAGAAAGACTCCCATCTCGCCTACCTCAAGCGTCCCATCGGTGTCATCGAGTTTTCCGCTATGAAGCGTCTCGGCTGCCGGCTCAACAAGAGAAGTTCTGATGTGATGGATTACCGGGAATCCTCTGACCGGAATGATCTGAACACCTTTTAGATAACGATCTTCGGTCAACCCCGGATCGACCAGAACATCCGGCCATTGGTCGGGCGCCTTGGCTTTCACAATGACGTCCTTTGGCAATGTGATGACGCGATCCGGTTCTCCGATCTGCCATGTTTCGTTATCGTCGAATTTCCGCGCCGGCGGCATGTCGGCCGGATTCCCTTTTACGGCCCCGGCATCGACCCACTTCACGATCGTTGCGATTTGCTCATCGGTCAAGGAAATGTCATTGCTGAAATATTGCACGCCCACATTCTTGTCCAAGTGCCAGGGCGGCATCTCGCGCATGAGAACCTTTTCTTTGATCGATCGAGCCCACGGCCTTGCATCCTCATATGTCGTCAATGACATCGGTGCAAACGTGCCGGGATGGTGGCATATCTGACAGCGCGCCTGAAAGATCGGCGCGACATCCTTCGTGAACGTGACCTGCGTCTGGGCCGATTGCCCGCTCGCGGAAACTGCCGCAAGCAACGTGATAATTACGACGGACAGAAAGAGGGTTCTCATACCTACCTCCGAGAGAGGTCTTTAGTTTTGGTCAGTCTTCCTCTGTTCTTATATCGAACGTTCCTTTTATATGCAAATTCTTTCGTTACCTATTGCATGTTTGCTGAGGCACGTGCAAGCTGACGATGCAAGAAGATCCGTGCCTGTATGTTTAGGAACATCTTCGGGAAACCGCAGCACGATGAATGTAGCGAATTTCATCGGAGTCGGATGGCTTCTCCACACTGCTTGGGACGTGCTCCATCACCTGTACGGAAATCCAATCATCCCCTTTGTTCCAACGTCGTCGCTTGGATGCGCTATTTGTGACCCAGTGATTGCGGTGTGGTGTTTTGCCGGTGGCCGCTCGCTTATAAGGGGTTCCAGGCAAGGAAGCGCAATGCCGGACTTCAGTACGGCGGCTCGTGTGCGCGAGAGTGGACGCTTCAGCAGTTGTGCTGGTTTTCGTGATCCTGAAGCCGATCGCGCGCTTCCTCCGAAAGTTTCCGAGCTGCTGCAACTTTCCGCTGAATCAATTCGTATTCCGCATGCAACACAGCACCAATGGCACGTGACAAGTCGGCTACCGCTTCAGAATAAGCTGTTACGGCTTTCTGATAGTCCACCATCAGTGCCGCTTTCTGTTCACAGGCCATTCACATAACGATGCCACACTTCGGCCTTTCTAACTGTGCTGTTTGTACCTACTGATATATCGGTATTAGTCTTACGACATGTAGGACGAATCATTAGTCATTAATCAATGCGCAATTCTCATTTGTTGATGTAAATTGCTCTCGACCACTTCACCGAGGACAAGAACATGGCCAAGAAAAACGATACGTTCAGTCCAAGCCGGAGAAAATTCGCCGGCCGTGAAGCCGCCAGCGCCAATGCCTCCTAAAAACGTAGAAGCCGGAGAGCACAAGACGAGCATTGCGGTGTGGGATCTCGTCTCTCCTCTGGTGATCGGCCGTACAGCGAAAGTGAAAGTGGGAGCGAAGTGCGCGGCGGGTTGTCAACTGACGGATCATGGAGTGGAGATCCATGACGCCTCCGGCAAAACGACCGCTCGCGCCGTTCTAGGTGGTACGCCCTGGCCTGGCACGAGCGGTCTGTATTGGACCGACGTTGAATTCCCTGCACCCGCAGAAGCCGGCACGCATACGTTTTCCCTCACATCCGAGCACGGCGGTGCTCACTCAGAATTCAGCTTCATCGCCGTCAAACCGCCCGATCACAGCGTGACGATTCAGGTCCACGACAAGACCACAAAGGAAATCATCGCGGACGTGGAAGTCCGGCTGGGTGTCTATCGAAGCATCACCGATGCCGGAGGCCTTGCGACAGTGGACGTGCCGAAGGGCAGCTACGCTCTGACGGTATGGAAACTCGGATACGAACTCTTTTCCACCGAGCTCAGTGTCGCCGATACGGCCACGATTGAGGTGGAAATCGCCGTGGAACCCGAGCCCGCCGAGCCCTACTGGATGTAAACCGCATTCGGCCGCTCGTTCAACTCAATGTAAGTTCCCCACGGATCGTAAATGAACGCGAGCGCGCCGCCGGTCTGCGGATTTCTCGTCAACGGACGATCTAACTTGATGCCGGCCGCTTCGAGTTTCTTGCAGAACGCTTCAAGGTTCTGAACGTCGAACCCGATGTGATCGAGAACGCGGCCTCTGGTCGTTACGGCCGGTCCATCGGCTTTGGAGAATGTCAGGTTCACTCCAGGAAGATCTGCAGCCTGATTCTGTCCTCGCGTCCCGGGTTTCGCGCCGAACGTCTTGGCGTACCACGACTGGATTTGAGGTATGACCGACTCCGGCACATTGAAGTGGACGTGATGATGCTGGATTGGGAACTTCTGGTCCTTATTTTCCAAGATTTCGATGCGTAATTCGTCTGCTGTTACAACAAAGGCCTGATCGGCTCTGCCATTGCCGCCGGGAAGCACCGGCACGCCCGCGGCTTTCCAGGCCTTCACCGACTCCTGCACGTTCTTCACGGTGAATCCCACATGGTTGATAATGGAACCCACAGTGCCGCCCTTGGGCGGTGGCGTCCCCGCTGCCTGGTGCAAAATCACCAGCACGCCCGGGAACCGTACGGTTTCAAAGTTGCCGCCTTTGACTTCCGTGCCGCCCATCGCAAGAAAGATCTTCTTGTTGGCAGCGACATCGCGGCTATTGAGATGCCAATGTCCCATGGTCACGCCCGCCTCATTCGGCGGAAACGCCTGTGCCCACGCTGTCCCTGCGGACAAACTCAAAATTACAAACAAAACCAGGATCGCTCTTTTCATCTTTTGCTCCTTCTCGGTACCCCCGATGAGAATTGAAAATTGATTGATGACTAATGACTAATTTTCAGATCTTCCAGTCCGGTGTTGCGATGTACGAGCGGTTGATGTCCGCCACAGTACGCGTTCCGCAGTTGCCCATGACCAACTTCAACTCGCCCTGCAGAATCTCGAGAACGCGATCGACACCTGGTTGCCCGAAAGCTCCAAGTCCCCATAGGAATGGCCGGCCCACGCCAACGGCTTTGGCTCCAAGTGCCAGAGCCTTGAATATATCTGTTCCGCGGCGGAATCCCCCATCGACGAAGACCGGAACGCGATTGCCGGCTTCACCGGCGACTTCGGGCAGCGCCTCCAGTGTGGACCGTAGCGTTTCCGTAGCGCGTCCACCATGGTTCGATACGAGAATACCGTCGAAGCCATGCTCGATCGCCAAACGCGCATCTTCGTGGGTATCAATGCCCTTGATGACGAGTTTTCCGCGCCAGAATTTTCTGAGCTGATCGACGAATTCCCAATCCATAGCGGGATTCGGAGCGCGCACCCCTGTCATGTCGATACCTTTGAACATGGCGCGTTCGCCGACCGGCCCGGGAGGTTGGCCCGGACCGTGGTGGCACGAACTGCATTGGGTAAGATCTTTCGGGCGCGAGCGCAAGTAGGTTTCGCTGTTGCGGCCGGTGGTATTGTCTACCGTCAGCAACACCACGGTCGAGCCGGCCGCCTCAACACGCCGCAACAATTGTTCGCAGGCTTCCCACTTGCTTGGCGCATAGAGCTGGTACCAAACCGGACGGCCCAACGCTTTATTCACCTCTTCGATCGGCGTCGAGGTCATCGTCGAAAGGCACTGCAGGGTCCCGCGGGCGCGAGCTGCGCGTGCCACGGACACCTCTCCGTCCATGTAGAACCCGCGCTCACCGCCTGTGGGACACAGGAAAATCGGGCTGTTATAAACCGTGCCAAACAACTCCACTCTCGTATCAACGAGGGTGGCATTGTGCAAACGACGCGGCCGTAGCTGGACGTGTCTGAAGATCTCACGATTCGCGCGCAGCGTCGCGTCGTCGTCGACACCGCTGGCCATGTATGCCCAATGGCCTTGGTGAACCTTTCGGTGCGCCGCTTCCTCGAAATCGAACACATTGAGCGCGTTTGCAGGGTCGGTGATCACCTCAGGGCCCTCGGCCCATGCTCGCGGCAGACGCACGAAAGCACTTATTCCGCCCGCCGCTGCCACGTACGGGCTTGCAGCCAAAAAGCTGAGAAATTCGCGACGTGCCAATAAAGAATGTTGGTTGTCCATGGGCGCTGATTCTACCTCCGATTGGCGGATTTGCGAAAGAATACGCGCGATGGAATAATCCCCGCATGCGATACCTAACACCCTTTTTTCTGCTATGCCTGGTCGCGGCGTTTCTGGCCGCTCAGTCACCATCCCAGACGTTGGCTCCGACGGGGACGCTCCGCGCGATCTTTCTCGGCGGCAATCCCGTACAAGGACGAGTAGATCCAAAAACCGGAGAAGCGGCCGGCCCGGTACCGGATCTGGTCCGAGAACTGGCGAGACGGCTTGGTGTGCCTTACAAAATCATTTCTGCGCCGGATGCACAGGTCATCTTGGACTCTTTGAAGGACCACACCGCCGACATCGGCTTTCTCGCTTACGACCCCGCTCGTGCGCGTGAGGCGGACTTCGGAGCTGCCTTTGAGGTGATGTTCAATAGCTATCTCGTGCGTTCCGACTCACCAATAAAGAAAAGCGCAGACGTTGACCGGACAGGAGTGAAAGTTGCCGCCGTCAAAGGACAAACACAGGAATTGTTTGTGAGCAGCCATCTGAAAAAAGCTCAGGTGCGCGTGTTTCAGACAATGCCGCCGCAAGCCGATGTCGAACGGCTGCTAGGGAGCGGGGAAGTGGACGTTTTCGCAATTAACCGGCAGCGATCGCTCGATGCCCAAGCGGCTTCGGGTTCGAAGCTGCGTGCTCTCTCTGATAGCTTTTTGGAGGTCGAGCAATGCTTCGTTGTAGAGAAAGGCGCCAGAGCGAAGCTCGACGCCATCGAAAAATTTGTCGCTGAGTTGCGCTCCTCCGGTTTTATTAAGGTATCCATCGACCGCGCCAAACTGACTGGAGTGGACGTAGCCTCTGGCAAGAAGCGGTAGTGGGAGTCTGCCGATACTCAGAGACAGTATTCATCCCCTCCGCTCCAGACGCGCCAGTAAAAAATGATCGGCGACTTGGCCTCACGGCCCAAGTTGACGTGCAATCTCCCCAAGCCGTGCCGCAATCAAAAACTGGCGATGTTGAAGCGCAATGTCCGATAGCGCGCTGACCACAGGCCGAAGCTCTTGCTTGTATTCGGAATTGGGCCACGATTCACCCAAATCCAAGTACCGGCGAATTGTCTTCACGCATTCGTCGACTCGAGGATCTTCCTCGGGCGGCATGGCCTTCGCTGCAAGATCCACGGTCGATTCCAAAACAAAGTGCGAAAAACCTTTCATGCTTTGCTGCGTCTTGTTATCCCCAGGGACAGGCAGGCACCTGCATTACCAAAAAGTAATGGAGCCAAGTCCAATAAATAAGCGTTTTAGGATCGCCCTTGACGCTTGATCCACCAAGAATCTAGGCAACGTCCACGAGCTTTACGAAGCCCAGAAGCCGCCCAAGGGACGCCGGCGATGCCAGAAATTAAACCAAAGCGTTTGGTTCTGGGACTGAAGACCAGCCGCGAAGCCTGCTACCATCGCCGTAATGGGCTGGCCCGGTGCCGATCATGATTTTCACTTTTGCCCTGGTAGCCTAACGAAGCAATGCGTGGGCTATCGCTCAAAGCGCAACAGTAACGCGTAAGAAGATTGCAGGAATGGAGGTGGCATCCTTGCTCGCGCTTTTGTTCTGGCTGTTGAACAGAACTTCCAGTTCTTTCTGCAGATCCGCTGCGCGACCGTTCTTTTCTACGGCTTCGAATGCATTCATTGTCGGCCCGTAGTATTTTCTGAATGCTGAAAGTAACTCTGACGGCGCGCTGGGATAGTTGAAGGTATAGGTGTCTCTGGCGAATGATATTTTCTCTCTTGGGACCCCCGCGCCTGCAAATCCCTCTATCACATTGTTCTCGATCCCCGATCCCCCACGTCATAGGGCTAATGAAGCCTTCTGGAGGCGGCGGCGTATGAGACGAGCTGATTTTCAAAATTTGTGCCACCAATGTTGGGTCATTCGGAATCCAATTCCCCATAATGATCCGGCCTCCAGGCTTGGTCACGCGCACCATCTCCTTGGCCACATCAAATGGCTTTGGGGCGAACATGGCTCCAAAGATGCTTACGACGAGATCAAAAGTATGATCTTTCAACTCATGCAAATTGGACGCATCCCCTTCCTGAAACTTGCAGTTCGTGAGGCCCTCGTCCTTTGCACGCCTGTTCCCAGCCTCAACAAGGTTTTTCGCGATATCGACGCCCAACACTTCCGCTCCAAGTCTCGCTTCTGGTAATGCCGTCGTCCCATCGCCGCATCCGAGATCCAGAACCTTGAGCCCTTTTGTGATGCCGAGTCTCTTGACGAGCGCCTCACCGCTCTCTCTCATACTCTCTGCAATGCGAGTAAAGTCGCCTTTTTCCCAAAGCGCTTTGTTTGGATTCATTGGTGCATTCCCTCTCTTTTTTGCTTCTGGCGGCCGCACCGGACGACTTCCGTGGTCGTTAGCCGGCGTGCGTAGTATAGGCGAATAAGCGGGGTGTTCGAAGTATCGATTGCCCCAGAGGAAAAGGCCACTTCGCATCGGCCTTCGATACGCCCGAGAGGATTCGAACCTCTGACCTTTGGTTCCGGAGGGCAAATTTTACGGCCACAGGAACCGACACCAACCGACAAATCCCAATAACGACGCGGCTTTCTGCGGTTCGGCTTTAGGTTGGTTTGGGTTCCTGTAGGCTGGTGTCCGTGCACAGAACATGCACAGCGCCGATGAGCGGATCCCCCCCTCCTTTCGCGGATTCCCCCGCACCCGAATCCATAATAGAGGTAGCCATTGTGCTCCCTCTCTCGGCTCCGTTCGCTCGGCTC
>WNGK01001749.1_pt1 | contig 24034 bp, 20 predicted proteins | sample 5400601 | NCBI WGS metagenome assembly WNGK01 (sample SAMN13153376, study PRJNA577476) | soil metagenome | isolation source: 60 cm soil or saprolite under Garry oak tree replicate 1 | place: USA:California | collected 2016-06-15
TCCCACCGCGTACACCACAGCAGTTACTCCCCAAGCGCCGCCGTAGCGGAGCGAAGCCCCTGCGCAGCGCAGCGCAGCGGAGGCGGCGCTACATCCGGCCTCGACTTTCTGCAGGGGGCGCTTTTTCATAATGCATTGATTTCGTTCAAGATTTACATAGATGCACGCCCCACCGGGGAGAGTTTATTGTCACATTGGTCTGAGTCCAGTCGCCGAAACGGGATTTGCACTCTTCTCCGCGATGTTGGAAACGCGGCGGGAGAGACGGAGCAAACTGCGTCTCGACGGATGCCGATGTTTTTGGAGGCTGATGAGATTTTTCCATTGGATTACGGGGATCGCGCTGGTCGTGCTGCTGGCATTGGCCATTGCCGGCTTGGTGTTAACGCGGGACCTGGGCCAGCCTTCGGAAAACGCTGAAGGTACTCGTAACGCTCAAGGTGGAAAAGTCGTGACTGCCAATGCCGCGAGTCGGCCGTTGGTGGACCAAAGTCCACTGCAAACCGCGCGCAGACTGGCAGCTCTGGCCGCAACTCCGGAAGAGAAAAATCTTTCCCATCAAGCCCTGAAACTCGCCGACCACGAACTCGACCTCGCGTTTTACGGTGCGGAACGTAACGCCGGTGCAAATCTTCCTCCGCTCACTCCTGAGACCAAAGAGCTTGCCGCGAGAAAGGCCGAGGACCAACTGGAAGTTGCAAAGGGACAGCTTGAACTTGACCAATATGAAGTCGACGATGCGGCGGAGGATCTGGCGCGCGCCGGCGCCGATCCTAGCGCCAGGATCAGACAACTGAAGGCGGAGCACGACGCCAGCGATAAGGAGCCGGAGAGCGCACCATCCCCGGCGGCCATTTCTGCTGAGCAGAATTATCAGGCGCACACGCTTCTCCATGTCTTCCGGGCCTGGCGCGAGCTGCATTCCAAACGATTGCAAATCGCGGGCGCCCGGCAGGAGGCCGCCGCGGAAGTCCAGAAGCTCAACCAGCAACATGAGGGTTTTGAAAAGCGCGCTGACGCAGAGAAATCGGAACGCGAATCTGTCAAGCAGCAAGCCAAAGGCTTCGCGCGAGGCAACCAAAGCGCGAGCCGCGAAGAATCGAAAGCCACCGCCAAGCGAACGCTCAGTTCCCTGAAGCAGCATTCCCAGGACCAGAAAAATCTGGCCGAATTCGACAAACGGATCCAAGACGAGCAGGAACTAAGGGACATCTATGGCAACTGGCTGGTATTCGTACAAGCCCGAGAGCGCGCGGCGTTGCACAGCACCATCGAAACCGTGCTTTGGATTGTGATGATCTTGCTGGTTGGGTATGTGGCCGGCCGGGTGATTGACCGTGTTTTTGCCGGATTTGCCGCAGAAAACAAGCGCCTGGGCACGATTCAAACTGTAGTGAAGTTTGCCGTGCAAGCATGGGGTGGTCTTGCCATTGTGTTCGTGATCTTCGGTATGCCCAGCGAGACGACAACGATTCTAGGATTGGCCGGCGCCGGACTTACCGTCGCTCTGAAGGATTTCATCGTGGCATTTTTTGGCTGGTTCGTATTGATGGGCCGCAATGGTATCCGCGTGGGTGACTGGGTGGAAATCAATGGCGTTTCGGGCGAGGTGGTCGAGGTCGGCCTGCTGCGTACTGTGCTGCTGGAGACCGGAAACTGGACTGACTCAGGCCATCCCACTGGGCGCCGGGTGGCATTTGTAAACGGCTTTGCCATCGAAGGACACTTCTTTAACTTCTCCACCTCGGGTCAATGGATGTGGGACGAATTGCAAGTCGAAATTCCAGCTGCGCAGGATCCGTACCCCATCATCGACGGAATCCAGAAGCTAGTGGAAAAAGAAACTGCCGCCAACTCCAAGATAGCGCAACAGGAGTGGCAGCACACAACCACGCGATACAAAGTGCAAGCACTTTCTGCCGTGCCCGGCATCAACGTGCGGCCGACTGGCGGAGGCATCGAAGTAAACGTGCGCTACATCACCCGTGCCTACGAGCGGCACGAAACCCGTGCGCGGCTGTATGAGGCCGTCGTGGAGCTGATGCACGGCCAGCGCGACGCGGTGAAAGCGGTGGGCACGGCCGCTCCCGCTGGCTCCGTTAAATCCTAGACCTTCAAATCAAGTTCCTTTCGCAGACAGCTCTTCAACTTCTCCGATAGCTGGGAGCCGTGCAGAATGTCGCGCACCAGGGCTGAAGGCATGGAATGCGCCAACCGAAGAGCATGATCGAGCGGCGTCTTCGGATGGCGCAGCAGGGCCAGGCGAATTTCGTGTCGCGGTGACCATTTACCGTGGCGGCATACCGCTTGGACCAAGGCCGTAGTCGCTCCGGGTCTTGCCAGCACTTTGACAATGGCGCCTTCGCTGAGCCGGGGGTTTTCGAGCGCTGCCTGAACAACGCGGGGCTCCTTGTCGAGCAGCAGAGCGGCTGCGACGATTTCCGGTGCCCGGCGGGCCAGCGAAATCCGCTCGCCCAGGGTGATCGATCCCAGACGCGAAACCAGCAGTTCGGCGGCTGCACGCTTCAAGTCTCCTGACATCACAGGCAGAAGCGCAACCCGCATGAGATCGAAAGTATGCAATTGCCGGAGCAACTTTAGGGAGATACGACGTGGAGTACGCGGGTGAACGACCATGCCAACCCGCACCTTACGGGCACTCGAGAGACTCCGATTCTTGCTAAGTTCCTCGATGGCTTCGACTGACAAGGTATTGCGAGCAAGAAGAGCCAGCGCAAGGTCTTCTGTAAGAGTCGGGTCGGCCGCCCGTTCCAGATCGCTTTCTTTGTCTTTCGCGATGAGACCTTGCGTCTTGTCCTCACGGCGGGAGCTGTCGACGGACAATTGCATTTCGGGCTCTGGTGCCGTGTTTTTCATTCGAGTGTTGCGTGTTTCTCGTCTCTTCGCGCCAACTGCAGTGCGCCTAGGACCGGATCCACGACTTGCGGATTCAGCGCCGCCTCAGGACATCGATTGCGAACTTCATTGTAAAAAGTTTGTCGCACCACTGCAGCGTGACGAAAGACGCCCCCGGCCAGCGCCACCGGGACAGTATGTTCCGCATCAGGCGATTGACCAGAGGTTGTGCGGGCGGGCTCGCGTTGAGGAAAAAGGCGATGGATCACGCGGGCCGCCAGTTCTGCCAGTTCCCTCCCGGCGTGTTCGAGTATTCCCTCGGACGTCCGGTCGCCTTGCTCGGCGGAGGTGAGTACAGCGGGGAAAATGGCCGAGAAATCGGCGGGCGGAGAAGCGTTCGCGATTCGGACGAGCTTTTCGAAGGAGGAGACGTTCCAAACCTTTGTGATCACGGACCATAGAACAGAGTTGCTTTCGATACCGGCCTCGCTGCCGTTTGCACGCAGCAGCGCGGCGATGGCGGCGCGACCAATCCAATGAGCCGATCCTTCGTCGGAGACGGCAAAGCCCCAGCCACCTGCACGTGCCGTTTTTCCATTCGCGTCGCGGCCATACGAAATGGAGCCTGTGCCGGCAATCACGATGACCCCTGGTCCGGCGCCGAAAGCGGCTTCGAGCGCAATGGGGCCGTCGCCCACGACATCGATTTCTCCTTGAAGAATCTCCGCCAGGATTTTGTGAACCATGCTCGCGGTCTCAGGGCGTCCGGCACCCGCGGCACCCACACAAATGCGCCTTATTTGCTGAGTGGTGATTCCGGCGGCAGCGCAGGCTTGACCCACCGCCTGATGTAACGACTCGCGAGCCGCGGTCTCTCCCACGCGAACGATGTTGCTTGGCCCTGCGGTTACCGTGGCGATCAGATGGGATTCGTCGCCCACCGCGCATGCTGTCTTGCTACCGCCGCCATCAATGCCGAGGTAGAACGCCACGGGTTAGTTCTATCACATGCCTGTCACAGCCCTGTCACAGCAATGTGCGGCCGATTTTGATCGCCGCGAGCGGAATGTTTATCAAGCAGGTTCGCCTTGTCTTCATCTTTTTCCGAGCGAGCTTGAGTCCGGGACGCCTTGGCGTGGAGCCGGGGTTCACAGAGTCTCACTCGCGGCAGATCGTGATTGCCGTCATAATGGACACGCCCAACCGCATGAGGAAGGTGGTGGAGCGGTCGAAACCGGTGAGCTGCCGTCAGCGGCTAAAACCGGGGTTTCAGCGCAGCATTTGCGGCATGCCGGAGGGCATGCCCGGATACGAGTCTTTTTTTAATCTCTAGTGCGTGTTCTTTGCTTTCTTAGCTGTCCCATTTGAATGCCCATGGGCCTGAATAAGCTCGATTTCGCCATCATCGCTTTATATTTGATCGGAATCACACTATTCGGCCTGCGCTTCCGCAAAAAACAGCGGACGCTTCGCGACTATTTTCTTGCAGGGCGAGATATTCCGTGGTGGGCGATTGCGCTTTCGATCGTGGCGGCGGAAACCAGTACGCTCACCATCATCAGCATTCCGGGGCTGGCCTACGATACCAATCTTACTTTTCTTCAAGTCGTGATGGGATACGTGGTGGGGCGGGTGATTATCAGCTTCGTTCTGCTGCCTCATTATTTTCGCGGTGATCTCTACACGGCATATGAGCTGATCGAACGCCGTTTCGGGCGGGGCATGCGGTCGCTCACCGCCGGGCTATTCCTGCTCACGCGTGCTGCAGCCGAGGGCGTGCGCGTGTATGCGGTGTCGATTGTCGTTGCCATTGCGTTGGGGACCGGCGAGATACGATCGATTGCGATCATCACGGCATTGACGCTGATCTACACATTCGAAGGTGGCCTGGCCGCGGTCATCTGGACCGACGTGATTCAGACCGTAATCTATGTCGGCGGGACCGTGGTGGGGCTGGTGACAATCCTCGATCTCGTGCCCGGCGGGTGGCCGGCAATTCATGCGGCCGCCACTGAAGCGGGTAAGCTGCGGGTCTTCGACTTCACTCCCAACTTCTGGATGCCGTACACATTTTGGGCCGGCATTGCGGGAGGAGCGTTTCTGACCACGGCCAGCCACGGCACCGACCAGCTTATCGTGCAGCGCTTGCTGGCGGCGCGCAGCCAGAAGCAGTCCGTGACGGCACTGCTTTCGAGCGGCGTTGCCATCATGTTTCAGTTTGCCCTGTTTCTGATTCTGGGCATTATGCTTTGGGCCTTCTACCACGTGCCGTCCACCAATTTTGGCCGCGCGGACCGCATTTATCCCACGTTCATTGTCACCCAGATGCCACACGGAATCTCGGGTCTGCTGATTGCGGCCATTCTGGCAGCGGCGATGTCGAACCTGAGCGCCGCGCTGAATTCGCTTTCATCCAGCTCGATCATGGATTTTTACGTGCACTTCCGCCCCCACACCGATGAACGCACGCGCATGCGTCTGTCGCGACTGTCGACCTTGTTCTGGGCGCTCCTGCTGTTTGGACTTGCGGTGCTTGCCTTGCATAAGGTTGGACGAGTAGTGGAAGTTGGACTTCAGGTTGCATCCGTGGCCTACGGCGCTCTGCTGGGCGTGTTCTTGCTGGGCGTGCTGACGGGGAGCGCTAATCCCTATGGTGCAGCGATTGGAATGCTCTCCGGATTCGTGGTGGAAATCTATCTGTGGTGGTTTACCGCCGTGCCCTGGACTTGGTGGGTCTTGATCGGCACCGTGGTGACATTTGGCGTGGGCTATGCGGCCAGCCTTGGGGTGAAGACGACCGTGCCAGGATCTTAAAATCCGAGAGGAGGCGACGAACCTCCGCCGAGGCCGCTGAGACATGCTCACTTGGCTCGGCGAACTCAGCGGCTTTTCTCTGCGATCCACACTTTTCGCGTATACTCGACCACCGTCCGTGTCGGCGCCAACACAAACCGTGAGCCCATCCCTGCGTCGTGAACTCGCGCGCGACCTGGGCGTCAGCCATGCCTCGGCGGTGGTGGTAGGGACAATCATTGGCAGTGGGATATTTCTCGTCCCGGCCGAGATGATGCAGGCGGTGGGTTCGGCCAAGCTGGTGTATCTGGCCTGGGTGGTGGGCGGCCTGCTTTCGTTTTTTGGCGCGCTGACCTACGCCGAACTGGGCGCGATGAAGCCGCAAGCTGGCGGCGAATATGTTTACGTTCGGGATGCGTACGGCCCGCTGAGCGGCTTCCTCTATGCCTGGACTTGGTTTGTCATCGCCAAGCCCGCCTCCATCGCAACCGTCGTGACCGGGCTGGTGCGCATTCTGGGCACGTTTTCTGCGTTTTCATTTTTCTCCGCCAATATCATCGCTGCTCCCTTTGCGCTGACCTGGGGACAGGTCGTCGCCATTGCCGCCGCCATCCTCATCTCCATGTTGAACTACATCGGAGTTAAGAAAGCTGGCGAATTTCAACTGGTGTTCACGGTGCTGAAAATCGCCATCATTGTTGGGATTGTCGCGATCTGTTTCGGCGGAGGGGGTGCGGTGGGTGGAGGCTGGGCAAATTTCGCAGGTAGCTTCAGCGGAGCAAAAGGCAGCGTGACCTCCTTCATGGCGGCGCTGGTCGCGGCTCTGTGGGCCTATGACGGCTGGAACGATCTCAACATGGTCGCGGGCGAAGTGAAGCAGCCGGAGCGAAACATTCCCATCGCGCTGATTGCCGGCGTGGCCACGGTTGGCCTCCTGTATGTGCTGGTGAATGCGGCGGTGCAATATGTTCTGCCGGCGGATGCCATTGCCGCCTCCCAGCGGCCAGCGTCCGATGCAGTGGCTCACGTACTCGGCCGCATGGGCGCCAGCATTGTGTCGGCGGGCATGGCCATCTCGATGCTGGTTACGCTGAATGGAACGATTATGAGTGGGGCCCGCGTTCCGTTTGCGGTGGCCCGCGACGGATATCTTTTCCCCGCGCTGGCCGAGGTGCATCCGCGCTTTCGCACGCCTTCCGTGGCCATTGCAGTCCAGGCAATTCTCTCCATCGCACTGCTGCTTTTGGGGGCGAATTTCCGCCAACTCTTTTCGCTCGCCATCTTTGCGGAATGGCTTTTCTACATGATCGCCGGGAGCACCGTTTTTGTCTTCCGGAGCCGCGAACCGGACGCACCCCGGCCCTACCGCATGTGGGGATATCCTTTCGTGCCGGCCTTATTTGTTACGGTCGCGACCGCTCTTCTTCTTTACACTTTCAAAAACAATTGGCCAAATTCAGCGTACGGATTGCTGGTGATTCTGGCTGGGATCCCTTTCTTTGTTTATTTTTCCTCACGGCGCCAACGGGCGTCAGCCTCTTCGTAGCACTTCGGAAGAGCATTTGATCGCAGAGTGGGCTGAGAAAAGCCGCAGAGATCGCCGACAACAGCAATCTCGACGGTGTCGTCGTTCGTTCCTGTTCTCGTTCGTTCGTGTGCTTTGGGCGGTTTAGGTTTTTGCCCTGTTCCTTCTGTCTGTTGCCGAGTTCCTAGGCTGGAACGCCCGTCCTTGGGCCCCTTCTCGGACGTTCCCCCGGACAAACCTCCTGCCTGGTTACCTAAGGTCAAGAGCCGTGGACACGTTTACCCACTGTCCTTTCTCCCGTAACTTGAAAACTCCAGATCCCGGTTCTCTCCCTCGGCCGGGTCCCCCATGGAGTGGAACGGATTGCTATGTTTGAACGTGGTTTTCAACTAGGAATTCTGCCCGAGCGGAACATCGACCGGCGCGCGCTGGCCGCGAGCTACGGTTTTGTTGCGTTCATGATTCTGATTGTGATGAACCTCGGGCTGCTTACGACAGAAAGGCTTGAGTTGAAGCAATACCACGTTACCCAGCTGATCCCACTCCCTGCCATGAGGCCCGAGCCTGCGCCCGTAAAAATGAAGCGCCTGAAGGCCAAGCTGCTTCCTCCAGCGCCGGTGTTCGAAAGGCCCAAGCTGACGATTCCGCGCCAAGTGCGTCATACGGTAAGTCTCGAGCCGATAGAGGTTCCCAAAGTAGTCATCAATCAGTTTGCTCCTCCGACTTTGAAAATGGCGGTGGGGGGAGCGCGACCTCAACCTCAACTGGTGCATACCGGAGATTTCAGCGGCAGTTCAGCTACGCCAACTGTGAATGCCGCGGTACAGAAGGTGCAGACCGGAGGATTCGGTGATCCCAACGGCCTTAAGGGGACAGGAAAACAGGGCGCGAAACTGTGGGCGGCAACTGCGGGTGGTTTCGATATGCCGGTTGGTCCCGGTCAGGGAAATGGATCTGGTGGCGCCAAAGGTGCTAAGGGAACCGTAGCCAGCGCTGACTTTGGCAATGGAATCGCAACCGGTGGGATGGGGGACGGCCGCAGCGGCGGCCGGGGCACCGCAGTACAGACGGGTGGTTTTGGATCGGAGCAGGTGGCGCACAACGGACCAAAACTACAGCAGGCCGACCAAGGTCCTCCGACCAATCCCGTGGAGATAACCTTCAAGCCGAACCCGGTTTATACCGACGAAGCTCGCAGTCTGAAGCTTCAGGGAGAAGTTCTGTTGGAAGTGATGTTCGGGGCAAACGGACGATTGCACGTGAATCGCGTTGTGCGCGGTCTGGGGCATGGGTTGGACGAAGCTGCTGTTGCAGCCGCCAATAAGATGCGATTCAAGCCGGCTCTGCGCAACGGCCAGGTAGTGGATTCCACGGCCGTGGTGCACGTGGTCTTTCAAATCGCGTAGTGATGAGGCGATGGACACGTGAAGAGTTTTGCTTTGCGGCATTGAATTTAGGAGTTGGTGTAGCGGCACTGAAGAGCTACGAGACTTGGCACAGAAACTTGGAGATAAGAGTCATGCGCACTTGGAATTGGATGTTCACGACCTGCTTGCTGGCTTCGTTGAGCGCAGCCGCACAGCAACCGGCGGATTCTCAACCGTCTTCGCCGGCGGCCACACCCGCCGCCATACAGACGGCGCAACCGGCATCGTCCGGGCAAGCTTCGCAACCGGCGACTTCGCCGCAAACTGAGCAGGCTCCGGCGTCAGCGGTCTCGGCGTTGCCCCAGCCTACAACCATGGATCAGGTGGTCGATCGCTTCATTGAGCGCGAACACGGGCTGGTGAAGACACTCGCTAACCGTACGCCCGTGGTGGAGACATACCTGCAGGACCTGGTAGCCGATGCGCAACTCGGCTCGGTGCCCAGCGGAGACCACTACTTTCTCGGGCGCATGGATATGGGCGAGTCCGTGGATCGCAAGGACTACCTGAAACAGCAGGACAAAGGCATGCGGACCCGCCTGATGGGCGGCTTCCAGAAGCTGTTCAAGGTTCAGTATCAGCCCATGGGCTTTTCCTGGATGGTGTATGCCGACCGGGCGGACTTTGACCGGGAGCACTACGAATTCCACTACATTCACCGCGAATTCCTTGGCGATGTGCGTTGCCTGGTTTTCGACGTGACGCCCAAAAAGAATTCTGGCCGGGGCCGCTTCCTGGGCCGGGTCTGGGTGGAGGACCAGGACTTCAACATCGTTCGGCTTAACGGGACCTATGCTCCCGCTCCGAGGAACTCCTACTTCTTCCACATGGATAGTTGGCGGTTGAACCTGATCCCGGGTTATTGGGTGCCGTCCTACATTTACAGCGAAGAAGGCGACTTCAGCGCTGGCGCGAAGAACAAGATCGCCTTCAAAGCCCAGACCCGCATCTGGGGCTATGACCTCAAGAAAAGCGACAAGGATGACGAACTCACGCAGATCCGCGTGGAGGACAGCGTGAAAGATGACAGCCCAGCGGCGCAAGATGCTTCTCCGCTGCAGGCCGAGCGTGAATGGCAGCAGCAGGCGGAAGACAACGTAGTCGAGCGCCTCACCCGGGCTGGATTACTGGCTCCGGCGGGGGATCTCGATAAAATCCTGATGACCGTGGTGAACAACCTGCTGGTCACGAACAACATCGACCTGCCGCGGCCGGTGCGCACGCGCGTGCTGCTGACGGCGCCGCTCGAAACCTTCAGCGTGGGAAATACCATCGTCATCAGCCGCGGGCTGGTTGATGTGCTTCCCGACGAGGCCAGCCTTGCGGCTGTGCTTTCCCATGAACTGGCGCACATTGTGCTCGGACACAACCTGGGCAGCAAGTTCGCGTTCAACGATCGGATGCTGTTCTCCGACGAGTCCACCTATCAGAACCTGGGCTTCAAGCACATTCCGGAAGAAGAAGCCGCGGCTGACAAGAAAGCCGTGGATTTGCTGAAAAGCTCGCCCTATGCACAAAAGCTGGACACTGTAGGGTTGTTCCTGAAGGCGCTGCAGACGCGGGCTCCGCAGCTCAGCGCGTTATTGACCCCGCATCTGGGAAACACGCTTGCCGAAAATGGCAGCGTGACCCGCCTGTCGAGTCTTGCGAGCGGAGGACCTGCCCTCGATATGAACAAGCTGGACCAGATCGCAGCCCTGCCTCTGGGCGGTCGCGTGAAGGTCAACCCCTGGAACGACAAGGCGGAAATGGTGAAGACGGCTCCGGTCACAATCACCTCGGCCCGCGACAAAATGCCGTTCGAGGTCACTCCGTTTTATCCGCGGTTAGCACGCTTCGGCGCGTCGAATTTCCCCAGCGCGGGTGCGACGAACGCAATCGTCAACAGCAATCTGGGCAACTAGAAAGAAAACACCAAGTTGAAGTACGACGCTGGCCGGGACCGGGATGCTCTCCGGGATTCCGGCCTTCGTTTTTTTTCGAGCCGGCAACAACATCAAGTGGCAGAGAACGCCGATAGCCTCCGCCTTGGTGGTTGGTTACTTCGCCCCCAGGTCGTCGTGCTCGTGATAATTCGGGTAGGGCGGATGCGGGTACTGCGGCAGCGGATGTTCCTTTAGCTGTTCGATGACGACTTCGATGGCTTTGTCGAGCTGGGCATCGTGGCCTTGGCGGAACAGAGCGGGCTCCAGATCGACTTCGTAATCCGGCGCGACGCCGTGGTTCTCAACTTCCCACTCGCCCTTGAGGCCGTAAAGCGCTGCTCGGGGAGCGGTGACGCGGCCGCCGTCGAGGAGTTCGGGATAACCCCCGATGCCAACCAATCCTCCCCACGTTCTCTTTCCTACCAAGGGCCCGAGACCGGCCTTGCGGAAGTACCAGGGCAGCGCGTCGCCACCCGAGCCTGACATTTCGTTGATGATCATGACCTTCGGCCCGAAGATGGACTCCGAGGGGCTCGACCAGTCGTGGCCCTCGCGTGTAACGACCTTGCTGGTCAACGGACGGCGGAGAACATCTATAATGTAATCTGCAAGTTGCCCACCTTCATTGAAGCGTTCGTCGATGATGACGGCTTCCTTGCCCACTTGGGAGAAGAAATATCGGTTGAAGCTGGTATATCCGGCACCTGCCGTGTTGGGGACGTGAACATAGGCCACGCGGCCTCCCGTGGCTTGGTCCACTTTGCGCCGGTTGTCCTCGATCCATGCCAGGTGACGCAAATTCTCCTCGCTTTCGACAGGCACCACGGTGACGTCGCGCGAGTCTTTAGCATCAGCATGGGGACCAACTTTCAGCACCACTTGTTTTCCTGCAGTCTCCTCGAAGAAGCTGTAGACGTTGTCGGAAGAGTGCAAGTCGCGTCCGTTCACCGCAAGAATATAGTCTCCGGCCTTCACGTTGACTCCGGGCTGCGTCAATGGCGCCTGCAGGCCAGGATTCCAGTTCTCTCCGTCGTAAACTTTGGCGATACGGTAGCGGGCGTTCTCCAGGCTGTAGTCGGCGCCGAGCAGGCCACCTTTCACTTTTTTCGGCTCAGGTTTTTCGCCGCCGCCGACGAACATGTGGCCCACCGTCATCTCACCCAGTGAATCCTGAAACAGATAGGTAAGTTCGCTGCGCGAAGCTATGCCCTCCAAATAGGGGGCATATTTTTTCTTCACTTTGTCGAGATCGAGACCGTGGTAGTGCGGGTCGTAGAAGAAATCTCGCTCGATTCGCCAAGTCTCGTTGTAAATCTGCTTCCACATGGCCTTGGGTTCGACGTAGACCTCGATCGCGTCGAGCTTGAGCGGGCCGAAGCCGGGCTTGGGTGGCCCACCTGCAGTGGGCGGCTCTTCCGTGGAGGCCGTCGCCCATTGCTCGCCCTTGCGATAGAGAATCTTCTCGCCATCGAATGACACCGCAATGTCGTTAACCTCTTCCAGGAACTTGTCTACCTTGCGTTTGCTCAGATCAAACTTCTGGATGGTCTGGTTCAGGTTAGTCTGGTCGTCCTCGGTGACAACCATGGGCGCTTCGGCGAGGAATAAAATTCCAGACTTACCGGAAAGCATGTTGGCATAGTTCTTTGCCGGAATCGGTAACGCGAGAATGCGCTGGCCGATGCCTTCGAAGTCGATCTTCACTACTATCGGTTCTTCCTTAGCTTTGTCCTTGTCCCCTTTGCTGTCTTTGCGCTTATCCCTGTCGGAAGATGCTTTGTCGGCTTTGCTTTTATTTTTGTCCTCGCTCTTGTCTTTGTCCTTGCTCTTGGACTGCTCTTTGGCATTCTCTTTGTCCTGCTCGGCTTTCTTCTCTTCTTTCGATTTTTCCTCATCGCTCTCCGGCGCGAGCGGCGAAGGCAAATCCTTGTTCAGCACCGCGACATAGGCGCTGCGCGAAACGCGGTGCTCGTCGCTCGACATGTCCAGGCCGGACGTGGCAAGCCCGACATCGGTGGAGGCGGTGAAGTATAAATACGTTCCATTTTTGTCGAAGCTGGGATAAAGCGCGTCGCTCATGCCGTCAGTGATTTGACGTGACTTTCCCTGCTCCAGGGAATAAACGAACACTGCATGCTGGCCACTAGAAAGTTGTTTGGCATAAGCGATCCACTTATTGTCCGGAGCCCAGGTTTGGCTGAGCTGGGTGGGGCCGAAGCCGCCGAAGTAGTCAGTGTCCACCAGCCGAGGGGTGGGGTTGTCCAACTCGACGAACCACAGGTTCAATCGCTTGTCGGTGTATGCAATCTTCTTGCTATCGGGCGACCACGTGGGTCTGTAAAAGAATGACGGTGGATTACCCAGGTTGATATGCCGGACCTCGCCCAGACCATTCTGGCTGCTGATTTCCAGTTCATATTCTCCCGACTCATCGGAGAAGTATGCAATCGATTTGCCGTCGGGCGACCACGAAGGATCGCGATCAGCCGCTGCGGGGCTGTGGGTCAGATTGCGGATATCGCCTTTGTCGGTGGGCACAGTGAATATCTCTCCCCAGGCCTCGAAGACCGCGCGCGCGCCCGTGGGTGAAATGTTGAAATTCTGAATGCGCTTGGACTCTACCTTCACAAAATGCGGGCGGACTGCTTCAACGTCGCCGGCTACGCGAATGTTGATGGTCTTAGCCTGACGTGTGGTGGGATCGTAGACCTTGATCGCTCCGAATTGTTCGATGACGATCGCGTCCGGACCGGCGGACGCGGTTTTGAAATCAAACCCATCGCTATGCAGCGCCTCGGAAACTTGCTGCGTCTTGGTGTCGTAGGCGAACAGACTCACAGGACCGTTGCGGTCGGAGAGAAAGTAAATTGTGTCGCCTACCCACATGGGATAGTGGTCGTTAGAGTTCTCTCGCGGAAGTTTCGCCACGCTCGAGTCCTTCAAGTCGGCAATCCAAATGGGTGAGGTCTGACCGCCGCGATAGCGCTTCCATGCCGCCTGCCACTGCGGATGCGACACATAAGCGATATGCGTGGCATCGGGCGAGAATGTTGCTTCCTCACCAATGGGAATGGGCAGTCGGGTTGGGAATCCGCCTTCGATGGGCACGGTGTAGAGCTGGTCCTCGAAGTGCATGAAGCTGTTTCCAAACGACGCGAAGAGAATCTTTTTGCCGTCCGGCGTCCAGCCGAGAACGTCGTCCTCTGCGGGATGATACGTCAACCGCCTGGGGACGCCGCCCGCGGCTGGAACTACGTACACGTCACGATTGCCGTCGTACTCGGCAGTAAACGCGACTAGAGTTCCGTCGGGGGAAAATGCCGGGAGGTCTTCGATTCCGATCCCGGATGTAAGGTGTCGCGCTTCGCCGCCTTCGCGGCTGACGATCCAGAGGTCGTCGCCGTAGGTGAAAACGATCTGGGTTTTGCTGATCGTGGGGAAGCGCAGCAACAGCGGCGGGTTCTCGGACGAAGAGTTCTGCGCCAACAGCCGTGGCACCGCGCAAACGACAATGGAGAGGCAAATCAATGTGCAGGCACGGCGCACAACCAGTTTCCGCATAAGGGGCTCCTGATACGCGACTGGGAATCTTAGAGTGAGGGGCAGAGGAGGGTCAACCACATCGCGGGGGTAGAACTTAGCGGGATGACTTCTCGCCTCTACCAAGTTCGTAAACCCCATTTACCATGCAGTGCGCAGGCAGCAGCCGGCCGATTCCCAGCCTTCAAGGCCGTGAGTTCCCCATTGGCTGGATATCGGACTCTAAACATATCTTCACCCAGGTCCCCACTCCCACCGGACTTACGATCAATAGGATTGACCTGAATTCCGGCCAGCGGGAACTGTGGCAGATGATTAAACCGAAGGATCAGGTGGGCCTTAACCCATTGGCTACTCCGATCGCAATCACGCCAGACGGTCACTGGATGGCCTATCATCACGGCACGCAGCTGGGACAGCTCTATCGCAGCGACAATCTAAAATAGCCGTCGCTCCCCACGGCAATTCCTCTCGCATAACACCTGAAGAAATAACGCCCGCGACTAAAGATCGGCCCTTGCTCCCCCCGGCTTCTTCCGCATGTACCACAACATCATGCCGATTCAGCTCGTGGCCTGAACTTTACCGTCGGCGGTCAGGAAGGTACAGCAGTACCTGACCTTCGTCGGCGATCAGGCAAATCCGGCTTAGAATGTAAACTCTAAGCCCAATCTCAATTTGGAGGAAATAACGATGGGACATTACATTACGCTGATCCGATACACGCAGCAGGGCGCTGCGAAAATTAAGGAAAGCCCGGCGCGTCTGGACGCGGCCAAGAAAGCCGCCGAGGCAGCCGGCGGAAAGATCCACGCCTGGTACTTGACCATGGGAAAGTACGATGCCGTAATTATCTCTGAGTTTCCCAACGATGAGGCGAGCGCGAAATTCATGCTGTCCACGGGATCCATGGGTAACATCACCACGCAAACCCTGAAAGCCTTTACCGAAGCAGAATACCGAAAAATTGTCGCATCTCTGTGAGTGTATAGCAGCGAAAAAAGCGGTGCATCCTGGAGGGAGCACCGCTTTTTAGCACGAAGAAAGAACCTTCCGAGATCGTCTGCGCTGTACTTCGTACCAGCAATCACACGTAAGCAATAGATAGCAATCGATAGAACTCGTCAAAAGCGTTGCACAAATTCGCAGCCGGTATCAAAACACGAAGAGGGCTGACTTCGCGGCAACGACTCGAACGGCCGGCCGACCTCGCCATCGTGCACTCGAAGATCAGCTTGCTAGCTTAAAGCGCGAGCACGACGATCTTCGCCGCGCCATGTACGAAGCTGCCCAGGTGCAGAGAAGACTCTGCGGTCCGCGTCATCTTCGCGCCGGTCCTTATGAGTTCGCCAGCGAGATCTTCCCAGTGCGTCATCTCTCCGGCGACTTCATCACCCTAATGCAGATCGAAGGCGACCTTGTCTTTGCGATCGGTGACATCGCCGGCAAAGGTCTCATGGCAGCGATGTGGTTTACCGATGTCATCGGAATGATTCGCCGGCAAATGACTACGGTCGGCGACCCCGCGGCTGCTCTATCAGCTGTCAATCGCGATCTGCTGCTCACCGGTCTCGAAGTCCCTTTGGCGACGCTGTTCCTGGCTCGCGTCAATCTGGAAAAGGGCGAGCTTACCTATTGCAACGCGGGGCACCCTCCCGCCCTGCTGCTCCGGGAAAATAGTGAAGTCGAGGAGCTTCGCGCCGGTGGACCGGTTCTAGGAGCGCTTTCCGCGGCCTCGTTCGCGAACGGTAGCGAGCGACTTTGCCCTGGCAATACGCTGCTTGCTTACTTCGACGGAATACCAGAGTGCAGGAATGAATCTGGGGTTGAATTCGGAGCCAAAGGCTTGCTGAATGCGGCGCGGACATTTTCAGGTTGTAAGCCGAGCGTCATGCTCTTTTCTGTGCTGGCTGCAGTCGAGGACTTCGCTGGAAGCCAGCGTCGCGAAGACGATGTCGCGTTGGTCGTGTTGCATCGATTCGGCAGCTGCAAAAAATATTGATCGGACACCTGCTTGTCTAAAGCGAACCAACTCCGCCGCATAGCTGACCACGTAAATGACGCCGCTGTATTGTCGTCTGTACCTCCGGCCGGAGAAAACCGCTCCAGTCGCGTAGATGACGCGCAGCTGATTCGGGCAGCGCAACAGGGCAGTGCCGCAGCTTTCGAGCAACTCGTCCATCGATATGACCGGGCGGTCCTCCGCCTCACTCTTCATCTAACCGGCTCTGAGCAGGATGCCCAGGACATTTATCAGGAAGCGTTCCTGCACGCCTATATATATTTGACTCGGTTTCGTTTCGAGTGCTCGTTTTATACTTGGGTCTATCGTATCGCCACGAATCTCTGCCTCGATTATCTTCGGCGTAAGCGCACCCGAAGCCGCGAATTGACCACTACAATTGCCCCAGACGGAGAGAAGCGGGAAATCCTCGACCGAATACCCGATCAGAGCGCGGGCGCGAGTCCCGAGCGCAATCTCGCAGGCCGCATACTTCGGGAGCACATCGTTCGTGCTCTGAGCCAGCTCTCACCACGCGAGCGTGTCGTTTTCGAACTAAAGCACTATCACGGCTTAAAGCTGAGAACCGTGGCCGGAATTCTCAAGACCACCGAAGGCACCGTCAAGAACACACTTTTTCGCGCCACCCATAAGCTCCGCTTACAACTGTGCGACAACATTCACATTTGAGCGCGTCTCTGCCGTGAACTAGGCGGTTACTTCCGGTTTGCACTCGTCCACAATCGTCGAGTGCCTAGAAACGAGCGATCTGCCGTCGGGAGACACGGCCAGGCCGCCATAGCTCGGGGCGGGCTTTTCCAGGGCGAAGATTGGGGTTGTCTGGCGGGTTGCAAAGTCGAAGAATTCTATTCTCCCGTTTGGCGTATCACTCAAATTGAGAAAGTAGATTCCGTTCCGGACAAGTCCCCAGCTGTGCCAAGCAGTGCCTGAAGGTTGATCCAAAACGCGGGTTTCTTCACCGCCATTCAATGGCATCTTCCATATACCCGGCTGTTCAACTTTGGAGTAATAAAGGAAGCGTCCGTCCTCGGATTCGATCGCATAGACGCCACCGTTTCTTGTTACCTGGACCGACGATCCACCTTTCACGGCACCTTCCATAACTGAAAGAGTCCCTTTTCGTGGGTGGAATAGAAGTATATCCACTGTCCATCTCGCGACCAATTGGGTGCCCCATTATCGGTTCCGGGGAAAGTGGGCACAAGACTAGGCGCGGCCACCAGGTACTTCGACGACGTAAATCTCGTAAAAGTGTTTGGATTGAAATTCAAATGCAATGTGATGCCCGTCCGGCGACCACCGCGCGGTTCCAGCGTACCGTGCAACGAGGTCACCTGTGCGCAATTGGACCCGTCGCCATCGCAGTACCAAATATCCGAATACCCCAAGCGGTCGGACTCAAACGCAATCTTCTTTCCGTCTGGTGAAAAGTTTGGTTTCAAATTGAACCCTCTCGTGGAAATCACACGCACTGGGGGACCGTGAGCTTTTTTGTCGTCTTTCAGGTTCAGCCGCCAGATGTTGTCGATAGAGACGAAATGCTGGTAGACGAGTTGGTCACCCTTACGAGGGATTGATGGGCTGAAGGCCGGTGCTCCTACTCCTTGAACCGGCCGTGGTGTTCCTCCTGAAGCGGAAATGCGCCACAAACTTTTAAAACCTCCCCGCTCGGAAGAGAACACGATATCGCTGCCATCCTGAGTCCAAACGGGAGACCCGCCGAAATTATCGAAGGTAAGCCGCCGGGGCTCGCCACCTGTGACCGGCAGCACAAACAAGTCCCTCCCCCCACCGCCAATACTCCCTCGCTCGAAAGCCACCCTCAAACCATCAGGCGAGAAAGCGGCTTCACAGTCATACTCCTGCTGCGGCGGTGATGTAAGCGGTCGTATGGTCAAATCCGTAAGCGAAAGCAAGGCAATCCGAGACCGAACTCTGTTTGCGGCGGTGGACTCCGCAAACGCTAAGACGCCGCCATCAGGCGACCAATCCAAGCGACTGCCCCCCGTCCTGTGGTTGGCGGGCCCCGTGTACAACCTATGCTCGGTGCCGCCGAGAGCGGGAATCACGTAGAAGCTCATTTCTTCTTCAGAGGAACGGACAAATGCGATCTGTCGACTATCCGGGGACCAAGTTGGACCAAAGTCGCCCAGATTGTCGGTCAGCCGCAGCGACTTCTCGCCATCGATGAGCGTCGTGGCCCCTGCGACCCGCAGAGAGAGCAGAAGGCGTACTCAGATCCGATCGCATGTGCAAACCGGAAAATACATCGATAGTTGACGTGAAATCGCCATTTCTCATTGAGGGTTAAAGCCAATCGCGAGCCGAACCGCCACCGAAAAGGACCGCGCCGCCGCGGTTCGAAAGCTGCCCGCAGATGAGGAAAATTTACCTCCCAGAGATAATGTTTTGCTCTCTTTGCGGTACACTTTTGCAGCCTGCGAAAAGCTGGGGCGCATTCTTGGGCACCATGAAGCCAGCCCCACCGCGAAAGGAGACTCGATCCCATGTTTCGATTTGCATCCGCCTTACTAGCGTGCCTGGTGATACTGGGACTCACCGGACTGTACTCCGTTGCTCAGTCCCCCAGCGAGACTCCCGACCCTTCCGCCACCTTTAGGACCATCATTGCCCATCGCGACGCGATTCCTGTCCCCGCGCCGCTCACCGAATTTCCGCAAGAGAATGAGCCATTTCTCCCCAATTTTTTCAGTTTCTCCGGTTCCCCCTACACTGTGGGTGCGACCATTGATCCAACCTCCACCGTTCCTGAAGCGGAAGAACACATCGCCGTTGATCCCAACAATTTCAACCATCTGATCGCGATGATCAGCGACTTCTCCCTCAACGGCGGATTCAACACCAGCAAATATGCCTTCTCTTCAAACAACGGATCAAGCTGGTCGCAGCACTTTGTGCCTCTCTCCGGCGGATTCCCCGCAACCGCCGATGGACACATCTGGCAAGCCAACAGCGATCCCGTAGTCGCGATGGACAAGTTGGGCAATGTCTATCTTGCGAATCTGTATTTGCAGTTCAAAGGCAACAAAGTCAGCAATGACGGCTACTACGTGTGCAGCGCGACACTGGCTTCTGGCCCAACTTTCAAACAATCCGGCTGCCACGCTGTCAGGACAACCCTCACACCAAGCAGCAACGTGGAAGACAAAGAATGGATTGCTGCGGACTATAGCTCCTCAACATTTTCCGGGAATGTCTATGCCTCCTGGACACATTTCACCTCCAGCACTGATGCGATTTGGTTTTCGCGCTCGACCAATCACGGCGTGAACTGGTCTACGCCCATACGGATCAATCCGTCCTCACAGGACGGTGCTGTTCAAGGTTCTCAAGTCGCGGTGGGCCCTGCGGGCGAAGTGTACGTCGCCTATGAGGTATTCTTAGTCTCGGGCCAGGGCCGGCACTATATCGCCAAGTCCACCAACGGTGGCGTTTCCTTCGGAACGCCAATTCCCTTGACGCCCGCATTCAACAATTTGAGCTTTACCGCAACCTATCGCGATAACACCTTCCCTGCCCTCGCAGTGAGCCCGGTTTCGGGCAAGGGATTCATTTACGACGTCTACACCGATCAGCCCGCGACCAACGCCCGTACCGCATTCGTGCGCTCCACGACCTCAGGCGGCCTGACCTTCACCAGCCCCATCAGGGTGAACGATTCGACCACAGGCCAGCGCCTGATGCCGGCAGTCGCTGCCGACACAAATGGCGTCGTGCACATGAGCTGGTTTGACACTCGCAACAGCAGTTCCACTGGACTGCTGGATATCTACGCCACGTTCACCACCAATAACGGCTCCAGTTTCGCTCCGAACGCACGCGTGACTTCGGTCCACATCAATGCCGGCGGAGCGGGCTTCATCGGCGACTATTCCAGTATCGCCCCCGGCCCCAATGGAACCATGAGCCATGCTCATCCAGTCTGGACGAGCGGAGGCGTAGGCGGAACCACCAGCGGCCGAATGCAAACCGCCACGCTCACAGTCCCGTAAAAGCTGAGGCACATAGGCAATCCGAGCAGGTTTCTGTCTCAATGCTTTTGCTCTGCGTTTCTTTTCTGCGGGTTGCTTGCGTCTTCAGTTGTTCTGCGTCGAAACGTTCCTCCTTCTTCCAAAGTGTTAAGGTAATGGCCGCGATCTTGCGCGCCAGTGTCAGACGCGCCATCTCCGGCTTCATGCCCTTGGCCAGCAAACCCGCATAGAAATCGTGGAACGGTCCTCGGCCACAGCTGGCCCTGGTGGCCGCTCTTGAAGATCTCTTTCATCTCATGGTTGTGATTTCGATTCAGACCACGAATCTGTTGGGGTTTCTTGGCGCGTTGCAGTTGTCCGCTCACAAAGCGGAATTGCGCACTGTCATGGGTCTCAATGCCCAGGCCACTGTAGGTCCAGAGTTGCCGCTTGCTGCGGAACCGGTGCGGAGTTTGCATCAACGCAATCAAGCGCGCCGCCCGAATCGGACCGATGCAGGGAATCTGACGCAGCAGTTTCGCGGCCTTATGTTTCCGGCTCTCCGCCAAAAACTCGGGTCGGACGTTTCGCCGCAAGGCCTGCAATCCGTCCAGCTGTTGATAGAGCAGCTCCGCCCGTCGCCGAACGCCGGCTTGCGGAATCTTGCTCAACCATTCCTCGCGACAGCGCGCAGCATAAACCTGGGTACCGGCACAGGGAATGCCCCAACCGCGATACAGCGCCTTCAGTCGATTCATCACTCGCGTCAAATCTTTGCTGATGGTCTGATAACTACGCCCCAACTCGCGTAGCGTCCGTAACCCGTTTTCCCCGTGGTAGACCGGTCGCAGCATCCCAGTGCGCAGCAACTCGGCCAGCTTGCGCGCATCCACCTTGTCGCTCTTGCTGCCCTCCTTTAACAAGGCATTCCGGCGCGGATTGCAGACCACAATGTGCTGCACCTGCGGCTGTAGCAGATCGTACAACCAGGCGGCCCAGGTGCCTTCTTCCCAGGTCACATGCAGCTCGCCCCGTAGACCGTGGAGGAACTGCAGAATGCTGCTGGCTTTGGTTTCGATGACCGACTCCATCACCAGCTTCCCACTCTCATTCAGGACGGCGATCACAGTCGCTTCCTTGTGCACGTCCATTCCGATATATTTGACGTCGTAACTCATTTGAGTTGCCTCCTTGGGGGGAGAGTATTCGTGCTAACGCTTATCTTTCCCCTCAAGGTCACAATGCCATTCTCTCGCCGATTTTCCTATGTCCTTCTGCGGTTCCTTCGCACCCGATTCATCATTGCAGTTACTCCGCCCATCACAGCTTCGACCTTCTGAAAACGGGGCGCTTTTTCATAATGCATTGACGCCGCAGAAAGCGAACATACGGCGCAAGCTTGCGCAATCGCCTGTTAGCGTCAACCATCAATTCCCCATCTCGGCGAATAGTGAGCAATTGTGAACAGTCGCGCCCCGGCTGCCAGGCCTATGGTTGCCAGCGGTGGTGTGGGGGTCCGTAAAAGACTTGGGATGAGGTTAACACGCCGCCCAAAAAATCTGGAGGCACCATGTATGGGAGGAGCTATGAAGAACTTCACGGCATCGCAACTTCGGCGAATTCTTTGCCGCTGTACTTTGCTGATTGCGCTGATTTTCCCTGTTTCGGCTTTGGCCGATAATTGGCAATTGCAGGTGGGCGCGCAGAACGGCGACAAAGCACATCAGGCGCTTGCCTTTTTGCCCAACGAGATCTGGATCCACTCCGGCGATAGCATCACCTGGGCATTTGTTGCCAACGAGGTCCACACCGTCACTTTCCTGACACCGCTGCAGGTACGCCCGAACCGCTTCACAGGATGCGCCGCTGGTGGGCCGCCAGACGGTCGAACGCCGGATTTTTCTGTGTATGACGGTACCGCGTGTGTGAACAGCGGGATCCTGACAAGCGCAGATGGGCAGACCTATACCGTAGTTTTCCCCGTGACTGGGAATTTCAAGTTGGTTTGCCTGGCTCACCCCAATATGACGGCTACCGTCCACGTGCTAGCGATATCCACGCCGTTGCCCCACGATCAGACGTTTTATGACAAGGAGGCCGAGCGCGAGCGCGCCGGGCTGCTCTCCGATTTAATGGCATCCGCTCACAACCATTCCGGCCCGAACGAGGTCACGGCAGGAGTGGGGCACATTATAGGCAATGGCGGGGGAACACAAACCGCCAGCGTTATGCGCTTCATGGACGCAACGAAAGTCATCCAGGTTGGCGAAACCGTGGAGTGGACCACGGCAGAAGGGGTGACGAGCCATACCATCACGTTTGGTCCGGAGCCGGCCCCTCTCAACCAGATTCCGCCTTCTGCCAACGTCACCGTGGATCCGGATGGCGCGCGGCACGCCTTCATCAGTTCGACCTCCGATGTTGTGCATTCCGGATTCATTACCGAGGCACCGCAAGATCGTACTGGTCTGGCACAGGCACCGCTGAGCGCGACCCGCTTCCGCGTGACCTTCACTGGGCCCGGAATTTACCAGTACATATGCGTGCTGCACGACGAGTTGGGAATGGTGGGAGAGATTGTGGTTCTGCCGTAGCCGAAGAACGATGGTCGGCAATTCGGACACTATCGCGGTAGTTGGTGAAACATCCCGATTTCACTCATCGACAAATTCCCGGGCCAACGGGTTTCGAGATGAGGGCAAGGTGAATACTGAAGGCGCGTGAGGTTACGGCTCACTCAGTCGAATGACTGTTCCGGTAGATCGCGCGCTTGAACGATCATTCATGAGCCTCCAGGTTTTCAAGGCAACTTCCTCGAGTTTGGCTAGAAGCTTGGCATAGGAACGGATAGACTCCAGCTTGTCTTCCCCGAGACCCTGCAGTTCCTTCTCACTCAGGCGGCCCTCTCGGATCAGCCTCCCGATACTCGGTTCTGACTGATGCCCTCCGGAGCACATTTCGAAATTCCCGATCCAGAGCCAGCTCAAAAGCTTTGCGAGCGATTTGTTTTTCGGCGGGTGACCACTTGAGATGACGAATCATTTCCTGGACATCTCGACTTTCCGGGCCGGGTAAGCTGGCCATACCGGTTCCTCCGCGGACGCATTTTCCTTCGCAGCCCGGGTTCATTCCTGCAGATTTTGCCGATGCGATGATCGCCTCGGTGAGGTAGCCACGAGAGCCTTGGTGAGCTAGGATCTTCCTGTTCCGCCTGAGTTCGTCAGGGGGAACACACGAGCGCCTTCCGTGCGGGCTGCAATGGAGGAAACTCGTGGAACTATATAAGAAGAGGGATTCGAGATTTTACTGGTATGACTTCAAATGGCGCGGCAAGCGATATCGAAGTTCTACCAAAGAGACTAACAAGAAGAGGGCCGGCAAGATTGCCGCTTTGAGGCTCTCCCAAGCCATGGGAGGAATCGGTCCGTTGGATCGGAAGGCTCCCAGCCTGCTGGGGTTCTCGATTCGGTTTCTGAGTTGGGTCGAATCGGCAACTCTTTCGGGGAAGTCGAAAGCGTATTACCGCAACGGCTGGCGCCTGCTTTTCGATGATGAATATCGTCGGCATGCGCTTGGACCATATAACTAAGGATGATGTGGAAGGACTCAGTCTCAGCGGCTCGGCATCGAACGCCAACTGTGCCCTTCGAACGCTGCGTCGAATGCTTCACAAAGCGGAAGAATGGAATCTGATCGGCAGGGTTCCAAGGTTTAAGCTGCTGACGGAGCACGGGCGCAGGTTAAGACTGGATGATCATGCGGAACAGAAGTTGCTGGTCGCAGCAAGCACGTGCGATTGGACGACTGGCATGTTCGAGCTGCTGCGGGACGTCATCATCGTTGCGAGGGACACCGGAATGCGGAACCAGCGAGAGCTCTACCGCATTCGCATGGAGAACCTCGATTGGAACAACCGAATTATCTTTGTGCCGGACAGCAAGACGGCTGATGGTAGAAGGATGATTCCCATGAGC
>WNGK01001723.1_pt1 | contig 24022 bp, 12 predicted proteins | sample 5400601 | NCBI WGS metagenome assembly WNGK01 (sample SAMN13153376, study PRJNA577476) | soil metagenome | isolation source: 60 cm soil or saprolite under Garry oak tree replicate 1 | place: USA:California | collected 2016-06-15
AGAGAACTCGCCCCCGTGGCAACACAGATGGGTATTGGTAAGCTGAGAGCGATGCATATTGACGCTCATCAGCACTTCTGGATGTACGACCAGCGGGAGTATGGCTGGATCGAAGATTCGATGGCAGCATTGCGGCGGGATTTTCTTCCGGCTGACCTAAAACCCGAACTGGAGCGCAACGGGTTTCAGGGATGCGTTGCAGTTCAAGCGCGGCAGACATTGGAAGAGACGCGATGGCTCCTGGAATTGGCGGAGCGTGCCCCGTTCATCCTGGGAGTGGTGGGCTGGGTGGATTTGCGATCGTCGCGATTGCGATTCGAATTGGAATCGTTTGCGGGGAAGTCCAAGCTGGTGGGCGTGCGGCATATTGTGCAGAGCGAGCCCGATGAGCGGTTTCTGCTTCAGCCGGATTTTCTTCGCGGAATTGCAATGCTGGAAGAGTTTGACCTTGCTTACGACATCCTTAGCTTACGACATCCTTATATATACGCGGCATCTTCCCGTGGCAGCGGAGTTCGTAGCGCGATTTCCGCGGCAGCGCTTTGTACTGGATCACCTCGCGAAACCGCCGATCAAGAGCGGAGTGGTTGACGTTTGGGCGCGAGGAATCAGGGAGGTGGCAGGATTTCCGAATGTCTATTGCAAAATGTCCGGCCTGGTGACGGAAGCGGATTGCCAGGCCTGGAAGCCCGAGGACTTTTGGCCGTATTTGGACGTGGCGTTCGAATGTTTTGGACCGAGCCGGCTGATGATCGGATCGGATTGGCCGGTGTGTACGGTGGCGGGATCGTATTCGCGGGTCATGAATCTGGTGAAGGATTATCTCGACGAGTATGCAGCGGAAGAAAGAGAGGCGGTGCTGGGAGGTAATGCAGCGACGTTTTGGAGATTGAGGCCTCAAGAAAATCAAGGGTAGAGCGCGGCCCGCCTAAGAAGGCGGGCCCTACCAGGGACGCGCGGACGGGCCAGATTCTTGTGAGAATTGCGGACTAAGCGCGCGGCGTGTTCTACAATGCAGGGGAAAAGTGGCGCGGCGGCTGCAAGCGTCCGCGAAGAGGGAAATACAGGTTCTGATGAATGCAGAACAAGGTGCTCAAGCTCGATTCAAAAGATAACGTGCTCATCGCGCTGACCGACCTGCGTCGAGGCGATCAGATTTCTTTTGGCGCCCAGTCGTACATGCTGGAATCGGACGTTCCCGCGAAACACAAATTCGCCACGGAGGATCTGGCCGCTGGCGCGAGCATCATCATGTACGGGGTGCTCGTCGGGAAAGCGATGGAATCCATCCGGCGAGGGGGACTGCTGACCACGCGCAACATCCACCATCAGTCCGCAGCGTTTCAGGAGAAAACGGAAGAGTACCGCTGGAAACTGCCGGACGTGTCGCCATGGAAGGAGCGGGAATTTCTGGGATACCACCGATCCGACGGCCAGGTCGGCACGCGCAATTATTGGATTGTGGTTCCATTGGTGTTCTGTGAAAACCGGAACATTGCGGTGCTGAAACAAGCGTTTGAAGAGGAGCTGGGTTTCGCCGCGCCACAAGTCTATCGGCGGCAGGTGGCGGAGCTGGCGCGGCTCTATGCGGATGGCCGGAGCGAAGAGATCAAGACGCGCGAGTTGACGGAAGAAGCGGGCAAGCCGCAGCGTTCGCGAATTTTCGAAAACGTGGACGGCGTGCGGTTTCTCCTCCATGAAGGCGGCTGCGGAGGAACGCGGGAAGATGCGAACAATCTTTGCGGACTGATCGCGGGCTACATCCATCACCCGAATGTGGCGGGCGCGACGGTGCTCAGCCTGGGCTGCCAGAATGCGCAGGTTGGGATTCTGCGAGAGGAATTGCGCAAGCGGAATCCAAATTTCGATAAGCCGCTGATGATCGTGGAACAGCAGCAAAGTGGCACGGAAGTTGCGATGCTGACGGAGGCCATTCGAAAGACGTTCCTGGGTTTGATGGAGGCAAACCGGTGCCAGCGAACGCCTGCGCGACTTTCGAGCTTGTGTGTGGGATTGAAATGCGGCGGCTCCGATGGATTTTCCGGCCTGTCGGCGAACCCAGCGATCGGGCACACGGCGGATATTCTGGCCACACTCGGCGGGAGAACCATACTTTCCGAATTTCCGGAATTGTGCGGAGTAGAACAAGAACTTATCAACCGGAGCAGGCGCAAGGAAGTGGCTGACCGCTTCATGCAGTTGATGAAGAGCTACGGAGCGCGGGCGAAAGCGGTCGGATCCGGATTTGAAATGAATCCCAGTCCGGGGAATATGCGCGACGGACTGTTGACCGACGCGATGAAATCGGCCGGCGCGGCGAAAAAGGGTGGAAATTCACCGGTGACGGCAGTGCTGGATTATCCGGAATATTCGACCGAGGCGGGACTGAACCTGCAGTGCACGCCGGGAAACGACGTGGAGTGCGTGACGGCGCAGGTCGGCGCGGGCGCAAACGTGGTGCTGTTCACAACCGGCCTGGGGACACCGACCGGAAATCCCATCGCGCCGGTGGTGAAACTAGCGACGAATTCGGGGCTGGTGGAGCGGATGCGGGACATCATTGACATCGACACGGGCGGAATCATTTCCGGAGAGAAGACAATCACGCAGATGGGCGAAGAGATTCTGGAGTTTGTTATCCAAACCGCCAGCGGAGAGGCGCGCACGAAGGCTGAAGGGAAAGGCCAGGAAGATTTTATTCCCTGGAAAAGAGGAATCTCACTCTGAAGAGCCCCAGAAGCGGCGCGAAGGATTTCCGACTCGACGGAAAAACCGCCATTGTGACCGGCGGCGGCAGTGGCATCGGGAAAGCGATTGCCTTGCGCTTCGCGGCGAATGGGGCCGCAGTGCGAATTGCAGATATCAATTTGCAGCAGGCGGAAGCTACCGCGAAACAGATCGCCGATGCGGGCGGGCAGGCGTCGGCGCATGCGTGCGATGTTACGGACCAGCGGCATGTACGCGAGGTTTTCAACGGGCTCTTTGCGAAAGAACATGTCGAGATCCTGGTGAACAATGCGGGGGTTTCGCACGTGGGCACGGTGGAGAGCACGACGGAGGAGGATTTCGACCGGCTGTTTCGCGTGAATGTGAAGGGCGTGTACAACGGGATCCTCGCGTGCATCGGGCATATGAAAGCAAACGGCGGCGGCGTGATCTTGAGCATGGCTTCCATCGCGGGATCTGCGGCGCTTGCGGATCGCTTTGCGTACTCCATGAGCAAGGGCGCAGTGATTGCGATGACGTATTCCGTAGCCAAGGATTATGTGCAGCATAACATCCGATGTAATTGCATTTCACCCGCGCGAGTGCACACGCCCTTCGTGGATGACTATCTGCAGAAAAATTATCCGGGACGAGAGCCGGAGATGTACGAGAAATTGGCGAAATCGCAACCGATCGGAAGAATGGGGGAGCCGGAGGAAGTGGCTTCGCTGGCTTTATTTCTGTGCTCGGACGAAGCGGCTTTCGTTACAGGCGCCGATTATCCGCTGGATGGCGGGTTTTTTAACTTGCGCGGCTAAATCATGGATCTGCGGCTGAAGGGAAAAGTTGTTTTAGTTACCGGCGGCGCGAAGGGAATCGGCGCGGCGATTGTGCGTGGTTGCTGCGCGGAAGGCGCGATTCCGGTGATCGTGGACCGTGATGAGCAAGCAGGAGAAGAGTTACAAGCTGAGTTGCGAACGAGCAGAGTCGAAACCGGGTTGATTATTGCCGACCTTACTGTTGCAGAAGCTTGTGCAAACGTGGTCGATGGGACTATTCAGAAATTGGGCCGGTTGGATGCGCTGGTGAACAATGCGGGCGTCAACGACCGCGTGGGGCTCGAGCAGGGCACAACCGAACAATTTGTGACCTCGCTGGAGCGTAATCTGATTCATTACTACGCGATGGCGCACCATGCACTGGGGGCGCTGAAAAAATCGCGCGGCTCGATCGTGAACATCAGCTCGAAGACGGCGGTGACCGGACAGGGAGGAACTTCAGGATATGTGGCCGCGAAGGGGGCGATTCTGGGACTCACGCGCGAGTGGGCTGCGGAGCTACTACCGCATGGGATTCGCGTCAACGCGGTAGTGCCCGCGGAAGTGATGACGCCGCTTTATCAGCAGTGGCTGGCGACGTTTCCCGATCCGCAGCAGAAGCTAAACGAAATTGTTGCGAAGATTCCGCTGGAGAAGCGGATGACCAAGGCGGAAGAGATCGCGGCCATGGTGCTGTTCCTAATTTCGGAGCAAGCGAAGCACATCACCGGCCAGCACTTGTTCGTGGATGGCGGATACGTGCATTTGGACCGCGCGCTGACGTGACGGAGAAGCTGGATGGCAAATTCACTGGGCATAGCGGGTCAGCGTGTGCAATCGTTTCGGACCAATCTGGGAAAAAGCGGAAGAAGGGATTTCGGAAACGGCTGGAAATGCTCTAAAATGAAAGGGAGTTCCCGCCGTGTGGGCGTGTAGCTCAGCTGGGAGAGCACCTGCTTTGCAAGTAAGCGGGTAAATCACATAAGTGCCGCATCTGCTTACGCGGACACGCGCGGTGCAACCACCCTCTCGAATTGGACTGAAGTTGGACCGAAAGTCTGCTTCAGGTCTGTGGGGCAACGCCGTCGTGCGTGCCGTGTGGCTTTTCATCGTCGGAATGTCCAGGCAGCACTCGAATCTGCAACCCTTCGGTTAACAGCCGGGCGACCAACTTAATCAAATCTTGCCGGAGCTAGCTCTAAGCGAAGGAAATCAGGAAATTGCGACTAAACGCGACGAATCACTTTTCTCCTTCTTTATTCACTTTTCATTCGCATTTTTCTGCTACTCATCCCGTTTAGTATTGCGTTTTTATGACAGCGTTCCGAAATTCTCCGGTCGAGGTGACCAGTCAGAAAAACGGGGCATGAAGAATCCGAATGGACACTTGAAGAGCGCGCGAGTCTCGCAGTAGACGCCTGCTGCAAAAATTGCCTTCCGGAAGTTGTAGCCATGTGTGTGCTTCTGTGAATGGTAAGACTCATCCTTGAATGGTTAAAGATGAATGCGCGCCGCCCATCCGCCGCCCGGCGCCAATTTGATTTTTAGTTTTATGGACTTGTTAACCTGCATCTTTATTTTTTTGTAGTCGGAGGCCATGCGGTCGGCATTCACACCGTCCTGATAGGCTTCCATTGAAAAATTGCCTTCAGGCAGAAAGGAAAAATCAACGTCCAGCTCGCGCGCCGTCCAGTCCGTCATTGCACCCACATACCAGTCTTTGCCGTTTCTGCGCGCCACCAAAACGTATTCGGCGATGCGCCCATCGAGGACTTTGGTGTCATCCCACACGGATGGAACGGGAGCAAGAAACTCCATCGCCTCCGGCTCGCGCAAATAATCCGAGGGGCTGTCCGAAAGCATTTGCAGGGGACTTTCGAAGACCACGTACATGGCCAGCTGGTGGCAGCGCGTGCCCAGCGCCATCGGCTGCTGGTGGATTGGCGCAAAAGTGGTTTTGGTCGCATTGCGCATCGCGCCGGGAGTGTAATCCATGGGTCCGAGAAACATTCTCGTGAAAGGAAGCGTGACGTTGTGTTTCGGTTCGGAGTCCGCGCTCCACTTGCTCCACTCCATTCCGCGAACGCCTTCGCCGCTGATCATGTTGGGCCACGTGCGCGTCATGGTGACTTGTTTTTGCCCGCCGTGAAAATCTACGAGCATTTTGCGTTTCGCGGTTTCGCTGCACACCTTAAAATAAAAGTTGATCAGCTTTTGGTCGTCGCGCTGCATGAAATCGACTTTGATTCCTTTGACGCCCCACTTCGCGTATTGATCGAGCGCAGGAATCAATTGATCGTCGAGCGATTTCCAAATCACCCAAAGAATCACGCCCACGTTTTTTCCTTTGGCGTAAGCCGCTAGCTCCTCCATGTTTATTTCGGGAACCACTTCCAGCACATTTCCAAGCTTGTACCAGCCTTCATCCAAAATGATGTACTGAATGCCGTACTTCGCGGCGAAGTCGATATAATATTTGTACGTCTGCGTGTTAATTCCAGCTTTGAAATCCACGCCGTAAATATTGTTGAAGTTCCACCAGTCCCACGCGACTTTTCCTGGCTTGATCCACGAAGTGTCTTGCAATAGCGAAGGCTTCGCCAAAAGCCACACGAGTTGGTTGGTCAGCAAGTCGCCATCTCTTTCAACGATGCCTGCGAGCCGCCAGGGAAAAGTGCGCGTTCCGGAAGTTGCAGCGATATAGTCGGCGGCTTCTACGACATGGAAGTCGCGGTCTTTCTCTAATTTTTCTTTCAGCGGGTAATGTGGAAAAGTTCCGACAAGCGCTGGGCTGTTGGTGCCGTGCAGCCACATTCCCGGATAATCTTCCACATCGGATTCCGCGATCGCGAGTTTGGCGCCTTCGCCGGCATCCAAAACCGCGGGCATGGTGGCTATGAAACCTGGATCGATTTCCTTCAAACGTTGCGGAACATATTTTCGCTCATTGTGCGAAAACATGCTGTCTTCCTGCGGATAATATACAGTGGTATCTCCGGGGAAATTGAACCTGACTTCTTCGCCATAGACTTTCACTTGCTCCTGAGGAAGTGACGTTTCGAACCGGTAGGCAGCGCCCTCGTTGTAGGCGCGAAAGACGACGGCGTAGCCGCCTTCCATTTCGAGTCGCAATTCATTGTAGTTCTCGCGAATCCTGGCGAATTTCTGATGAACCGCAGGCTCAACCGTCTGGTCGTAGCTGCGTTTTTTTGCGGCGCGGACTTTCGGGGCCACTCCCAGAGTCTTGTTGTCAATGTCGAGAGAAAGTGTGGAATCCTGGAGCAAAGCGCGGCCTTTCAGGAGCAGGTCGTAGCGGACGGCTGGAATGGTGCGGATTCGAATCTCGATCCGGTTGTCGGGAGAGCGCAGATCGAAGCTCGATTGAGCGGCAGCCGAACCGGCGCTGGCCAGCAATGCGGCGAGCAGAGTCAGCAGGGGCAGAGAATTTTGTATTCGAATACTCATGAGGGCAGTTTCCTCTCTGATAGAAGTGACGCGATTCCCTCGCCCTGCGGGCATGCCGTGCCACTGTACGTTTTGGGCGGGGTTTTGTAAAGCGCTTAACCTTGCGGAACCGAGCCAGCGAAAGGAAAAAACAGAGGAAGCGCGCCCGGAGAGACTCGAACTTATCAAGCTGAGCTACGGGCGCTGAGAGGATTATAGCAATTGATGGAGGGTTTGGGTGAGGCGGCGGAGTTAAAGATCGTGACGGGTGCTGCGGCCTCTATAAGAGGGGGAACAGCCCGCTTCGCCGATGGGAGTCGGCGTAAATCCAGGTGGCCCCTTCAAAGAAAATTCGCTCGGCTGTCGGCTCGAACTGAAAATTGTAGGCTAGCGGTAAGCGGCTTTAACACATTGTGCGCCCGCTCGTTCCTTTCGTCGCTCTTGCCATGGCTAGGCGATTTCTGGGGAAGCGGCAGCTAGTACGAATTGGAATTGTTGGGAGCCGAGATACGGGTGCGTGGCGGAGAGTTTCACGGTGCCTGGTTGTTCTTTGGCGCGAATCCAGATTGCGCCAGTGCCGCCGATTAAGGCGAAGGGATTGTCGCCGATAATTTCGGCGGGGCCTTCCAGTTCGAGCTTGATGGCGTCGTTGGCGAAGGGCCGGATGGCGCCGAATTCATCGGTGACGCGCAAGACGACGCGAGTTGCGTCGGCGCCGTCGGCGATTAGCTTTGTGTCGTCCGGATGCAGCGAAAATTTCTGGTCGATTCCGCGACCGGAAAGCGTTTTGGAAATTACCTGCTTGCCTTGCAGGTAGCCGTCAATTCTCAAGTCGCCCCAGTCGCCGACGGCGCGCCCCAAATCAACAACAAACGGCGGATAGCGAAGGTGGGCGAACTCGGTCTTGTTCGGGTCCGCTTCCGCTACGAGCTTGTCCGCAATATAAAATTTCACGTGGTCGCAATTCGAACAGACGACGGCCTTGGTGAATCCGATGGATTCATCGCCGCGAGCCCAGTGGAAGGCGGGCTCGATGACGACTTCTTCCTCGGGATCGCATTGCGATTTGTAGAAACCGGCAGCGGGCTTGGGTTCGCGGAAAATGTCGGTGACGCCGTGATAGCAGATGCGGTCGCCGGAACCGAAATCGGCGTGAGTGTTGTAATCGAAGGCGCACCAGCCGATGCCGCCGGCGTATTGCGGATTGGAAGCAAGCTGATTGTGAATGCGCGCGTGGCGCAGCGTGTGTTCGGTCAGGCGCTCGACCTGGTCGATGGTCTTGGTGGGATACGTGTGGCCCACGAATTCGGTGTTGAGATAGCGCGGGTGGTTGGGCGGCTTCAAGGGGAAACCAAAATCGTTCATAGTGAATACGTCTTCGAGGAATTCGGATTCCTGGAAGTAGCGGATACCGCCCGTCGGTCGGGTAGGATCAAGACGGTGGGCCAGGGCGTTCGTGCGCGTGTAGAAATCGTGATCATCCCGGGACTCATTAATCCGCACGCCCCAGAGGACGATGCTGGGATGATTCCAGTCGCGGCGGATCATACGGCCGACGTTATCGATGGAGATCAGCTTCCAGGGCTCGTCGCCGATGTGCTGCCAACCGGGGATTTCTTCCAGCGCAAGCAGTCCCATTTCGTCGCAAGCATCCAGGAAATGGCGGGATTGCGGATAGTGCGAGGTACGTACGATGTTGCAGTGGAGGTTGTGGCGCAGGATGCGGGCATCGCTGCGCTGGGCGCGGCCGGGCATGGCTTGTCCGACGAAGGGAAAGGCTTGATGGCGGTCGAGGCCGCGCAACTTGATGACTTTTCCATTCAGCTCGAAGCCATGGTCGGTGAACTGTGCTTCGCGGAAGCCAAGCGTGCGTTTGTCCTGATCCACCAACTGTGTTCCGCGCGAGAGGCGCACGTGCACGGAGTACAGACTTGGATGCGTGAGGTCCCACAGTTTGATAGCGCCGAGGTTGTCCAGATGGACGGTGTGGGCCATTGGTTCGGACGCGGCTTCGGATGGCGGGACTTTTTGGGTGCTTTTGGCCAGCACGCGCTCGCCGTCTCGGAGTTCCACTTCGAGCGTTAGGGGTTCGTGCGATGCTTCGAGATGCTGAAGGAAGCAATCCACATCCAGAGTTGGATGGCCGCTGAGCACGTCTTTGGGCTTGGCAAAGATATTCTCAATGAATGTGCCGGGAACGATGCGCAGTGAAACTTCGCGGTAGATGCCGCCGAACGTGAGGTAGTCGATTTGATGGCCGAAGGGCGGGATGTCCGCGCGCTCGGTGGAGTCGACATCCACGGCGAGAACGTTTTCTCCGTTGAAATTGATGTGGGGCGTGAGATCGAAAGAGAAGGGCGTGTAGCCGCCCTTGTATTCGCCGAGGCGCACGCCATTGATCCAGACGGTTGAGGCGGTCATGACGCCTTCGAAGTCGACGAAAACGTGGTGCCCGGCCGCCTCAGGAGGCAGCTTGAAGCGGCGGCGATAAATGGAGACGAATTCGTAAGTCTTGTCGTCGAAACTGTGCCAGGGGAGGCGGACATTGGTGTGAGGAATGACGACGCGTTCGAATGCGGAATCGTCAAACTCGCGGCCGTGCGCGCCTTCGACAAACGATTTGTTGTATCTCCAGTTGCGATTGATCGGAAGGACCATGCGGCCTTCGGCCTTAGGATCGCCGTGGACTGTTGGATCGCCAGCAAGCGCGCCGGGCGCAAGCGTCGCGCCGACAATGACCGTGCTCGTGGTCTTCAGAAAATTGCGTCTGTCCATGATGATCCTTTCGATCGATTCAATAATTTCGTAGCGCTGCTAGCTCGCCCAGGTTAAAAGCTGATCCAAGCCAGCGGCGGTGTTGGATACGGTGCCGCGCGGCAAGGAAGGTCCGATAGCGATGGCTTCGTTGTGACCTTCGAACCAGACTAGGAACGAAGATTGGTCGGCCCCCGTGAGCCGCTGCAGGTTCAGCCAGTTGTAGTAGGCGCCCATGTCCGCATCGATCAAGGAGCCGGGAGGATCGAGTTCCGCAACTTCACGGCTGGCGGAGAGCATTTCGTTCATTGGCTTCTGGCGCTGACGCTGGGCGAAACGGACCAGCACAGTGAGCGGCTGGGCGCGCCGGAGGGCTTCGCGCGCGGTCCATTGCGCAAAGGTGGTGCTGAAAATCTGCGTGCCGGAGCCTTCGGTGAGCATTTTGACCTGGAAGCGATCCAGCACGGCGTCGCCGGCTTTGGCGAGACCGAGATCCGCGGGGCGCAATTGAGCGAGGTGCGTGCGCAGCGCCTCCGGACCCATGCCGGGGCGCTTGATTTCCGCGCGAATTTTAGCAGACAAAGCGGCGCGCACTGGTTCGAGGGTGTGATACGAGACGCAAGTGAGCGCGGGATCGTGAGCCGCGGCTTGGCCGCCATCAATGTACCAGTGAGCGTAGGGAACGGGATGGGTTTTGGCGCGCGCGGCGACCACGTTCAGCAAGACCTCGAGGCCATTCTCGGGCTTGACGCCGCTGAAATAGGCGCCATGCGCGCGGAGTTTGCGAAAGAGGGGCTCGTCATGCGCGGCGACTCCCTGGCCGATGATCGTGATTCCGAGGCGCGGCACGGGAGGGGGCTCCGGCGGCGCAACCGCGCGCAAGCGATCGGCGTAAGCGATCGCCGCCGTGCGAAACGCATCCAGTTGGTGAGTAGTCCAGAGATGCGCCGATAGCTGTTCCACAAACTGGCCGGGGGCATTGACCCAATCGGAATTTTCAAGCTGGGAGGAAAGACGGATGTGCGCGAAGCCCTGCAGCCAGTCCTTGATTTGCTCGGAAGAGAGAGAGTTCAGATTGGCGAGTTCTTTTTCCAGGGCGCGGCGCTCGGCTGGAAACTTGAAATCGTATTCAATGACTTCACGCAACAGGCTCGGCAAGAGGCCCAGCGGCAAGCGTTGCAGCGCAGCAACGTAGCTGACGACCAGCTTTCTTGCTTCCGGCGGATAGCCATTGAACTGCTCCGGTTTAAGATCGGATGGAAGCATAAAATTTACAAAAGTTCCGCTATCGGCTTGCCTTGCGCGAGCGACGCTGAAAATCCCAGCATGGAGCCGAGCGTTGGGACCAGATCGATGGACTCCATGGGGCGATCGAAAACCACTCCCTCTTTGACGCCAGCGCCCAGAACCATCATCCAGGTGGTTCGTGAAAGCGCATCGCCGGTGCGATGATGCTGGAATCCGTTGCCGCCGGAATCATCGTCGGAGTCGCGGCCAAAGTCCGGCAGAATGAACAGCGTTGTTTTGCCGGCGTATTCCGGTTCGCTCTGGATGGTCTTCCAGAGGTCGGCGCAGAGACGGTCGGTGCGACGAATGCCGTCAATGTAGAGAGAGTAAGCACCGGCGTGGGCGATATCGATATCGTGCATGGTGATCCAGAGAAGGCTCGGAGCCTGCTGCCGCATGAGCTGGCGAACGATGTAGACGGAGAGTTCGTCAGGGCTGGACAAGGTCCGAGCGTGGGCTTTGAAGTCGTCAACGGAGAGCTTCAGCATCATTCCTAATTGGGGCAATTCAAATTCGTTGCCGCCGAGTTCCGGAGTGTAGAAAGGCGTCTCATAGTTATCGCGAAGCAGATGTTCGTAGTCCGCGCCGCCTGAGGTTGCGGCCGTCAGAAGATGCTTTGGCAAAATTACTTTTGCTCCCAATCCCGGGCCGTACGAACGATGGTTGCTTTCTCCAATGCGATTGAACCCATTGCTGGGGGCGACGACCCAGGCATCGGAGGCGGGGCGCTTCAAGTCCTTGCGGAAATATTCGAAAACGGTCGGATGTTCGGGGGGAAGGGAAGCAAAATTGTTGATCGTTTCGTAGACACCGGTAGCCAGGCTGGCGGTGGCGACGTAGTGGCCGAGGATTCCGCGATTCACAACCTGCGTGAAGAAGGCGGATTGAGGGATGAGTTCGCGCATCAAGTGAGGGATGTTTTCCTGACCCTCAGGAGCGAAGGTTTCCTGGTCGCGGGCGCCGCCGCCGAAGGTGATGACGACCACTTTTCGCTTGCTGGAAGGCACGCCCGTTCGAGCAATCAGGCTAGAGGGCAGAAGGGAACTGCCCAGGGCCACTCCTGCGGCGCTACGCAGAAATTCGCGGCGGGTCCAGGCGAGACGGCGCGCGAGTTCTTGAGGAGTGGATGCCTTTACGGCGTCCAGGCGAGCCCGGTCCATAGCGCTTCGCGATGAAAAATAGGAACTCATTCAATGGAACGCTTTCCGTAAAAACTACGACGCGGCAGAATCAGTGTCAAGACATCCATCAGCCGCGCTGAATCTTTTTTTGTGCCCTCGGCGCGAAAGCCAAAGTGAATCACGGTTTCGCAGCTGGGGAATCTTTCGCTGAATAAACAAATTGCCGGATTTCCGCTCGCTGCTTGTCGAGGTCGGCGAGGTGCTGTTCGCGGAGCCGTTGATAGGCCTGGAACTGCTGCTGGGCGCGGTCCTTTTCGCCGGTGCGAACGTAAGCCTGGCCAAGACGATAGTAAGCGTCGGCAAGATCGGAATTGAGTTCGAGCGCGCGCGTATACTCCGGGATAGCTTGGGCATATTCATTCTGGTCAGAGTAGAGGTTGCCGAGCTGCAGGTGCGCTTCCGCAAGCTTGGGGTCGAGCGCCAACGATTTGCTGATCAGGGATTCGATTTGATGGAGATCCAAGCCGGGATCCTGTGCACGTTTGCCCTTCCACAAACTCATTGCGTAGTAGTAGAGGGCGCGCGCGTTGTTTGGCTGAAGCTCCGCGAAACGGCGGAAGCGCTGGATGACGTCACCGGCCTGGCTGGGGGAACTGTCGTAGGCCTTGGAGAGGAAAAAATAGCAGCTAGCGTCGGCGGGATTGAGATCGGCAGCGCGCAACAGGGATTTGACGGCGTCGTCATAGTTACCGCGGGCGTACAGAGCCATGCCGAGACCAATCACTAGACGCTGAGAGGCGGGATAGCGCTGGGAGGCTTGCTGGAAGACTTCGACCGCAGGTCCGAGCGTCCGATGGAGAAGGAGTTCACTCCCCCAGTCAAACAGGTTGCTCTCGCTCGGATCCATGTGAGCGGCGATTTCGTATTCATTCGCCGCGGGGACGAACTTCCCGTCCCTTTCTTCCACTTCGCCCAGGAGGTTGTGCAGCTCGGCGGTATTTTTTTGTTTCACGAGATCTTGGATCAGTTGCCGGGCGTCCGCAAGCCGACCGATTTGAATGTAAGTCAGAGACAAGTCGTAGCCGTTATCGTAGGAGGAAGGATTGATTTGCTGAGCCTTTTCGAGAAAGGGGGCGGCGTCGGCGATTTTGCCGGAGCGAACATAGGCTTCGCCGAGGTTGTGGTTGGTGTCGAAGTTCCGCGGGTCAAGCTCTACCGCTTTTTTGAATTGCTCGGTAGCGAGATCGAGCTTACCCAGGCGCGCGAGGTTCGCAGCAAGGTTGGTTCTGGCGGGCGCGGAATCCGGCTTCAGGTGCGCTGCCTTCTGGAGATGTTGCGTGGCTCTGGCGTCCCGCGATTGCGCGGAATAGACCAATCCCAGGAGTTCGTGGATTTCAAAGCTTTCAGGAGCTTCGCGCACCAGGTTCTCCAGCTTCGCGGCAGCTTCGGCATAGTGGCCCGAGTCATATTCGGCGACGGCGGACTGGAAGTCGCGGTCCAAGTCCTGGCTCTGCTGAGGGCCGGCAGCCCTCGCTGCAATGGCAGCCAGCACAGCCGCGAAAACTGAGCAAATCAACCGGTTTCTCTTCATCACGACACTGCAGATTACCACCGCGCCGTGGTGGGCGGGAATAGGGGACTCCGAGAAAGCCGGGTGAAAACAAAGAGGGCGCTTCGAGGAAGCGCCTTCTTTGCGAGTGTCACTTGAGCCTAGTAGTACAACTTTAAAGCAAACTGGATCTGCCTCGGATCGTGCGGAGCATCGCGGGTCGAGCCGATTTCCCCGAAGGTGTTACTCGTGAAGTTGGTCGATCCGGAGATTGCAACAACACCGTTACCGCCGAATCCTGGAGCGTTGAAGTTCGGGTGATTAAGAATGTTGAAGATTTCCGAACGGAACTGGAGCCGGACGCGCTCGTTGAATGGGAAGTCCTTGAAGACGGAGAAATCCAGCCTGTGGAATCCCGGTCCAGGTATCTGGGCAGGTGGGCCTCCCAATGCGCTGAGGCCGCAATTCGTTGCCACACCGCCTACTAAGGTACAAGGCAGGGGCTGGCTGAAAGCAGAAGAATTTCCAATCCAACTCAGCTTGCCATTGAGGTCAGTATGCAGTCCAAGTTTCGGGCTCTGCCCACTAACAAGGAGATCATAACATCCCGTCCCCTTGCCTGTGCCCGAAGGGCAATTGAGGGTAATCGGTTGGCCGCCTTGAAGTGTCGCGATCCAGTAGACACTCCAGCCTCCGACCAGCTTGTCCATGGCACCAGTGGCGCCAGACAGGAAGTGCTTACTCTTGCCGAGCGGAAGTTGGTAGCCGCCGCTAAAGTGAAAGACATTTCGTATATCGAAAGAAGCCAGGCCGTAGTCACCCTGGATTCCGAAACCTGGAACAGACGGAGCGCGGTAGCCTTGCAGGCTGCCTCCGTTGAGCAAGTCGCCAGCGTCCGAGCGTGTCTTGGAGAAAGTGTAAGTGGCCAGGAAATTCAACCCGCCCGCAAATTGCTTCTCCACCTTAGTCTGCAGGGCATGGTACACACTGTCGCCTTCCGTCGCAGCATAACTCGCGCCTTCTCCGTAATCGGGAAACGGCAGATAGGTAGCAGCGTAGGGTATGGAAGCCGGCAAGTTCGTAGGGACGATTTGGCTCGGGCGGTTAGAGCCTGGAAAGGACTCCAAATGACGCGCCAGCGAGGTCACGTACGCACCTTGGACCGACATTGAAGGAGTCAGCTGGTACTGTAGGGTCAAATTGCCGCCCATAGAGTAGGGAGTAAGATAGTTGAACTGAATACCGCGCAAAGCCAAGCCACTCGCGATGACGCTGAGTGGATCCAACGGAGTGCAGGAAAACCCGGTCTCAAGTGTTGCACTACCAATGGGCGTTGCTGTCGGCGAAGTGCAACCGGCATAGGTAATCGGGTGACCAGCGTCGGGTGGCTGGAACTGGAAATTGAACTGGAAGGGATAGTTCTCTCCAAGGTTCGGCGAGAAACCCCGGTTCTCGAAGCCATTGTAGAAGATGCCAAACCCGCCGCGAGCAACGAGTTTGGGGCTAACTTGATATGCGAAGCCAACGCGCGGGGCAAAATTCGCCTTCTGCGAGTGGCCGAGTCCACTACCGTATGCATTCGTAGCGAGACACTTGATGCCGTCTGCGGCGAGCAAAGTAGTGAAGCTCACAGAGACGAAGGTGTTGTTGCAGGAGTTTTTGCCTCCCGGCATTAAGTAGGTTGGGGCATTAAGCGGACCGCCCGAGGGGATGAAGTTGGCTTGGTTTCCATGGTGCTCAAGAACAAGTCCGAAGAAGTCCCAACGCAGGCCCAGGTTGAGGGTCAGCTTGGGAGTAATTTTCCAATCGTCATTGATATAGCTGCCGTAGTAGTTCTTTCCGTTGTCGGTGAGGGAGATGTTGGATACGAATACGCCGTTGTGGGTTCCTCCGTCATCGCCATTTCCCGAGGGACCACCGACGTAATCTATCCCACCTTGGCCCGCAGCCAACTTCGTGGGGATCGGAGTCAGCAAGAATTGTGCGCGGCCAGTCTTGCCCCCTCCTACTCCCGGGATATCGGTGTAAAGACCACTATAGTCGAATTGTCCTCGAGACCAAGGGGGCTGGAGGGTCGAGAACTTGACGTGCTGGAATTCGAAACCCATTTTGAAAGTATGTTTGCTGTAGATCTTCGTGACGTCGTCGGTGACCTGGAATGTGGAGGTAACTTCATCCGAGGGCAGGAAGGCGTTACTGCCAAGCGTCGCCAGCCCGCTGATGCCGAAGGCGGGAAGCCCGCCATTTTCGGACAGCTGCGGGATTCCTGCGACACCACCTTGGGTCAGCGGGAGGTTGCTTAGGTCGTTGGCTCGCGGAGATACACGCGTAGTGTGCAAGTAGTTCAGACCTGCACGGACTTCGTTAACGAGTGTTGGAGAGATCGTGTGGGTCCAGCCCAGCGCACTCTGCTGAGCGTTCGCCGTCTGATTGCCCTCTTGGAAGCCGCCTCCGTCAGGGATGCCGCCGAAAATGGCGGGGATAAGTTGAGGGTCGTCAACGTAACTGAATCTGAAGAACAGCGTATCCTTCTGACTAAAATTGATGTCTAGCCGCGAATCAAAAGCGTTGCGGTCTTCCCGCAGTGCAGGCGAATCCGCGAAATTTGAGAACAGCGAGTTAACGGCGTTGTTGGTTGGTAGAGGGTAGAGTTTCAATAGGCTGATGGCGTTCCCATCCAACCGGTTGGCGGGGAGATGGTTCAAACCACAGGTACCGATATTCGCGCCAGAAAAATTGATCGTATTGGCCGCACAGGTGCCATTGCTGAAAGGATCGCGAACAAATCCTGAGCTAACCGCGGTCAAGCCGGTTACAGGATCGACCGCGCCAGCTGTAACTGCCCGTGTCGTTGCAGGATCAAGGACGGTGCCGGCTGGGATCACTCGGTTTAGGGCATCGCATCTGCTGCCCAAGTGGGGAGTCACGCTGCAATCAGTCAGCGAGCCTGCCTGCCTGATCAAATCTGTCATGTCTGTGAAGCCGCTGTTCCGCTCGAGAAGACTGGGCACGCTCCCAGAGTGCACTGTTCCCTGCACTCTCCGCAGGCCTTCAAAATCGCCAAAGAAGAAGACTTTGTTGCGGCCATCGAACAGGTGCGGGATTTTGACCGGTCCGCCAGCGGAGAGTCCGAATTGATTCTGGCGATATTCCCCCTTCTTGATGCCGTTGGCATTTTCAAAATAGTCCGCCGCGTCCAACTTGTCGTTCCTGAGAAACTCCCAGATCGTCCCATGCAGTTCGTTGGTGCCCTGTTTGATCGTGGCATTGAGAATGGCAGCCCCGGAGCGGCCGAACTGCGCGCTAAAGCCCGTGGTTTGAACCTTGAATTCTTGAATGGCATCGACCGGTGGAAGAACGACAAAGTTCGTGCCATTCAAGAAGTCCACGGTGTCTGAATTGTTGTCGATACCATCGAGGAGGTAGTTGTTCTGCGCTGGACGCAGGCCATTTGCGGCGAAGGCGCCGTTGGCGGCATTGCCGCGCGTGTCGGCTTGGGGAGTGTTCACGCCAGCAGCAAGCTGAGCGAGGAATGTGAAATTGCGGCCGTTGAGGGGAAGGTCGTTGACGTTGCGCGAGTCTACGACTTGGCCTACAGAGCCGCTCTGGGTTTCAAGAACAGGAGGGGCGGACGAAACCTCTATGACCTCGGTCACGGCGCCGGGCTTCAGGGCGAAATTGATCAGCACGTCCGCACCGACGTTTACTGGGATATTGGTCTGTGTGGTGGTCTGGAACCCCTGAAAGGAAGCCGTGACCTTGTAGCTGCCAATCTTGATGGGCGTGAACTTGTAACTACCGTCCGTTCCTGTCGTAGTCGAGAGGGCGGCGCTCGTGCCTTCGTTGGTCAACGTCACTTTGGCGCCGTTGATGGGCGCCCCCGAGGCGTCCGTGACAGCGCCCAGGATGCTGCCGGTGTCCACTTGAGCATGGAGAGGCGGCGCGCTCAAGAACAGAAGCAACAGCACGGCTGTCATCGTCAAGGATGCTCGCAGGATCCCAGATGAAATGGCCTTACGATTCATAACCGTTCCTCCTCAAGTCTCTCTGCACCAGAACGCAGCAAATTTTGCAAGCGCTTTCACTCTGGGCCGCTCCTCGACCATTGCTAGGAAACCAAAAAACCATTTCCCCGAGCCGCTCGTCTACAGTTCACGCAGACGGGGCCTGACTGATCACCTATACGAATGCGCGAAGCCAAAACACATGGCGCTTCACGGCACCAACGTCTATTTTGTTGAGACCTTTGAGCCGAAGAATGGATGTAAACGGCGATACCAATCGGGCCCCCCAAACCACTTAAACGCTTAACCTAGTGGGTCAGCTAATACACCGTTCATTGCATCTTGTCAAGCAATTTTTTTAATCTATACTTCCGCGGTGGCCAACGGGTTCCCGAGAGCGGAGGTAAATCTGGTCTGCCTGCGAGCGGGCTGAGTAATTGAGTATGGGTCTAACCATTCGTGATGTCGCGAAGGCTGCAGGTGTTTCCACTGCCACGGTCTCCAACGTTTTGAACAAGACCGGCAAAGTGGGACGGCGCACGCATCTGCTGGTCCTCTCTACGGTCAAACGCCTCGGGTACTTCCCGAACGTTCACGCGCGGCACCTTGCTTCGCGAGACAGCCGAACCCTCGGAATCATTGTGTCCGACATCGAAAACCCGTTCTTTCCTGAAGTGATCAAGAGTTTCGAAATCCGTGCCCGCCAGCTTGGCTACGACGCCATTCTTAGCGACACAAATTATGACCCACGCAGAACTCGAAAAGCTGCGGAGCGAATGATGGAGCACAACGTCCGCGGCGTCGCGGTGATGACCTCCGAAATCAGCTTGCAATTGATCCACGAGCTTGCCCGGAGAAGGATTGCCGTAACTTTCCTCGACCTCGCACCCGTCCGGAGCTACATGAGCAACCTGAAAATCGATTATTTCTCTGGAGTCGAGCAGATCATCAAATACCTTCACGGAAATGGACACCGGAGAATTGCTTTCGTCGCGGGGAGGCCCCGGCTCAAATCCAACATTGCCCGTTTGCAAGCGTACGAAAAGTGCATGCAGGATTTGGGGCTCGAGGCGGGGCCGGTTCTGCCTGGCGACCTGCGCTTCGAAGGAGGTTTGGCGGCGGGCTCGGCTATCGCAAAGCTATCTTCCAAACCCACCGCGGTCGTGGCCGTTAACGATCTCACAGCCGTAGGGGTCATCAAAGGTTTATTGAAGGCGGGCTTCCGTGTGCCGGAGGACATTTCGGTTACCGGCTTCGACAACACGCGGTTGGCCGAGTATAGCAATCCCTCCATTACCACGGTGGACGTTCACCGCGAGATGGTGGGGCAGATGGCCGCCGACGCTCTTCATGAACTCTCCTGCTCCGCTAATCCTCAGGGCAAGGAATATCAGATTCCCGCAGAGCTGATATTGGGAGATTCCTCAGGTCCCGCTCCCTCCGAATAGATGCCTTCGTGTTTGGAACGACCTCACGCGGGTGCTAGCATGAAAAGTTGAGGCGTAGCTGCTCGGACACCTAATAATGGCGCATCGCAAAGACGACAACCAAGTTTTTTCACGTCGCACCTTCTTGAGAGGGATGCGGTGGGCGCCCATCCTTTTTCTTCCCGCTCCTATCCACGGGTTCCCCTTGCCGTCGCTACACCGCGACACCCCCGGAGGTCGGACTGCCGATTTTCCATTCGCTGATTTTCGTTTAGCGCCGCACTATCCCGTGAAATCTCCACTGGATGATATTTTGAGCCGAGTTGTTCCCGGCTCCGATGAATACGTCACGGAAAAGTACGCTTTTGAAATCATGCGGCTCCTCGGTGAATGGAGCCAAGCTCTTAAGTCGTCGCCGCCGGCTCTGGCGGCTGTGGCGAAATTCCTGGATGCCTCAATTAAGGCCACTTCGCTGATCTCGGTCCAGGAAAAGACCCTGCGTTCGGGGAACGGCATCGATGTCTTTCGAAGGCGGTTTTCGACCGAAGTAGTAACGGGCCGCGTGCGATTTCTCCAGACAATTCAGAGTTACCTGGCACCCCTAGCAAGATTGGAGACAGCTGAACTCGAAATTGTCGGAATCAAGGAAAGTGTAGGACTATCGCCGACGGTGCAGATCCATATTCGGTATGACCTTGTCGGAACACGGAAGGACAATGGGCGCGAGGAGCGCATTGGAGCGTGGAAAACTGATTGGGCACGCGATGAATCCGGCGCGTGGCGAGCCATTCGATGGACAGCGACAGGGGAAACCCTGAGCCGGGCGCGCGAGCCGGTTTTCATTGACATTACTTCTCACGCTCTGGGCCAAACGGAATCGTACAGAAATCAGATGCTTCACGGAGTGGATTATTGGCGCACGGTTTTGGACGGTGCGTGCGGGATTGACGTCTATGGGAACAACGGTTTGGCGGCGGGAGATTTTGACGGAGATGGCCTGGATGATCTCTATGTCTGCCAGCCCGCGGGACTTCCCAACCGGCTCTACCACAATCGCGGCGATGGCACGTTCGAGGATGTGACTGAAAAGGCCGGAGTGGGCGTGTTGGACAGTGCGGCTTGCGCTCTCTTCGCGGATTTCGAGAACAAAGGGCTCCAGGACCTTCTCGTGGTTTGCGGCAGCGGGCCGCTACTCTTCTTGAACCAGGGGAACGGAAAATACTTACTCAAACGCGATGCCTTCCAGTTCGTGCGGCCTCCACAGGGGATGTTTACACATGCCGCCATCGCTGACTACGACGGCGACGGACGGATTGATGTTTATTTTTGCCTGTACAGCTATTACGTGGGCCTCGACCAGTATCACTATCCCGCGCCCTATTTTGACGCGCGAAATGGCCCCCCGAACTTTCTGCTCCACAACGAAGGGAATGCCACGTTTCTGGACCGGACTGAGGCGGCCGGGCTGAATGTGGACAACGACCGGTACAGCTTTGCGTGCGCCTGGGGCGACTACAACGGTAATGGTCTTCCGGACCTCTATGTGGCGAACGACTTCGGGCGAAGCAACCTCTACCGTAATAATGGCGGAGGAAAATTCACCGCGGTCTCCGCGGAAGCAGGTGTCGAGGATGTCGGAGCGGGGATGAGCGCTGCTTGGTTCGATTTCGACAACGATGGAAAGCAGGATATCTACGTTGCTGACATGTGGTCCGCCGCGGGAATACGAGTTTCGGAACAGGAGCGGTTTCATGAAAAGGAACCGGAGAGCGTCCGAGCACTCTATCGTCAGCACGCACGCGGCAATTCGTTGTATCGCAATCAGGGGAATGGGAAGTTCGAGAATATTGGAAGCGAAGCCGGAGTTGAGATGGGCCGCTGGGCCTGGTGCTCGGACGCATGGGACTTCGACCACGACGGCTACTCGGACCTTTACATTGCGAATGGCTATATTTCGAGTCCGGAAAAATCCGCAGGAGATAAGAACGATCTTTCAAGTTTTTTCTGGCGACAGCTGGTGGCGAAATCGCCCCAGAACCAAACACCGTCGTTGGGCTACGAGCAGGGCTGGAACGCCATCAATGAGCTGATCCGTTCGGACAACTCCTGGAGCGGGCGAGAGAGAAATGTTTTCTATGCGAATAATCACGACGGCACATTTTCGGAAGTCTCAGGCACAGTGGGATTGGATTTCCTTGAGGACAGCAGAGCGTTTGCACTCGCTGACTTGGACAAGGACGGGCGATTGGAAGTCGTCCTGAAAAACCGCAACGCGCCGCAACTGCGAATCTTGCGCAACGGGATGAAGGACCTGGGCCAGTCGATCGCTTTCCGTTTGCATGGACAAAAGAGCAATCGCGATGCGATCGGTGCTGGCGTAACGGTGGAAACTGAGGGGCATCGTCAGACCAAGTATTTACAGGCTGGTTCGGGATTTCTTTCGCAGCACAGCAAGGAACTTTTTTTTGGCGTTGGAAAGGTCCAAGGAACTGTCCGCGCTTCGATTCGCTGGCCCAGTGGGCTAACCCAGGCCTTCGAGCATTTGCCTATTAACCATCGAATTGAAATTCAAGAAGGTTCCGATAAATTTCTGGCCAAGCCCTTTGCAGCTTCGCCTCCATCTTATGCGCGACGGGGCGAACCGCAAAAGCCGGAGTTTCTGCCTTCATCCTCGGAAACATGGCTCATCGAGCCCCTGAGCGCACCGGAGTTTTCCTTGCCCGACCTCGCGGGCAAGACGCAGGAACTGCGGTCGTTCCGTGACGGCGCGTTGCTTCTGAGTTTTTGGGCGACGGCTTCGCCGCCCTGCCGCGAACAGTTGCGACTCCTGCAGAAATACCAGTCATCTCTAGCTGCCGGCGGCGTTCGCATCCTTGGCATTAACGTCGATAATCCTGGCGATGCGCAGGCGGCGCGAACATTCGCTGCGAAGGAAGCATTTAGCTTTCCCAACGTGCTCGCCACCCAGGAGGTGGCCGGCATCTACAACATTATTTACCGCTACCTGTTCGACCGTCGGTGCGATCTGCCTATCCCTGCCTCTCTCCTGCTCGATAAGGACGGCATGATTGTTAAGGTTCACCAGGGACCGGTGCATCCTGAACGGCTGCTAGAAGATTTGAGATCGGTCCCGCGTACGCGAGCCGAGCGCATTCAGAGGGCGCTTCCTTTCAATGGAATGCTCTACCAGGAGACATTTCAGCGTAACGATTTTACTTATGGAGTGGCGATGTTTCAGCGCGGATATTTGGAGCAAGCGGCGGCGTCCTTCAAGCAGGTCATCGCAGCCAAGCCGGAAGACCCCGATGCCTATTACAATCTGGGAACGCTGTATCTCCGAAGAAACGATTTACGCGGCGCGCGGCAATACCTCGAGCAGACAGTGAAGCTCCGTGCGGACTATCCGGAAGCGTGGAACAATCTGGGAATGGTGGCCGGGCAGGAAGGCCAGACGGACGACGCTATCCGCAACTTCAAACAGTCATTGAGCTTGAGGCCAAGCTATGCCATCGCGCTCGCGAACCTCGGAAACGTTTATCGGCGGCAGGGTGACTTCGATGAGGCGGAAAAACTTCTGAGCCGCGCACTGGAAATTACACCGGATGATCCAGAGGTAAACTACAGCCTAGGAATGCTCTACGCGCGGCAAAACCAGCTCGAAAAGGCTGCTCGGTACTTGGAAAACGCAGTGAGCTTGCGCCCGGATTACCCCGACGCGTTGAATAACCTGGGCGTCCTTTTTGTCCGTGAACGGCGAAACTCCGACGCAGAAGAGCGATTCAAAGCCTGCATCCGCGTCGCGCCGAACTTTGACCAGGCCTACCTCAATCTGGCCCGCCTGTACGTTATCTTGGAGGAAAAACAAAAGGCCAAAGATGTGTTGCTGGCACTGCTGCAACAACAACCGCAGCACAAGGTGGCTCAGAAAGAACTGGAGATGCTACAGTGAGCTTGCGGCAACTGCGATCAGAGCACTCGTGGAGGCATACTGGTGGATGAAGTTCAGTGTTTCAATGCGGCGTTCATCCAGGTTCACGTGTAGGAGGCCCAGATTTAGCCGAATCCTCTCGCTGTCCGTAATTTTCTTATTTCCGGGAGTATCCGACGCTCAGCAATCCGCCCCAAGCGGGAAAACTGCCACGCAAACTGCAAAAATCCAATCACACTTTCCGGAAGTGGAAGAATTGCTCCGCCAAGGTTTGATCGAACAAGCCAAAGAAAAAATTCAGGAAGGGCTTCAGCGAAATCCCTCCAGTGTGGAGGGTTACAATTTATTGGGGATTATCTACAGCGATCAAGAAGATTACGCCAACGCGTTCGAAGCGTTTCAGAGCGCGTTGAAGCTTGACCCCAACTCCACGAGAACTCGCAACAACCTCGCGAATGTATATGTCGCGGAGAAGAAGCCTGATCTTGCCGAGAAAGAGTTCAGAAAGGTCTTGCGCCTCGATCCCGCGAATCGCGATGGAAATTACAACTTGGGTCTGGTCCTGATGACCAAGGGCCAGCCTGCCGAAGCCATTGTCCACTTTCAGCGTGTGCGCCCCGTGAACGTCCAAACTCGCTTCAACCTAATTCGCGCTTACCTCCAGGCGCGCAGGACTGCCGAAGGCCTGAAAGCGGCAACGGAACTATCCGCTCTGAATAAGGACAACGTCCAATTGCATTTCACTCTTGGCGTGTTACTGGCTTCTGAAAAGCAGTACCCGGCAGCCCAACTCGAACTGGAAAAAGCCATTGCGTTGCAGCCGGAAACGTTCGAGATTCTCTTCAATCTTGGACAGACTTATCTACGGGGTGGTGAGTACACGAAAGCGAAGCAGGCGCTGAATCGGGCTCTGAAACTGAAACCGGATTCACCCGAGACACTTTATCTATTGGCGCAAGTTTACGCCGATCAGACGAGAGCAGT
>WNGK01005178.1_pt1 | contig 24022 bp, 19 predicted proteins | sample 5400601 | NCBI WGS metagenome assembly WNGK01 (sample SAMN13153376, study PRJNA577476) | soil metagenome | isolation source: 60 cm soil or saprolite under Garry oak tree replicate 1 | place: USA:California | collected 2016-06-15
ACCAGGAAGTTCTCCGCGCCGTCGCGCTCCGCGGCGACCAGTCCGCGTTCGAGGCCGGCGACGGCCTCGTGGACGGATCCCGTCTCGATCAGCGCCCAGCTGCGCATCGTCTCGCCGAACGCCACCCACCAGGGGTGGCCGAGCGCGTCGGCCAGGTCCACGGCTTCCCGGCCCCGCGCCAGCGCGGCGTCGTGGCTGCCCCGGGCGCGCTCGATCCAGCAGAGGTACTCGAGGGCGAAGACCTCCGCGCTCGGATCGCCGATCCGGCGGCTGATGGCGATGACCTCGTCCATCTTGGCGACGGCGTCGTCCCACGCCGCCCGGGCGAGGGGGATGAACGCCGCCTCCATGAGCGTCCACTGCAGGTACCACAGGTCACCGCGCCGCCGCAGGTTCGCTTCGATCTCGGCCACGAGGGACCCGAGCGACGCGATGTCGCCGGTGTAGGCGGCGACCATCTTGAGGCCGTCCAGGGCGACCGCCACGGCGCGCTCGTCGCCGAGCGCCCGTGCCCTGGCGAGGGCCCGCGTGGCGAGATCGTGCGCGACGTCGAACCTGAGCTGGTTCGCCCAGACGATGCAGAGACGCCCCAGGATCCGAGCTTCGGCCGGCCCGTCGCCGATCTCCTGGGCGATCGACAGGGCGTCCTCCAGGTACGGGGTGCAGTCCCTCGTCCGGCCTCCCCGCCCGATCCAGATGTCGCCGCCGAGCGCCGTCAGGCTCTGCATCTCGACCGCGCGCTCACCGGTGGCGCGGGCGAGCTCGATCGCGATCCGGTGGTCCTCGTAGGCGCCGGCGTAGTCGGCCAGCACCTCGCGAGCACTGCCTCGCGCCAGCCTCGCTCGCGCCTCGACCGCGGGATCGCCGATCTCGCGGGCGGCCTCGAGCGCCAGGTCGAGCAGGCGCTCGGCGTCGCGCATGGCGTATCGGCGGGCGGCGCGCTCGGCCGCCTCGAGCCATGCCTCGACCGCCCGCGCGCGGTCGCCGGCCGCCGCGGCGTGGGCCGCGACCGCCTCCGGGTCGGTCACCAGGGACATCGCCCGTCGGTGCCTCGCGATCCTGGTGGGGGCCGGCGTCGTGGCGTAGAGCACCTCCCGGATCAGGTCGTTCGCGAACTCGAACGATGCGCCGGCCTCGATCAGCAAGCGGGCCCGCAGCGCCCGGTCCGCGCGGCGGGCCGCATCCTCCAGCGGCAGGTCCAGGAGCTCGGCGGCCGTGTTCAGCTCGAACGCCGAGCCGAGGGTCGCCGCTCCCCGCAGGAACTCGTCGACCTCGTGGCCGGCGCCAGGCCACCGCCGCCTTCGGCCACGAGCCGCAGGCTCTCCACCACGAACAGCGGATGGCCGCGCGTCATCGCCTGGATCCGACCGGCCAACTCCCCGGCCCCCATCCGTTCGGCCAGGCGGGCGACGTCGCGGTCCGACAGGGGCCCGAGGTCCAGCCGTTCCGCGACGCCGCCGAGCGACGCGACCGCCTCGGCTCCCTCGTCCGTCCGCACGGTCGCCAGGACGAGGAGCCGATCGACGTTCGACCGCCGGAACAGGAAATGGAGGGCCTCCACGGTCGACGTTCCGGCGTTGTGGAGGTCGTCGAGGATGAGCAGCAGGGGCCGCTCGCGGGCCAGGTGACGTAGGAACGCGCTGAGGGCATCGAACGACCTGCGGCGCTCGATCTCCGGCGAGGAGGGCTGGTACCCGTGCGGCCGGAGGACCCGAGCGACCTCGGGGACGAGCTCGGCGAGGGTGCCGGCCCACGGACCGGCCAGCCGCCGGACGTCGTCGGGCGGCAGCGCGATCACGATCGAGCGGATCGCTTCGACGATCGGCTGGAGGAAGAGCGAACGTTCGGCCTCGTAGCATCGGGTGAGGACCGCGGTCCCGCCGGTCCTGGTCGCGAGGCGGTTCACCTCGCCCGCCAGGCTCGTCTTCCCGATCCCGGCCTCGCCGCAGATCAGCACGAGGGCCGGCTTCCCGGTGGCGGACTCGGCCCACCGCTCCGACAGCCACGCCAGCTCGCGCTCGCGGCCGACGAACCCCGGGTCGGGCGAACGCTCGCCCGCGGGCGCGCTTCGAGCCCGCTGCGGCACGTCGGGAACGGGCTCCGCGCGGAGGATCGACAGGTAGAGCGACTCGGTCTCGGGCGACGGGTCGACCCCGAGCCCGTCCGCGAGCGCGCCCCGCAGCCGCTCGTAGGCGGCGAGCGCCGCGCCGGGCTCGCCCGCCTGACGGTGGGCGGTCATCACGGCCCGGTACGCCTCCTCGTCGAGGGGGTCCGCGCCGATCGCGGCGCCCGCGACCTGCGCCGCCCAGCCGTGCTCGGAGAGCTGGAGGGCCGCGTCCCAGGCGGCTCGCCGCGCCCGGCGGTGCACGCGCTCCAGCTCGCCGCGCGCCTCGTCGCACCAGGGCGCGTAGGGCTCGTCCTCCAGGAGTGCGCCCGCGTCCAGGATCCGAAGCGCACCCTCGGCGGCCACGCCCGCCAGCGACGGCTCGCCGGCTCGCAGGCGAGCCTCGGCCTCCCGGGTGAGCTCCTCGGCCTCGTCGACGTCGACCACGTGACCGGCGCCCGGCGGGACGCGGTAGCCACCGCGGCCGCCGGTGATCGCCTCCGAGCCCACGACCGCGCGGAGCCGGCTCACCAGGGCCGCTACGTTCTCCTCGGGCTTCCCCGGAGGAGCGTCCCCCCAGAGCGCGTCGACGATGCGGTCGGTCGACACGAGGTGGCCTCGCTCGACCAGCAGGAGCTTGAGGAGCGTCCGGCCCTTGCGGCTCCCCACGGCGCGGTCGGGGAGGGCCTCACCGTCGCGCTCCAGGGCGAACGGTCCCACCAGGCGGAAGCGGAACCTGGGCCCGTCGGAGGTGGGGCCATCCCGGAGCATCGCTCTCCCATCATGGCCGGTGGACGCGTCGATCGTAACGGGCCCCGGTCGGCTCCTGGGCTAGCCGGTGCGCTCGTAGCGCTCCTCGACGCGGGAGCTGACCTCCACCCCTTCGTCGACGAGCGCCCCGAGGAACGCCTCGGCGTCGAACGCGTTCTCCGGAGGATGCACGCCCGGTTCGACGCGCCCCTCGGCCATCCAGCGCACGCAGACGGCGATCGGGATCGCCGTGCCGAACGTCCCGGCGCCGATGCCTTCGGGCGTCGGGCGGAAGATGGTCGTGCCCGTGAAGGTGGCCGGGCGGCCGTCCTTCGTCCCTACGACGATGACGTCCACGGCCTCCACGTCCTGCGGCATGGCGTCGGGCGAGGGCAGACGCGACAGCAGCCTCAGCAACAGCTCTCGAGGCACCACGGCCCCCGCCGACGTCTCGATCGGCTCGGTGTCGGTCAGCCCGAGTTGCGCGAGGAGCGCGAACCCCTCGGTGAGCGCCCTGGGGAGCGCGAGCCGCCAGCGGACGTCGCGGACCCCGTCGATCGTCCGCGGCAGCGTGGCGGCCTCGGAGTGCAGCGTGTAGAAGGCCTCCTGCTCGCCGATCGGATCCGGGAACGCGTGGCGGATCGCCCCGGTCGCGGCCGGGACCTCCTTCATCTCGCCGTCCTCGAAGATCATGGCCGGCAGCGTGAACTCGTCGATGATCGTCTCCGCCGAGTACGGCACGCCGAACCCGCCCGTCGGGTCGACGGCGCCGTTCAGGCAGTCCACGCTCGTGACGGTGTCCAGGCGGCCGGCGCCGGCGCGGGCGAGGACGTTCGTGATGCCCGGCGCGCTCCCGATCCCGAGGACGGCCGGGACCCCGGCCTCTCGGAAGCGCTCGTGCAGCTCCCACTGCTTCAGCGTCGTGTGGAACAGGCCGCCGAGGTCCGCGTAGGCGCACCCGGCGGCGAGCGCCGCCTCCATCAGCGGCAGGTTCAACCGGTACGGTATGCACGCCGCGACGGCCTGGATCTCCCGCAGGGCGTCGACCAGGCCGCCCCCGGCGATGTCGACGGCCCGGGCCTCGGCGGTCGGGCACTCCGCGGCGACCCGTTCGGCCCGGGAGCGGTCCGAGTCCATGATCACCAGGTCGACGTCGTCCCGCCGGGACAACAGGACCGCGGCCGCGCTCCCCATGGCGCCCGAGCCGAGCACTCCGATCCTCACGGTTCCGCTCCCGCCGGCCCCGTGCCCGCTGCGGACGCGGCCTCGGGGCCCTCCATGTACCACTCCGTGAACCAGCGGCATCGCCCGTCGTCGGCGAACCGCATGACGAACAGGTTGTGGTACGCATGGTCGAGCGTGCCCCGGCCGGCGTCGGTCCAGTACCGGCTGACGCCCCGGGCGACCGCCACGTCGCCGTCCACGGCGACCGGTTCGTAGCGTCCCTCGTACGTGCCCGGGGGATCGACGGCTTCGTCGGACACCCACGCGGCCGCGATCTGGTCCGTCCCGACGGCCACGTCGTCGCCCTCGTCCCATGGGTGCCATCGGTACTCGGCGCCGTCGGTGAACAGCGCGACGATCTGGTCGCGGTCATACGTCTCCCACGCCCGCGAGTACGCATCGAGCCAGCGCTGCACCTGCTCCCGGTGGAGCGTCATCGGGTCACCGCCTCTCCCGTATCGGCCACTCGTTCGATCAGGTCCGCTGCCTTCACGGTCCCCCGGCTCGCCTGCAGGCGGGCCGCGATCCCCGCCATCCGCCGGCCGAGCGCCTCGTCGGCCAGCAAGCGGTCGATCGCCCCGAGCAGTTCGGCGCCCGTGCACCGGTACGGGTCGAGCCGCACCCCGAACCCGAGCTCGTCGACCCGCTGGGCGTTGTCGTACTGGTCCCAGAACAGCGGCAGCGCCACCATGGGCTTGCCGAAATGGAAGCATTCGGTGACGGTGTTGTTGCCGCCGTGCGTGATGACGGCGTCGACGTTCGGCAGGATCCGCGTCTGGGGCAGGAACTCCTCGCCCCACATGTTCGGCGCCAGCTCGATCTGTTCGTGCTGCGGACCCGTGCTGACGATGACCCGGTGCGGCGACTCGGCCAGGATCGCGACCAGGCGGTTCATGAGCTCCACGTCGGCCGACCCCAGGGATCCGAGGGAGAGGTAGAGGAGCCGTCCGGTGCCGGCGCGGTCCGGCTCGAATCCCTCCGGCCATTCGAACGCCGGGTCGGTCTCCCGCACGCACGACTCGAGGCGGTGCCACGTGGGCGCCAGCGGCTCGCTGCGCCGATAGTCGGTCTCCGCCGGGCACACGTACAGGTTGAGGTTCGGCGACTCGGCGATGAACCGAAGCACCGGCAGCCCGGTCCCCACGGTGTGAAGGACGAAGTCGTCGAACGCCTCCCACATCGCGCGGTGCGTCCGTTCCCGCTCCGCCTCGAAGTCGTCCCACGCGGTCCGGTCGTCGCTGGGATACCCGGAGAAGACCGGCGGCAGGTCGAGGCCCGGCATCTCCAGCGGGTTGCAGGACATGATCCGGACCCACGGGCATCCCGACGCCGCCACCGCGGGGAACGCCACGACGTTGTCCTCCACGATCACGTCCGGCCGCAGCTCGCCGAAGAGCTCACGGAGGCGCGGTTCGACGTACGTCGAGCCGTCGATCAGCGCCTGCCACGTCGGCTGGAGGAATCCGCCGAGCTGCTCGATCGTCGGCCTGCGGAACACCGGCGCCGTGGCCAGGATGAAGTCCATCCAGAACTGCCCGGGCTCCTCCGGCGTCTCGGGCGCGGGGCCGAGGCGCATCAGCGCCTCCTCGAAGCCCTTCGCCTCGAGCGTGCCGGCGAACGACTCCTCGACCACGAACACGACCCGGTGGCCGCGGTCGGCCAGCACCCGCGCGATCCCGACGCAGTTGTTCGTCGGCCCGTACGCGCCCTCGGGGAAGAACACGATCGTGCGCTGGTCAGTCATGTGGCGGCCATTCAGTCCGCGAGCTCGACCGCGTCGCCGACCCGGACCACGCCGGGTTCGACCACCTCGCCGTAGACGCCGAACGGAAGGTTGCCGGTCGTGTTCACGCCGCGCAGGTCCTTGATCGCCTTCAGCGTGCCGAAGTCGCGCTCGCCCCTCTCCGGGTCGTAGGTCGTCACGGCGCAGCGGGGAATCTGGCCGCCGACCCGGATCAGCGCGCCGTCGCCGTCGGCGCCGATCCGGAGCAGGCGTCCGTCCCACGTGTCCTCCTCGAACGGCTCGCAGCCGTCCAGCTCGAGGAGCATCCGGAAGCGGCGGGTCTCGAGCGGCCGGTCGCTCCCCGTCGCGGTGGCGAGCGCCCGGGCCGACGCCGTGGACATCAGCGAGAGCGCGTGCACGTCGTTCGCGCTTCCCGGCCGGTCGGTTCGCGCGAGCCGGAGCGGCTGGCCGTACCAGTCGCTGATCGCGTCGGAGAAGGGTCCGATCACCGCGTGCCCCTCGACCGGCCGGCCGTAGAAGTCCGTCACGAGCCGGTCGCCCGTGACCTGGTCCGCCCGCCCCTGCGCCGTGGCGCCGTCCGGGAACGCCAGCCGAAGCCACTCCTCGGCGGGGTCGTACTCCGCACGGATCTGCACGAGGCGGCCGTGACGCGACCCGCTCGCCAGCTTGTCGATGTCGTCGATCAGGTAGAAGCGCCGGTTCTCGGCGACGCCGAACGGCTCCAGCCGTACGGACCCGGGATGCAGGAGCGCCAACGCCTTGACGGGCGTGACCGCGAGCCGGAAGACCGTCCTCATCCGCGAGACCTTACTGGATGGGATTTTGCGTGGCTGTTACGGCGAGGCCGTACAGCAGGGCGAAGGCGAACGCGGACGTCACGCCCGCGAACACCCACCACAGCGCGGCCGGCTCCCCGGGGGCCAGGCCGAACGCCGCGTTGATGAGCGTGACCACCGCGACGCCTGCCGTCACCAGGCAGAACCCCCACGCCCACCACCAGAGCTCCCCGATCCGGTGGGCGACGAGCACCATGAACATCGCCAGCCCGACGGACTGCAGCCCGACCACCCGCAGCCAGGCGGGGTCGGGGTAGGGTGGCTGTCCGAAGAGGTCCTGGACGACGAACCGCGGCACGACCGCCAGGGCCAGGCCGACCAGCCCCCACACCCCCGCCTGGACGTACAGCGTCCGCTTCAGCCCCTCCATGTGACTTGGTACGATACCTGGGCTTCGAAGGGGGCTCGACCTGCTCGGTGCCCTCCGTTCCGGAACTCCGAGACACTCCGGTAGCAGAGCCCGGTGTCTCGTTCGTCCGGACGAAGCCTGAACGGAAGTCGAAGACGGAAGGGGACGAGACGTTGCAGCAAGGGCCTCGCGTGGCGGTGATCGGGATCGACTGCGGCACGCCGCAGCTCCTGTTCGACCGGCTCGCCGACGAGATCCCGAACATCAACGCGCTGATGCAACGCGGCATGCACGGCGACCTGGCCAGCATCACGCCCCCCATCACGATCCCGGCGTGGGCGTGCGCGATGACCGGCAAGACGCCCGGGCAGCTCGCGATCTACGGTATGCGGAACCGCAAGGACGCCACCTACGACGGGCTGTCCATCGCCACCAGCCTGGCCGTCAAGGAGCCCGCCGTCTGGGACCTGCTCGGCGCGCAGGGCAAGAAGTCGCTGCTGATCGGCGTGCCGCCCGGGTACCCCCCGCGGCCTGTGGAGGGCTGGCGGATCTCGTGCTTCCTGACGCCCCCGTCGGCCGACCAGTTCACGTTCCCCACGGAGCTCGGCGCCGAGGTGAAGGAGATCCTGAACGGCGAGGAGTACATCTTCGACATCCCGAACTACCGCGAGCAGGGGATGGAGTTCGTGCTGCAACAGGTGTTCAAGATGACCGAGCGCCGGTTCAAGGTGGCCCGGACCTTCGTGAAGACGAAGCCCTGGGACTACTTCATGTTGGTCGAGATGGGCGCCGACCGGCTGCACCACGTGTTCTGGCAGTACTTCGATCCGGCCCACCCCAAGTACGAGGCCGGGAACCCGTTCGAGACGGCGTTCCAGGAGTACTACCGGTTCCTGGACAAGGAGGTCGGGGCGCTGATCGAGACCCTGCCCGACGACACGGTGATCATGCTCGCGTCCGACCACGGTGCACGCCCGATGATCGGCGGCGTCCAGTTCAACGAGTGGCTGTTGAAGGAACGCTACCTCTCGTTCACCGAGCCGGTGACCACGGCCACGCCGATCGCCAAGGCGCCGATCGACTGGAGCCGGACCGTGGCCTGGGGCGACGGCGGCTACTACGGTCGGTGCTTCCTGAACGTGCGGGGCCGCGAGCCGCAGGGCATCGTGGACCCCGAGCGCTACGAGGAGGTCCGCGACGAGCTGAAGTCGAAGCTCGAAGCCATGCCCGGTCCCGACGGCGTGCCGCTCGGCACGCGCGTGATCAAGCCCCAGGACGTGTATCCCGAAGTGAGAGGCGTGGCTCCCGATCTGATCGTGTACTTCGGCGACCTGGAATGGCGCTCGGTCGGCCAGGTCGGTACCGGCGAGATCTTCACGTACGAGAACGACACGGGTCCCGACGGGGCCAACCACGACCGGACCGGCGTGTTCGTCATGGCCGGCCTCCCCGGCCAGCGCACCGGCCGCGTGGACGGCCTGAGCCTGGTGGACGTCGGGCCGTCCATCCTGTCCCTCTACGGCATCCCCGCGCCGGAGGGCGCGGTCGGAAGGAGCTTCCTGTCATGACGGATCACCACGTGGACGAACGCGGTATGACCATCTGGTTCACCGGGCTCTCCGGTGCGGGCAAGTCCACCTTGGCCGAGATGCTGTTCCACGAGCTGCGGCGGCGCGACATGAAGGTGGAGCTGCTGGATGGGGACGTGGTTCGAACGAACCTGTCGAAGGGTCTCGGGTTCAGCCGGGAGGACCGCGACACCAACATCCTGCGGATCGGCTTCGTGGCGAACCTGCTCACGCGCAACGGCGTGGCCTGCATCGTCAGCGCCATCTCGCCGTACCGCGACGTGCGGAACCAGGTCCGCGCCATCATCAAGGACTTCGTGGAGATCTACGTGCACGCCACGGTCGACGAATGCGAGCGCCGCGACGTCAAGGGCCTCTACAAGAAGGCCCGTGCCGGGGAGATCACGGGGTTCACCGGCGTGGACGACCCCTACGAGGCTCCGCAGAGCCCGGAGATCTACCTGGACACGATGACCCATGACCCGGACGCGTCGCTGCAGATCATCCTGAACGAGCTGGCCGACATGGGGCTCATCGAGGACAATCGGCGCCTGGTCAGCGCGCCGAACTCCCATTCCGGGCTCACCGACCTGGACGGTACGATCGGCACCACGCTCGCCGGGCGCCACTCCGCCGCCGCGGACGGATAGACGTTCGGCCCTGGCGCCTCTCGAGCGGCGGATGCCGTGATGCTCGACGCCGCGGGGCGTCTGGTATAAGTTCGTCCATGGAAGCCCCGAACGCCTGCCCTTCCCCGGGCGGGCGTTCGCTGCATCCAGGGGTCGGGCCAGGTTCGAGGCATCCCGGGAGGCGTTGAGGCGATGGACATCGAGATCGGGATCGGCAAGACGGCGCGGCGCGCGTACGGGTTCGACGAGGTGGCCATCGTTCCCTCGCGTCGCACGCGGGACCCCGACGACGTCGACGTCTCGTGGGAGATCGACGCGTACCGATTCGACCTTCCGCTGATGGCGGCGGCGATGGACGGCGTCGTCTCGCCGGCCACGGCGGTGGAGATAGGCCGGCTCGGCGGCCTGGCCGTGCTCAACCTCGAGGGTCTCCAGACCCGGTACGAGGACCCCGACCCGGTCCTGGAGGAGATCGCCCATCTCTCCGACGAGAAGGCCACGCCCCGGATGCAGGAGCTCTACCACGAGCCCGTCAAGGAGGACCTGATCGTCCGGAGGATCCGCGAGGTGAAGGAGAGCGGCGTCGTCACGGCGGCGTCGCTCACGCCCCAGCGGGTGGCGAAGTACGCGCCGCTGGTCCTGCAGGCCGAGCTGGACATCCTGGTGATCCAGGGGACGGTCGTGTCGGCCGAGCACGTCTCGACCCGGACGGAGCCGCTGAACCTGAAGGAGTTCATCGCGTCGTTCGAGCTCCCGGTGATCGTGGGCGGATGCGCTTCGTTCCAGACGGCGCTCCACCTGATGCGGACGGGTGCGGTCGGTGTCCTGGTGGGGGTGGGTCCCGGGGCGGCCTGCACCACCCGCGGCGTCCTCGGGGTCGGCGTTCCCCAGGCCACGGCCATCGCCGACGCGGCCGGGGCCCGGATGGAGCACCTCCGGGAGACGGGCCGGTACGTCCACGTGATCGCCGACGGCGGCATGCGGACCGGAGGCGACGTGGCGAAGGCCGTCGCGTGCGGCGCCGACGCGGTGATGATCGGCTCGCCCCTGGCCAAGGCGTACGAGGCGCCGGGGCGCGGGTACCACTGGGGGATGGCCACGTTCCACCCGGACCTCCCTCGGGGGGCGCGGGTGGCCACGAAGCAGATCGGATCGCTGCAGGAGATCCTGGTCGGTCCGGCCCACGAGAACGACGGCACGCTGAACCTGTTCGGCGCGCTGCGGACCTCCATGGCCACCACCGGCTACGCGAACGTCAAGGAGTTCCAGAAGGCCGAAGTCGTGGTGGCGCCCGCCATCAAGACCGAGGGGAAGGCCCTCCAGCAGGCCCAGCGGGTCGGCGCCCGGTGAGGGCGATGCCCGGGGGAGCCTCGGGGTGACGGATCCCCGCCCCGTCCTGGTGGTCGACTTCGGGGCGCAGTACGCACAGCTGATCGCTCGGCGGGTCCGGGAGGCGCACGTCTACTCGGAGATCGTGCCGTTCGACACGCCGCCGTCCGAGATCGAAGCTCGCCGTCCGGCCGGCCTGATCCTGTCCGGCGGCCCCGCGTCCGTGTACGAGCCCGGGGCGCCGGCCGTCGACGTGGGGCTGTTCGACGTCGGCGTGCCCGTGCTCGGCATCTGCTACGGCCAGCAGGCCATGGCGCTGGCCCTCGGGGGACGGGTCGAACCCACCGGGGTCCGCGAGTACGGCCGCACGGGGCTGAGCGTCCTGGCGCCCGGCGTCCTGCTGGCCGATCTGCCCGCGGAGGGCACGGTCTGGATGAGCCACTCGGACACGGTGGTCGAGGCGCCGGCCGGGTTCGCCGTGATCGCGCGGACCGACGCCGCCCCCGTCGCGGCCATGGAGGACCCCTCGCGGGACCTGTACGCGGTCCAGTTCCACCCCGAGGTCGCCCACACGCCGCGGGGCCAGGACGTGTTGAAGCGGTTCCTGTACGACGCCTGCGGCCTGCTTCCCGAGTGGACGCCGGCGAACGTGATCGAACGGGCGGTGGAACGGATCCGTCACCAGGTGGGGGACGGGCACGCCATCTGCGCGCTGTCGGGCGGCGTGGACTCCGCCGTGGCGGCGCTCCTGGTGTACAAGGCCATCGGCAAGCGGCTGACCTGCGTGTTCGTCGATCACGGGCTGCTCCGGGCCGGCGAGGCCGACCAGGTCGTGGAGACGTTCGGCGAGCACTTCCACGTGCCCCTCGTGCACATGGACCGCGAAGACCTCTTCCTGACCAGGCTCGCCGGCGCCACCGACCCTGAGGAGAAGCGGAAGACCATCGGCGAGACGTTCATCCGGGTGTTCGAGGAGGCCGCGCGTGACCTCGGAAGCGATGCGCGGTACCTGGTCCAGGGCACGCTGTACCCGGACGTGATCGAGAGCGGCTCACGGACCGCGGCGAAGATCAAGAGCCACCACAACGTGGGCGGGCTCCCGGAGGACATCGACTTCGAGCTCGTCGAACCGCTGCGGGACCTGTTCAAGGACGAGGTCAGGACCGTCGGAGCGGAGCTCGGGCTGCCCGAAGAGATCGTGTGGCGCCAGCCGTTCCCGGGACCCGGACTGGCCGTGCGGATCGTCGGCGAGGTGACGAAGGAGCGCCTGGACGCCCTTCGGGCCGCCGACGCCATCGTCCAGGAGGAGGTCCGCCGCGCCGGGCTGCACCGCGACCTGTGGCAGGTGTTCGCCGTGCTGCTCGGCGGCGTGCACAGCGTCGGCGTGATGGGGGACGTGCGGACGTACCAGAACCCCGTGATCGTCCGGGCCGTGACCAGCGAGGACGCCATGACGGCCGATTGGGCACGCCTGCCGTGGGAGGTGCTGGAGCGGATCTCGGGCCGCATCGTGGCCGAGGTCCGCGGCGTGAACCGCGTGGCCTACGACGTCACCAGCAAGCCCCCCGCCACGATCGAGTGGGAGTGAGGTCCCGGGTCGTCCGGGGGAGCGAGCCAGAGGGCGTCGTTGCCCTCGTCGGCCGGGCCTAGAATCACACGCGTGGTATCCGAGCCGTACGGTCACGTCCCCGACGAGCCCACGCCGCGGTCCCCGCTCCTGGACGGCCTGAACCCCGTCCAGCGGGAGGCCGTCCTCCACACGGAGGGGCCGGTCCTCATCGTGGCCGGGGCGGGGTCCGGCAAGACCCGGGCCCTCACCCACCGCATCGCCTATCTGATCCGCGAGCACGGCGTGAGCCCGTACGCGATCCTCGCCATCACGTTCACGAACAAGGCCGCCGGCGAGATGGCCGAACGGGTGGAGAGTCTCCTGGGCACCCGGATCGCGAAGGGGATGTGGATCCTCACGTTCCATTCGGCCTGCGCCCGCATCCTCCGTCGCGAGCACACGCACCTGGGCGTCCCCAGCAGTTTCTCGATCTACGACGAGGGCGACACGGAGCGGGTCATCTCCATGGTCCTCAAGCAGATGGACCTGGACCCGAAGCGCTACCCGCCCCGCCAGGTGGCCGCCATGATCGGCCGGGCCAAGGACCAGCTGGTCACGCCGTCGCGGTACGCGGACGGTGCGCGGACGTATTTCGAACGGACGGTGGCCGACGTCTACGCCGAGTACCAGCGGCGGCTCCGTGAGGCCGGAGCGCTCGACTTCGACGACATCATCATGGAGACCGTCCGGCTGTTTCAGGACCAGCCGGAGGTCCTGGAGCACTATCAGGAGCGGTTCCGCTACGTCCTGATCGACGAGTACCAGGACACGAACCGTGCCCAGTACCACCTGGTGAACCTGCTGGCCGCGAAGCACCGGAACATCTGCGTGGTCGGCGACGCCGACCAGGGCGTGTACTCCTGGCGCGGAGCGACGATCCAGAACCTCCTGGACTTCGAGCACGACTACCCCGACGCCATGGTGCTGGTGATGGACCAGAACTACCGGTCCACCCAGGCCATCCTCGACGCGGCGAACGCGCTGATCGAGCACAACGTCCAGCGCAAGCCGAAGTCGCTGTGGTCGGACGCCGACCGGGGCGACCTGGTGGTCCGGTTCCGCGCCGACCACGAGCACGACGAGGCGTGGTACGTGGTCCGGGAGATCGAGCGCCTGATCCAGTCGGAGGGCGAGCGCTACGCCGACATCGCGATCTTCTACCGGACGAACGCCCAGTCCCGCGTCATCGAAGACGTGTTCATGAAGGCCGGGCTCCCGTACCGCATCATCGGCGGAGTCCGGTTCTACCAGCGCCGCGAGGTGAAGGACGTCCTGGCCTACCTCCGGTCGGTAGTCAATCCCGCCGACAGCGTCAGCATCCGCCGGGTCATCAACGCGCCGAAGCGCGGGATCGGCGACGCCACCGTCGCCGCCATCGAGGACTTCGCCGCCACCGAGGGCATGTCGTTCCTGGACGCGGCCCGCGAGGCCGACCGCATCACGCTCCTGGGGACGCGGGCGCGCGGGGCCGTCGGCGGGTTCGCGGAGCTCGTCGACCGGCTGGGCGCGCTGCTCGGGGACGGGGCGGGGCCCTCCCGGATGGTCGAGGCCGCCTTCACCGAGTCCGGCTACCTGGCCGACCTGGAGGCCGAGCGGACCATCGAGTCGATGGGCCGGATCGAGAACCTCCGCGAGCTGGTGGGCGTGGCCGCGGAGTTCGAGCAGCAGCGCGGCCCGGGGGCCACGGTGGCCGACTTCCTCGAGCAGGTCTCGCTGGTGAGCGAGCAGGACGAATACGACCCGGAGGAGGGAAGCGTCACGCTGATGACGATGCACAACGCGAAGGGCCTGGAGTTCGACGTCGTGTTCATGATCGGGATGGAGGACGGTGTCTTCCCCCACTACCGCTCGATGGGCGATCAGGGCGAACTGGAGGAGGAGCGCCGCCTCGCCTACGTCGGCATCACGCGGGCCCGTCGGCGCCTGTATCTCACGCACGCCTGGCGGCGCTCGCTGTTCGGCGGGTCGAACTACAACCCGCCGTCGCGGTTCCTCGCCGAGATCCCCGAGGAGCTGGTCCGGGTGGTGGAGAAGGAGAAGCCCGCGGCGACGGCGGGCGGCCGGTTCGCCGCCGGGACGGGCTCGCGGACCGAGGAGCGAGAGCCGGTCGCGGTGGTCGAGGGCGACACCGTCTACCACGACCGGTGGGGCGAGGGCGTGGTGCTGGAGGTCACCCGGAGCGGCGCGGAGGCCGTGGTCTCCTTCAGCGAGTTCGGCGAGAAGCGCCTGATGCTCGCCTACGCCCCGCTCGTGAAGCGGTAGCGGGACACGGTTCATCCCGCCGTGCCCGGACCGCGTTGGTAGACTCAGTCGAGAGTGTCGAAGCCTTCTGGTCCTCCTCCGTTCGACCCCTTCGAGCCCGCCGCCCCCCAGGAACGCGCCCCCGCGAAGGGCGACGACTGGCGCCCGGACGCGCCCGAGGCATGGGAGCGAGCCGCGCAGACGGCGGCCGAGCGGGCCGCCCGACGGCGCGCGAAGGCCTCCCCGGAGGACCCGAAGGACGGGTCCGGTTCGCGCTCTTCGAAGGCCCGTCGCCGGCAGAAGCACCGATCGTCGATGAGCTCCTCCACGTACGCGAAGCTCGCGAAGCACCTCGCGTCGATGCGCTCGACCGACCCGGACGTCGCCGAACCGACGCCCGGCGACGTCGCACCCGGATCGGCCCCCCCGGGCGGGGACCCCGCCGACCCGCCGGCGGCGGCGGCCGGCGAGCCCTCCGCTCCAGCCGAGGCGCCGGGGCGGGCTCCCGGGCGCGGAGATGAACGGTCGCCGGGAGAGGGACCCCCCGGCGACGGCGACGGCGTCCGCCGCGTGCGGCGGAGCGGTTCCGGAGGAGGCTCCGGTTCTCGCTCCGGCGGCTCACGCGAGCCCGGCGGCTCCGGCGGATCCCGTGGCCCGGGGTCGAACAGGTCGCGGAGGTCGCGGAGGTCGCGGAGGAAGCGCAGGAGCCGGCTCCGGCGGACCGTGACCTGGGCATCGTGCCCACCGGCGACCAGCTGGACGTGGCCACGGGGCTGGCCGCCGACGCGCAGTCGAAGGTCGAGACGGCCGGGTTCACGTTCGACCTGACCGGGCACATCCCGTTCCTGAACCGGCCCGTCGTGGCCGCCCGCCTGGCCGCGTCGGCGGCGGACAAGGAGGCGAACGCGGCCACGATCGTCCGGTCACTGGTGGTCGACCTCCTCGGGCCGGACGCCGCGGCGTCCGGGACGGTCGGGGCCACACCGCCCCCGGTCTTCCGGAACGGCGTGATCGACGTCGGGCTGATCTCCAGCCTCACGCCCCGGCTCGAGACGCTGGTGGCGAACCTCAGGTCGGCCGACGCGGACATCCGGGCCATCCCCACGATCCCCTTCGTCAAGACCGAGACGACGCTCAAGCAGAACGCCCTGACCCAGTCCGCGGCCGCCGTGTCCCTGGCCGAACGAGCCCTTTCCGGGATCCGTCTGCTGCCGTCGTTCCTCGGTGCCGACGGCCCGAAGACCTATTACCTCGCCCTGCAGAACAACGCCGACGAGCGGGGGACCGGCGGCGCCGTGCTCGCCTACGCCATGGTCCGCATCGACCAGGGACGCATCTCCCTGCTCGGAGCGGGCCGGATCCTCGACCTCGACCTGAAGAAGGGCGGCATCAACGTCGCGCAGCCCGCGTCAGTGACCTGGTACACGAGCGTCACGCAGGTCGCGCACCGGCTGGCGAACGGCGAGAACTACTCACCGAACTTCCCCGACGTGGCGAGGACGTGGGCGGCCCAGCTCCTGAAGCGGACGGGTTCGCCGGTGAACGGCGTGATCGCGCTCGATCCGTCCGGGATCGCCTCCGCCCTGAAGAGCGAGCGGTGCTTCCGGGTCGCGGACTACCCCAGCGACATCTGCGGGACGAACGTGGTGTCGATCACCGAGAACGCCCAGTACCACCTGCCGAAGCCGGCGCAGGACGTGCTGGCCGGCGAACTGGTTCAGGGAGCCTTCGCCTCGATCACGAACCCAACCCACTTCCTGAGCATGGTCCGGAACCTGAGCTCCGCCTTGGCCGACAAGCACGTCCAGCTGTGGTCGGCCGATCCCGCCCAGCAGGCGCTGCTCACGCAGCTGGGCTGGAACGGTGCCATCGTGAACAAGGGGGGCGGTGACTACCTGAACCTCGCCTACGAGAAGCGCATCGGGAACAAGGTCGACTACTACGCGCAGGAGAACGTGACCTACGACGTGACGGTGCAGCCCTCCGGCGGGATCACGTCCACCTACCACCTGCTGTTCGAGAACCAGACGCCACCCAATCAGGTCCAGGACATCGCCGGGCAGGCCCGCCCGTACGGGGTCGACATCGCCATGTTCAACCTCTACACGCCGAAGCAGACCAGGTTCGGCAGCGTGACGCCGGCCGGGGACTTCCCTCCGAACGTGGTCACCCCGAGCAACTTCTCAGATCACGTGCAGCCCAAGGGGTTCCTCCAGCATCTCGAGGGGACCTTCCACGTGTTCACCCAGACCGTGCTGGCCTGGCCGGGGAACCCCGGCGACCTGACGTTCCGGTACTCGGTGCCGGGCGTGATCGAGCACACGCCGGAGGGTCGCGTCTACACGCTGACCGTCCAGCACCAGCCGATGGTCCGGCCGATGATCCTCACGGTCCACCTGACGCTCCCGAAGGACGCCGACGTCCGCTCGCTCCCGACGGGATGGTCGCTGCTCAACGACGTCGCCACGTACCACGGAACCGTCTCGCGGGACTTCGTGACCCAGCTCGTGTTCTAGGGCTCAGAGCACGTCGCGGCGGCGGAAGTCGAGCGCGGCGAGCCCGAGCGCTCCCAGGGCGTAGGCGGCGAGCAGGACCCCGGCTTCGAACACCGATCGGCCCGGAGCAAGGTCCGGGACCGGATGTCCGCTCACCAGGACGATCGAGTTGGCCCCGAGCATCCAGGCCCGCCAGGCGGGCCGGAGCACGCCGAGCAGGTTCTCCAGGATCAGCAGGTACGCGAATCCCACACCGAGCGCAGCGGCGGTGTTCCGGGCCACCGACGCGATGGCCATCCCGAAGGCCGCGAACAGCGACGCCAGCAGCGCGCTCCGGAGCGCCACGCCGGCCAGACCGCTGACCCAGGCGGCGTTCGCTCCGGCGGTCGTCCCGCGCAGCGCGGCGGCGGGCGCGAGCGCCAGGCCCAGGATCGCCAACAGCGCGATGGACGCCGCGAAGGTCAGGACGAGGCAGGCGACGGCCTTCGCCGCCAGGATGCGGATCCGGCGTGGTTCCCACGTCAGGAGCGTGCCCACGGTCCCGGCGTGCCATTCGGCCCCGGCGAACGACGCCGCGAGCAGCCAGGCCAGCAGCGCGAGCGGGACCGTGACGCCCTGGAACACATCGTTCAGCATGGTGAGGTGGAACCGCGGATCGCCGAAGATGATCGTCTGGCATTCGGCGCGGATGTTCGGGTCGGTCGGCGGGACGCCGAAGTCCCCGGACAGGCACTGGTCGAAGGCCTGTCGCTGATACGAGACGGCCGGACCGCTCAGGTCCACCGTCCGGTGCGAACGGACGAACACCACCAGGCCGGCGATGGCGATGCCCACCAGCGCCAGCAGCACGAAGAACCGCACCAGGCGCCGGGCACGGTACCGCCGGGCCTCGACGGAGAGCAGCCGGGTGAACGTCACGGCACCTGCCCCCCGCCCCCGGTCAGCTCCAGGAACACGGTCTCCAGCGTGACCTCCCGTGCTCGCAGCTCGCTCAAGTAGAGCCCGCGATCGGCGAGGGCCCGCGTCACCGACGGCGCGCCTTCGGGGGGCATGGCGACCGCGATGGCCTCGCCATCCAAGACGGCCTCGAACCCGGCGTCCCGGAGGGCCGCCAGGCCGTCGTCCATGCGTTCCAGCCTGACCAGCAGGCCCGCCGGCCGCCCCCGCTCCAGGACGTCGCGGACGGGGCCGAACGCGATGCAGCGACCGCGGGAGAGGATCGCCACGCGGTCGCACACCTGCTGCACCTCGGTCAGGAGGTGGCTCGACAGGAACACCGTCCGCCCTTCGTCGCCCAGCATCCGGAGGAGGTCCCGGACCTCCTTGATGCCGGCGGGGTCCAGGCCGTTCGCCGGTTCGTCGAGGATCAGGACGGCCGGATCCTTCAGCAGGGCCGCGCCGATGCCGAGGCGCTGTCGCATCCCCAGCGAATAGGTCTTCACGCGATCACCGGCCCGCTCGGCGAGCCCGACCTTCTCCAGGGTCCGTTCGACCGTCTCCCGCCCGATGCCGTACAGGCCGGCGAGCAGCTGGAGGTTCCGCCGTCCCGAGAACCCGGGGAAGAGCGCCGGCGCCTCCACCAGGGAGCCCACCCGCTCGATCACGGTCGGCAGCTCGGCCCGGGACCGCGCCCCGAGCAGGCGGGTGGCGCCGGCCGTCGGCTTCACCAGCCCCAGCAGGCACCGGATCGTGGTGGTCTTCCCGGATCCGTTCGGCCCGAGGAAGCCGAACACGCCACCTTCCGGGACCGACATCGAGAGCCCGTCGACGGCCACCGTCCGGCTCCCGGGGAGCTTGCGGAAGAACTCCTTGCGGAGCGAGTCGATCTCGATGACGGCCATTGAGGCCGACCCTACGCCACCGGCTCGGTCAGGACGAGCCGGGCGACGGCGGGGAGCGGGCGACATCCACAGGCGAAGGGCAGGGCGTGGGGTGCGCGGGATCGACGTAGAGCCGGCCGCCGTAGACGGCGATCGGAAGGACGTTGCAAGGGCCAGACCGGACCCGCGCGAAGAACCCCGATGTGGTGAGCCCATACGAGATTACCCGCCCGTCGGGAAGGGTCGTCGACCGCGCCCCAGAGCCGAGCGACGCCAGCGTCGCGACGGGCATGAATGAGCCGCCCGGCGGATGGATCCGGGGGTGGCTCCGGAACACCAGCAGCCAGCCGAACGCCAGCAGCACCACGCCCAGGACGAGCGGCGCGATCACCCATGGCAGGCCGAGCCGGCCCCGGAAGGGCCCCAGCGCCCCGATCCTCGTCCACGGCTTGAAGCCGGGGGGGCGGAAGCGGGGCCGTCGACGGGGCATGACAGGCGCCGAGTATATTGACGGCGATGCCAGGGACGTACCGGGTCGTCGTGGCGAAGCCTGGGCTCGACGGCCACGATCGGGGAGCGAAGATCGTGGCCAGGGCCCTGCGCGATGCGGGATTCGAGGTGATCTACACCGGGCTGCACCAGACCCCGGAGCAGATCGCCGAGACCGTGATCCAGGAGGACGCGGACGCCGTCGGCCTGTCCTGCCATTCGGGCGCGCACATGACCCTGTTCCCCCGGGTGGCGGCGCTGCTGCGCGAGCAGGGTGCCGACGACGTGCTGCTGTTCGGCGGGGGCATCATCCCGAAGGACGACATACCCAGGCTCCGGGAGAAGGGGATCGAGCAGATCTTCACCCCCGGGACGCCCACCTCGGCCATCGTGGAGTGGCTCCGGGGGCGCCTGGGCAAGAAGGCGAGCTGAGCCGAGCGCATGGACCTGTACGAGCACCAGGGGAAGGAGCTGTTCGCCCGGCACGGCATCCCGCTGGTCGAGGGCATCGCGGCCCGCTCGGCCGCCGAGGCCCGCTCGGCCGCAGTGCGCCTGGGCGGCGCGGTGGCCGTGAAGGTCCAGGTCCAGGTGGGGGGCCGGGGGAAGGCGGGCGGCATCGCCCTCGTCCATTCGGCGGATGAGGCCGAGGACGCCGCGGACCGCATGCTCACCGAAGGGTTCCGAGGGAACCCGGTGACGACCGTCCTGGTGGAGCGGCTGGTGGACATCGCCGAGCAGTTCTACGCGGCCGTCACGCTCGACCGGGGGGCACAGCGGTACCTGGCGATGGTGTCGTCCGAGGGAGGCATGGACATCGAGGAGATCGCCGTATCGAAGCCCGCGGCGATCCGCCGGGCGGAGGTCGACCCGCTGCTGGGGATGAAGCCCTACCAGGTGCGCTACCTCGCCGGACACCTGTCCGCGCCGGCCCGCGAGGGAGCGGCGAGCGTCCTCTCGAAGATGTACGAGGTCCTGACCGCGAGCGACGCGATCACGATCGACGACAACGCGCTCGACCGCCAGCCCGAGCTCGCGTCGCTTCGGGCCGGCTTCCCGGTCGATCCCACGCAGGCCCGGGCGAACCAGCAGGGCCTGCAGTACGTGAAGCTCGACGGCGAGGTCGGGATCATCGGCAACGGGGCCGGCCTGGTCATGTCCACGCTCGACGTGGTCACGCAAGCCGGCGGCAAGCCGGCGAACTTCCTGGACGTGGGCGGGGGTGCGTCGGCGGACATGATGGCCACCTCGCTCGAGGTCGTGCTGTCGGATCCTCAGGTCCGGTCCGTGTTGATCAACATCTTCGGCGGCATCACCCGCGGCGAGCTGGTCGCGCAAGGCACGCTCGAGGCGCTGGGCCGGGTGGCGGCTCGCGTCCCCATCGTGATCCGCCTGGACGGCACGAACGCGGCGGAGGGCCGCCGCATCCTGGAGCAGGCCGCGCACCCCCGCATCGTGTCGGCCGCCACCATGCTGGAGGCCGCGGCGAAGGCCGTCGAGCTCGCGCACGGAGCCGGGGAGGCGGCCTGACGTGGCGATCCTGATCGACGGGGCCACCCGCCTGGTCGTCCAGGGCATCACCGGCAAGGAGGGCGCCTTTCACGCCCTGCGGAACCGGGCGTACGGCACGCAGGTGGTGGCCGGGGTCACGCCCGGAAAGGGTGGACGGGACGTCGAAGGCGTCCCGGTGTTCGACACGGTGGCCGAGGCCGTGGACCACACGGGCGCGAACACGGCGCTCGTGTTCGTCCCGGCCCGGTTCGCCGCCGACGCCGTCCTGGAGGCGGAGGAAGCGGGCGTGGCCCTCATCGTGTGCGTGACCGAGGGTATCCCCGTCCTCGACATGGCGCGGGTCCAGAACTACCTCCGCGGCAAGCCGACCAGGCTGGTCGGTCCGAACTGCCCCGGCGTCATCTCGCCCGGCAAGGCGAACGTCGGGATCATCCCGGGTGAGATCTGCTCACCGGGGCCCGTGGGCCTGGTGTCGCGCTCGGGCACGCTCACCTACCAGATCGTCCACGAGCTGTCGGGGCGGGGGATCGGGCAGTCCACGTGCGTCGGGATGGGGGGCGACCCGATCCACGGCGTGGGCTTCGTGGAGAGCCTCGAACTGTTCGAGGCCGACCCGGAGACCTCGGCGGTCGTGGTGATCGGCGAGATCGGCGGCTCGGACGAGGAGAAGGCCGCGGAGTTCGTCTCGAAGCACGTGACGAAGCCGGTCGTCGCCTATGTGGCGGGGTTCAGCGCGCCGCCGGGCAAGCGGATGGGCCACGCCGGTGCCATCGTCACCGGGTCCAGCGGCACGGCGCAGGCCAAGGCGGAGGCGTTCGAGGCGGCCGGGGTTCGGGTGGGCAGGAACACCGCCGAGGTCGCGGAGCTGCTGGCGTCGGCGATCGCGTAGGGCTCTTCCTTCCCTCCAGGCGTCCCGTAACGGATACTTCGGGCACGAGGGGGGACGGGGACATGGACGAGGGTCCGGGCGAGAGCCAGCCACCGGAGAACGAAGGCAGAAGCTCGCCCTCCGGGACCTCTCGAAGAAGTTCCCCTCGATCCGGGATCAGGCCGCCCTCACCCGCCGGATCGACCAGACGATGGACTCGCTGCTCGCCCAGAGCGGGCTCCGGTTCTCCTCGGACGTGAGGCCGTGGCTCGGACCCCAGATCGGCGTGGTGGTTGAGGTCAAGGGCGGCTCGACCCAGGTCGCCGTCCTGATCGCGTCGAAGGACGCCTCGGCGGCCCAGGCCGCGCTGCGGAAGGTCCGCGACCGGACGTCCGCGGACGGCACCACCTGGACCGACCAGACGCACGGCGGCGTCACCCTCAGCGTGGGGAGCGGGGGCCTGGGGTCGTCGCAGGTGTACGCGTACGTCGGCGACGCCGCGGTGCTGGCGAACGGCCCGGCCGTCGTCGACGACGTGATCGACACGACCCAGGGCGCGATCGCGGGGATCGCTTCGACGCCCGGCTATCAGAAGGTCGTGGCCGGCCTGCCCACGGACCGCCTGGCGCTCGTGTACGTGAACATCCCGCCCCTGGTGAAGGAACTCGAGTCCTCCCTGTCGGCGAGCGGCCTGGACGTCACTACGGCCGGGAACGCGTTCGCCCAACTGGAGGCCGATCAGGGCCTGGGGATGACGATCAGCGCGAAGCCGAACGGGATCGCCGCCGACATGACGGTGACGGTCGACCCCAGCAAGCTGACGACCACGCAGCGGCAGGCCCTCGCCGTCCCGGCCCACGCGAACGCGGTCCTGGGGTTCACGCCGGACACGACGCTCGGGGTGCTCGGCGTGGAGTCCCTCAAACAGACGCTGCAGACGATCGTCGACCAGGCCACGAAGCAGGACCCCGCCTTCGCCCAGACGGCCCAGGACTACGGCCTGACGGGACCCGACGGCATCATCGGACACCTCACGGGCGACGCCGGATGGGAGGTCGACACCTCCTCGGACACGGGCCTGGGGCCGCTTCTGCCCGTTCAGTTCGCCGTGATGGCCGGCACGGACGACAGGGCACGCATGGAATCGTTCCTCACCACCACCGTGAGCAAGCTCACCGAGAGCATCGCCGGCTCCGGCGTCGGATCCGGTGGGGTGTCGGGGACGTGGTCGCAGAGCGACTACCGTGGCGCGACGATCCACACGTTCAGCGACCCGGCGCTGGAGCGGTACGGCGTCACGCCGTCCTACGCGGTCTCGTCGGATGGGATGGCCATCCTGGCGTCGTCGGCGTCGGAGGTGCAGCGGATGCTGGACGCCCACCTGGACGGGAAGGACGTGTCGGGTTCGGTCAACTACCGGACGGCGAGCCAGGGCGGGATCGCGAAGCCGAGCACCGTCTTCTATCTGAACGTCCAGGGGATCGCGACCACGATCCGGCAGCAGCTGCCGCCCGATCAGCAGCAGCAGTACGACGCGAACGTGGACCCGAACCTCCGCCCGATCAAGTCGTTCCTCCTGACCTCGGTGAGCTCGGCGGACCGGGGGAGCTTCCGCATGTTCCTCTTCATCCAGTAGGCGAGCCTCCGGCCGGATGAGCGATCAGCCCGCCGACGACCAGGTCTCCGCTGGCACGCGGATGGAACGCAGGCGGGCGCGCCACCCGGCCGGTGCCCTGGCCGGATGGTGGACGGCGACGTGGACGGCCGCGCTGGCCCTGATCGTGGCACTGGTCCCCGCGGAGGCGGCGGCGTTCGGGTTCGACGCGGCCGGCCGATCGGGGTCGGCGGCGCCGAACGTCGCCCGGGCCGGCGGCCTCCTCTTCTACGCGTTCCATCACGTGGAGCTGGTGTTCGGAACGGGGGCCGGCCGCGCCATCGGCTCGGTCGGGTTCTCGGGCACCTCGTTCACGGTGGAGGTGGCCCTGATGCTCGGGACCGCCGTGGTGGCGGTGGCGCTGGTCCTGGCGGGCCGTGCCGTGGCCGGGCGCGCGGCGGAGGTGGCCGGCGAACGGGGGAGCATCTCGCCGTTCGCCGGCGGTCTGCACGGGACGAAGGTGGCCCTCCCGTACGCGCTGGCCTGTCTGGTGGGGACGGCGGCGGTCCGGTATCCGGTTCGCCTCACCGGCGGCTCGGGAGCGCCGGTGGTGCTGTCCGGCGCGGCGACGGTGCATCCGTCGGTGGTGCAGGCGGCCCTGTGGCCGCTGGCGCTGGGCGTCGTGTTCGGCTTCCTGGGCGGGTTCCGCTCGGGCGGACGGGCGGGGACGCCCCCGAGCGAGCGGGAGTCGTGGATGCGCGGCGCGGTGGCCGGAGGGGTCACCATGGCGACGCTCGGCCTGGTGCTCTCGTTCGCCGGGCTGCTGGTGCTCGCCGCGGCCAAGCCGGACGCCACCCGCGCCTA
>WNGK01001676.1_pt1 | contig 24018 bp, 15 predicted proteins | sample 5400601 | NCBI WGS metagenome assembly WNGK01 (sample SAMN13153376, study PRJNA577476) | soil metagenome | isolation source: 60 cm soil or saprolite under Garry oak tree replicate 1 | place: USA:California | collected 2016-06-15
TATTTACCGGAACTGGAATCTCCGTGCCTGACGCGATGATGGCCTTTTTATTGTTACTCGTGAAAACGGTCGGCCGCGAAATCACTTTGAACCGGCCGGTGGACTCAAGCAGATGCACAATCGCGGCGAACGCATTGCCAGCAGCTACATAAATATTCGTGCCGCTCCCTACATTCTGAATAATTTGACTGAAGTTGATCAGGTTGGAAGGATCGACAATGCTCGATAAAATAGGAGCCGCTGTTCCGGTTGTCACGGGTGCGGCACTGGATACAGGGAGCACTACACCGGTGTTGCGCGAGGTGCCCACCAGTCTGTTGTGGTACTTTGCGAAGTAATCAGCGCCGAATTCCTCGTTGTTGGTGAGTGTCAATTGGCCAATCACGGTGCTGAGCGCCACTTGCGGTGCCTGGACATCCATTTCATCCAGAATCTTTTCCACCTTCACTACCACCTCGCGGTTGCCAAGAACGATAATCGAATTCGCCCGCTGATCGGCGATAAGCTTGCTGTTTCCGACTGTGACCGCTTGGGGCGTGGTGTTTACCGGCTGTGTGGAAAGTTCTTCCGAAATATTCAGCGTGCTTCCGCCAGCGGTGCTGGATGTACCTGTCTCGCCCCCCGTAAGCGAGCTGTATGGACTTGTACTTGTACCCGCAGTACCCCCTCGGCGCTGTTGCTGTTGTTGCGGCTGCGGGCTTGCACTAGGCAACCCGCCACCGGGCACCGCGCCAGCTCCTTCCGTGCCTGGCTCCGCCAGTGCCTGAACCAGCACTGGCAGAACGTCACCGGCTGAAATGTATTTCAAATAGCGCGTGACTGGTTTCGCAAACTCAACATTCGCGTCAAATTCGTGAATCAGTTGGCGGATGAAAGGCATGTTGATCGGCCGCGTCACGATGTGAATGCGGTTAGTGCGGACATCGGGAGTAATTTTGATCTTACCAAGGATGACCGCCTCCTCTGACAGCACACCCGTTCCCCCGGCTTCAGCCGGCATTGGTTGCGGAACCGCCCCTGGCACCTTCACGCTGCGTACACCTGGTTGACCCGTTTCAGTGCCCTTTTCGAAAATATCCTTGAGCATATCGACTACCTTGCTCGCATCGGCGCGCTCCAGTTTGATGAACTCGCTTACCACTTCCGCCGGCGCCACGTCGATTTGTTCAATTACAGTGGCAAGCTGCCGAATGATGTCGGAGTTCTGCGTCACCAAGAGGGCCGAGGATTTCGGCAGCGCCAGAATGTTGATGGTGCCTGAGCTTCCCTGAAAATATGCCATCAACACTTGTTGAAGCTCCTGGGGATCCGCGTACTGCAGCCTGAATAAGAAGCTAACTACGGGATTACCGGAGGGAATATCCGCCAGGTCAGAAATGATCGGTACCGGCGCCTTTCGAGGATTTTGGCCTGCCCCCACGACGTCCATCAGGTCGCGGCCAGCTGGAACCAGCGAAATTCCATTGAGAGCCATGCTCATCTCAATGATTTTGATCGCCTCATCGCGCGACACATCTTTGGCAATGAAAATGTTCACCTTGCCCTGCACGAAATTATCCATCACCAGTTTCTTGCCGGTGAGCTGCTCGTAGAGATGCAACACGTCGACGACATCGCTGTTTGGAAATTGGAGTCGAACCGTTGCTGGCGCATTCGGGGGAGCTGCTGGCGGCGCAGGATTAGCCGCTTGAACAGCAGGCTGCGCAGATTGCTGCTGAGTGACCTGCGATGGAGGAGATGGTTTGGAACGCTCAGGTGCGCGCTGAGCTGAGATCGCCGTCGCGCTGCCAAGCGCGAGCATCACGATAGAGAAAAGCCGATACACGGTCTTATTTGGTACGGGTGGATGACCCTAGTAAATTCAAAATAGAGGTCAAACGATTTCGCTCCCTCGAAGCAACTATTCCCATATTCGAAACTTGACGCTGCGGACGACAAAGTATGAAGAATTAGCTTTCTTGCAAATGAGAGTAATGCGAACAGGCCACGCGCAGCCGACTGCGCTCGCCCCTTTTCATTTGGCGCTGATACTTATTGCATCGATAGCAGGTTCGCCAATTTTCGCCGCGCCAACTGCGGAGGCAAATGTTCCCGCAAGCGCGATTGCCCAGATTCGGTCCGTCCTCCGCGCCCAGCAGGAAGCCTGGAACCGGGGCGATATCGATGGATTCATGAATGGATACGCGCGCTCAGCATCGACCGTCTTTATCTCGGAAGATACGGTCAGACGCGGCTGGCGAACAGTGCGCGATCGTTATAGAAAAAAATATTCCAATCGTGCGAAGATGGGGACGCTCACCTTTTCCAACCTCGAAATTACGCTGCTGTCGTCGGATTCGGCTGTTGTGCTGGGAAGTTGGAAACTACAGCGGGCAAAAGATCAGCCACACGGGCGATTTACACTGATCTTCAAGCGCTTGCCGGAAGGCTGGCGCATTGTGCACGACCATACGTCCACGGCTGCGCCGGCCCATTAAATCGTTAAACCGGGAATTACACCTGCCGAACGTTTCTGCGCTTTAACGCTTCAACGCATCACACCCCGTGTCATCCCGATCCCGCAGTCGCGGGAGAGGGACCTCCCGCAACATGCTGCGTCACATAAACAAAATTCGACCAACGCATCAGCAGATGTGAGATCCGTCGCCCCGAAAGCGTTCGGGGCTCAGGATGACAAGCGCGCCAGCAATTTCTCGTGGATATTATCAAATCCGCCATTACTAAAAACCGCGACGACATCCTTTGGCCGCAGCATCGGAACAATTCGATCCACGATCGTATCCGCATTCTGCTCGTAGAATGCAGGGTGACCAGCCCCGACAATCGCATCAACTACGGCTTCCGGGTTCAATCGCTGTTCTTCGGGGATCTGTTCCAATCTGGCGACTTGCGCGATGAAAACCCCATCGGCCAATTTTAGCGCGTCAGGAAGTTGCTGTTGAAAAACCGCGCGCCGGGTCGTATTCGAGCGCGGCTCGAAGACAGCCCAGAGTCGATGGCCGCGATAGCGATGACGGAGCGCCTGCAACGTGTGAGCGATTGCCGTTGGATGATGGCCGAAATCGTCAATCACTTTCACGCCTCGCGCTTCGCCACGGAGTTCCTGCCGCCGCGCGATGCCGGAAAATCCCTTAAACGCACCGTCGATTTTCGTCTTCGGTACATCATAAAATCGCGCTGCGATCGCAGCCATCGCTGCATTGCGCACGTTGAATTCGCCAACCAGCGGAATTTCGAAAGTTTCCTCCCCGAGCTTGAATCTAGAGCCTTCAGCCGTGTAAGTGATCTCCCGGATTCGCTGGGCGCAATTCTTCGAGAAACCCACCTCAATCATTTGGGCAAGACAGTCCTTTGCCACTTCCACGCAGTTGGGATCGTCTCCATTCAACACCACCATCCCATTTTGAGGAACGATATTGAGCAAGCGCCGGAAGGTGAGCTTGATTTCATCGAGGTTGTTGAAGATGTCCGCATGATCGAACTCGATGTTGTTCACAATCAGCAGTTCCGGCAGGTAATGAATGAATTTCGAGCGCTTGTCGAAAAAAGCTGAATCGTATTCGTCGCCTTCGATTACGAAATACTTCGAATCGTTCAGGCGCGCGCCTTGCCCGAGATTTTTCGGAAGCCCGCCGATGAGGTAACCGGGTTTGTGTCCGGCTTTTTCCATGATCCAGGCGAGCAGCGCGGTTGTGGTCGTTTTGCCGTGTGTCCCAGTAACGACAAGATTATGCCGGCCACGCAGGAAATAATTTCTCAGCACTTCCGGCAAGGAAAGATAAAGTAGTTTTCGGTTGAGCACCGCTTCCACTTCGGGATTGCCGCGCTTGATCGCATTCCCAACCACCACCACCTCGGCATCTGGTGGAATGTTTTCGGGCCGATAACCTTCCTTCAGCGCAATGCCTTTTTTCTCCAAAAAAATCGACATTGGCGGATAAACATTTTCGTCAGAACCAGTGACTTTGAAACCGCGCTCTCGCAGTGCCACCGCCACTGACGCCATGGCCGTCCCGCAAATGCCGAGAAAATGAAAACTTCGCGGCGCTTCTTTCGTCACGCCGCATTCTTTACGCCGCGTCAGCCGCTTTGGCTACTGAAAGCAGATTAAACTTCCCGCGAATCACGCGAATTAGAGAACCAGAATTTAGATGTTTCAGTGCCACCACAACATTCGCGTCCATTCGCGTGATTCGCGGGGGAGTTTCATTTCTTGTCGAACACTTCTACCGCGTCCCACGCTTCGTCAGGCGGGACTTGTTCGTATTCGAGCGCGCGATCCAGATAAATCTTGGCCAGGAGATCATCCGGATAAAATTCCAGGAACCGTGAAAACAGAATTTTCGCCTGAATAAAATCGCGTGTGCGAAATTTCTCCAATCCCTCTTCGTAAGTATCGAGCCACTTTAGAAATTCTTGATCGACCTCTTCGTTTCGTGCGCCGACGAAGGTAAAAACGTCCACAGGTTTGATTTTGCCTTTCACTTGCACGCGGGCGACTGAGCGGAGATGAACCTCGTCTCGGGCCAACTCGGCTGCTGAGGCGCCAACGAGAATATCGACGCCGTAAATCCGAGTAAGACCTTCCAGCCGCGACGCCAGATTTACCGCATCGCCAATGACCGTGGGATCCATGCGCTCGTGCGAGCCGATATTGCCAACAATCACTTCGCCTTGATTGATGCCGATGCCCATGCCGAGTCCCATACGCCTCTGCTCACGCCATTTTTGATTGAGTTGCCTCAGCTCTCGCCGCATCCCTAGCGCCGCGCGTACACAATTTTTCGCGTCCTGCGCCATGCCAAAGCTGCGCACGTTACCCCATACCGCCATAATCGCGTCCCCGATGAATTTATCGAGCGTGCCGCCATTGCTGAAAACGACAGAGGTCATCCGGGTGAGATACTCATTGAGCTGAGCGACTAACGCTTCGGGATCGGCTTTTTCGGACAACGTGGTAAAACCAACCAAATCCGAGAAGAGGATTGTCACAGGCACGCGCACGCCACGAAGCGAGCTGTAGTAGCTGTGTGGATTTTCGAGAACTTCCTTGACCAAATTTTTCGAGACATAACGCTCGAGCGTACGCCGAGTGCGCAATTTCTCGAGCCGCTCGAGCACGTATTCGAAACCAAGCGAAAATAATCCGCTCAACAACAAAGCGGAGAGGACCGGAACCGTGAGAAGCAGCAGCCCGTTCTTATCATAAAACAATCGCGCTGCGCCAAGGTATCCGCCGGTAATCGCAACGAGAGCACCCAGACAAAGCAACGGCCTGCGCAGAAAGACAATGAGCAACCACGCCATCGCCCCTGCTCCGACCACCAGCGCAAGGCCAGCGGTCGCCGGCGTGGGCTGCAAAAACTCGTGGCCAAGCGCGGCGGCCATTGCCTGCAAATGAAGTGCCGGGCCAAATGTCGTGGGACTCATTGGGGTATCGAAAAAGTCGTGCAGCACCTGTGCAGACGGTCCCACCATTACAATCTTGCCCTTGAAAAACGCGCCATCGGCATAATTGGCATGCCAGAATTTTGGATCGAAAACTTCGTAGAGCGGGCGCGGCTCGAACCCATCCGGCGCCGTAAAGCGAATCATATGGCCATGGAAATCGTGCGGCACGGCATTGCCCTGGCCGATTTTGGTCAGGGCGCGGGCGGAAAGAGATTCATAAGTTTGTTCGCTCGGGTGCGGCGGCAAACCCGCGAGTTGGCGATCCGTGACGCGATAACTGACAGCGCGGATCTTTCCGTCAATCTCATCGGGCCAGAAATTGACGAATCCGACGCGATTATCCAGCAGTTGCGGCGGCGGAATCAGCGTGTCGTTTGGTGTAACGGCCTGCGCAGCGTTCTCCATATCGAAATTTGCGCCGATTACCACTTTGTTCTGGTAACGGTCGAGCGCTGCGTGAAATACCAGATCGCCATCGTTTGGCGGGCTAAAAATCAGGTCGAATATGACCAGGCGCGCCCCCGCACTGAATAACCGATCGAGCAAGAGCGCCCAGACTTCCCGCGACCATGGGAAAGGGTGTTCGGTCATTAATTGAAACGCGCGGTTATTCGCGATTTCGTCAGCTGTCAGCGGCGGCAATTGCAATGTGCTTTGATCGATTCCAAGAAATACGAAATCGTGAGGCGTTGGAGTTTTTCGGCCCTCGCGCCGGAGCAAATCCTCAAAGCTCTGTTCGCCGCGCCACGGCGCTGAGATGAACGGCGCATCCGGTAGAAAATGACCGACAAAAATCAGCGCCGTCCAAAAAACGCAAATGAAGGTCAGGATTAAGAATCGATGACGCCCCAGCCAATGCATACGCGAAGTATATCAGGCGCGGCCGTTCGTGCATATCGCATTCGCCGTGATAACCAGTCGCGTTAATCAAACGGGTGATCATCCCGAGCCGCGCAGACGGCGAGGGCCCTCACACTTGGTAATCCGCTACTCAAATTTTGCTTGTGTGAAGTCTCTCTCGCGCGACTGCGGGATCGGGATGACACTTGAGCTTGGGATTTGCGGGACTTCGCGAAAAGCAGTTGTCATTCTTGAGTCACTACTTATGTTGGCCGCTCGACGCTGCTGCGTCGTGACGATCTGCGCACCTGTCCCGCGTTTGCAGGACGAATCGGCGAGTGAGGTCGCGAAGATCGACAGTGGAACAAACGACTCGCTGAACGAGGAGCCCTGAAGCGATTTGGGGCAAAACAACTATGCCAAGAGCCACAAATTCCCCGGCAAGCCGGGCGCGGCGCAAACGAGTCTTAAAAAAAGCAAAAGGCTATCGCGGACGCCGTTCAAAACTTTTCCGCTACGCGAAAGACGCGACCATGAAAGCCCAGTATTGGGCCTATCGCGATCGCAAAACACGCAAACGCACGTTTCGTTATCTCTGGATTCAACGATTAAACGCTGCCGCACGCGCCAACGGAATGAACTACAGTCGTTTTGCGGAAGGACTGAAAGCCGCCGGCATCGGCTTGGACCGTAAAACTCTCGCCGATCTTGCCGTCACTGACGAAGCCGCATTCAAAACGATTGTCGATCAAGCGAAGAGCGCCCTGGACGACAAGTTGAAATCGTCAAAGGCGGCGTGACCTTACCGTTGAAGCGATAAAGCGATGAAGGGTTGAAGCGTTGCAGCGTATTCGCTTCAACGCTTAAACTCTCTAACGCTTCAATGTTTCATGACTCATCCACTCGAACAGCTCGGCAACGATGCCTTGCGCGAAATCGAGGCCGCGCCAGACGAAAAAGCGCTGGAAGCGGTCCGCGTGCGTTATCTGGGGCGCAGCGGCAGCGTTTCCGTCTGGGGCGACCAGATGAAGACGCTCGGCAAAGAGGAGCGCCCTGTCGTCGGCAAATTGTTAAATGAAACACGCAATGCCATCACTGCGGCGATCAAGGAACGCGCCGAGACACTTCGGTCCGAAAAAGAAAGCGAAGCGCGCGCCGGCATCGACATCTCGCTGCCGGGAACACCGAGCGAAAAAGGATCGCTGCATCCGCTTACCCAAATACTTGATCGCTCAATCGCCATCTTCCGCCGGATGGGCTTCGCGCTTGCCGATGGGCCGGACATCGAAACCGAATGGCATTGTTTCGATGCGCTCAACACGCCACCGGACCATCCTGCGCGCAATGAACAGGACACATTTTATCTGCCCGACGGACGGCTGCTACGAACACACACTTCCACTGTGCAAATCAGGGCGATGGAATCCGCGCCGCCACCCCTCCGCGTGATTGCTCCCGGGGCCGCTTATCGCCGGGACGAAATCGATGCAACTCACAGCGCGCAGTTTCATCAAATCGAAGGTCTTTATGTAGATGAAAACGTGAGCGTCGCTGACCTTAAAGGCGCGCTTGAGTTTTTCATGCGCGAGCTTTTTGGGCCCGAGACGGCAGTGCGGTTTCGGCCGCATTATTTTCCATTCACTGAACCGAGTTTCGAGATCGACGTGCGATCAAAAGCTCTCAAAGGAGGCGAACAATGGATCGAGGTCGCCGGCTCAGGAATGGTTCATCCGGCCGTCTTTGAAGAAGTAAACAAAGCCCGCGGCGACGATGCGTACGATCCGCAAAAATGGACGGGCTACGCATTCGGCCTGGGCATGGATCGGCTGGCCATGATTTTGTTCGATATCCCGGATATCCGGCTCTTTGCGCAGAATGATCTGCGGTTTTTGAAACAGTTCGCATGAACCCTTTTTGTCATTCCGAGCGGAGTCGAGAAATCTCTGGTTGCTATTATTGAGAGATGTCTCGGCTTTGCTCGACATTGACAGACGAACGGAAATGAAATTCTCCGTTAACTGGCTGCGCGAATTTGTCGATTTACCAGACAAAATTGATGATCTGGCGCAGTTGCTCACTCTCGCCGGGGTGGAAATTGAAGGAATCGAACGCCGCGGTGCGGATATCGACAACGTGATCGTTGCGCAGATTAGCGCTTCATCGCAGCATCCGAATGCAGATCGCCTGACTGTTTGCGAAGTCGATTACGGCAGCGGGACAAAACGGCAAATTGTTTGTGGCGCCACGAATTACAAGGTCGGGGACAAGGTTCCACTGGCGCTGCCGGGCGCCGTTTTGCCAAATGGCCTGGAGATTCGGAAAACCAAGCTGCGTGGCACCGAAAGCGAAGGGATGCTTTGTAGCCCGATCGAGCTCGGTCTCGGCGATGATGCTTCTGGACTTTTGATCTTGTCAGCCGACGCCAAAATCGGCGCGCCGATTGTCGATCTTTTCCCCGCGGATACAATTCTCGATGTCGAGATTACGCCCAACCGTGGCGATCTGTTAAGTCACTTCGGATTGGCCCGCGAAATTGCCGCGCTGACTAGCAAGGCATTGCGGCACGCTGCGAAGTTTAACGGTCGCGCCCTACCAAATGGCGTGAAGATCACCGCGCTGCGCGAATGTCCGTTTTACTCTGCGCGCAGGATCGACAACGTACAGGTAGAGCCGAGTCCGGACTGGCTGCGGGCGAAGATTGAGAGCGTGGGGATTCGCTCGATTAACAATATCGTGGATATCTCGAATTTTGTGATGCTTGAGCTCGGCCAGCCGACGCACGCGTTCGACGCCGATAAATTAAAAGGTGAGATTAACGTTCGCCTTGCCTGTGACGGCGAAAAGTTCCTCGCGCTCGACGGCAAGAATTATTCGCTTGCGCCGGAAAACCTGGTTATTGCCGATGAAGAACGCGCGATCGCGATCGGCGGAGTGATGGGTGGCGAGGAAACCGGGGTGACTGAGTCGACGAAAAATATCGCATTGGAGAGCGCTTACTTCTTGCCGGCCAGTATCCGGCGCACCGCGCGCAATCTCAATCTGCCGAGCGACGCGAGCTATCGCTTCGAACGCGGCATCGATCCTGGAATGATTTTGCGCGCCTCGCAGCGGGCAACTGATCTTATTCGTGAGATCGCGCACGGAGATCCGGCGAAAGAAACTGCCGCTGCGGGCGACCTGCCGGCAGGTCCGCCGGACGTCTTGTTGAGCTACGAAAACTGCAATCAGGTCGTCGGGATTACAATCAAACCAAAAGCAATCGACCAAATTCTGGAGCGGTTTGGGCTGAGCAAGACGAAGAGCGACAGCAAAAGTAAGAATGGAGGCGCCACATGGAAGATCCCAAGTTATCGGGGCGATTTGCGGCGCGATGTCGACCTTATCGAGGAAGTGATGCGCGCATACGGCGTGGAGAAAATTCCTGGCATGGACAAGAGCCGATTTACACCGTCGAGCGTTGCGGATCACTTGCACAACCTTGAGTCTGCTTTGCGCACCGGACTGGCGGCGCGCGGCCTGGCAGAGGTGCGCACCTCAAAATTAATTCCGCGTCACTCGATGGTTTCGAGCGAAAATGCGATCAGGCTGCGCAATCCGCTTAGCGAGGATCACGTGGCCCTGCGGCCCGATTTGCTCGCCGGACTTCTTGACGTACTCGATCGCAATGTGCGCGGGGGCACGAAACGCGTTGCAATCTTTGAGCTGGGCCGCGTTTTCATTCCGCCAACTGGAAAGGAAGAGCGTCGTCTCGGCATTCTCCTCTGGGGAAACGCGACGAGCGCGCCACATTGGCGAGCACAGACGAAGCGGACGCTCGATTTTTTCGATTTAAAAGGCGCGGTCGAAGCGTTGACGGTCGGAAAAATATCATTTTGCCGGAGTGACCATCGCGACTTTGCGCTCGCCACTGAAATTCAATCTGATCATCGAGTTATCGGTTTCGCCGGACAACTTTCCGCAGTGCGCGCAGCGGAAATAGACGTGCCGGGTTCAGTTTTTTTCGCGGAATTGCAAGCCGATCTTATGCTGGAAGGACAAGAATCGGCAAGAGCATTTCGCGACATCGAAAGATTTCCCGCCGTTACTCGGGATATCGCGATGATCGTACCGAAAAAACTGACGCATGCCGAAATTTTGCGCACGATTGAACAATCAGCGGAGCCTCTGCTCGAAAGCGTGCAATTATTTGATCTATTTGAAACCCGGGAGGAGGTCGCTCCCGGCCCGGCAAGAAAATCGCTCGCATATACGTTGACATACCGCGATAAAAATCGCACACTTACAAATGAAGAAGTGACCGAGGTGCACGCCAGGATTCGCGAAAGGTTGAAGCGCGAGCTAGGCGTCACTCTGCGGGAATAGTTCTTTGATAGCAGGAGAGTCGTTTGTTGAGGGTTGGGAAGAAAACCAGTGCTTTTCTCTCAACTCTCAACCAGCGGCTCTCATCAATCCCGGATGGTTTCGGGATGCAACGATTTACCCTGCGATGTTCGAGATTACAGGTGGGATTCCCGAACCGATAATTGACGAATCTGAGGAGGCTCAGTCGCCTGGAGAACATGGCAGGCCTTAATTGGAAGTCAGACGCTGCGGCGACGGTCATCCGCCCGTTACTAAAAGGGAACGGGAGATCCGCCTAAACGGCACCAGCGGGGTAAAAATTTCGGTAAATGCCCGAATCGAAAATTTCGATTCGGGCATTTTTCGTTGTAGCCGTCGCCTGTGGGCGACGCGCACGCTTCGCACAGCAACGCGGCAACACCGATTTGAAAATCCGCCGATGAGATCGACAGTGCGCAGTGACATGCGCGCACTCCTAACCCTCGAAGACGGCCGATATTTCGAGGGCGAGTCATTTGGCGCAACCGGCACCCGCGTGGGAGAGGTTTGCTTCAACACGGCCATGACCGGTTATCAGGAAGTGCTGACCGATCCTTCCTATCGCGGGCAGATCGTGGCGATGACATATCCTTTGATCGGAAATTATGGAACCAATTCGCTCGACCAGGAAAGCCGCTCGCCGCACGTGCGTGGCTTTGTCATCGAAGAGTTGAGTGAAATCCCGAGCAACTGGCGCTCGGAAATGTCGCTCGATGAATATTTGCTAAAATGGAACATCCCGGGTGTGCAGGGAATTGATACCCGCGCGCTGACCCGGCATCTGCGCACCCGTGGCGCGATGAAAGCTTGTTTGACTACGAAAGGGATTTCGCCCGAGAAAGCGATGCAAGAGGCGATCAAAGGCGAGGGGGTCATCGGCATGGATTACGTTCGCGAAGTTTCAGCGCGCGAAACTTATCAATGGGATCCCGAGGACAAATTGAGCGAGCCATGGTCGATTGGCCCCGGCAACGGCGGGATTAAGTCCAGCCTTCCGCCGATCCGATTTCACATCGTGGCCTATGATTACGGCATCAAAGAAAATATTCTGCGGCTTCTACGCCAGAAGGGCTTTCGGGTCACCGTCATTCCAGCAACGACAACTGCCGAACAAGTGCTCGCGCTGAATCCGGACGGCGTCTTTCTTTCTAACGGACCGGGCGATCCAGCGGCTCTCCCTTATGCGCACAAAGCGACCCGCGATTTGATGGGCAAAAAACCGATTTTCGGGATTTGTCTTGGCCATCAAGTTCTCGGGTTCGCTTTCGGTGGATCGACGTACAAACTAAAATTCGGGCATCACGGCGCGAACCAGCCAGTGAAAGATTTGGGCAGCGGCAAAATAGCGATCACAGCGCAGAATCACGGGTTTGCCGTCGATCCGGAGTCGCTGCCGTCAAACATAGAAGTGACCCACATAAACTTAAATGATGGGACCGTGGAAGGAATGCGGCACAAGGAATTGCCGATCTTCAGCGTGCAATACCATCCTGAGGCCGCGCCCGGTCCGCACGACGCCTCCTATTTCTTCTCGCAATTTGCAGAACTGATCGAAAAGCAAAAGTGATTCAAGCAAGTAGTCCTATTCGACATTGACAATGACGAACGTCGAATCACTGGTAATGCTCCGTCACTCATTCGTTATTCGTGTTTCGTCATTTCACTTGGTGATTGATTGACCAACTCGCCAAGCAGCCCACAGTTGTCTTATGTTTACTTCAACAACAAACAAACCCACGGTTATAAGGATCGCGGTCGCTGCGACATTCATCGCCGCACTGGCAGTTTCTCCGCTCGCCATTGCGCAGGAGCACGAACATGGCAGCGATGCGGCCGCTTCGAAAGAATTCACCGGCGAAGTAGTCGATATGATGTGCTACGTCGATCATAATGCCGTCGGCGAAAAACATGGCCAATCGTGCGGGGCCAAGTGCATCAAAGGAGGCGGGCCGGTTGGTATCGTAAGTGAGGGCAAAGCGTATCTGGTCGTTGGCGAACACAAGCCAATCAACGATCAACTCGGCGACTCCTGCGGGAAAACCATCACCCTGAAAGGCAAGATGGCCGAACGCGGCGGTATCGCCATGATTGAGAACGCCGAGATCGTTAAGAAATAGTTGTGGCACAAGCTTCCAGCCTGTCGAGCCGGCGGCGTCTCGCCTGCCGGCTTTACCTAAGCCAGCCGTGCAACAATGCAGGCGCGTCCGGATACGATTCACCCGCGTTGCTTTAATCGACACGGCACGAGCGCAAAAACGTGTGAGTGATCGGAAAACTGCTCCGCTGCGTCATTCGACAGGCGAGACGCCCGCCGGCCCCACGATGTCTGTGCCACCGCGCTTTTTACTTGTAGTACGGCCGCAATGAAACGCGCAGCTTCCCCACTTTGAGAGCCGTTTCAATTTGCGAATCGGCAACCGAATCACCGGAAAGCTTGCGAATCTCGCCCGCCTCCAGCGCTGCAAGCGGCAAGCCGTCACGAAATAAAATGCGATTGGACGTCAGTGCAGCAATTCGTGGCCCCGGAGTGAGAATGCCTTGCAAATTCAGCGGATCGGCTGCGCTGAGCGTGATCAGCTCGTGATTTGGAGATCCTTTGCGGATGGAACGCAGCAAACCGATGGCTTCAGGCAGGGCGAATTGTTCCCCGCTGACTCCGCCGACAAAATAACCGCCGCGAATCTCGCCGCGCGCCTCCCAGCGCCGGTAAATGCGCCCCAACTCATACCACGTTACGGAAAAACTTTCGCGGTCGAGCAAGCGGCGAAACACGACGCCGTAACGGCGGAGCAATATGCGGGCAAATTTTTCAGTTGCAGCATCGCCGTTAGACGCTTCTGCGCCATTACCCGATGGTTGCGTTCGCAGCAACGACCATCGGCCGGCGAATTCGATGCTTGCGAGGTTTGTTTTGCGCCGGCGTTTCCCCTCGTTCCGTCCAAGTGTGGGCCGTTTGTTGGACGGGACCAGAAGTGCGCGCAATCCATCGAAACTGTCAGACGTGACAACGCCGAGAGCGGCGAGCTGCGACAAGGCTTCTTCCACTTGAGATGGCAGCAAACCGGTTCGGCGCACGAGCTCGGTGAAGAAAAGCGCGCCCCCGCTTCTCAGCATATCGAATACGGTTTGTGCGTCAGCGCCGAAAGCTTTCGTGGCTCCTGAATTCGCTTGAGCCAATTGGAGCCAATCGTAGAGATTCTCCCGCTGATAAAGTGCGATGGGACTTGTCCGCAACGGGGCGGATGCGCGAGTTTTTGGATTTTGCGGCGAGCTCAGGCGTCCCCAGCCGACGCGGCCAGAAAAGCAGAGCCGATCGAGCCATTCCGGATCGTAGTCGGCGACGCGCGCGCCAAGCACCGCCGATTCCCATGCCCCCAGCGGCAGCTCACAACCGTCAAGCTGCTCCAGAACGCATTGCAAACCTTCCGGACCTTCCGCGCGATGTTCGGCGTCCGCTCGCTGCCATGCGAAAAGAAAACTATAAAAATCCTGCGGCGAAACCGGCTGAATTTCCGCACGCAGCCGATCGATGGTGAGTCGATGAATTCGCGCGAGCAATCGCCGGTCGCACCATTCCTGCTCGACCGCATCGGGATGAAATTTGCCGCGCAGAACAAACCCTTCGGCTTCGAGGGCCAGCAATGCGGCGTCAATTTCTGGACGCGATAAGGCCAGTATCTCGGTGAGCGTCTCAGCACTAACTGGTCCACAGACTTCTACTCGTCCACGAACCAATTCCCGAATCGCATCGGCGCGTTCCCAGGTTTGTCGTCGCGCGGATTCAGGCGCCACCAACTCAGGCTCCAACGTGGCCAGCGCATAAATCGTTTTCAGCATCGACAATCGCTCCGCTGCCGCCCAATAAGTTTTTCCTTCAAATTGAAGTCGAGTTGCTCGATTGGAGGCAACGAGCTCTTCCAGCAAATGGTCCGCAGCCGCGCCGTTTGTTTCATGCTGGATCGAAATCGTGCGCGCAACTTCCTCTGGCGTCATTAGCCCGACCAGCATCAGCGCATCGTGCAATTCATCCGCGTTAGTCGCGTCCGGCCATGCTTCCTTCTGCACTCTGTCAATTGCGGCCGCGTCGAGAACACCGAGCCCGTCGTTGCCATTTCTTTCCGAAGCGCGGCGCGTGTAAACAGCCTGCGTGCGGCGCTCTTCGAGAGGCGCATTATCGAGAAACGCATAGGGTCGCGCGTTTAGAATCTCGGAGGCGAGCGGAGACGGCTCCGGTAAATCACGGGCGATGCAGCGGATTTCGCCGCTCTCAATCTTTCGCAACACTTCTGCCAAGGCGTCAATGTCCATGGCTTCGGTAAGGCAATCGTCAATCGTCTGTTTCACCAGTGGGTGATCGGGAATCTCGCGGTCACCGACGATGTGTTCGAGGCAGGCGAGTTGGTCGGGAAAAACTGCAGCCAAAAGATTTTCCGATTCCATCCGCTGCAACGGCGCCGCGATTTTCGCGCCGCCACGAAAACGCGGAACCGCCAGCGATCGCGTCGCATTCCAGCGCCAGCGAATCGTGAACATCGGCGCATCTAGCAGGGCCTGAACGAGAAGATCGCGAACGGTCCTTGCATTCAGATAACGAAAAACTTCTTCGAGGGGGAACGAGTGCTGCGTCCCGAGCGAGATCACGATGGCATCATCCGTAGCCGCCGCTTGAAGCTCGAAATTGAACGACCGGCAAAAACGTTTCCGCAGCGCGAGGCCCCAGGCGCGATTGATCCGATTGCCGAACGGTGAGTGAAGCACAAGTTGCATTCCGCCCGATTCGTCGAAGAAACGCTCCATCACCAGCGTTTGCTGCGAGGGAATTGCGCCGAAGGTGCGATAAATCTCTGCGAAATACTCAGCGGTTTGTTCAGCCGCGTCCGCTGGCAATTGAAGTTCCCTAACGAGCCATTCACCAATATCTTTACCGCTGGCCAGGAGCGTCTCAATTTCCATCCGCAAATCGGAGACAGCCCGCGACAATTCCGCCGTCCGAGCTGGCGCTTCGCCCAGCCAAAACGGAACTCCGGGCGGCTGACCTTTGGCGTCCTCGACGCGCACGACGCCGGAGTTGATCCGCAAGATTCGCCATGACCTGTTGCCAAGCTGGAAAATGTCGCCAGCCAAACTTTCAACGGCAAAGTCTTCATTGACCGTGCCGAGGAAAGTTTCTGATGGCTCAAGAATCACGCGATAATCGGCGTTGTCGGGAATTGCGCCGCCGGAAGTCAAAGCAACCAGCCGCGCACCACGACGGCCGCGCAAACGACGATTCACTGCGTCATGATGAATCAGGGCCGCGCGTCTGCCACGCTTCGTGCTGAAGCCTTCGGCCAGCATTTTCATCACGCTTTCGAATTCTTCGCGCGCGAGATTTCGATACGGCCACGCAGAGCGAATCAGCCCAAGCAATTTATCCTCGTCCCAATCCTCGCTCGAGGTCGCCGCCACGATTTGCTGCGCGAGAACATCCAGCGGTTTTTCTGGAATCAGCAAACGATCGAGATCACCGCGTCGAGCACAGCGTAGCAGCGCTGCGCATTCGACGAGTTCATCGCGGCTTAGGGGAAAGATCCGGCCCTTCGGCAACCCGCCGCGCTTGTGCTCGGCCCGACCAACGCGTTGCAGCAACGCGGCAATTGAGCGTGTCGCGCCGAGCTGGCAAACGAGGTCAACCGCGCCGATATCGATTCCAAGCTCTAACGAGGCCGTCGCCACAAGCGCCTTTAACTCGCCGCGTTTCAATCGGTCTTCGGCATCGAGACGCAACTTGGCAGAAAGGCTTCCGTGATGCGACGTGACCGCGTCCGCACCGAGCAGTTCACTCAGATGATGCGTCACGCGCTCGGCCATGCGGCGCGTGTTCACGAACACCAGGGTGGTCCGGTGCGCTTGAATCAATTCCGCCAGACGGGAATAGACTTCCTCCCAGACTTCATTCGACATCACCGCTTCAAGCGGTGATTTTGGAAGCTCCACCGCCACATCCAATTCGCGCTGGTGACCGATGTCGATAATCGCGCAGTCAGGATTGCCAGCGTTGTCCACTTCGCGCGCGCCGACCAAAAATCGCGCAACTTCCTCGATCGGCTTCTGTGTCGCAGATAAACCGATTCGCTGAAGCGGGCGTTTTGTCAGAGCAGCGAGGCGTTCAACGCTCAGTGCGAGATGCGCGCCCCGACGATCATCCACAACTGCGTGAATTTCGTCCATGATAAGCGTCCGCGTCGTGCCCAACATGCGTCGGCCGGAGTCTGAAGTGAGCAGCAGATATAACGATTCCGGCGTGGTAACGAGAATGTGCGGCGGCTTCTTAATCAGCGCCTGGCGTTGCGCGGCGGTCGTATCGCCGGTGCGAACTTCAGCGCGCACGTCGATCCCGCGCCCGTCTATTTCACCCAACAGCGCGCGAATCCCAGCGAGCGGTTCTTGAAGATTTTTGCGGATATCGTTGCTCAACGCTTTCAGTGGCGAGATATAAACAACTTGCGTTTCGTCCGGTAAATCAGCCTGCGCGCCTTCGCGGAACAACGCATCGAGCGACGCAAGGAACGCCGCCAGAGTTTTACCCGAACCCGTCGGTGCAGAAATTAGCACGTGCCGGCCCGATTGGATCGCCGGCCAGCCGCGCACTTGCGGTTCGGTCGGTGACCCAAACGTTTGCTCGAACCACCGCGCGACCGCTGGATGAAATCTGAAGGACTGCATGAACGCAAAAAATAATTTAGGCGAGGACCCGAGAAAGAAAAGAGTAGCACAGTGCTTCAAGCCTGTGGGGCTAGGGGCGTCTCGCCTGCGAACCGATCTGTCCGGATTTCTATTATCGCAACTCCAGCGAGCAGAATCGGCAGGCGAGACGCCCACCGGCCCCACAGACAAGATGTCTTGCTACAGGCGGATCCGCAGCGCGATCACTTCGCGCAACATCCCGAGACTATCGTGAAAGAAGCGCACCTTGCTGCCCTCAGCGTGATTCCAGCGCACCGGAATTTCCTGGATTCGCAATCCAGCGCGCTGCGCCAGATAAAGCAGCTCGACGTCGAAGGCGAAGCCATCAACGCGAGCGGCCTCAATAATTGGGCGACAAATCTCGAGGCGAAATGCTTTGAAACCGCATTGGGTATCCCAAAACGGCAGGCCGGTGGCACAACGTACGAGCAAGTTAAAAACGCGACCGGCATATTCGCGACGCCATGGTTGATGAATGCCAATTAATTTGCGATCCAGCGCGCGCGAACCAAAAGCGACATCGATATCGCCATTTGCAATCGGTTCGATCACTTTCGGCGTCTCTCCGAGCGGTGTGGAAAGGTCCGCGTCGAAAAAAAGGCCGATTGGCTTTCGGGCCGCCAATAGTCCTGAACGCACTGCGGCGCCCTTGCCGCGATTTGGAAAATTCTCCAGCAAACGCGTTTCGATTTTTGCGGACCTCAACCTTTCCCGCGCGATTGCCCCAGTGGCATCGGTTGATCCGTCATTCACGACGATTAATTCACTCTCGGGCGCGTTGGCGGCAAGGTAATCGAGCGCAAGGCGAAGCGTCTCGCCGATACGCGCCGCTTCGTTGAAGCACGGAATAACGACAGAAAACGGCGGGAGCATCAGTAGAACGTTGAAGCGTTAAAGAGTTAAAACGTTAAAAGTTCCCCTCTTGGGGACGGTTAAAATGGAAAAGGACTCGCGCGGGTCAAAAGCGGCAGAACACCGCCGCACTCCAAGACATGGCCGTCCTTGTGAGCGCACATTACCCGCTTGCGTTTTGGAGTGCGGCGGCGCCCTGCCGCTTTTGGAGTGAATCGCGCAGCACATGGACTGCCTAGGATGTCGATTTTGCCGGGCTACTTATAAATCTCGACGGCAAACTTGCCATTTGGTTCGACATAGCCTCGGTACATTCCAGAGGTGTTAAACGGCAGGGCGATATTGCCTTCACGGTCGGTGGCGATCAATCCACCGGTGCCGCCGAGCCTGGCTACTTTATCCAGAACAGTCTGCGCGGCCTCCTTGAGAGACATTCCACGATATTCCATCAGGGCCGAAACATCGTGCCCGACAGTTGCGCGGATGAAATATTCGCCGTCGCCTGTGGCGGAGACGGCACACGTAGCATTGTTTGCGTAAGTGCCCGCGCCAATGACTGGTGAATCGCCTATCCGCCCAGAGCGCTTGTTGGTGGTACCGCCAGTTGAAGTTGCCGCGGCGAGATCGCCGCTGGCATCGAGCGCTACAGCTCCCACCGTTCCATGTCGATCCTGATCGGTAATGACAAACGCTTTCCCGACACCACCGGTGCGATTTTTTTCCGCGGCTTTGATTTTTTGCAAGGCGTCCCAGCGCTCCGGCGTGTAAAAATATTTTTGATCAACCAGTTCAATCCCGTTTTCCTTAGCGAAAGCCTCCGCCCCTTCGCCATCCATCATCACATGTCCTGATTTTTCCATGACCAGCCGGGCCAGATTCACAGGATTTTTAATGTGTTTTAAGGCTGCAACGGCGCCGGCCTTGAGTGTTTTGCCATCCATAATGGCTGCGTCCATCTCATTCGTGCCAGCGCTTGTAAACACGGCGCCTTTGCCTGCATTAAAATGTGGATCATCCTCGAGCACGCGCACGGCGGCTTCCGTGGCATCGAGGCTGGACCCGCCGCGCTTCAAAATTTCGTAACCCGCCGTCAGCGCGCGTTCCAGTCCGGCGCGATATTCGCGCTCTCTTTCCGGCGTCATCTTGCTGCGCTCGATGGTTCCCGCGCCCCCATGGATCACCAGCCCGACTTTTTCGTTTTGCATTTTTCGCTGATCATCTGGCCGCACTTTGTTTGCAGCAGGCGCTGAGGCTGGTTCCTCCTGGGCAAACGCCAGCGCCCCGGCACTAAATAGTGCGATGACAAAGAAGCAATTCGTTATCCGAAACAATTTCACATTATTGCTGTTGAGTTGGCGAGAATAACCTTCGATCTGATTGATCTTCGCATCATATAGTCACAGTTCGTCAAATCAAAGCGACGTGAGGACGCGTGCGCACTCCGAAAGCTCACGCGAAAACAGAGCAGGCTCTCCCGTGGAGGTTACAGCGCTAAATTCCTGAAAGATTGAAACGTCGCCCAGCAATTTTGTCCTTTTCCCCATCGTGAAGTGAGGCAACTTCCCCTGAACATGGCGAACGCTCATCCGTCTCTTGCGGTAGCCCAGGAAATCGGCCAAGTCGGACGCAATTTTTTGCGCGAAGTCGGCGGCGTGTTCTGGTTCATCGTGAATACGTTCGAGGAAACGCTCGAGCGCATTCGACGCGGGCGCGTCCCCTTCCGCGCCGCGAGCTTTTTTCGCCACACTGAACGCGCCGGCGTCGATTCGGTGCCACTGGTCGGGCTCGTTTCCTTTTTCCTCGGCCTGACCATGGCGCTATTGACAGGTTACCAGCTGCAGCGCTTCGGGACGGAGCGGCTGATTCCCGGTCTGGTTGCAATTGCTTTTACGCGCGAGCTTGGGCCCCTGATCACCGGCATCATGCTTGCGGCGCGAATCGGTGCCGCGTTTACGGCGGAACTGGGGACCATGCAGGTTTCCGAAGAAGTTGAGGCGATCGAGTCCATGGGAATCGGTCCGCTGCGTTTTCTCGTCGCGCCGCGAATGCTTGCGCTGTTTCTGCTGATGCCGTGCCTGTCCACGGTTTCGAACATCGCGGCCATATTCGCGAGCAGCCTGATCTGCAAAGCCTATTTCAGCATCGCCTTTCCTTATTTTCTCGATCTCGTGAAAGATTCATTACTCATTCGCGATATTATCACCGGCATTCTGAAGAGCTTTCTGTTCGGGCTGTTGATTAGCGCGATCGCGTGCTACCGCGGATTGACCGTAAAAGGCGGCGCGGCTGGGGTCGGTACTTCGACCACTTCCAGCGTTGTGACCGCGGTCACAACGGTGATCGGCTTCGATACACTCTATAACATTGTTTATACTGTATTCTTCCCAACGTGAGCACACCATCGCATATGGTCGAGTTGCGCAACGTGGACATGCAGTTCGAGGAAAAAAAAGTGCTCGACGGTTTTTCGCTCAAAGTTGAGCCACAGGAACGTCTGGTGATCATGGGCCAATCCGGCAGTGGCAAGAGCACAGTTTTACGATTGATTCTGGGAATCCTCCGGCCCGCTGCCGGTTCGATTTTTTTCAAGCGATTTGAGATCACCCGGCTCCAGCGCCGGAAGCTTCAGCGTATCCGGCAGCACATGGGCATGGTCTATCAGTATTCGGCGCTGTTGAGCTCGCGCAACGTTCGCGACAATGTCGCGTTGCCGCTCGAAGAGCTCACGGATAAGTCGCGCAGCGAGATTGACAAAATTGTCGACGAAAAACTGGACCTCGTGGGCATGAAAGATACAAAAGACCTGTTGCCCGAGGAGTTAAGCGGCGGCATGCGAAAACGTATAGCGCTGGCGCGTGCGCTCGTGCTCGAGCCGGAATTAATCCTTCTCGACGAGCCCTCGGCCGGACTCGACCCAGTCATCGCCTCGGTGATCGACGAATTGATTATCAGTCTTAGCGAAAAATCGAAGGTAACCTCAATCACCGTCACCCACGAAATGGACACCGCCTTTCGCATCGGCACGCGAATGGCTATGTTGTATCAGGGAAAAATCATTGAAGAAGCCGAGCCTGAGAAATTTAAACAATCCAAAAACCCTGTGGTCGCTCAGTTCTTGAGCGGGAGCACCGAAGGCCCGATTCTGGAAGGCAGCCTGGATGCAATTACAAAGAAATGAAATCATGACCGGCCTGTTGGTGATCGGGACGATCGCCGTGGTGGCCTTCCTTCTGGTTTTGCTCGGCGCGCCGGGTTTGTTCCGGCCGTTGGTAACCTACAAGATTTATTTCGATAACGCGGTCGGAATTAAGCAGGGAGCACCAGTGATGCTTGCAGGTCGCAAGATTGGGCAGGTGCAGAAACTGTTCTCGCCGGTCTCGCCGGAAGAAGAAAAGCGGGCGCAGGAAGCTGCCGCGGCCTTTCATCTGCCGGAGTCTAGCGCTAGTCCTGCGCCGACGCCAAACCAGCCGAGATTCGAAGTGCGCGTCGATGTTCAGGTGGACAAGAACGCCAAACTCTACCGTGACGCCAGGGCACGATTAATGCAGCTCGGCTTGCTTGGCGACATGGCCATTGATTTCACCTCGGGCACCGAAAGCTCTGGCCGCGCCAAAGATAACGAAATGTTCGCGGGAGAACGCACTCCCGACCTGGGCGAAGCTGCAGCCAGGATGCTGGAAGTCATCAAACCAGTCGCAGCCGAAGCCACGAACACGATGAAAGACCTTCAGCAGACCGCCTCAAATCTTAACCGCCTCACCGACGAAAATTCCGAGTTGACCCTTGCGCTGGGCCAGTTCAAGACGTTCGGCGAACATCTCGTTGATCTGACCGCGCCCGACAGTGCGCTCTCGCATTCGCTCACAAACATCGAAAAGATCAGCACCAGTCTTTCGCAGAATGACAGCATCGAGGTCACGCTGCAGAATCTTCGGACATCGTCGGAAAAACTAAGAACCACAGTCGCCGACCTCGGCCCGGCTGGACAAAACATCAAGCAATTCAGCGAGACCATTAAAACCCAGCCGTGGCGTCTCATCTGGCCGACCACAAAAAAATACGCCGAAACATCGCCGACTCCTGCCGCTAATCAGGGAACCATCACCGTGAGAAAAAACGCGCGAGGAAGATCTCGCCCAAGCGCGACTCCCGCCTCGCGCAGCACCAGCCGATAGGGCAGCGCACGCGCCTTGCGCGCTGGTTTCGGTGTCCCGCCGAAACGGACTTTTCGTGGGCTCTTCCACCTGATCGCATTAATCTAATGGTCCCGCGCCTCAGTGTAATCGCGGCGGTCGCTGTCGCGCTAACAGATGTGCTCGCTAGAGCTGCGATGATCGCGACACGGATGCCAACACGAGTGATCATGCGATCTAACAACGTTTATATAGAATTTCTGGGTTAAATTCCATTATAGATCTGAAAAACTCGCGAAGAAACGCATCACCGGAATGACTTTGCAGGCGACCGACTCAACGTAAGGCGCGACGTCAATGCGCGGTTATCCTGAACGAAGTGAAGGATCTCACAACGACAGCTTTGAATACGCTCGGTAATTGAAAGGCCAGACACTCTGTGTGGGGTCCTCCCTGCACTCGGGATGACACGCAATGTGGACGAGCGATTACGGCCCGTAGCTTTTTGTGAATTTTTTCTTCGATTCCGTCTCGGATTCAGTCGAACTGATCGGCGCTGATGGCGACGGCGTGCCTGTCGGCGGTTGCTCCGCCGGTTCTGGCGGCGGCGCGGCTGCTGGCTCCGGCTGCGTGGCGCCTTCGGAAGTTTCCCGCGCAACTTCCACATACGCCATCTGCAAATTGGAAAGAGCATTGCGCAACACGGTGGCCTCTTCGTTCGTCAGGTTTCCGCGCGTTTTTTCCTGAATCATGGCCAGTTGATCGATGAACATCCTGGCCAGGTCGAGATTTATTTCCGCTTCGCCGGTTTTTGGATTTGGAATCTGGCCGAGAAAGAGTGCCGCGTTTTGCGCGTGCATGATGACGAACTCGATGAAGCGCTGTGAGAGTTCGCCGCTCAGGGTGGTTTTTTGGACTTCAGCCATGGTTCACTTCTGTTTCGCAGCTGGGGAGCTTTCCGGCCTGCCCGCCGTAGCCCTAGTCTCGGCGGAGCTTTTACGCGGAGGCGATTCGGCGGAGCCGGGCGGTCGCACCGTTGCCAAAACATACGGTTGATCGCGAAAATATTTCGCAGCCACTTGTTTAATATCGTCGAGTGTCAGAGCGTTCACATCGTGTTCGAGTTGCTTGTAATAATCAAAGCCGAGTCCGTAGAGTTCGTCGAGCGCGCAATGATAACCAAAAGCGTCGTTGCTTTGATTGGCGATCTCCTGTTGGCCAATCAGCTTCTTTTTCGCTCGCGCTAATTCCCCCGGACTAAGACCATCGTTGGCGAGCTTGTGGATTTCATCGAGTAACGCGGTTTTCACTGGCTCGATCTTCTGCGGGTCCGTGCCGAGATAAAATGCAAAGAGACCAGGCACCAACCCCTGCATCTGGCTGGCGCCGACGTAGTAGGCCAATCCCATTTGCTCGCGAATGCGAATGAAGAAACGCGATCCGAGATCGCTGCTTGCCTCATCGATCAATTCCAGTGCGTAACGATCAGGGCTCGATAAGGTCGCACCGCGAAATCCGACCATGATCACCCCTTGGGCTTTTTCTTTGCGGCGTTCAACGGTTTCCGGATTGCCAAGCGGCATGGAAGGCTTTGCATCGGTCAGAGCGAGCGCGCCAGGCTTCATCTTCCCGAGCA